>JAABUY010000639.1_pt1 | contig 57857 bp, 60 predicted proteins | sample 5560271 | NCBI WGS metagenome assembly JAABUY01 (sample SAMN10711886, study PRJNA513374) | rock metagenome | isolation source: Antarctica rocks | place: Antarctica: Victoria Land, University Valley | reverse complement strand
GTGGTACATACGCACCGGTGCGTCTCCGAGTGCTTCTGCCTTGGTTTTGAGTAGACGTTTCAGTGTCTTGAAATTGCGGTCCAGCAAGTGAGGCATGACTTGGTATGGGGATGCCGTTTTGCAGTAGCACATTCTGCAGGAAGTCTCGCTCTTTGGTCATTTCCCGTACTTGTGCTTCTATATTAGAAATGTTGTTTGAGGCCTCCTGCTCCTTGTCTTTGCGTCGCTTTCGGAATTTATGGGAGGCGGTGGCATTGCGCTTGCGTTTTTCGTCAGCGACTTTAGACGCAGCTTGCACGTCAATAGGTACCTGAATGGGACCTTGCTCCGTTTCGAGTGTCAATATCTGACATTGGCTCTGGCCCAAAGCCTTTGATGTTGGCGCGTTGAAGGCTTCCTTGTCGAATGCCAGTTGCGGCATCGTGGAAGCGGGACCCGTTGAAGTGAAGGGCGCAGAAAATAAGAACCGAGGCTCGCCGGTAGAGGCAACCTGAGAGAGGGCCGAAGGTAGGCTGTTACGAGGAGAATGCATGGTTGGGCTGGAGTTCCGTGACGCAGGATTGGCTAACGCTGCTAGATTTCCGGATCGATCGAACCGAGTTTGGATGCGAGGATAGGTTGAAGGATTTGGCCCGCGTTGAGTCACTTGGCGTAATTGAGGAGCTGATCGAGGTTGAGAAGCTGAAGGTGTGTGCGCAGCACAAAGCATACTCGGAGCCGCCACGATCTCTGAGGGCGGCAGCGGACCTGATCCCATTAACGTAGACGCCTGATCTCGGGGATGCACGGAGGGTGGTTGCCACACATTAGACCGTGTTAGTGGATGAGGAGACATGTTCATCAAAGCGGGTGTAATAGATGGCAAAGTAATATTATCTCCAGGGGGGTTTTTTCTCATGGAGGTTGGAGGTAGAGATGGTGCTGCAAGCCGGGACATTGCTGCCATTGGCGCAGTCCGTAGGGAATCCGTTCCCTCGCCATCGTGTTGGCGACCGCCTGCACTGGTGGTGTCCTCAGCTGTGGGATTAAGTAGATGCTCGACTCCTATGGACCCTGAGAGACGCCGCTCTGGTGGTGTAGACGATGGCGGAGGCGTCGGCCGCATAGACACATTGTGCGCGGAGGGAGCTCGTTGAGGTACATCTTGGGGAACCGCTGATGGGTGGTCTGGCTGGATAGACGGTAGGTTTCCGGATGGAATAGATGGGGCTTCTGAGGCTTTCTGATCAAGTGGTGAAGACTCGGACGATGGTCGTTTCTTGGTGGACTTATGCGCTGCAGAAGTTTCGTCCTCTGATTGATGATTGGTGCACTCCTCGTAGAATCGATAGTCTTGGTTTAGCTTTGAGCGATAGGGTGATATGTAATTCCACCGCTGCTGTTGAATATCCCATGTGTAATCAAACAACCCAGGAATCAAACCCCCCGGATGTACCGTTAATGCAGAAGAGAAATTGCTGCAACAGTAGCAACAAGCGAGATCGCATAGGTGAGCTGTCGATGGGACTCTTTCCATAACCAGGAAGGAAGGCAATGAAAGCATGCAGGTAAGATTGCAGAAGACAAGGCTGCAGACAAATAGACAGGGTGAATGAGGCAGACAGTGAACGAAATAACTTTTAGGCAAACGAGGCAACGAGGACGAGGGCTTGCAGAAGATATATATAACATGCATGAACAGGACATAGTAGCAGTTATCTCTCCTCCCTACGGCGTCAATACAATTAGTGATCAACGCCCATGATCTTCGTGCTAGAGCGGCATTTCGATCCCGCCTTACCGAGTGATCAGGGAATAACCAGGAGCCAATGAAAGTTATAAATCCGCGGATTTATAAAGACACTGCTCATTGGCTCCCGGAAGGTACCGGGGTTTGCCTGGGGTGATACCGAGCGGTTTGGGAAGTGAACTAGCGTTCCCGGGCTCTTTTAGGTTTAAGGTAATGTTCCCGGTACGCCCTTGCTCCGCCATCTTGGGGAGCATGCGCACTTCTCGCACTTCTCGCACTTTCCTACGCACAATGTCTCTTGAGTCTGACCCCATTCTTGCAGCGCTGGAATTCCTTTGTAATGCTCGTTGGGAAGCATTTCAACCTCATCGTTCCAAGGCGGTCCAAGTCTACCGAAAGCTCCACCGGTTCGTCGAGAGCGAATCCAAACCGCTCTGCCAGAACAACCACGCACTTCCATTGGCACCCATTTCATCGAACCACTTCGGCTTTTCAGAGTCTGTTTCAAACCATCACGTTCCTCTGGTGCCTTCCTCAAGCACTCGCGTCTCTCCACTGCCTCCCAATCGCTCCGAATTTCCGCCCTCTTCCTCCCAAGCGTCTCCTAACCACTTTGACCCACCCCACGACCCTCTTCGGCCCCGTCCCAAACTTTCATCAGTCAACGCGCTGCTATTAGACTTGGAGAAAGCAAAGCCTCACATAACACAGTATCTGTCACAACGAAGCAGTGTAGCCGTTGGGAAGAATGCTTGGTCTCGGCAGGATTCTCGTTTGGTTGACCTGCAAATGGGCGAGTCACAGCGATCGTCGAGCATCCTGTTTCGAAAGTTGTTGAGTCGACGTTCCTTAGCCAAGGAGTATGAGGATTGGGAGCTCAGGACACACCGGACTTCGCGAATCACTCTTGTGGCAACAAGTTTGTCAGAATCTCAAAATAGAAAGGCTGGATATTTGCAGGAATACTCAAGGCTTCGGTTTGAAAATCAGAAATGTGTAAAAGGGGGTATCAAGGCAGGCATCAAATTACTCGCCTTCGAACGATGGGTTGAGAAGTCTGGGTTGTCGGCAATCCTGGCTTTCAGCTTTAACCGCTTCTTTCAACTCAAGTACGAAGATTGGATCGGCTTAAAGAAACGATTACAAGAAACAAAATGGGTCTGGGATCTTGCAGAGACGAGCTCGCCCTGGCTTAACAAATGTCAGACATACTATGACAAGACACTCCCGTGGACAACTACAGGTTCTATAACGCAGAACAACATGCAATTTTCTTCTGCGTCGGAGCCGAAGAAGAAACGCCCTCGAACAGGTCAAAATGATATTTCAGGTGTCTTGCTACCGCAATCCAAAGATACAAGGACGTCAACTGTGAGCCAGGAGCCTTCGATGTTGCTCGAGAAGCAACCCCATGGCACAGCTCAGACAGACACAACGGCACGCCAAACGGCCAACAGCCACGAACATACAGAATCCTCTCAAACCCAAACACATGAAAGCGTCGCGGCACGTGCCGGAGCAGATCTGAATATCTCAGACCATGGCACTTCTTCTACTGATCAAGGGCCAAAAACGGCTTCTGCGCCGGGATATTGCTCGATTTCTAGCCCTCGAATTCCCTCTCAATCGAATTCGCATGGCAATCCGTCCACGTTAAATGATGTTGCCAGGGCGTCCGGTACAACTTGGAGCGCCACAAATAGTCATCCTGAAGTGGGAAGAGCAAAACGCCGTCGCTTGGATCCAGATGTTAATTCATGGCAAGACACAGATACCGTCAGACTTAATGCTGGACTTTAAGGTCTGCTTGCTGCAGTAGAACTCGAGCGTGAGCACAGTCAAATCGGCCACGGCGGGAGAAACGCCCATGGCCAAATCAACGTCACCAACGGAAGTATGACCGATACCTCCTCAACCACGATACCCCCCGCATTATCTACAGATGAGTTTTACTCGTCACACGGCAACCCATCCTCCATACCTCCGAACAGGATAGATCTCGGATCGATAGCACCCGAGGTGCAGCCATCTTTGCAAACAATGCCAGCGCCTTACCTTAGTCACGAAGTCAACTCTCATGGACGCGATGGCCCACAGACAACTAGTGAAATTAGCATGGTGACGGCTTTGAGTCCGATTCCACGCCCAGAGTATACTCATGGGCCTGTGGAATCATCAACGGCTGTGCTAGGCAGAGATATACATCCTTCACCAGAGTCACTAGCCAAACGCATTCGCGCAAGTCCGAGTCGCGCGGATCAACTTAGTGATGCAACGCCATACTACAGTGTTGCAAGCATACCGGACTCCTCCAATACAGCCATTGGATTCGGCGACGGTTTACAACCTAATGGAACATCGGCTGCTCAGCTACCACAACAGGATCAGTTGCAAGAAGAGTCACCAACACAATCGGCATCGACAAACATTGTCCAGCACGTCAACGTTTCTACTACAGGCCTAGAAGGAAGATATAAGTTGATAGAACCGGTCTTGGCTCAAGCGTATGACATAAGTAACGGTACTCCGACCGATTTTGTCAACAACGGACCGGATGCCAGATCCGAAAATCCCGACCCACACTATCCGTTTGATAAAGGTCAGCCAGTTATGCAGAACGCTCATACAGTGCCGGGAGTATCACTGGAGGCAAACAGCCATATCGAAGCGACCTGCGGCCCAGTGGCGCCACCGGTATCACTAGATGCAAACACACAACAAGTAGTAAGAGATTTTATGCAAGATCAGGGTAATATTAATAGTATAAGGACCTCACCGGACCAGATACAATCTCTTAATTGGTTCCACGAATCATGGATAAACGCTCAGAACCCACTTAATGTATTCTCTGATCAATGGATCTACGATAACTCTCTCAATACATTCTCTGATCAATGGACCTTCGATAATTCTCTCAATACATTCTCTGATCAACAGACCTCCGATAACCCTCTCAATTCATTCTCTGAATCATGGAACTACGTCCCTGGCGGATACCACTCTTAGGTTGTAAGGGTTAGGAAATCCCATGGCCTATCGACATCCAGAGATGTAGTCGTATATGTCTTATGTCCAGTCAGAGTTACCCCAGATGCCGTAACTTGTTCGTCGTCGGCTTGAAGTGGGACGAGATATAGAGGCTGAATTACAGGTAGGGTTTTCGGATATTGAGAAGCTGAAGTTCGAAGTACCGCAAACGTTTTAGGGTCCTGCATGGTTGTTAGTTAAGCCTAAGTCTCGGAACAAGAGAACCAACCTGTTTAATGAAGTCAACAGTCCTAAACAGCTCTTCAAGCTTGTCACGCAGTCGCGGATCCACACATTTTTGAAGTCCACCTTTAGGCGCCTCAAACACCCTCTCCTTCTTGGAAAGCCATTCTCCAAATGTCTTCAACTTCTCTTTATCCCCCTTGCTTAGTTCCTCTTGGTAAAGATGGAACTTGTTCGCCGCCTGAGTCATGATAAATAGTAGTCAGACGTTATGTAGCAGAGGTAGCTTCAATATATTAGCCCTAAGCACGTCGCGCATTTCTATGTCAGAGGGATTTTACTTACTGTAACGCAAGATTCTGTTCCGCCTTTGCAAGGAAAAATATGTGATACCTGGACCAAATCTTGATAGATGTCTTGCATAATGTGGAGGGGTAATCACGTGCTTATGTAAGAGCCGCTCCCTCAGTCACTAACAACTCACAATTTAATGCAGCGCTTGTTCGACAGCAAGTATTCAGTCGTGCTAGTCTTGATACTACTGCCATAGGATTTTGAAGTTTATGCCGAAGATTGAGGCAGTGCGATCACTTCCATCATGGAGTCTAAGAAGGATATGGCTGGTCAAGAATCCGGTACAGCTGCTACGGTCCTAGGTCAATAGAATGCTAATACATCTATAGAAACAATCGAAGTCCTTGTCAACCAAATTAAAGCTCTTACTGGTACTTCTCTCACTTCCTTTGCTCCTCCCTCTACGCCTTCCTGTCCACGGACATGACCCGAGAGCGATCTACTCCAAAGTCGAACCAGCACAGGTCTGCGACACCTTACAGTGATTACGACGACGCACTCGATCCTTGTGAACAAGCGTCAATAGAAGGGACCCAAAAACAACCACCTGAACGTGGCGATGCCTGCAGGCAGTCGCTCGCACAAGCTCCAGCCTCGGCCCGTATAAACCCATCCGAACCACTCTCCGCGCACATCTCGACACCGCCGGCAAGAGATATGATCCACTGTTCATTAATAATACCGAAAAACTGTGTGTGCGAGGTGAAAATTTCTGGGCGAAAACGGCTAAGGACCAGTATCGACGAAGACCAGAATTCCGACTCCCAAACACGGTTATCTCTCATAGACCCATCGGCCAAACGGAGGAGAAGACATATTGGTGAAAGTCAAGCGCAGACATTTACTGGCAAGAAACTTGAGAAGAGCAAGGATGATAAGCCACATTGTATTATCCCGAGTGATGCAGAGAAGAAGGAGCCTTCTTTATTATCACCCCAGGAGGGATTGTCAACGAACTCCAAATCAAAGAAATGGATGACGGAGTGCCTTTATAAGCAGTTCGACAAGATACCCGATTCTGCCATTCTTGCGGCTCCTTTGCTCAGGCGTAGAGCCTCGGATTCGTTCACAGTCCTTGACGATACAGACGACAGAACCGAGGCTTTCAAGAGTAAGAACGCAGCAGGAAGAACACTCTACGATAACAACAGTGACAAAACCGATCCATCCTCCAGTCCATTCTCTTCCCCCAAAGTCGCTTTGAAACAGCAAGAAGATGATTGGAACATACGAGATAAAACGGTTCCAGCTTCAAAGGTATGCCTGCAACAATATCAATCGCGGTTGACGTTAACACAGTAAACAGAGTTCCTCTAAACGTCAATTCTCCAAGGATTTCTGCAATCGAGTGAAGAGGCAGAAGCCTATAAGTGACGGGGAGACTGATCAATCTGTGTTCTCAAGGTCCACCATTTCCGTCACTGCCTCAGTCACTTCCTCCGTCTCTGCCCCTCAAGCGTCTATGTCCCCATCATTAACGGCGCCGGTGGTATCGTTGCCTCGTCCCTCGCCGCAGATGCACCAAGCTTGCTCAACTTTGGCCCACGCAAACTCATCAGGACCATCTAAGATTAATAAAGCGCTGACAACATCGTTTTACGGAGAGAAGGAGCTAGAGATCTTGCACGAACAGTACTCACATACTGGCCAAGCGCATGCTTAAGGTTTCGAGGTCCTTGGTCGGAACTATCGATAGCAGCACTTAGAGAGGGAGCCTGGCTCGGAATCTGCTCTACTTTTTGAAGTGAATCTCGTAAATGATCTGGAGCGTTGTCCAAAGAACGCTCTGCAATGATGGTGCGATCGTCTTGCGAGAGGTTGGCCATCTCAAGACAGAAGGTGCCGGGCCTTATCCTGTTGCGATTGTGGTGTCTCGGAGAAATCCTGACTAGCAAGGCTGTGTAAGCCTCAAGTCGTGGGCGAAAGGTTAGTGAGAGATAGGGAGGAAGGGGTGGGAAACACAATGCGCGTTTTAGATGACTAACGTTATTGCGTAGAAGCGCGCGATGCCCGCCGTACTGAGGCAGATGTCATGTTAATATTCGAAGCAAGTGTGAATTTTTACTTTCAAAGACTCTTTTCAAGGTAATCTCTGACTCACGACATCGTCGAACATCCGCATTTATATCGCTTGAGCATTTATCTGACGAGAACCAATCTTCAACTGCACTACTGATAGAATTAGGGAAGGTTGTTAATCAGGTTTAAATTTCTTCGACATCTACTCTAGCTCTTTATCCAAATGAAGGCGCTTATCCTGGACTTCGGTGCACTGCGTAAAGCTTATCGCGACAGCATTATCACATTGCACAATAATGTTAGTTGTATATCGGAAGAACGTGGACCAAAGTATGGCTGTGGAGTCATGTTTCATCTGTAAGAAGAGTTGGTAGATTGGGGATGAGGCGGTGACTCTGCGATGTGAATGCCCGTATTGAGCACACGAAGCCTGTTTGGCTAGAGCTGCATTTGAGACTAGCTGTTGTTCAACTTGCAGAACGTTCATGGCATCTTTGAACGAAGATATTGTCCTTGCAACTGCCGCGGGCAAGAGGGGATCTTATCGAAGTCAGGGATTTACTTGAAAAAGGCGTTTAGCCCTCACCACGGTGCATTTTTGACTCAACGCCGCTCTTGACAGCCGCGGAAGGAGGTCACCACGAGATAATACGCTTGCTTGTAGAACACGAGGCCTCTGTTGCAGAACAGGATCGATATCAGCGAACGGCGTTGTACTGGGCGTCGAAGGGCAGGGTTGAAGTCAATTCTAGAGGATTTGGTGGCGCAGCAATCCACGAAAATGGTAGAGCATGACTTCAGAAGGAATGTAAGAGAATCCTTTTCACAACCACGCAGGTAAATGGGAGATCTAACGGAAAAAGAGTGGCAACTTTCACATAGGTGGCAAGGGAGGCGAAAAGCTGCGTCGTCACATTGGGCACAGCCCAATATGTAATCGTAGCTACTTTAACTACATCACATTATGAACCTTATATTGAATGTTCGAAGGCTATTGTTTGACAAGTTTGTTAATCGAAGAGCGGCCTCAGGTGCTACCAAACAGAGTGGTATCAATAATTCCTTTCTTCGCCTTCTCTATCCATGGTTATGACTACAACGTCCTGGCAGCAGAGGTCAAGGTTACAACCCTGGCGTCCATGATTGATCTTAGAAAACTCCGCCATCCTTCTTGCCTTTTCGGAGCTAGATTTTTCTTTCGGTTTGAACATACAGATTGTCAAGGAATTTCATGGCAGAAGCATCCTTCAGTATCTGTGCAACCTGAATTCCAGCAGAGATCAACTGCAGGACATTTCGATCATCTTTAGGGGGCCTTGACTGATGCTTAGCAGCATGAAACATTTCCAGAGAATTGTCCAGTATGGTTACAAATTGCTTAATTTGGCCATGGTATAACACACGAGTGGGTACTCTTCTTTTGCTTGCCATTCGCTTCAGTAAACATGCCCACTCAGTCCATTCACGGTCTGCTGGGATGCTAACCGGTCGTTTGTCTGGTTCTAATGGAATAGGAAATTGATACAAGGCAAAGAAGTCAAAGGCGCACTTCGAAAGACGATCGTTCACGTGCAACAAGATCTCGTCTTGTTCGTTGACGCAGAAATGGCGACGAAGCGCCAAGCGACGTAGGGACTGTCAGAGTTCCCCACCTGCACTAGATCCAATAATATCGACAAGCCTCAATAATCCCACTATTCACACAGCAGACACAAGGATGGCCAACGTTAACGATTATGCAGTTGTAGAGGGGGCGGTGTGCGTCAGAGTAGACAAATGGACTCAAAATTACACGCCATGTATGTTCTAATTGATACTTGCGATGCCCGATGCCAATCTGCTGGTAAAGATAACAAATCCACGCAACAATATTTGATCCATCAATCCATAGAGGTGCATCGCTATCTTATACAATATCTTCTAGAAGAAAGTAGGCTCCATTGATTCCTTCCACTTCTTCTTCTTCAAAGGTGACATCTTTCATCTCAATGTCCTCCCAGATTGAGGTAATCTTAACATTTATCTTCAATGAATCATAGCAAGGGTATACCCCTATCACAAGAGCGGTAGCGATGTTTTCTTTGCGTGTTTGAATCTTCTGTCCAAAGTTCGCCACTAGTTGCCAATGTTTTCGAGACAACTGTATCTCTCTCGATGATGCAACGTTGCCTGTGAACTTTATCGGATGGAACACCTTGGCCCCTTCACATGTTTTGAAGTATTTTCCGTAGAGTTCATTGAAAGTGTCAAGAATAGCATGAGCTTCCTCTGGTAGGGCTTCCTCTGGTAGGGTTTCTTCTGTTTCCGCTAGACGAGCGTCTTCCATCTTCCATTGTTGCACTTGCATGGCATTCACAAAATCAGGCAAAGAATAAACTCCTGGTGAGAGGATGGATAAAAGTTCGCTTCTCTCTGTAATTGTGACGCTGGGAGCTTGGGAATCGGAGAGGAAATCGACAAGTCGACGGTTTCCCATAAGAGCCGGACCACTCCTCTCTCCATCATCTGTCAAATAGAATCCAGCCAGCTTCTCGTCTCCCTGGTTGCGGGTCGCAACCTCGTTGCTTGTGGCAGTAGCTGTTAATACATCAGTCACGTTTTCATTCTGCAATGGTTCCTTTACTAGGGCACCTTCTATCTTAAGTCTTGTCAGGTCATCAAGGGTATCGTTTTCCATTTTTCTTGTCTTCGATAAAGATGAATAATTTATCAGATACGTATTGGATGGAATTGTTGTGTAAGAATTTTGATGTACGAGAGACAGAAGGTTATATAGTCTACGGTAGGAGAATCATTCTCGATCGCTCTTCACAACAAGAAGAGGATCGTGATCACGCTCAATCCTTGAAGCCTCATGTGGACCAATCAGACTCCTTTCCGTCCCGTTCCTACTTTAGTCCTATGTATCTTTTAGCGTGCGTTTAATAAAAATCGTGAAGTGCTGCCAACCTAACCGAGGAAACACTGAAGATGTTGTTACAGAGAATCCCGTTTACAAGGGATTCCGATGCCAGGCTTATCCAACTCCCACATTCGTAAATCCTTAATTTCTTTACATTTACCTATTCAACGTGTTAAGATGCGTAGTTCGTTGTACATCGAGAAACAGAATGACTGACGGCAATTCTTTTCGGGCTCGAACTTGCTGTTACATGGTGAGTTTGACTGAAAGTAGGGGATAATATTGAAGACCGACATTTGAATTATAGACGTGGAACATCGATTTCCCCTTTGATATTCTGTGCACCAGCTTTTTATCGGATACCTCAGATGTCCACATCCAAGAGCCACTCGTGCGATATCACACATTCTCGTGATCTAAAAAAAAAATACTACTATCCTACAGAGAAGACCGATTGCTCGAAGCGAACACGTATTATATATGATGAAACTATGCTACCCGTTAAAACAACTTCCACCTAGTTGGGTCGTCAGAGCTTGCTCTGTTCCACTTCTCGTTACTTTCCCTCCCCCTTGCATTGGATTGGTAAGACTAAAGACAATAGTGGCTCAAGGAGAATACGTTATGTGCGATGAACGAGGGATTCACATGTAGTGGACTTCAATAGTCTCTCTGCGCGTCATGCTATTGAAGATCTAGTGTTTGGACCCCAAAAAGCGAGGCCGTACAAGCTGTCCAATGACTTCAATTGAGGTGAACCGGGGATTGTGTAAATTAACCGGTCTACCACCGGACACGGAGAGTAGCTGATGAAAGCAGTATCCTAGAGACATCAGATGATGAGCCTACTATGACCAGCTAATCGAGCCTAAACACCGCTTATAGTAGGCTCTACATCATCCGGTGGGTGGCTTCTCATGCCTCCTTGGAAGTTGCTGCAACCCTCACAACGGCTATGTTGACAGTATTGTCGGTCACACTCACCGTTGGTGAATTATGTCGTGGTCTTGCATTGACAGCACCATTCTTTCTTGACATAGTGGCTTCTGGCCTTGGCCGCTTGCTCCTGTCTGCTTTTCTTGTAGAGAGCAATATCCGATTCCAGATCACCCGAAGTTGTAAGAGTTTGTATTGGGGGCTTGTCCGAGATTGCAGACGTAGCTAGAAAGGCCAGCGTAGAATATTAAAAATACCTGCAATCTTTCTCGGTATCGTCTTTCGCCTTGAGCATCAATCGCCAACCATAAGAGATAAAGGAGATCGAACCCATGAATATCTCCATCCCAGGGGCGACGCGAGAGAACAGGAAACGCATTGATGAGATGATGGAAATTCGGTTTGGGGAGAGCAAGCGAGCGAACCCTATAATTACATATGTATTATACAATTAGTGAATCTATAGACCACCAAAACAAGATGTGAGAGCCGTCAAGATCCAAGACCCACAATTTGTCCAAATCGGTGGATCACGTTGTTCCTCAATATTCTCGGCAGGAGTACGAGGGCTCAAAGGCATGACGCAACGCCCTAGCGGAGGTACTCTTGTGTGTGTCGCAAAAGCAAATATTTCTGCCATCGCCTTGTTCCGATTCATCTGGTGCTTCAAGAAATGAGGGATCAGAAACGGAAGTCCTCCACGTAGTGTAAACTCTTCCAAGTAAGCTGCATAACCATTTTCAGGGTCGCTGAGCTGGAAGAGGAATGATGATTCGATGTAGTTGGCCGCTCGAAGACCTGAAACCAGAGCAAGCGAAGAATAGAAGTTCGACAGAGTGTAAAGATGCTACCATGGTTCAGCGACTTAAAGGGAGAAGGTTAGATCAAGCTCACCTGCGCAAGTTCTCTAATACGAAGACCTAGGTTTCTATCAGCAATAACGCACTCTTTGACCCTTTCGCACAGATGGTTCCATCGTCGGTGCAAAAGTTGTAAGGTATGACCATTCTTCACGGTATCCTGCGGGGAGAGCTGGAGAAACACTGACCATGGCGCCCCAACATTCAGGAATATGCGAGGATCTTGCACGGCTCGACAGACAGACTCTCCATTGCGTTTTGCCAAGCCAGAGGCCTGTTCGGAGGAAAAGTCTATTCGCCCGGCGAGCAAACCATATTGTGGGAAGGGATCGACCTGGCCGGGTACTCGTTTTGTGATCTGGTGTTTTACAGACATTGAGAAAAGCGGCGTTGTGCGGATCTCTTCAAGGTCGAAAGTGTCGTGGCTGATATTCTCTGACGATCTCAAAAGAGCCAAGTGATGCCCAAGGAATGGATCAGATTCAGGATCATATTCATCCTGACCTGAAATAAGGTCTTGCAATACATTTGGGTCGAATATAGGTGAGGATCTGACAATCCCTAGTGATGAAGACATGTTGTTATCTGGTGGGCAACATTGGATTAACGTCAATGCTCGCAGTGAGGTAGGAAGGCAGATGATTCAATCTACGTCTCAGATAACGAAGCCAGAAATAAGGGAAAAACAAGGTAGGATCTCTTAATAATAAATTTAATCTTGGCTGTATCTTTGACCTTGCAGGCTTGAAGTGATGAGGCAGGGCTCTCAATGCTATGAAAGATCGGACATGGTTGAGCAAGCGGTTCGAAAAATGAGCATTTGCGCCGATGCCGTGTAACCCAGGACCGCACTATCATATCACAGAGTGGACCTATCACGAAGAAAGCGACGTTGTGGATCAGCGTTAATCTCTATTCATGGTGGTCTACATGAGCACTTAGGCACCCTTGTTGCGTGGCCTTCTTCGACGTGTTTTGTTGAACAGTACAACTCTCAAATTTGTCACTACGTTGACAGAAGAAGGGTGCGATGACAGAATCTCTCTTCTCAAAATTAACGATCAGGCGAGAAACGGGGATCGATCGATACGATTCGAGGCGTCGGATTCTTGCGTTGTCTCTTTTCATCTCGAAGCATCACAACGCAGTCATGAATAAACAGCCGAACGAGTCCAGTAAAGCGTCGCGTTTGATTATGCATATCGTCGAAAAGATGTCCGCTGTCCTCACCGAGTCTAACAAAAGCGTTTATGATCGACAAATGATCGGGCACAAAGTGCCTATCCAATGACAAGGCAAGGTGCGTCTCGTATATAGAAACCCACAATTCAGAATACCTAAAGATTCGTTCGAAATCTCCAGTCATGTACGCTTGACTCATTATTATCTGTCCCCACCTCTGAGCTGTGGACATACATATGTTGTGTCGATCCCGAAACCATCCTCAATCTATACATGAGATCTATTCAGCGATCCACTTAGTATCAGAAGCCAGTCCCGCAATCATGGAAGGCGATGGCTCGCATTTTGGGCTCGCGAGTCCAGATCTTCTCGAAAAGATTGACAGGCTTTTTGCATGCAACGTTGGAGAGCATGTCGACCTTCCGCAGCTAGTTGTCGTTGGCGACCAGTCAAGTGGCAAAAGCTCTGTTCTGGAGGCTTTAACAAAACTTCCCTTCCCTCGAGAGAGCGGTCTTTGCACAAGGTTCGCGACACAGATCACATTCCGCCGGGCCCAGGAGACACATGTGACGGTGTCCGTGATCCCGGCGCAAGATGCGAGTGAGGAACACAAAACAGTCTGTCGCGCTTGGACCGTGAGCGGTCTTCGATCATTAGATGCTGGCTCATTTGCCAGCATAATGACCCAAGTACGTTTATTTTTCACGATTTCGTTGCGATAGTAACAGGATCAGGTCAATACCGTGATGGGCCTTGTGCCGGACGAGTCCGGGTCGAAACGCACATTCTCCAACGATGTCCTACGTCTCGAGATCTCTGGCCCTAAGGAAGACCATTTGAGCGTGATCGATGTCCCTGGTATCTTTAAGAGAACCACTTCTGGGGTGACGACCAAATCAGATATGGAAATGGTTGAGCGCATGGTTCACAACTACATGAAGAACCCCCGTTCTGTGATGCTCACCGTTGTGCCGGCGAACGTCGATATCGCAACCCAAGAGATACTTGAGAAGGCGGAAGAAGTTGATCCGGATGGGATGAGAACGTTGGGAGTCTTGACAAAGCCGGACTTAGTGGATAAAGGCGCGGAAAAGAACGTAATGGATTTAGTTGAAGGGAGAAAGCACCAGCTCAAACTCGGCTGGCATATCCTCCGCAACCCGGGTCAAGCAGAGCTTGACAACCCCGTCGCTGACCCTCATGCCACAGAAAGAAGCTTCTTCGCAGAGGAATCGCCATGGAACAGCTTGGATAAAGAAAGAGTGGGCATTGACTCGTTCAGGGACCGCCTGCAAGAGATTCTCGCCGATCATATTCGCCGCGAGTTCCCAAAGGTAAGGTCGTCGATCAATTTGATGAAATCGGATAATCATATACACTGTACAGGTGAAATCCGAGATCACCAAGAAATTAAATTTATGCCAGCAGAATTTGCAGGCTCTCGGGGTGGATCGTCAAACATCTGCGGAACAGAGTCGATATTTAACGGAGATTGCTATGGAATTTCAGAAGCTATCCACAGAAGCGTTATTGTCCAACTACGGACGCACCGACGTGTTTGACAATAACCCAAAGCTTCGACTCGCAACCGCTGTAGTCAATCGCAGCGATCTCATGTCAGAAGTCATAGCAACAAAGGGGCATACATTTCAATTCGAGTCCAGCGATAGAGAGAACGGTTCTCATGAACAACATCGAGACTTCCTCGATGAAAGTCTTGAAGCCATGAACATCAACGCCATAAATCCTGACAATCATGACCCTGAAGGAACAATTGAGGTCCGGCAGGTTCAAGATCATTCAGAGCTTGAAGGTCTGGTGCATGTGCCCAAAACGTTATCCGAACCACAGGGCGAAAGCATTCATGTTTGGCTGAAAGAGGTTTATCGCGGCGCGCGGGGCTTTGAACTGGGAACTCTCAACTCCTCGCTCCTGGCGGTGACCATGAAGCGCCAGTCGATGAAGTGGAAGAGCCTGGCATTAGGATACATTGCTGACATCGTGACGATGGCTCACGTTTTCGTCATTGATCTCCTGCGTGCGGTCTGTCCCGTCGAACGAGTTCGAATTGGAGTAATGTCTCTGCTCACGGATCACTTGGTGGAAAAGTACAAGTCGGCCATATCCCACGTCAATTTTCTTTTGGAGATAGAGCTCGAGGGAACTCCGGCGACGCTCAATCACTACTTCAACGACAATCTAGAAAAGTGGTAAGGAAATCACCATTACGTCAGGAAGGATAACCAGCTTACGGGGAATGATAGTCGTCAACGACGGATGCACGCCAGGATGGAAAGCAAAAGTTTTTCCGATGGTCAGTATGGAGAAGTGGTCAGGCTCGATGACATCGTACAAAACCATCCAATGAGCAACGCTGATCACGCCATACAAGATCTCCACGATATCTTACACTCATATTACAAAGTTGCCCGCAAACGATTCGTCGACTCCCTTCGCATGCAAGCGGCTGATTACTACTTGACTACTGGACCGAGTACGCCGTTGAAATTGTTTTCCCCAGCTTTCGTGGCTGGGATGACACCCAGACAGCTGGAAGAAGTGGCTGGAGAGGACTTAACCCTGAAGCGAAGGCGTATGCAGCTTAAAAAAGAGAACAAGGATTTAGAGGATGGCAAGAAGATTCTTAGCTAGCTCGTACCAAGTTATAGAGACCTTACACTCTAGAAACTTCGATATAATCTTACACTTTTATCCTCTGAACCTAATGACATCCTTACTAAAACGCGGTGGTGACAATTAGTCATTTATCCTGATTTCTGGGCCGTTGAGGAGCGTGATATAGTTCTCTCCTGGCTTAGATTTCGAACATCGGGAGAGAATTTTCACGATCTCACTGAATGCCTACATACGAGTTGGCTTGAAAATAATTCAGACTGCATCACGTACCAGCCATGGATCTTTCGGTATCTGACCTATTCTGTTGTAGTCAAGGGGACGTTGACCTGGACCTCTCAGGTAAAAGATGCCAGGTTACGTGATGGAAATTTTCTGCGCGCAGAGGACTTCCTTAGCTTAGTCAGGTGATAAAGATCGAGTCTTTGACACGTCAGGTTGTTCATAAAAGCAAACTGTTGCTATTTAAAACCCTGATGTTCATGTGACTGACAGCCAAGAACTTCCTTCCCGTCATGAATTCGTTGAAATATTATCACACTAAGGTCTCGGCAGCCATGGCATAAATAGTATGAGAACATAAGAGGTTGCGCCATCGCGCTTTAATAAGAACAAGATACATTATACCAAGCATTTGCGGCCTCCTTCGACGCTGCCATCCAATGCATACGAGACCCCTCACTGCCTACATATCTTAGATAGGTATGGTGTTGTCTGACGGCTTGTGCAAAAGACGTCATCACCGTGCTTACGAGCGCCATATCTTTTGGAGACGAGATGTAGAAAGAGCTCGGAATAAACTATATTAAATAAAATATATAATGGAGGGAACGCGCAACCAAAAAATGTACTGCAGTCCCGTTTGTCCCTTTCCCATAACACGAAAACTTACCGAGACCAAGAATCACTTCCTCAATTAAAGCCACTATGCGGAGCAGGCCACTGTCCCTGACGATTATCCAATGTTGGTAAAGATTGAGTGCCGGCTCTTTTGCGCAGACCACGTTCAAATTCCTTGGTCATATGGTTTATATGCTCAATTTCTTGAAGACCTTCTTGGAAGGCTGGAGAATCATGGGAAAGAGCCAGACCCGTGTGCAGGATCTGATTTCTGGCAGCAATAGAGTCAAAGAAGCCTGTGATTCGAGAGAATAGCACAAATTATTTCGAGGGCAGTTTAGCCGTGAAGGTTTCGCTGGGCGAGTTAACGGCATCCGGGCTGTTCGCGGGCTGGTAATGAACAAAATCCCATCTCTGCCGGTCATCAGTCGAGGGTCCGTAGTCCAAGTGGACTCGACAACTGTCCCTCCGAAGGGCACTCCTGATCATGATGGCCAGATTAGCAATAGCTGTCAGCTTGGCACGTAATCGATGCTCGCTCGGGTTCTGAAAGTATCGAAGTTTGCCCAGAATAGCCTGCACAATGTCGAGCTCATCAGGTTTAGTAGATATGTTGGATGTTCCGGAATGACCATGTGGATCAAGATGATCGTAGCCGATGGGACTGAATCTCCTCAGCGGTTGGCAGGATCTTAATATCGCGAATGTTCTCATGATCATTATCATGTCGTGGGCCCTGTTCGGATAACATGCCGGGCAGGTCCTGGCCCAACTCGAAGACAGCTCGATAATTCTGTAGCTTGTTTGATCGATTTTCGGACGATGCCATCGAAGTACCAAGACCAAGACGATGCCGAATTCTGGCAAGGCTTCGCCGCACGGCATACAGAGGCAATTGTTCCGGGATCCAGGCCGAGATAGTGTCCGCAATCGGCGTGAAATCCGCGATGACCTGGGCGCTTTGATTCAAGTCCACGATCCGCTGCAGCACGGCCAAACTCGCCGTCAACGCAATTGGAGACAACTCATCATCTTTGAGGGATTCTACTAAAGCAAGAGCAGTGAGAGCAACTGCTGTGACTTTGAAAAGGTCGATTGCACGACGGCCATTCGGGCCAAAGAGAAATGTGCAGATGGTGTCGAGTGGAGTCTCCAAAATCAGAGATGACAGGACATTCGGATGGGAAATGGTTTGGAAGAATGAAAGAGTTCTCTCTTTGAAAATACGAATCGTCATCTCTCCTATTGGGCAATCAACCGCCAGATCTACCAGGGCCTTGATCATCGCAATCCTCTCTTCCGTTGCCAGCTTCGTGATGATTTGCTGACGCGTTTCGGTATTTTCTTGGTTCATGAGGTCCCATCCCATTTTGAAGAATCTCCCAGTATCTACGACTAGGGACCGCGAATAGGTATTGCGTTTTGGTATGAGGTAAGTTCATTCGCGAAAGCTAGACTCGATTCCGGACCGTTCCCGAGGCCTAGGAATAGCCTGTGGTAGTGCATTGGTACCATTTTTTCCCATGTCCAGTTCATGCAAGAATTTACATTGCTTCCCTCTATAGCACCCATTAGGTGTCAGGTAGAACGGGCAGGGTCCCGGCGATGCTCTGGAGGTCGGTTCATGACTGTATTTGCATCTATTGCCGCGTGTACATTCGCCGCGTGCAAAATCGAAACAAGGCTTCTTGCTAGATATGCCTGGTTACTCAAATTGTGTTCGTCTGGAGATCTAACCAAGGGACTCTGCACTTACGCGTTACGGTCAGGCATATCGTGAAGGTGCTAATAACACCTGGGGAAAGGAATAGCTGCAAGCCTTACGGTGAAGCGGACGGGAGGCAGTGACCGGAAATAGTACCGTAGTTGGCAGTGTTTTGGTAGCGGAATAAACTCTTCTAAGGCCAGTGTTTTGCTAACGTTGAAAGAAAGAGAATGATGAGAAAGGTGGTCGGTCAGCCTTGTTAGTCGTGGTTCTGTTCATGAAATTGCATAAACTACAAGTTGTATAACATTTGCATAATTAGTACACGTGTTTTGTGCAGGAATCATCCGTACAAGGCGGGGTAAATATAAACCTGCCCCTCGATGCCGATGCTGTCCCTCTCGTTGATCTTCAACCTAGTATATCTTAAAGACTGACTAGATTTTTGAACATGTCTCATTATTGCGCTGCTTGTGACAGGCGTTTCAACACACCAATATCTCTGCTGCAGCATCTCGACTCCCCTGCTCACGCTGCTTCTTATGAATGCGATAGCTGCGACCGCGAGTTCGGTAGCCAACTGGCCTTGAATCAACATCTCAGTTCTCCCGTTCACGCTTTATCGTACGACTGCGATGATTGTGATCGTTCTTTCGGTAGTCAAGAGGCCCTTGAACAACATTTCAACTCTTCTCTCCACGTTTCAGTGTTTGAGTGCGACGACTGCGACCGCGAGTTTGGAAGTCAACAGGCTCTGGATCAGCACCTCAACTCTCCCGCTCACTCTTCATCGTATGAGTGCGACGACTGCGACCGCGAGTTTGGAAGTCAACAGGCTCTGGATCAGCACCTCAACTCTCCCGCTCACTCTTCATCATACGAGTGCGATAACTGTGATCGCACGTTTGAAAGTCAGCAGGCATTGCGGCAGCATCGCGCCTCGTCTGTTCACAATAGACGATATGTTTCGAGCATGCTGTGAGGGGAACAACGTTACATTGCAATGGAAACCAAGTGCTAGATAGGCGGACGTTATCATTGAGAGCGGAAAGTTGTAGGATACAGCTCATGACTCGTTGCTGTTTGTCTCGCTTTCTAATTGGTTTAAAATCACAGACAAGTTGATGAGATTCATCAAGTATATGAATGATGTGTTATGTTCTAAATTTAATATTACTTCGTATTCAATTTCGAACTGAATTTACAAGGTGTATTACATAATCTATGACAGCAAAGGAACTATCCACTTTCAGATCTATCTCCGCTTGTTGAAGGGAAAGCCTGCGCTATCGGCTGTAGCCCCAGAAGGTTTTCTTTCAAAAAGTCCATGGCCCGCTTGAGATAATGCAGACCGATTGCTCTGGCACGGTTGCGGGCGTGAGAGATGAAGATGTCAATGTCGGCTTCGTGCTGGGCGATGAAGGGTTGTATATAGGATTGATAGAGGAGGCGGGCGCCTTGGGCTTGGGGTAAGACGAGGTAGGAGAGCAGGAAGAGGCGGAGGTAGGCGTAGAAGGGAAACCTGGGTAGTGATGCAAGGTTAGAGGGGGCTTTGGTAAAGTTTGGGGTTGGGGTTGGGGGAAGAGGTGGGCGGAGGGTGGTTACCAGGAGAAAATGAACCATGTCCAAAATTCAATGAGGTTGAAACAGGAGATGACGACCCAGTACATGAGCCATGGTGTTAGCTGAGCCGGGTCGGAAGTACGAAGCGCTTTGTAGGAGGTGAAGATTGGGAGAAGGATGGTGACGAATAAGCTGGGAATTTGTCAGTGAGGCTCTACGTGTTCATGTAGATAACATGTGACTACGATGAAGGTATCGCTGGGGTTTTGACTTACGAGAGTAGGTTCGGGAGAATGTCGAACATCGTCAATCGCATCAAGTCCGATAAGGATGGTTGATCCGCTTCTTCTCCTTCTTCTCGCTGACAAACGCCGACAGAGCACAAATGTTACAAAACAACCCTTTAAATGCTGGTAGGTCTACGAAGTTTTGACTTTGATGAGTGATAAGCTTTGTTACTGCGGATACTATGAAATAGCTGAAAGTATCTACTGGGACACATCAAGTCACGAAGCCGACGGCTTTAAAGCCAGCGCAAGAAGCCATATCTGAAGAGATGTGCCATAATTTAAGGGGTTGGGGGGAAGCATGTTTGGGAGGGAGGGCCGCCATATCTAGAGTGGGGTGCCTCATTTTGAAAAGGCGGGAGCCGCCATATTTGGAGGAGATAAAGAACCATAAAGGTACAGCAAAATCATTCATTCCCTTTCTCGTTAACTTTGTACCGCAGAAAGCCTCAGAAAATTGACTTACAGCACCAATGGATCAGCTAAACATCGATCGCGCGAATGCTATGTCATATGAATCCTTTCATACTCCACCTTTTCCCCTTCAACAAGGTCTCAATGATAACGATCGGTTCATAAAAGCTTATCCGCTCACTCCTTATCCTACGCTTTACAACACAAACAAGCGATCATTTTCCGCGTTTGAAACAGATGGCAACATAATACCCACGACGGAATATGAAACCAAGCGAAGGGAAAGGAACTCCGGCTCATGTCATCACTTCTTCAACACCCCTTCATCTACTAGCCTATGCCATTCTCCGCCGACTCCATCTTTGAATGTCTCATCGACGGAACTTGAAAGGGTGTTAGAGTCAATATTTAATCAAGTTGATTGGTTAGAGGTGGCATTAGCGGTAGCCAAGAATCGAGCGCCGTCAATTTACTGCGAAGTCATCGAGAAGATATTGCAGGCACAAATACATCAGCTTGTAAAGGCCGAGGTCAAGGATAAGTATGAAGGGGATGAGGATACGGATAAGCACGAGGATGAGGATGAGGATGAGGATGAGGATGAGGAATATGTGTATGTGTACGAGGACGATGATGACAACAATGACGACGACGAGGATGAGGATGAAGATGAAGATGAAGATGAAGATGAGGATGAAGATGAGGATGAGTATGAGGATGAAGACGAGGATGAGACTGATGACGGCGATGAGTACAACCGGGTGTAAAGAGGAGTAAAATAGGCAAAAAGGAACAAGGAAATTAAAGCGGAGATTGGCAGTAAATGTGCAAGCTACTATGATCGTATCTATTTTAGCCTTTGACGTTTGCTTTTGCAGGACTTGTAATCGATTTGCATAATCGAGGCTTTCAATGTATTTATTGCCGAACACCACAAGCGTAATATTGATACTGCAGGATTGACCTACCCATCTACTGCAATTCAGAGCTTAATGCTTAACAGGAGTTTAGTCCATCCTTTGGATCAAAGAGGCTTGAGGGCCAGCACAAAGTGTGTAGGGACTTCTAGTGAGTAAGCAATTCTAGTAAGTAAGTAATAAAATTACGTATAGGGCTGCGTCACGGCCTCAAAAAAACAAGGCACTAGCATTCAGAAATTGCCCATAACTGCACTCGAAGAGGTACTTCCTTGGCGAGTACTTCTCTGATGAGTATCTCCCTCCATTTTTGGGCTCTACCTTTGGAGAGTACTCCCTTTGGTAGTACTCCCTCGACGAGTACTCCCTTCAGATTCTGTGGGATTTACCTCTGAAGAGTACTCCCTTTGGTAGTACTCCCCCGACGAGTACTCCCTTCAGATTTTGTGGGATTTACCTCTGGAGTACTCCCTTTGGTAGTACTCCCCCGACGAGTACTTCCTTCAGATTTTGTGGGATTTACCTCTGGAGTACTCCCTTTGGTAGTACTTCCCCGACGAGTACTCCCTTCAGATTTTGTGGGATTTAATCTTGGAGAGTAATCCCTTTGAATAGTACTCCCCTGCCGAGTACTTCCCTCAATTTCTTGAGATCCTCCTTCAGAGAGTACTCCCTTGGATAATATTATTCCCTTGGTAAGTACTTCCCTCAATGCGTCAATTCAAGAGTAAGTTTTCGAACTGTACTCCTCTCACGTCCCTCTTCAAAGCTTACTCTATCACTACAGCTCAGTTTACACCATTTCGGATAGCATCAGCGTCGAAGAACATTTATTTCAAGACACGAAGGTTTGAGGGATTGAAAAGTATGTCAATGACTTGATTCTGCCCCTAAACCCCCTTTCCACTTAATGGTTAAAACGAGAACCGACCTTCAACTTATTTCCTCGCCACAGAACTGGACTCTGTTTCAGCAATCTACGGAAGAGATAAAAGATCCCAGCCAATCTTGGCTGCTATCACCGCACATAAGACGTGAGATCGGAGACACTTCGAAATAGGCTTCTTGGGAAGAAAATCGTTCTTTGTCTTGTCAGCCAGATATACTGAGTTAGCTAGACTAGAACGGAAACCTGCATTTTTCAATTTCTCCAAAGAGCTGTCCTGTGTAGCGGCCAGGAAATCTTTGATACCGAAGTTATCCTTCCACTTATCCGCGTTCTTTAGCGCGGTAGAATGAGGATCCAGGATGAATGTTTCAGGCTCCATTAACTCCATCATGACGGACTCGAGGCTACAGACGTCATTGCGTTCGCTTTCCGGGGTGAGCCTTCTGCCATTGATAAAAGACTCGCCGATGTTGGCTGAAGGATATTAGCAACGACCGAGTCAGTTCCAACAAACTTACCAATCTTCACCCTCCCTTTGAGATTGAGAAGTATCGTACCGCAGCTGAGGGCGCCATGATAATGGGAAAGCTCCTTGTGTAGGTAAGAGAGACCGTTCAGCACCTTTTCCCCGACAGTGAGCAAATTTGAAGTGAAGCGATCAAAGCTAACTCTTACCTCCTTGCAAATTGCTGCTATCTGAAAGGCTTTCAACGGGCCTTGCAGTAGGCCGGTGATGTGTCGTAGGGAAACGTCCATTTGTTCATAGATGATTACGACATCATCATTGTCTTGGTACATGTCTCTGATTTCGACAAGCTGGTCACTGTTGAAACTTGGTATCCGATGTACGAGGCTGTTATCAACTTTCTTGACCCGTTTGATTGCGACGAAATTACATTCCTCGCTGTTGTCTGAACCAATAATGGCCGGTCCCGCTTGGTCACGAGTCATAAGTTCGTTGTATGATACTTGCGAAGAAGTCCCAATAGGCCGTTCGATTTTCTCTTTTCCAACTTTTGCAATTTCACCCCCATCTTTACTCTGGGAGACTGGGTCTAATGAAAAGAAGCTGGACGGATCTTCTAGAGCGCGCTTTCTTGGAGCCTGAATGTCAGACGAGGTACTCGAGCTGTATTGCACAGAATTCTCAGCAACAGTCAGCAAGGAGTTGCCGACCTGAGTTAGAGGTCTCTGTTCTTCAGGCATGGTTTGAAGGTTCGAAACCGGGGTCAGAAGGGGTAATATAGCGTTGGGAATTTTCTTGACTTCATTTCTGAAGCCATCCTGGGGCAAAGCTGAACCAACGTGCAGCCGAAAGTGGATCAAAAAGCAGCCAAAAGCAGATGCCAGTTGTCCCTGAGATCGGCTGACTTATGTCACCAGACACTGCCCATTTATGCGTCAGATCGCCTGAAATAGAACATATCGTTCAGTCAGAAACGTTTAGTTGCGTGTTTCGCTGATGATTTGTAAGGCGACAAAATCAAGCATCAATAAATGCATCTTCAGTATAATTTTAATGCAACATCACCGATTTAGTCAAACGTTCTTCATTTAATTTAAATGACCCACTATATAATGCTATCGAGAGCTACGGTTTCCTCCTACGTGTCCATGTGAACGGCCAGAGACGTCTTTTCCATTCAGCTGGTTGATAGTCAAGTTCCAACAATCTTACTCCCTGATCCAAGCGCGGTCGAACGAGATCTTGTAATTCATCCCGAACTTGTTCATTTGCGGAAACTAGAGTGATCATCAGCCCAAGACGTTTTCCAAAAGCTTCATAACCTTGCCTGTAACTAAAACCTTCTCTCTGTCCTTTTCTGATCCCGACCCCACTTGATCTTGCAATAAAACCTGAAGATCTATTACACCGTTGTGGTAAGCGACGCGTCGATGCTCCCCAACGTACTGAGGGCTGGGAGCAAGTCGTCCGTTCTTAAAAAATAGCGACACGTGGAGCATCTGGCATCACTAGTTTAGCCAACCTCTTACAAGGCACTTCCCGTAAGCATTTGACTTACATAACCATGATCCAAGGTATCCTCTCTCAGAGTTCTGTTAAGCAGCTCATTCGCCGGTTTCTCATCGCCTGCCAACGTCAAACACTTTCAGCAACCAAGAAGTCTGAGATGCTCACCTAGATCCTGTAGTTGCCACACCATATGAATGTTACGTGTGCGAACCTCTGAAAGATTGAATCCTTGTATCAGTTCTTTGAGGAAAGGCAACTGTGCCGCGATCCCAAATCCGGTGGCCACCATCAAGACTTTCCCGTAGTCCCCAATAGGCACATTCGAGCCGTGTGGCCCACTGAAGAAAGCTATGCGGAGATCAGAAGGCTTCGGGCTAACCCGAAAATTCCCGGCGCCACCAAAATGACTCTGATCGATTTCATCTGCTGCGCCTATCCGCCATTCATTTACCTCTTCCACTCCTCTTAGAGATACATTCCCCCCTTGATGTTCATCGGCGCGGTTGAAGAGCTTCCGCGTGAAGCCGTCCCTCGGTTCTATCAAGAAATCTAGGCTAGGGTTTTTGCCCTCGCTCCATGAGGCAATGGTGAAAGGATGGCTCTGCAAGGACGACCACAGACTGACGGATGGAATTCAAACGTTAACGTATTGTCCGGCCTTGACTTTCCACGGTCGGGGGGTAAAGATTGTCATTCTCACGGCGCCGTTTTGTCTTGCAATCAAAGCTCGGGAGCAGCCACGATGGAGGGCAACGTTTCTATATAGAAGGGCCAAGCACTGCATCACAAACGTGGTTAGAAAAGTGCAACCGGAAACGAGTAGGTATAGGCCTGGGAGTTTCATGCTCGACGGAAGATGTCTCCAAAGGGCGTAAGCTGCGACAAAAGCCAATGCCTGATGGCAGCGGAGGAAGAGTTCATAGGAAACCCGGCGAAACAATTGCGAGGATAGAAGAAGTAGCGAGACCATGAATATGATTGCCTGTATTAAAGGTTAGCAGGAGTTAAATTCCTGGGGAGCTCAATAACCAACTATCAGTTCAAACAACGGCCCGGAACCGCTCATGCTAAGACTTGGCTTACCAGCCGTGTGGATGATGACGTGAAGCAGGCCAAGGAGAACGGACATGGTTCCTGTTGATGCATGGATAAGACGGTACAAGGGCAGCGAAACACCGAGCAAGTCGCAAATAAAGCTCAAGTGGAATCCAAAATACGCCGGCATCATGTTAATTAGCGATAAGTTTCCCGCGCGAGTAGCCGCTTCACTCGCAGTAGATACCTTGAAGCAAGTACAAAAGACGTTGCCTCCGAGATAAATCAGTTGAAAGGCCACCTGAGCACGAGTCCAAGGCCCCAAAAGACGATGCCGTCGTAGAAGCAGAGGATATACAAGGTGCTTTTGCAGCAGTGTGTCGCCGAGTTTAACGAACCGACTCAGACGGATTAGAGAGTGAATGATAAATAAAAGAATAATGCAGCCGCCCGCGGCAATAGCATAGAACTGCGTCACGTCCATCTTCTTTCAAATAGGTTGAAGATGTCAACGGAATGCTATAAAACGTAGTGACTTAAATCGTCTTGTTGTAAAAGCATCTACTCTGAAAGGAATAAAACAGGATGTGAACATTTCTCGACAGCACCGAGGGTTGTTATACCCTTGTCCCTTAAAGAGAGCCATTAAACATGGCAGAGGAGCCGTTTTTGGCTCCATCGAGCTCCCGGTACAAAATCAAGTATGAACACAACTACCACTAGTAGGATTTGGGAACAATCTTAAGGAGGAAAGTGGAAAAGAGTGAGAGGGACAGCGATATAGAGGAAGAGCAGACTGAAAGCATAGACCTGAAACACAAGCATAAAAGGAGAGTGGGAAGAGTACAAGAGAGTATCGCGGCTGGTCTTCCACGCATCCAATACTTGATGCCTTCGTGTTCAATGTTGGCCTGCTTTACATATAAGGACCTCTGACAGGGAGAAGTCTTGAAGGGTATTTTCGGGTCACGATGGAAAGTCTATCGACTAAAGACTTGCAGGTATTTCGAGAGAAAAGCAGGACGTTCTGCGGATCGTTCCAAATACCACTTGACAAGCTTCAAGCTGAGGAGCTTCCCGAGAACTTAAGGCAGCGCAACGACAAGGATATCGCTAGGTTGCTGAACGAGTTTAGTGCGGAAGACCAGCGCCTTGAACCAGAAAACCACGTGCTCGCGCTAGGAGTAGGAGTATGCCCGGGCCCGTGCACGTTCCGATCCCGTGCACACCCTAAACCCGATTAGCCACCCATACTATTTTTATCATTATTCAACCACCATTCATAGAATCAAATTGCAATTAATATAGAGAGTTGTCGATATCTATATGAAGCTTCCGAGCTATAGAATCAATCATCAAATCGCTTAGGAGCTTTGTTTTGCCTTCCAGCTCGCGTAGACCTGATTTGACTTGGCCTCCTTTCCACCTCCTCAATAGGAACAAAATCAGTGGATTGCTGTACTTTCACCTCTTTAGACTTCTTCTTTTGCTCTTTCTGAAGCTCTTTAGCCTTCAGCTTTTGCTCCTGAACTAGACGTCGTTGCTCCAATTCCTTCGCCCGTAGCTCCTTTTTTCGCTTCGCTTCCTCCTCTCGCTCCGCCTTCTTTTTTTCCCGTTCCACCTTTCTTTCAGCTATTAAACGCTGTTCCTCTAGCTTTCTAAGCTCCCTTTGTTCCTTTTCATCCGCCTTTTGAATAGCAGCTTGCTGTTCCTCTTCGATTCTTTGAATTTGACGATCACGGGCCGCCTGAATCTTATTAGGACTAAAAAACACCCCCTTTGCCTCACCATTTACCCCTAGATCGTCAAATAAAGGCTTACCACGTCGTCTGCGACTCCTCTCTATACGTACTGTTCGCCGAAGACCTTCGTTTTCTGCTTTCAGAAGAGCAACATCTGTAGTAAGCTTTTCCATCGTATTGTTCAACTTTCGAGCTTCCGGACCAATTACTTCCCCTACAACTGACTTCATTAATCGTCGAATCGTTCTCCAATCAGCTTCGGACAATGCTGAAGAAGAAGAATGGCTTGAATCAGGTCTAGCGTTCGATTTAATCTGCTTTATGACCTGTGACGAATTGAAAGGCAGCAATCCTGTCTTTTCCCATCCACTTTTGATGTTGGCATGCGTGAAAGCAGCTTGATATGCAGGCCAAAATAGGTCAAAGAAGTCTCTTTTCGATATTCGAGAAAGTCCTTGACTCTTAAAGATTCAGTCGTTCAGGTTTTGCGAGTAGTAATTGGCCAAAGGGTTGAATAAGCTGACATCCAGAGGTTGAAGACGATGAGTAGAATGAGGAGGATATAGAGCCACGAGCACCTTGTTCTGCTCACACCAGTCAAGAAACTTCATGTTGATATGACTGCCATGCCCGTCAACGAATAGAAGGCGATAATCGCGTGAATTTCTGGCTTTTGACCTCGTATTTCGGTCAAATACGGTAGTGAGCCAAGAATAGGCCAATTCATCGTTAGTCCAGCCAGTAGCGGAGGAAGCAAAGAAGCAGGATTGCTCTTTGGGGTCATATTCAGTAAGCCAGCTATCCTGAATATTGCCTGATATCGCCTGATAAATGATCGAAGGGGGTATATCGGTCATATCCATGCAAATGGTTGCAATCAAGGTAATCCATTCTCTATTGCCGTCTTGACCAGCACCCAGCAATTTACCACTGTCTAAATGCTTTAAACTAAAGACTCTTCGAGTCTTTTGAAGCAGTCCAAGTAGAAAGCCCTTTTCGTCCATATTGTATGTGTTTGAAGAAAGAACCTCATATTCTTCGATTTTTTGCTTTACCTACCCTCATATTAGTATGAATTTAAACGTAATGAAGGCACTTACTAGGTCAAAATAAAGCTGATATTGATATGCATTATCGGCTTTTTTCCGCTCTAGATCAGCTCCTTGTAGGAATTTTGACTGCAATATATCTGAATGACGTCGAACGAACTCATAAGACCAGTTTTTGCCTGGCTGTTTTCCAGATATATTATACGCAAAAACACGAATCATCGCATTGGGAGAAGGTATACCACGTTCGGTAAGCTTGTTTATATAGCGAATAAGCTCTTTTTCTTGTTGGTTTGAAAGAATTGACGTCGTTTGCTTGCTTTCCTTGACGGAGGCCGTTTTACCCCTATGTCGTCGCGACAGCGTGCTTCGATTGACATTGAATTTCTTTGCAGTTGCAGTGTAGTTAGGTGACTCTTGCAAAGCTAGATCTGCAAGAGCTGCTTCAATTGAAGCCATATTGAATTTGTAGTTGATTTTTGAAGAAAGATGAAAGTAGTAAAGTGGGGTGTGCACGGGACCGGAACGTGCATCGGGCCGGGCATACTCCTAGAGTTTCCTACTTGGTATACCAGGGGGTTAAACTCTAGCGTGCGGGAGCAAAGCGCTGTATTCTTCACGCCGCTTCAACGATTTAATATAACAGCTCTGGAGTTGATTGCTTGCGAATGAGCGTAAAAGGTGGAGAAAGCTTCGTAAAATTTCAAGTAAGCTTCATCTTGAGTAAAGAATCATCTTGATTGATCGATTGATTGATTGTGATGTAAAAGCGTTGAGTAAGATACTGTCTTCAGAGCTGCGATAGTACCTAAATGATTAGAGAGGCATTGAGATACTAACGTATTGCTCCCGCACGCTAGAGTTTAACCCCCTGGTATACCAAGTAGCCAATAAGCCCTAGGAGTTTCGGCCCATGTTAAACCCCTAGCCCCGACACTCTATCCTAGCGCTTCCGGTACCTGAGCAAACCTGCTTCGCCCCCTTTGTTTTGCCCTACTATAGATACAGCTCGGAACCTTCTTTGATTCCTTCTGTATTCTTAATATTCTAGTTATAGCTACCTCTATTGATCAAACATTCTATTTAGCTACGCACTATCTCGCTGCAGTGTGGTTAGATTCTAGGCACGGTCTCAATAACACAGAAGAATTGTGCAATCGCTTAAGTCGTTGATCAATCTCGTTGATTTAGATTCTGAATCATGAGAATCACTTCATGATCTTAATGATTTCTTTATGATGAGTCGCTAGCACCTGATCATGATTCTTGGAATCAAATTTATCATGCTGTTCACTACGTTGTACTCTGATATAGTTTCTATCTTGAGCTAAGTCGTAGTCTAACATTGAGCATTTTTCTGAAGTTTTGATGTTCATGAGCTTTTGAAAGCAATCGATGCTATCAAAAGTTTTCAAACCTTCAATCTTGCACATTTTTCCTAAAATGCAGATTGACGTTGTTAAACTTCATATTGACATTGAAGATATATTTGACTGAAACGAAGAAAATTTAAAATTTTGAAGAAAATTGATCAAGAAAGTAAAGTGATAGTCAGTTTTCAAAAACAATAATAAACAGTTTTCTGCTTTCAGATTCTCGCTTAATTCTTTCATCAAAATCAATGATAGTCAAAGCTGTTTATCAATATTCATTTGAGATAAAGCTGTTTATTAATACTTATTTGAGATAGTATCTGCTTTCATGATTGATGTGACAAACCTGAAGCCTTGTCATCTACAAAGCTTGATTATGGAATTGACCGACCCAGGGCACCCAGTTCCCGATTAGGACTAGCGCTGATCGCGACAGAAACTTCTGCAGTTATAGGCCTGCCGCTCTGCCACAGCTTCTTTCCTCTTCTTCTTTTTCTGTATCTTAGAATCTTCGATTAGAATGCAATAGACTTCATGATATATCTTATATCGAATGATTCTAGCTCGTCTCAATTGACTGTAATTGCTCAATCTCTTGACATTTATGTATAACTGCAATAACTGATATTGAGTTTGATGCTTCTCAATGTGAATAATCTTTATGCAAATAAACACGTTGACTCAAAACATTATCAATCGCTGACAATGCTAAATTAAACTATTCACTGCATCTCAAATGATGATGACAATGAGTTCGATCTTGAGATTCGACTTATTCATTGATGCAATTAATTCTTCTCGATTCAATCTCATCAAATATGTATATCATTCAACTCTCTTCAATCATGAATTAATCTCATTGATCTCATCTTTCTGAATCACTCGTTGCTTCTTCTCTTTAATTGTTACGATCCTAGCTACGCATCTTCGTTGGTAGCTATGTTGGTGGCTATGTTGATGGCTATGTTGATGGCTATCCTGAGGGCTATCGCCGATCGCTCGCCGCTAGGGCATAGGCTTGTTCCGAAGCCAACCCTATTCAGGGTTAGCTTATGTTCTCCTGAGTCATATAGATAGTCGGCCCTTCCCTTCTAGATACTTTCCTTCCTTAGCATTTATATACTCGTTACATTACACCCATATGACTCGCTCTATGCTGGCCCCTAACATTAATCATGTTGATGATCTTGCTCATTTCTTGTCTGATCAAATTTCATGCTGACATTTGATCATTCTTATCAACATGTGCAACATCAATTTTTTCTTTCACTTCAACATACTGCAATTCATGTTTCTGAATGAAAAATCGCTGACATACGATGATTTTTCATGTCTTTGATGCATCATTTCTTTGCTGTCTGATTTGACGACTCTTGCTTGAGCATTCTCGTTGCATTTGTTGCTTTCATTCATGCCTCTGCTTGCAATGAGTTTGCATAAACTTGACATTGCAACATATGTATTGACAATTCTCTGACGTCAACTGACATATTAAATCATTCATACAAATTTTCAACTTCGATACTGCGCTGTCAACATAATCGAGCATCTCAAACTTCATGAGATAATCGATCAAATTCAATGATGCTTTCTCAATCGCTGTCATCAAATTCTGAACACGCTGAACAATTCATCGATGCTTCGAGCTCTGATAATGCGCCTTGACTTGCGATGATCATATCGCATGCATACACTGCTTACATGTAACAATGCGATACTTCTCTGAATATGTAATCGATTTCATGATTGCGATGCTGAATGATGTGATTAATGAACAGCGATCGAACATTTTCCTGAAGTTTTGATGTTCGTGAGCTTTTGAAAGCGGCCGGCGCTATCAAAAGTCTTCAAACCCTCAATCTTGCGCATTTTTCCTCAAATGCAGATTGACGTTGTTGAGCTTCATATTGACATCGAGGATATATCTGACTGAAACGAAGAAGGCCTGAAATTTTGAAGAAAATCGGCCAAGAAAGTAAAATGGTAGTCAGCCTCCGAAAACAATGGTAGTGTTAGAGCACGGCCTCAACAGGACCCTGAGGATAGGCTATACGCCAAGAAGGGGTATAGGTCATCATGCTAGCCATGCTAGGAATGATAAGGCACATAGCATACAGTACCCCGCACTAAGTCTTCGGCTAAGATCGCGAAAACACGTAAAATCGCGTACCTTCAAAACAACTCACCTTCTTCAACTTCACCCACAATGCTCAGAAGGGCTCCGTTAACTCCAATTTCTGGTAACAAGACTTCTAGAAAGGAGCTTTCTTTGCTCACCAAAGGTTAAATCTCGGGACAAGCTAAATTGGGCCTAAAACCCACCCAAATAGGACGGAATTTGAACGTTCCTCGAACCACCGTTCAGAGCGTTTTGGGAAGGCTTTACACCGAACCCTCCGGAGTCAATAAACCCAGATCAGGAAGGCCGTTATCAATTACCCCTCGAGCAGCTAGAGTACTGTTACGTCACTTACGATCGGAGCCTAAAATCACCTGGAGACAGCTGAAAACGGACACCGGGATCGATTTGGACGAGAGAACTCTCAACGCCACACTACGAGCTCACGGAATTTCTCACTGGCTAGCTCTTAAGCGACCGAAATTAACACCTGAAGCTGCTCGGATTCGGTTAAGATGGGCCAAAAGACATGAAAATTGAACCGTGGATCAATGGAGGAAAGTCATCTGGTCGGACGAGGCATCCGTGGCTCGGGGATCAGGTAAAACACGAGAATGGGTGTTTGGGACTCGCAAACAAAAATGGGATAGGGATAAAGTGATGGAAATACCCAATGGAAAGGCCTTTTCCATTATGGTTTGGGGAGCTTTTTGGGGTTCTGGAAGATCGGATTTATACCTTCTCGATCGAGACTTCGAAGCCAAAAAACACGGTTACTCAGCAGCCTCCTGCATTCAGATTTTGGATCACAATTTGGCTGGTATATGGGAGCCAGGACTAGTGTTCATGCAGGATAACGCTCCGATACATAGAGCCAGAAAATCGAAGCTTTGGTTCCAGGAAAATGGTATAGAAGTCATGGACTGGCCTCCGTACAGCCCCGATTTGAATCCAATCGAAAATCTCTGGGCCCTACTAAAGAAGGAGGCCTACAAAGTTTATCCGGACCTGGATTCGCTGCAGGGTAAAGGCGATGAAGCTGAAACCCAGTTGTTCCAGATTTTACAGGAGGCCTGGGGGAATCTACGAGAGGAGGTAATGGAGGGGCTAATATCCAGTATGCCCGAAAGATGTGCAGCTGTAATCATAGCGAATGGCTGGCATACCAAATATTGATCGGGGAATCCTAAGTCATATACTACTAAATAACTAGCCCAAATATTGAAGTTCCCCAGCTTGATTTGATGGTTCAATGGTTGATGCAGGTGGGGTGGTGATTTGGTTGGGGAGCGCAGCCGAAGACTTAGTGCGGGGTACTGTACATAGCATACCTAGCAAGAGGCATGCTCGCTATGATAGCAATGCTATGGAATGCTATGGAACATAGCATTGCTAGCAACCAGAGCATAAGGCTCTTGGCACGATTCTCCTATGTCTATACAACGAGAGTCATTCCTTTAGATAGGAGCTTCGTGCTCAACTCATGTAATAGTCAATACAGTCTATTGTCTTAGCTATTCTCAGACCTTCTGTCTAGTGATTAGTACGTTACTAAACAGGTCTCTGTTTATATCTTGTGTTGTTAAAGGGACAACCGTTACAGGTAGGCAGTTCCCTGCTCCCAGATTCTCGCTTAATTCCCTCACCAAAATCAATGGTACGAGTAGTCAGGGCTGCCTACCAATACCCATTTGGGATAGGCAGCCCCCTGCACCCAGATTCTCGCTTAATTCCCTCACCAAAAACAATGGTAGTCAGGGCTGCCTACCAATACCCATTTAGGATAGAGCGACTGCACAAGGTAAAAGGTGCTATTGATGCTGACGTGAAGGGCTACCCTAGCAAGAGCGAGGGGTGGCCTTTGCTTGTTGATGGCAGTAGCGCTTTATCCTACCTCACAGTCCTCATTCAGCTCGATGGAACGTTAGGTTAGAAAAGAAAGTATCCGGAATGGCCTCCGTACCGCAACTGCACCTTCACGAAAATCAAACGAAAGCGCAAATAGTCAAATGTATTGACATTAGCACCAATTATACGTGGAAATGTTAGATGATATGGATTATAATATACATCTATCCATGAAAGTGATTGTCACCATGTTTAAGAATAATCTGATCGACCCGATGCTTCTGGTTCAAAATATGAGGATTAATATCCTTTTCTATATCCAACTTGTCCCATTCATCATACCAGGCCAGTTCCAGTTCCAATCTACCTTTAATAAAGGGTCGTCGACGCGATACTCGATCCTTTATGAGGTTCCATATATGCTCTATTGGATTAAGATCAGGGCTATTGCCTGGCCAAAACAACAGATCTATTTCCTGCTCCATAAACAAAGGTCTGTTCCATTGAGAGGTGTGATTTGAGGCTCCATCCTGCATTAATAAGGCCCTGTTTGCATGCGAAGCCTTGAATTTCTGATAGGCGGGTAAAAGAAGAGGCTGAAGGATACATCTGTTGTAGCGATACCAGTCAATCCCCCCGCGTGCAGAACGTCCACATGAGGCGAAGGAGAACGTGGGAGCATGAGTGAGAACCCGTTCATGATTCTGTTGTTGACGTAAAAGCTCTGCTCTTCGAATTGCATGAGCTGCTCGATCCAAAGGCCTTCGTAGTACATCCGCGGCAGTAAGAGCAGTTATGGAGGCAGCTCGTTCCTTTTTATCCTCGGGTCGATATATATAACAAGGACCTTTCCAGTTCAGAGCTATGGATCCCCAAAACATAAACGTGGAATACTGTGCAAAGTCCTTATCACAGCACATTGGGTCCCATTCTTCATCCTTCTTTCGTGTAACGTGCTTTTGACCTCGATGTTCACCCAATATAACACTTGTTTCATCCGTATAGATCACACGACCCCAGCCTTCTGTTGTAAGGTCCCAATGCACTCGGTCCTTGCACCATTGCAATCGTACGAATTTCATGGTGTCAGTGAGCCAGGGTTTGTGACGAGGTGAATATCGTCCGTAGCCTGCTTCATGGAAGGCTTTTGAAATCGTAGGCATGGATCCTTTGACGTTACATTCGTGAGCAACGTTCATCCAGGATTTTCGCCTCCATTCATAGCTGGATGTGGTCAGTTTGATCATATTATCAATCTCTTCTTGACATAGCATTGGAGGCCTTCCGGAACGTGACCCAGGAGCAATATTCTCACCATGAAAAGAAGCTGTTTCATGGATTTTGGCCTGCTTGTACGCGTGGTTGGTTATATCTGATATGGTTGATGTGGGTACTCCTGTACGAGCTTGAATAACGCGTAAAGGTGATCGATTATTGAATCTAGCATAGGCAAGAGCCCCACGAGTGGCTGGACTGACTTCACGACCGCGTTTTTGGGCTGACATGATGTTTTGAAGGTAGAATAGTGATAATAAGATGAAAATTTGAAAATATGATGGGTGCGGAAGATTATCTAATAGACTACGTTAGCCCTACGGCGACCCTACGGCAGCCAATTGCGGAATCCGAATACTTTCTTTTCTCACCTCGTAGCCTGGCACGACTTACTTCCCATAGATTTGAAGTTTTCACTCGAAGATGTAAACATAAACAAGCAGCATCCGCTTTTACTTCAACGACAGACAATCATGCTAAAAAATCGCTTTCTTGGGATGCGTATCCTACTTCACCGACAGACCGTTCTATTCCTTATCCAGCCTGAGAAGAACATATGGCCGCAGAATGGAGCACACATGTGGCCTCCCCTCTACTCAGATACCACCACAGACATGTTTATTGGCGGCTCAGTCAAAATCAGACACCTAAGCAAGCCTTCCTTGTCTGAGACTGCCATAGCTCATCTAAGCGCAAAGACGTGCGTTGCGTCTGCTCTGTTGCAAGTCGGATCCATAGACTTGTTTGCCCCACTCAATTTGACCGAGGCGTGGTGGTGGGATTTCAATTGTTCGTTAAGTATCAATTACGCCTAATTCCATGACTCTAATCCTCAATAGTCACTTTCAACTCCCTTTGCGTTCTTTTTGCAGCAATAAGCACCCCAAGCGCAGAGCTGGTTGCCATTGTTCCAGATCTACCAAAGACAAAGAAAACCATTCAGCGTGGCTTAAACATTGTATCTAATATGAGTGTCCATAGGAAGAATGAGGTTGAGCAAAGTGTGAAGTTTTTGGGACGATTAATGCGGTCCACAGCTCGGCGAGATCAGCAAGACCAGCAGGTTCGTACATTCGTCGTTTGAATGTAAAAATATAAGGCTTGGGTTATTGACAGTCGTACAGCATGCACCAAGTGATTCAGAGGACAAAACGCGCATACAGCCGTCTGATAGCTTCATCTCCACCCTAAGAACAGATCATCCGAGTTACATTGACAACTCACCTAACCAATTCGAAGTGCGTGACGATCCCATTGGAGATGGCCGACTCGATTCGATGTCCACGTTGCCAATCGACTCGACAATGGACTTCCCTGGCTGGTTCTCTGACTTTAATGATGTCTCTTCATCCTGGATGCCAGTCGACGATAACGACTATCACACTGCTGCAAGGGCTGTCATCGAACCCGGAACTGTAGAAGGTCTTTTCCGCAGCTCTTTCAACACGTGGAGCGTAATGGGTGATTCCGTGCAAATCTCTGATTTCAACGCAGATGCCGAAGGGTTTACCATGTAAGTAATGCCTGCATACCATTTGGCTTACGCGCGTGCTGGAGTACTGGCTGATTGTATCCGAGTCAAGACCTTAAATACAGGAGACTAATAAATTGCACTCGCTGAACTCAGCAACCCCACTCGATGCTCACGAAACACAAAAGCCGTACCGACTCCTAGAAATGCCGACAGTACCATTCCCCTCTTTAAGGTTTCCCCCTAATCATGCTCGCAACATCAACAACCCCCTCTAGCTCTTTCGCCATCTCCTCCCACAACTGCCTCTGCATCGCCTTCCCATCTGGAGTCGATGGGTAATCCGCAAACGCCGTGATCTTCTCGTCGCTGAGAAACTTCCCATGCGACTCCGCTGAAGCCACCACTGCGGCATGCGCGAGCGTTCTCGCACCCAATGGTGTTGATCTACCCATGATCCTCTTTACAACCGCAAGGATGCCGCCCAACACCCCGTCAACATCGCGGTGCAACTCCGAGCCATAGCAAAATCCGGGGTTGACGTTGTTGACCACGACATCGTTGGACGAACCTTCTGTCCCCGGCGTAACGAGACGCGTGCTGAACTCTCTAAAGAAGAAGAGCAGCAGTAATTTCGAGGCATAATACCGATCCGAAGGATCAAAATTGTTCTTGTCATCCAGTGCCTCGATAATGCCTTTTTGCCCTTTCAAAGCCTTTTTGCCTTCTTTCAACTTGGCCCATTGTGCAGTCTCGCTGCCCACAATCGAAATTACGGGGGGGATACCAGTGCTCCCAGAAGAAGTGTACTGCGTCTGGAGTACGGGAACAAGAAGAAGCGAGAGCAAAGCCGTGCTGAGCCAATTCGTCTGGATCGTCACTTCGTGCTTAGTAGACGAATTAACCTCGAAACTCAGCTTTGCAACCCCAGCGTTCAAAACCGCAAAGTCCACCTTCAACCCTTCCGTCCTCTTCACTCTATCCACAAACGCTACAACACTGTCATAGCTTGCCAGATCCAAGCTCCAAACCTCAACAACCGGCCGCTTATCCTTCCCAAGCGCCGCCAAAAGGGACTGCCGCGCCGCTTCTCCCTTCTCCCGATCCCGCACCGCGAGGATCAAGTGCGAGAGCCTGCGTTCGAGGAGCTGCATGCTGGCGTGTTAGCCGAGACCGGTGTTGGAGCCAGTGACAATACCGGTTCTGCCGGCAAGGGAGAGCGTGTTGGGGAGTTGGGCAGGGGTGACGAAGAATTGGCGGTAGAGGAAGGAGAGGTAGGTGTTTGAGGAGGGCATCGCGATGGTTTGCGACTGTAGTTAGGGGGTTAAGCGAGAAAAGCGGATAAGCGACTAGGGGTTGTGGAAGATGTGGCCGATGGAATAAGGACACTTTGGCGTTTGAGAGATTTGGAGTGCGGTGGAAATCGAAGTTACAGTACTTTTCCTTCCTATATATACAGAACACCCTGAGAATAGCACCTTCGGACTTATCGTAAACCGCGACGTCCTCGGTGACCCCCTCCGCATTCTATACGGCGGGTTTAACCAACGTGACGCCAAGCCTTCGGCGACCACCTCCGCGTTGGTAGAAATTCATGCCGTCGGGCTTGTCGGAGTCGGGGTGATTATCGACGCGTTCTATCAGGTTTTAAAGAGATGGCTTTTTGAAAGATCCTTTGGATGCGTCCGTTTAATGGCAACCGGAAGGACAGGGGAGAAGTGAGGATCACGTGATGGCCCTAAGAGATAATGGAGGTATCAAACATAAGGTACATCTTATAGTACTTCTGAAAGTACTCGCCAAGTGAAATACTTTCTTTAAACACAAGGTACTAACGAAGCATAACCGGTAATTTCGCCTGTTACAGAGTTAGATTTTGTTTTATACAATTATGAGAAGTAGTGGTGTACGGGTGCTCACATTCAGAGGTCAGGCTCCTTATAGCCTTCAAAACTAGAAATCAGACCACCCATTCCACTTTTATATCAATGCCCGTCTACATATTCTTCTCTAGCAAGGACGGCTGTGGGAGGGGCGATCAATGCTACATTCAACAGACTTCAGCCAACAAGCCTAGAACGGTTTGATCCAGCCAGTAGTCCACCGAGTATCCCTCCAGCCTGCAAGACCACCGAATGGCGATCCACCAGGACCTGCAAAGGACCTGCTAAAGCCCCCTTCTCTGGGCTCCCCAACCTTTTGGCCGAAGTCAGCTGTCGGCTTTCAAAGGTTAGGGACGTGTAAATATGGCGATACATGTCATTGTCGGCACACTGCCACGAATGAAGAAGAGGTCGCGCAAGGCTCTACGAGTATCCCATAGCAGGCACGAAATAATACCTTCAAATCAAAGTCCCGCTTTACATCCACAGAACACACCGATAGAGCAACCTTCAAAAAGGTCTGAATCAAAGACTGGAGATCTAGGTAGAGCTCTTCTCAGATTTCGGCCCCGGTGGAGATGTTCTCAGCATCGAACCCGCTGCTGCCTCGACTGCTCGTCTATAGAAGTGCAATGTCAGTTGCACTTGGTACAAACCCTCGAAAACTGCAACTCTTCGAGTTCACCTCGTCGCAGTTCATGTAGTAAGCGGGCCAGAATTGGGCAGGTTCAAAATTCTGAAATAGAACGCTGGAATGTAGGACGGCCGTCAATTAAAAAAAAGGTTAACCCCTGGCAATGCTTCGTAAAAGTGGGCAATTTGAACATCATCAATGACTTTCAGGGTGTTGAAAGGGGTTTTGCGGGACACGCCTATGACAAGGAATACTTTGCAAACCAATGCCTCTCCGCCGGCGACTCAAACATCCCCTACAAATTTCTTAGACTTCTTCGGCACCTCCCAAGCCATCATCTCCCTCACCGAGCTCTCAGCCGCCTTAATCCAGGGCTAAATCTCCAACCTACTCTCGCGATCCGTTACCCGCCACATCCGCACCCATCCCAGCAAGTACCAGGACCGCCCCACCGCCGACTGCGACCAGGGTCTACTGCGTATTGCCTGACAGCAAAATCTTCACCTGCGCTACCTGCCTCACCTTAATCTCCACCCAGTGCGGCGCCGTCAGCCACGAAGGCCTCGCGTGCGACCAGTACAAGAGCGTCATACTGCGGGGACGATGCTTTTGCGGGGTTGGAGGATGAAGAATGATGCGAGGGATTGCCCGCAATGCGGATGCACGATTCCGAAGTCGGAGGGGTGTGACCATATGAATTGTAAGGGGTTGTGGAGCACATATTTGCTGAATGTGCATGTGCGTTTTGAGGAAGGAGTCGTAGACGTACGGGGCACTCGAGGGGTTTTCACGATCCTGGCTGCGTTAATTTTTGGAATTGGGGGATTTGGTATACTGTATGTAGGTCGCATAATATTTATTAGGAGCCCACAAAATCCACCACAGTACTCGTTTCAAGCAATTACTACTCATTCTGATTCAACAAAACAAACAACTCAAATCTCCTTTCCGCACCCGACACACCTTAAAAGGCATCGATATCCGCCCCATCCTTTCGAGCTACTGTATGTAATACCCTCAAAATCCAACAAACAGCACCTATGTATACGCCCAAAAAAAAAAACCTCTCCTCACTCGTCCTCAAAAAAAGACCCCGGAACCCGCATTCCATCAGAGAGAGAGAGACATCCCAGCCCCTCCCTCCCATACTCGGAAGAAATGACCGGAATCCAAGTATAGTTGATTTGACATCATCACAATCCCCAGCAATCTTTCCATAGTCCATGGTCGCATTCAATAAATCCAACCAGCATTCAAATTTTATTTATCGTTTTTCCTCGTCTCAGAAAGCAAGCGACGATTTCAGCGTTTTGGCGGCCCTGAAATTGATGTTTTCTATGGTATGATGGGAACTCTGATCTCCTTCAACACGAGCGCTCCCCTTTGCGGTAGGTTTTTCAAGACTACTGGGAGTTGGAAGTAGAGGGAGTAGTTTCTCTGTTGGGGAAGTGGAAGAAGGAGGAGGGGAGGTTTGGGATGAAGAGATGTTTGCGGCGATCTGGAGGGATTCGAGGGGTTTTGGTTTCATTTGTTTTGATAGGAACGTTCGGATCTGGGACTGGCAATAACAACAACAACAGAAACAACAACAATTTGATAAACGAGCGAAGGTGGGTTCGCAAAGAGAGGCTAGCAACCACGCACCCACGCGCCCACTCCCACCAAATATGCCGCCTACCCACCAAGCCCACCTTAAAAAGCAGCAGCTCCACCCCGCCCTATTCCAACTCTCTGAACTGTAAGGTATCTTCCCGTTATATGTCTTTCTCTTCCTCGTAAGATACTTATCCTTCATCATTAGTTTGTAACCGCGACCATGGTTAGAGGTTTGATGCTTCGATGTATTTGCTGTCGGGAAATGAGAAATTTTAAAAGATTCTTGAAAGTGGACATTTCGGCATATTTCAAAAGCCGGGAGCCGAGCAGCTGAAGGTAAGGGTATACTAGCAGGATTGGATAGTATCAAGCATTCTTTTCTGAAACGTCGTCGTCTTGTGCTCATCCTGGTCTCCTATCCTAATCCTCCTCCTTCTCATCCGCGTTATACTCATCATCCTCATCATCATCCTCCTCCTTCGTCCCATTCGTCCTCTTCATCGTCATCGTCATCATCCTGACCAAGGCTGATCAGTCGCTCAACAACCCGCTCAGGTGTGCTTCGTGGAAGCTTTGAACGTGGATCATCGTGCCACGACCTCTTATCAACCTTAGCTCCCCGCTTGAGCAACAACAGGACCACCTCGTAAGCTTTCACCTTTGCTGCCATGTGCAGAGCATCGCTGTATACTACGTCGCTGGGTGGTTCCGCAGGGCTGCCTTCTGCACCTGCTTCTAAAAGTCTTTGGATGTATTATTGGTATTGACGCGTTCGGGAATACGTCTCCGTATTCCGGTTGACGTGTGCTCCGGCTTCTAATAACCGCTCAACTATCTGAAACTGCCCATTCATGACGGCTGCCTCCAGAGTCGTCGCGGGCAAGGCGTTCAAAGATGTTGCCTCGTCTGCGTTGACGTCAGCCCCCGCCTCGAGCAACTGCTCAAGGATCCCAAGACGTCCTTCTTCAGCAGCTACCTTGATTGCGGAAAAAAAATTTCCGTAATAACTTGAGCCTTTGCGTTAAGAAGTTGTACGGATACGCGACCGCGCTCTTTAAAGGCTGCCATTCGAAGCGCGGGACCCCTTTCTCCTATGGTGTCTATTCGGGCTCCCGCTTTTAGTAGTAGTTCGACTATAGGATCATGTCCATTCAAAGTGGCTTTGATAAGCGCAGTATCAGTACCAGCATAGATTGCTCCTCCGTCGACTTGATCGTGTCCTCTTTTAGAAGCTTCCACAAGCGTAGCGCGATCTGCTCCGCCAGCATTGACGTCGGCACCTGCGTCTATTAGAAGCTGAACAATCGCAGTATGACCGCGAGACGAAGCTACGTGGAGTGCGGTGTCATGATATCCTCTCATCGCATTGACGTCGGCACCTGCATCTATTAGAAGCTGAACAATCACAGTATAACCGCTAAATGAAGCTTCCACAAGCGCAGAGAAATCTACTCCGCCAGCATTGACGTCGGCACCTGCATCTATTAGAAGTTGAACAATCGCAGTATGACCGCGAGACGAAGCTACGTGGAGTGCGGTGTCATGATATCCTCTCATCGCATTGAAGTCGGCACCCGCATTGACGTCGGCACCTGCATCTATTAGAAGCTGAACAATCACAGTATAACCGCCAAATGAAGCTTCCACAAGCGCAGAGAAATCTACTCCGCCAGCATTGACGTCGGCACCTGCATCTATTAGAAGTTGAACAATCGCAGTATAACCCCAAGTCGAAGCTTCCACAAGCGCAGAGCGATCTGCTCCGTCAGCATTGACGTCGACACCTGCATCTATGAGAAGCTGAACAATCGCAGTATGACCGTGAAGTGAAGCTACGACAAGCGCAGGGCGATTTGGTCCGCCAGCGTTGACATCGGCACCTGCATCTATTAGAAGCTGAACAATCGCAGTATGACCGTGAGACGAAGCTGTCACAAGCGCAGAGCGATCTGCTCCGCCAGCATTGACATCGGCACCTGCATCTATTAGAAGCTGAACAATCGCAGTATGACCGTAAGACGAAGCTTCCGCAAGCGCAGAGAAATCTGCTCCGCCAACATTGACGTCGGCACCTGCATCTATGAGAAGCTGAACAATCGCAGTATGACCGCAAGACGAAGCTTCCACAAGCGCAGGGCGATCTGCTCCGCCAGCATTGACATCAGCGCCCGTATCAACTAGGATTTTTGTCGAATGATATAAGCCTTCCGTTGCGGCATTATAGAGAGGCGCTTCAGCAAATACATATGGAGGACGCCTGTGCGGATGTAACGATAACCAGTTGATGAACGCATGCTTCTCGGACTGAAGAAGTTCCATGCTCAATTGAGCAACTTCTTTGGTATAACTCTCGGCCGCTCGAGCATGCAGAGTCCAATTTTCTACTGCATAACCAAGGAGTGGGAATTTTGCGTGCATGTCATAGGTTAACAGAGAGGGTTCTGAAAAGTAGAGGAGATAGAGGAGACAGATCTGAGCAATGGACTTATCGGGTTCAATTGCTATGTCGTACTTTGATGCGGGTCCATGTGAAACTCGGTCTGAGATCAAGTATTCTTTGACAGAGTAATGAGCTAATCTCAGCTCCTCATAGTCTTCGTTATGGTCATTTTTCGCAATCGTTATCGTAACTAGACTGGAGCAGATGGTGAGGATATCTCGTGGGTCCTCCAGTCTGTATTCAGGGTCAAACCCTCTCTCTCCTTCTTCGTCGATTGCAAGTATTTCAGCTGCTTCCTGAATCGAAAGTGGTCGTACAGAGAAGACTAGCCATTGCAGGATTTTGAAAGCGTAGCTGTAATATTCGGCTTTTATAGTGCACAGTATTCGCACATAGGTATCATCTAGAGTTTTAGGCAGAGACTTCAGCGCTTTCCGAAGCATCGGAATTGTGAGACAGCTACTCAAGGCATCGAGTTGGCATGCGGCCCACCGGAACCTGAGTTATATTGTCAATGAGAGAGTACTAGCACTGACATATGCGTTACGCTTACATTCCCGCTGCCTTGTCCATCAACGCATCTTCAATCTCTTGTCGCACTTCTGAGCGTGATTGCCACCTTCTCAACTGTCGATCTGTTTTTAACCTTTCTTGAACGTAGGCCCGAATATCATCGTCCACAAGTGCACTTTGTACGCTGATCTGTTTGTCTTTCCCAATAAGAGAGTCAAATGATTCTTGAATATCTTTTTCTTGTCGGCTTGTAACTATAAAGTGTAGATTGCCCGTCTTCCAACTGTATATCTCCTCAATGGCATTCAACAATTCCAACTTATCTGTGCATTCGTCAAGAGCGTCGAAGATAATATAGATATCGCCAAAATCTTGAAAGATTTGCCGTAACACTGCCAAGAGAGCGTCAGTAGTAGGCGGCTGCCGTCTGTTTTTAGAAGAAGAGAAAAGTGAGGTTAAAGCGATTGGCATATGCGCTCGCTGTTGGGAGATCTGCGCAACAATTGATCGCACCATTTTGTCACTTAGCTGCTTTTCCGAATCATTGAAGTCGAAGAAGAAATATGCTGCGGCTGAACGAGTGTTTTGAAGACATTGACGAAGCACGTCCTCAACTATCGTAGAGCTGAGGATAGTCTTGCCACAACCGGGTATTCCGTGGAGCCAGAGAAACGAGTTCGAATATGTTTTCCAGTCAAGATATTGCTGGCTTCTAAGTAGCCACGATCCGGTTCCTGCCAAATTTTTCTGGTAGGCACTTTTCAAGTTTACAGAAGGGTCTGGTGGCGAGAGCCATTTGTAAATTTCTTCACGATTTTCGTCTGAAGCTGGTAAGCTGATCTGAATTTTTAAAACGCAAAGTATGAAATGCTATATGAAACAAGTTTTTATATTAATTACGAGTTTCTGCTGGACCTCATTCAAGAAATGATAAGCCCGGCAATCATTACCACAAGACAACGTTCCTCCGACGTTAACGTAAGAGTAATGTGCAGGATCAAGAACAATCGAAATTGAAGGTACATACCTATTTCTTTCGATTGAAACCTCCTGTGAATGTCAAGCGAAGTCTTTGCTGTGTTCTCTACCGTATCCTGGACGGCCAGCAGCGTAGATCTGTTGACCGTAGCGAGCTGTCAACTTCATGTCCTCAAATACGCAGCGTGAGACCCACGCTTGATCCGATGTTAGAGCCAACATCAAGGTACTCTTGAGTCTACCAATAGCTTCAAGAGACCTCCGTGTATCTTGCTCCTTTAAGGGCCAGCCAAGCACTTGCATCAAAGCTTGTCTCTTTGAACCATCCTTGCCACTCCAGCTTGGAGGACTTAATTTGATTTTGATCCGGTTTATCTCATCGAGACAACTGATCAGCGGTCCAGAACCCGACGTAGAGTCACAAAGGAGCTCCAGCGCCGGCAATCGCGATTGAGAGGCGGGATTCGCATCAACCGCCGCTTTCGCAACCTTTGCGAGGTTTTCGAGGACACCACGAAGGCCTTTTAGCTCGTCCATAACCTTTGAGAGCTCCCAGGGAGCCCCCTTGAGTGCGGCACTGTAATCGTAACATACTGAGATGACAGCGTTGGTTGCTTGGAGTACCGCAATGATACTCGCGGTGATGCTAAGCGGATCCATGAAGGTTGACAGACTTTAACGGCGGTTCTAGCGATGGGCTGTACTCAGAGTAGAAAAGTAGACAAGCTGCGCAGTACGGTAATGAAGGTTGACAGACTTTAACGGCGGTTCTAGCGATGGGCTGTACTCAGAGTAGAAAAGTAGACAAGCTGCGCAGTACGGTGATACAGGCTGCAGGGCTCGACCGTCATTTCGTGATTGGCCCAGGCACACGAGCTTATTAGCGTGTGCAGAAAGCTATGGATTCCTTGGCCTCGCAATTGTCGCGCCCCCCCCCCCCAAATTTACTATTGAATTCAGACATTCTTGACATTCTCAAACCTTCAACGCTTTCGCATTAGAAAAATCAATCAATCAAACAGATAAATATGAAGCTGATCAAACGTCTCAACTAGACAACTACTGATCTTCTGTGTAGCTAGCCATGACAGGTTCACTGGCTCCGGCCCTTCGCTCGAAGATAGATACTACGCCTCCTGCTTTTACATTGAAGCCCCCCCGTCATCGCCGAAGAGGTTCACTGTCACCGTAACACCGTTTATACTATGCAAGAGAATCTCTTCATGTATGGCTCTCCCTTTAGACCTCAGTTTCGTCCGAAGGGCGCCTTCGAAAGATCTTTCCAGCCGTTGAAGACTCCCTGATTACGTACCTGAAGCAACAGCCATGGGCCATGCAGAAAGAGATGGTGTGATTTCTATGAGAGGAGTGAGGTATACATGTTCATAGGTCCACGATATCCAGGATTCTGTAAAAGAGACACTGAAGTAAAAAGAGGGAACAGCGTGTCGACATCAGACAGAACGATGAGCTGCGATTAAACTGAATTGCCGATCTGTTGCAGCTGACGGCTGAACAGCTTGTCTTCGTCGATGAGACTCTGTTCAACGAGACTACGGGGTGACGTCATCAAGCCTATGCACCAGTTGGTGAACCAGCTCGCTATCAAGCCTCTAGAAAGAGAGGGCGTTCCTGGAGCGTTCTTCCGGCGTATACGATCGATGGCTATCTACCCTGTACCGGTATTCGTGAAGGCTGGTTCAACGGCGAGGCTTTCTTTCGATGACTAGCAGATGAATTGCTACCTCTATGCAGTTCCTTTCCGGCTCCGAGGAGTGTAATCATCATGGATAACGCGAGCCATCATGAATAACGCGAGCATTCATTGCAATCGTCGAATAGAAGAACTCATCATTTCAAACGGATGCGAGATGCTTGAGGGGATGAGTGATGTGCTGCTGATCATGGTGGTCGGACGGCATTGCAGGCGGCCGCTGGGCATGAGGCTGTGATGATGGTTCTACAAGCGGCTGCAGGGCCTCAATAATGCTACCTACCGCCCCACTCATCGCCATGATGTGTAATCACTTTATATATTGTCTTACCAAATTCTTTTAGTTTCTAGAAGATGTGTCAAAGATGACAATACAATGTTTCTCTGCATTCTTTGACTTTCTTTCTGAATATTTTTGTAAGACAATCGCCGATTTGGTGCCTTCGCAGACAATTGATTGTACTCATGTGCAGCGATTCCACCTGACCATGCTCCTTGAAACGAAGGTACAGCTGCAGTATTCAGTAGCGCTCACTTAGCGAGGATTCAAGGTATCTACTCATCTTCTGTTTCCCTATGACCTTTGTACGAATTGAGTGTCAGTCGTTGACCACCAGGGAAAATGCAAATGAACATATTTCTGTAGCGCAGGGCTTCATTAGTCCCGGCATAGTCTATTTATCGCACTAGGGCGAGATGCTATTCCAACAATTAGAAGTATGAACAATGCCTACTGAACATATTGTTGCTCGCTGAAGAACGTATCGTGTTCAATGTCTAGTGATATTAAAAGAATTGATAAAGACTATCCACGGCGGTGGTTCATTTAGGAAGTTCAGCGAGATATCCGTGCGGTATGCTAGCGCTCTACCGGCCTTGGGAAATGTAGCAGTCAACGTCAATAACCAATTCGAAGGGTTTCAGTCGTATAGTCTGAGCCCCGTTGGTGATCATGTCTAACAGAGTCAAGGAGTGTGGGCAATTCTACAACTCCTTAATGACAAACTGAAAGGATACGGCCGAAAACGACGAGCTGCCATCAACTGGTTTTTGAGAACCTTGCTGTCACCATCAATGTTAACTGCATGAGTTCTACAAGCAGAAATCCAATTAACGACATGGGAAATCAAACGCAGCAAGTTGTCAGATTCAACTTCATATATAAATTGAGGAAGGGCAAGGAGATAATCACATTTCATCACTGCGTAACCTTTATTTTTGTGAAGCGCGTTGAATTGAACTGTTATATTAGCATTTCTTGGGTAATGTTCCCTTGCGCCCCCATTTTCTGCATCATCGGCTCTTTGCTTTAGAGTGCACAACGCATATGACAACGACGTTTTAATTAGGTGTCATCATCTCAAGATGCACTAATAATTGTATCCCTTCATATTCTAACGATCTACCAAAAGTCAGCAAAGGCACTTCATATATGGCTCTTCTTACAAGTAAACCGCTTTACCACGAATTCACCGCAGTTATGCGACGACGTCATCATCCGGGCCCCACACAGTTCAGACAAGTTTCACAATTTAGTAGATTTTTTATAAGATACCGGTGTATCATTAAAAGTCCGCGTCGATGCAGAAATATCATGCTGTTAAAAAATATCATCAAACACATTTTTGCAAGTATTGTAATAGATGATTTACTGAACGTTTCTTTATCACGTCAATCTCTCTGATATCTTCTTTCAAAGCTATACTGAGATTGAGACGATCTACGGAACTTCAGATTCTGTACCTTGCATTGGATAACTCATTAGCTTTGTGACTTGTGAGAATGGTCACCTCCAAAACTACATGTCATCTAATGTGACATAAGCCATGGTTGGTCTAAGAACGGGTACCTGCTTAGAGAGGGAAGTAAGGAGGTTTGACGATCTCCCATAATTCTTAATCAATAACGCTGGGAACGCCCTCCTTGCAATAGAAAATTGACGCGTCTGGATTTGGCGCGAACGTTTGCAGACAATCTATGTTAACGTGAATAAACAGTATTTTCGAATGTTTACTGTAGAAAAAAGGCTTCAACAATATATTTACAGCCGAAACAGTATCAATATAGTAAACCATCACTGTCATGATGCCTGCGCTTCATTCTGACCGCCAAGGGCAGATGATGAGCGTCGCCGGCAAGACGTCAGCGGGTGGGCGAGGGACGAGAATCGCTACCTCGCAGAAGGATCTAATCAATGCGGAGAATATACACGAGGAATTGAACGATTTGCGAATACTCTATGGGCCCAATGGACGTAGGAACCACGGGCTAGTGCCCTGGGAAGAGATGGGGAGATTGACGGAGATGATACAGAAGCTGACGCGTCAACGCGTTGCCGCGTCGACGATGAATCGGCGCATGGAAGATCAGTTAGAGAGATTGGAAAAGGTAACGAGCAGGCTCGAAAAGGAATCTGCGAAGGAGGAGGAACGCGTGAACAGCTGGGCAAGGAGGGTGAGCGAGGAGCTGACGACGCCTTTTCGAAGCCACCCTGTTTCCAGCGTCGGGGTTGCGCCGCCTGTGCGAAACCTTTGCGAGGAATTCGAAGTCAAGGTGTTCATTAAAGGGGAAGAGGAGGTAGAGAGAATCATGGCGGCAACAACGGAAGACATAGTGAGATGGGCGAGAGGGATTGATGTCGACGATACGCTACCAGCGCGTAAAGACATTGAGGCGATGAAGAGACGGCCAGGATTGCTAGTGTTTCAAGTCAAGACGGAAGACAGCAAGAAAATACTAGAGGAAAACGATTTTTGGACCAAGGAGGTATCACCAAACGCAAGCCTGCGCGGAGCCAGCTTCGGAGTTGTCGTACATGGAATTAGGGTAGAAGGAATGCCTAAGGACATAGAGAAGGAGGGGGCAAAAACGCTCACCAAGTTCAACAAGGGCATACACCCCGAGGTGACAATTGAGAAGGTCGAGTGGCTCACAAAAGATAGTGAACAAAAGAGATACGCCTCGCTGGTGGTACGCGTAGCCAGCGCTGAGGTGGCGAACAAGCTAATCGATGAGGGAGTATGCCACGAAGCCGACATAAAGACCACGCAGTTCTACGACCCGGGTTGCAGGGTACATCAGTGTCTAAAGTGTCAAGGCTACGGTCATAAAACATATGGGTGCAAAAACAAGCAGAGGTGCGCCTACTGCGCGCTAGATCATCGCTCGGAGCACTGTTCTCACAAACAGGCTCGGGACATGTGGAAATGTGGGGCGTGCCGGGGTACACACAGGGCCTTTGACCCTCAATGCCATAAACGACAGGCCGAAAAAGAGAGAATGAAGCGAGCCACGAAGCAAAGACCCCTATACCACGCCGTACGAGGGCAGAGAGGGCTCGGAACGGTGGCGCCGATGACGTTCACAAGGACATCTACCAGCCTGGGATCGCTGGTGGACAATAGCTTGAAGAGAAAACAGGGACGCCCAACAAATGGAAGCCGCCTGCTCAGCGCGGCCGCCACACCAGGAAACACCATATTGGACCGCCTCTCCAAGAAACCAAGATCAAATGGGCCGGAGTCAACGCCAGCCACGTCAACGTCAGTATCATCTTCTCCTGAAGACCTTTCAAATGAAGCAAGCGCTTCGCAGGCGCTCAAGAGGACACTAAATATCTATGAATACGAACTTTAATGTCTCAGCAAAAGGAACTTCGAATACTACAGTACAACGTTCACAAGTCCAGGAACAAGGTGATGATAGCGCTACTGCATGAGGAAAAGATAAAGGACTATGATGTTCTGATTCTTCAAGAACCCTGGCGGTATGACGAAAATTCTAGGGCGTACTGTCCAGCAACCGCCGGCTTCACGCTGGAGGATAATGGGGGTAGAACTTGTTTCTACATAAACAAGAAAATTGACAGCAACACCTGGCACTCAACGTGGCACTCCAAGGATGTAGGAACGATTACGCTACAGACACTAACAGGCAGCGCACAGGCGGCTAAAGAGGTTATACACATTCATGGAGCATACAACCCGCCACCTAAAGATCACGGAGTCATTCATGAAAGAGGAAGCCTTCCAGACATCGAAAAGGCGCTGCGCATGCCGGGAGAATGCGTTCTCGTAGGAGACTTCAATCTGCACCACCCCACATGGGGGGGGCTGTCCTATCCGAGACAGCATTTATTGTCGAATGAGCTAATTGAAATGACAACAAACGTCGGCGCATCGCTGGCACTTCCTCGAGGCACAATTACGAGGATCTCAAACGACAATAGACCTGGTCTTCACGACAGACGGTATCACGAATCGATTGATACGATGCGGAATCGACGACGAAATTGAAAACTCCTCAGATCATCTGCCGGTACAGACAATCATAGACCTCAAAGCCTGCGAAGAGCCAGCGCGAAGACCGCGCCGCAACTGGAAGGTAATGGACGAAGAAAAGTTCATCAATACTCTAAGAGAACAAATACCGGAACCACTGTCAGATCAGGAGGCGGGGCGCCAGCGCATAAATGAGTACACAAAGCAACTGCTGAAGGCACTAGAGGAGGCCGTCGAGATTTCTACTCCCTGGGCGAGACCACACGAAATGGCCAAAGCAGGATGGACGAAGGAGTGCACGGAGGTCGTCAAGAGCGTGCGGCGGATGAGAAGGAGCTGTCGGACAGTCAGCGACTGGACAGAGTACATTCGAGCATGTGACAAGAAGGGCAAGATCATCAGAAAACAGAAGCGCAGTGAATATCGTGAGGCCATGCAGAACGTCGAGCAATCCTCGAGAGGACTGTTCAGAACGGCGAAATGGGCAAGAAATGCAGTCGCAGGCACACTGACTCAAGCGACAATTCCTCCTCTGATCAAGCCCGGGAGCTTCAACATCGCTACGACAGCGCAAGATAAGGCGGAGGTGATGTTTCAGGCTCACTTTCCGCCACCCCCAGAAGTTCCTATGCAAGACACAGAAGGCTTCGAGTACCCGCCCTCGGTTGATGATGGCGCTCCGCTGACGCACCGCGAGATTAAGAGAGCCGCCTACAAGGCGGCGCCTGACAAGACTCCGGGACACACGGGATACACAAATCGGATAATGCGCAGGCTCGTCGACGGCGCGCCAGAACAAATACGCTCTCTTTTTGAAAGATGTCTTCAGGAGGGAATACAACCAACCCAGTTCAAAAGCGCGGCCACAATAGTGATGCGAAAGCCAGGCAAGAAAGACTACTCTAACGCAAAGGCATACAGACCAATTGCGCTACTTGACACGCTGGGCAAGATACTGGAGTCCGTTATATCCGAACGCCTGCGAAGCGCCGTAGAAGCTTGCGGTTCGATACCGGACACTCAGATGGGCGCTCGAAAGCACAGATCAACAGACACGGCTCTGCAACTAATTACAGAAAAGATACACACTGTATGGAGTGGCACAAGAAGAAGAGTAGCCTCACTGCTGAGTCTGGACGGAGAGGGCGCGTTTGACAATGTGGCGCACAGCCGGCTCTTGCACGACATGAAAAAGAGAAGAGTTCCCAGACTGCTTCTCGGATCTGTGAAGGACTTTCTGCGAGATCGACGCATCACGATCACAATCGGTGGCTACACGACGGCGGAACGTAGCGTAAACGTCGGCATACCACAAGGCTCTCCGCTGTCCCCAATATTGTACCTGTTCTACAATGCGGACTTGTTAGAAGCATGCGACGACATCAGGCTGAGAACTAGCTCCACGGGTTTCGTAGACGACGTTAATATCTTAACGTACGGGGAGTCTACGGAGCGCAACTGCATAGCTCTTAACGAGATCTACGATAGATGCGAACAGTGGTCAAGAACGCATGGCACCAAATTTTCGAAGGCAAAGCACGAACTGATTCACTTTACGAGGACCCCTAAATGGTTCAATATGAACGCCGGCGTAGAGCTGGCGGGACATCGGGTTGACTCAAAATCAGATATCAGGGTATTGGGAGTTCAACTGGACTCTAAGCTGAGGTGGGCGGCTCACATGCGCCATGTCGAAGCAAAACTAGTGATTAGACAAAAGGCCATGCAGACAATCACCGGGTCCACTTGGGGCCCGTCAGTGGCGGCGGGAAAGCAAATATACTCCGCGGTGGCGCGGCCCCTGCTCAGCCACGGAGCCGCCATATGGTACACGCCACAGGGGGTGAAGGGTCATCGAAAGGGTCTGAACGTCAAGCTGAGATCAGTACAAGGAAGAGCATTGCGCCAGATCACCGGCGCCTATCGTGCGACACCAACGGAGGCTCTACAAGTAGAAACAAACACGGCGCCGATAGATATTCACCTACGAAAGCTAGTACAACGGTCGATAACAAACATGGACTCTCGGAAATCAGGCGAAGTTATCGATGCGGCGGTGCGCCGGATCCGCAACGACTTGATACCTAAAAGAGGCCGGAAACCAAAGCTGCGCAAGACGCCTCTGCAACTGAAGCGAAGGTGGATGGAAGGAACACTCGGGCAGACGAAGATGGAGCGAAGTCATCCCTACACGGCGACCCCCTGGTCAGAGCCACCGAAGGTAGTCATAGTCGCAAACAAGAAAATGTCAATAAGACAACACAGCTTCGACACATCCGCGCCGGAGCAAAGAGTTTACTCGGACGGTAGCGGCAGTAGAGGCGATGTTACGGCGGCCTCGTTGGGAATTAACTGGGAGCTAGGTAAGGGGCTGGGAGGACCGACTTTAGCCATCACTCATCACGGAGAACTGGAGGGATTGGTCGCGGGGGCGGAACATCTCGCAGACGTGGCGGCGGTGGATCGAGAATGTCATGGAAAGATATACAAGGTATACAGTGACAGTCAGGCCTCTCTGAAAACAGTGGAAGCTATGGTATCAACAGAAGATCAGGCACGTCTGGGACGAGTTCAGGCCGCGCACGAGAGTATTCGGTCTCGAGGAGCCACGCTAGAGCTACATTGGGTGGCAGGACATGCAGGAGTACTCGGAAATGAAGCGGCGGACAAAGTGGCTGACGACGCACACGAATTGCCTCTACCACTGGTTGAGCGCCAGCGCACTGAAGTGGCGGCACGGCTGGCGCTCATACAGGAACAGGCCAGACAAACATGGAGGGTAACCTGGAAAGAGGGATCCAACGCAGCCCATTTTCGATATCTGGCACCAGAGGTGACACACCAACATCTGCGGCTGCACAAAGGCCGCGCGAAGCCTCACAGCGCATTACTAACGCAACTACGCACGGGTAAAATCGGCTTCAATCAATTTTTACATGAGAGGCGAGTGCCCGGTGTCACTACGGCGGCGTGCGAGTGCGGCAGAGGTCGAATGTCGGTCAAGCACGTTCTATTAACATGCCCCAAGTGGAAGGTTGAACGGAAAGCAATGCAACGAGGAGAGAACACCACCGACTTGAGAAAGCTATTAGGAACCGCCAGCGCAGCGACGGCGGCCATCCGAATGATACTCTTCACGGGCATACTGAACCAATTTCAGGCTGTGACGCCATCGAAGAGCTAGATAGTAGAGAAGGGAATAGGAGAGAAACAGGCCCATAGAGTTCTCGCATTGGGAACAGTTATAGTATAGAGCGCAGAGAAAAGCGGATTTTGATCCGGAAAGAGCGCTGCGCTAGCGCAGCGCTTGCTACACCATATAGAGTCTCGCATAGGCCCAGAATGGGTGTTGAATCGAGTAAGAAAAAGAAAAAAAGAAAAAAAAAATTCTATGTTAACGTACATCGTAGTTTCTTGATATGATCTCAGACATTCCTACTCTATATGCCTGCAACTATCTTTCTTGAATTGGTGAGACGCTACAATGGCCGAACACAACCTTCAATTGCAGTTCAGGATGAATGACATAGGAGTCAACAAAACGTTTGATGGAAATTGCGAAGAAGCTGACGAGGATGTGCAAATTGAAGCGAGAAAGCAAGGAGACATTTACGCAAAGTAAGATACTTTCACAAAACACCGGTTTCGGTTAAGTTAATTCACATAGGTACCAGAATTGTGGGAACTGCACTAAAGGTCAAGAGGAGAATGGTACAAAAGGGGCAGAGACTAGTGCCTACGATGAACTGTAAGAGGTATGCATTGGGCACTCAGTCAGCAACTATTGACCAGCAAAAGGGCAAATCTTCCGTGCGCAGCAATTCAAATTCCTTTTAAGATCGATCAACGTCCTGTCTCCAGCAATCGCGACCGAAGAGAAAGTCCTGTTGCCACAACCTACGGCCTACGGATGTCGGAAGCTGCGGGTGATATACCAGTCATTGTGGGTGAACTAGGCAGGACTTGTTGTTATAAAACGATTTATCGAACGTTAGGTGTGGCAGAACAAAAGAATCATCGTTCTGGCAAGATGTTTATGGAAGATGCATCATTACAGCACTCTAGAGACATGGCTGTATCTTACAATGGCGTGGGTAGAGATGTCCCACAGGAGAAGGGACAAGGTTGGGAGAGAAGGGTAACTGAAAGGAAGAACTGACGCAAAAAAAGATCCAGAGGGAGCAATGCTCTGGCGGTTGGACCTACAGCTTCAGATTCGAACTGCTATCACCAATTGATTCGACCAACGCTGTTAGGTGATTTCTTTATCGTCATTTTACATCATTTAATAGCTGCCAAGAACAGTCTTGTTCCCAGCTCAATTCTTCTTCCGGATTGATACCTAATTGAAGACAAGCTTGAGTGATGCAAACTATGCCTCTACAGAACCCACCAGCCACTGCTTTGAAGCGAGTCGGTCCCAATCAGGCATGAGATGTTCTTTCCCAAGGTGGCCAGTTCTATTCGAGGTTGACCGGATTGGATCAAGCTTTTCCCACTTGCATGGTGAAGTCTGGCGCGTGCATCGAATCCTTTAAATCGTAGTCGTGTCTTGAGCTTTCTTCCGGTCGGACGATGTTCGGTGTGATGCCGAGTCCATAAATGTACCAGAAGATTATTACGTGTCTAAAAAGTTGAAAATCCTTATCTCATGCACGCACGACTGTGAAACAATTCACAATCGTCTGATAATGGGTCAATCTGCGGCTTCAAGGGTGACCAAGTCTGGAGGCGAGGTAGCCTTCGCTGCCCGTAAAGAAAACGAGATGATCAGATGCCTGGGGTTTTGGGTGAAAGTTATACTGCCGAAGATCGTAGAACCTGAAGTGAAGTGTTGTCTGGTAGTTACCGAGATCATCGGCAGAAGAAGAAAAGAACAGTCAAGAACGAAAACCTTCGAAATGTCGGTTGCTCAACACCTTCGTTGGAAGCTTCAGCGGCCGTGACATGATGGAGGATTAGATTGAACGCTGCGTCGGAAGATAATTTCTCTTGCCCGAGACACAGAAAGCAGCACTATTCTGCTCGATCTTCAAAAGGCTCAGGAGTATCTCACAGTGGATCGATCGTCTTTCCCAAGAAATGGAGAACATGTGACTGTTCACGGTGTGCATCCTGAACTGCCGCATCGAAAGGTTCATCCTTCTGTCGGCAGAGATGTCAGTCGTAAACTGATGAAGACTCATTGGGGACCCTTGGTGACGTTGGGAGTTGACCGACATGAATATGAGTAGTACGATGCCGCAGGCCCGTCCATGACGGAATCGTTGAAGACCATTGCTGTCTAACTCTAACCCAAACCCCCCAGTCCATGGCATATAATGTTCAGTGACGGAAAACCGTCCGCCATCTTTCCTCACTTTCTGGAATATCTGGAGCGTACACGAGTAGACCTTCGGACATTGTTTTGAGTCTTACTTTCAACTTCTGAAGTCAACAGAAGGGTTGGCCAGAAACCTTGAAAGTTTTCAACATAACACCCTTAAGATGACCAACTGCAGGCACATTGCCGCCAGTACACGGCGTATGGTCATGATTAGCCAAGGTTGATTTCAGAGGTGTTTTAGTTGAAGGGAACCCCTCCCAATCTGTTTCAGGACAGGGTGCTTGGCATTGGGAGAAACTAACTGTTATAGGCATAGTTTGTAATTGAAATGTTCTGATAAACAAAGTATCTTTGTACTTATGGTAATGACTAATCAAATAATCCTGATCGGCCAACACCTGCAAATAAACTGGTTTTATTCTATACCGCGCCTGGGCGTGACTGAGATGTCGATCAATAAGGTCAACGTCTGGAAAAGATTTGACCTTAAATTATACAACTTTGATTACGCTCATTATCACGGAAATGCCGATCCGGCTGGGATCAATAAGCCCCAGTGCCTTGACCTTAATTAGGTGTACCCATGTGACGGCTCAAAGGACAGTACTACTTTAGAGTTCGTCTCTTAATCCCTTCGGCGCTTGACAATATCATCCCAGAAGGGCGAGTCTTTACATATGATTACAATGCCAACTATCTCCGGTAGAGACCTTACTCGGCCATGCCGATAAGAGGAAGAGCGTAAGATTCACACCGTCTTTTGTCAACCCTATAAATACTAAATATGGTATAGGATTAATCGACCTGTAGGCCACTAATGTTTCCCCATCAAGTCTCTTAAGCCCCAAGATGACTGACTGATCATCCCTGCACAGGCTCTGAGTCGAGCAGCCCAGGCCGTAAACCCTCATCGTGGACTCCTCATCTCCACAGTTGGTGTTATGTTCTTGGCAACACCCTTGCGTGGCAGTCGAGCTGCGCCGGCTGCACGATGGCGTGTGGTTCTCAATAAGCAAGAGAGTGTAGAACTTCTTCTCAAGATGCCGAGAACGAACACGGGAATTTTGGGGGGGAACCGTGGATTTGGGGGAATGAGGAACCGGGGATTTGGGGAACAGGAGATTTTGAGGAACAGGGGATTTTAAGGAGACTATATCATGGAATTCACCTACGCCGAGATTGATCTAGATGAAGACCCTTGCATTATACCATCTTGTGGTCACATCCTCACCTTAGAAAGCATGGATGGCCACATGGAGATCGCAAAATACTACACCATCTCTGATGACACCAATGCTGAGAAATCGATCATCGCGTTGAAGTCGAGTTCGGTTCCATTCTCTACCTCGGAGCTGAAAAGTTGTCCTATGTGCCGTAGTCCTCTTCGCAATATCAATAGGTATGGCCGCATAGTTCGACGAGCGTGAATCGACGGGGCGACCAAGAAAATTATTGTCTGGGCAAACTCCCAGTTTGTTTCCTTGGCCTCTAAGATGGAGCAGGCAGAGGCCGAACTTCAAGAGTCCGTCACTGAAAAGCAAACCTCCAAATCTCCGCTGCTTGGACAGGCGCAGCAGTCTTCAGCGCTTGACACAGTAAGCTTGAGTCGATATTGCGCCCATCCCTTGCAAATAATATTCGGCAGGAAGATCGAAGCATTCTTTTCGTGGCTCACAGCCTGGGCGGCTTGGTTGCGCAGAAATGCTTGTGGCTTTCAAGAAACCACGCTGAATCCCATTTAAAACAAATTGCTTTACGTACAACAGGCATAGCGTTTTTGGGAGTTCCCCATCACGGAGCTGATCTTGCAGCATGGGCCGATTTTATTGGTATATGAGGGTCAGAGCGAATATGTGCATATAGGTAGGTTGATTGATTGATTGATTGATTGATTCATACACGGAACCAGGAGCCTAAGGCCACCTATGCCGGAGTAACTGGCTATTTCGCCGATCTAAGCAGGGGTAGTCAACCCTAAATCTTGCAGTCCCATCCTAACCCTATATGGTAGATAAACAAAGAGGAAACCAAGCATTAGAGAGAAATGAAAGTCCCAAAACTCCCTGAGGTGACTGCCCCTTCTACTGCTTGATCTGCGGCCCTAATTCTTTGCCCTTGCACTCACGGCCCACATCACCGGGTGCGTTTTGCCTGAAATACCAGCT
>JAABUY010000638.1_pt1 | contig 57873 bp, 33 predicted proteins | sample 5560271 | NCBI WGS metagenome assembly JAABUY01 (sample SAMN10711886, study PRJNA513374) | rock metagenome | isolation source: Antarctica rocks | place: Antarctica: Victoria Land, University Valley | reverse complement strand
TATATATATATTACTCTATCTCCCCTTTTAAAGTACTTTTAAAGCCTTACTAATATATTATAAGAGCGCCTCCCTCCTATTATAAAGGATAAAGAAGAGGATAATAAGGAGGATACTCCTATTATTAATAGTAGTAATAATAATAGGCCTAATATTACTACTAGTATAATATAGTAGCCCTCTCTTATAATACCTTTAATAGTCTAGTTCTATTAGGTATCTTTTCTTTTCTATTTATAATAATAGAAATTATTTCCCCTTTTATATAATATAAACTTTATACTTTAAGGTAATCCTACTTAAATCTTTCTAATATATTTAATATATTAATTAAGTTCTATTTATATAATTATTAATTATAATTATAAGACTAACCCTTCTACTTTACTAAATACTAAGGTTTATTATAAGAGATTTTATAATTAAGAATAGCTTTAACTTCCTATTTATCTTTATTATTTATAAGCTCTACTTATATAACTTTTATAATACTCTTATTATTACCCTAATATAGCTTTATAAGTAAGATATAAAAGATATTATATATATAAAAGGTATTAAGTAGCTATAACTTATACGCCTAACTACTAATATAATTAAAGACCTTAAAAGGCCCTAGATAATATTATAATAGTTTCTTAATTATTTATATTAATCTAATATACTTTATATTTAATAAGATATAATTACTTATATTATATTATCTTTACTTTTATTATTTATTTATATACTCTACTTATATAACTTATACTTAATATAAGTACTACTCTAAACCTTCCCTTTATTTCTAAAGTAATTTAACCCTTTTTTATACTAATAGGACTTCTCCTAATAGTAGCTCTAAAAGCTCTATATTTAACTTAAGTAAATAGTTATAAAGCGCCTTATATAAAGGTAACTTAATATTAGTATACTTTATATAATTATATATAAACTCTACTAGATAAAGTAACTTTACCTAGTTATCTTATCTCTAGGTAAAATAGTAGCGTAGATACTACTTAAGCGTACTATTCTATCTCTCTATTTAACTATCTATTTAAGGGTAGAAAGTAGTATTAAGCTTTCTTTTTATATTAATATAATAATATATAACTACCTAGAAGCTACTTATAAAGATTATCCCTTAATTATTAATAATACCCTCTAGCTAATTAAACCTTAAAAAGATTTTATAATATAATAGGTTAATAATAGGTAAATACCTAGCTACTTTAATATAATAGTTTATAACTATTAAGATTATATTATAAATACTACCCTTCTATTTACTTAAAGGGAGATTTATAATAAAATCTATTATGATTTCCTAAAAAGGTCTTATAAGTATTAATAATAGTAATAGTATATTATAAATAGTATATCTATATAGCTTTATTAATTAATAAGTTAAGTATTCTTATATATAATTATAAATATCTTATCCTATTAATTTTTAATAGAGCTTCCGCTTAATAAGCTCCTACGTATACTTCTATAAGTAGTAGCTAGTATAAGGGTTATTATAATAAAGCTTTAAGATTTCTTATTTAATTACTTTATTACTAGGTATAAAAACTATACTACCCTTATAAAGGACCCCTATTTTATCTATTAATAGAGATATATTAATAGCCTTTTATAGCCCTAGGATATTAATAATTATTTCTTATTATAAATATCTTTATCTCCCTCTTAGAGATATTAGAGTATTTTTAATATTAAGTTATTATATTTATTTTATACGCGCTCTATTATTAACGCGGTTATAATATACCTTCTAGGTACTATTTAATTAATATTAAACTATCTTATAATAGGGTTTAAGCTATTACTTATACTACTTTATATCCCTAAGAGTATATTACTCTCCCCTATTTTTAGGGTATAAGGCTTTTTAAGCCCTATCTTTAACCTTTATACTATTTATAATTATAGGCCTTATTATCTTATAAACCTTTATAAATACTATATATATAATACTTATTAAAAGGAATATACCTAATATTCTTTAACTTATTTTATAATTTTTAACGAGGGGACGGCCCTAGGGCTACCTCTTTTAGTAGGTTCGGACGCTGCTTTTAACACCCTTTTTACCAGATAATCGCTGGGACTTACCGCCTTAAAACCTTCCTCTACCCCCTAAACTCTTAACGCCTTCTCTATACCCTATAACTACCCTCTATAATACTACTAATCATTCCTATATTAACGCGACTATTAAACTAGGTGTTACTTAGCTTAGTACTTCTATTACGAGATCTTATTAAGGCCTCTTTCCCCCCTTTAAATAATATATATACGATCGATCCCTTTACAATAATTCTAGGACTAGCTACTAGGCTTAGCTACCCTCTTTATCCTATCCTTTATATCCTACTACCTCTTACCTCTTACCTCTTACTTTCCTACCCCCTTATATTCCTACCTCTATTATTACTCCTACACCTTAACCTTAATAATTATTCACCCTAACCTATTAGCCTTATAACTCCTTAAAAGCATAGCTAAGTTATAGTATATACTATAAGATACTCCCTAGAATACTACTAGTAACTAGAAGCTAACTTAAATATTCTAGAACTTACCTAATAAGTTTATAAGGATAAGAGTAAAGACCTATTAAGTATAGTTAAAGACTTTTAATATAAGTAAGGAACCTTTCTATATTTACCTTATAAACCGACTAGAATCTAATTTATACTACTAGATACTTTAAATTTACTAAGAAAAACCTAGTAGTTACCTTTAAAGTAATTATAATTAATATTTTATACGCCTTTTTTAACTAGCTCCTAACTAAGCGTAAGGATAGTATTAATATAGCTAGTATTTTATAAATATACTAGAACGTCTTTTACCTTATATAAAAAAAGAGACTAGCTATTACTAGATTAATCTACTTATTAAGAGCTAGATATATAAGGTATACTAGTTACTTATTAGAGTAAGCCTCTATTAATAGTTATTAGGTAAGATAGTAGCTTATAATTACTTATAACCTACGGAAGGATAAGAAGAAAAAGGCTATATTATATACTAAAGATAAGTTTAAGCTCTTAAAGATATTATATACCTCTATTAAAGCGACTTTTTTATATAAATAATACCGCGTATAACTAGGCGGAATAATATAACTTACGGGAATTATAAGTAATTAACCTAGTACTCTACTAGCGGTCTATTATTAATATATTAAGGTTACTTTACTACTAGACCCTAATAGTAGAGAGTAGCCCTAGGTACTAATTAAGATTATCTTCCCTAATACTAAAGGCTACCTTAGAGAGAAGGATATATAGGTATTCCTATTAATATTATACTCGCTATAACTTCTAGATATTACGGTTACTAATAAGGGTAGTAGAAATAAGTTTAGGATTCCTAACATCCCTAATAAGTATTACGCCCTTAGTACGCGAGCCTTAGTAGACGTTATAGGCGCTTACTAAAGTCGAATATACCTTAGTATAGTAAGTTAAGCGACCGCTTACCTAATCGCTCTAGTTGACGTAGGATAACTATAGTAAGCGGGGCGATTACTTACTAAGTTACTCTAGTTAACGTAGGTTAATTACTAACGATTAATACGAGCGTAGACTTCCCTATATCTATATAAAAAGCGTGCTTTCCCTCTAGATAGGAGCTTCGTGCTTAACTTATATTATCTACTAGACTAATCTCCTAGATACTAAATATAATTCTATACTAGACTAGTTTAATATAAAGCCTACTTACCCCGTCCTTAATACTCCCCTCTATGAGATTAAACCCTATAAACCCTATTAACTCTCTAGAGATATAGGTTATAATACTTTAAGTACCCTTAAGATAAGTACCTTAGGATAAAGGGATACCGCCCTAAGTAAATAAGGTTTATAACAGTTATTAATAGCTGAAGCTAAAGAAGGTATTAAGATAGCTAAACTAGACTTATATTATAGCGACTAAGATAAACTTAAAGAGTAGTTAGTATAAATATAGCTATACTTCTCTTTTAACTAAGACGTTATAAGATTAAGTAAGTAACTACTATTTATAATAACTTACTTAAGAGGACGGGCCTAGAGATAGTCCGCCCCCTTTCTTAAAAGATACTTAGAAAACTTAAATAATCTAAATAACGCAGATATTAGAAGGTAGATAGAAAGCTTTACTCGATTTTATATCGAGATAAGAAGAATATTTAGACCTTCTAATAAAGAAAGCGTGGTAATAAGAGTTATCTAGCACCTAGTTTAGAAGAAGTTAGTATTAGAGTATTTAACTTAGTTTTAATAATATATATTATAAACTAGCTAGGACGACTACGCGCTAATAATAATATATTAAAGAGGATTAAAGCCTAATATTAAGAAAGAACTTATATAAGATAGAGCTATTAATAATAGCTTAGGGGTACTTATTAAGAATATAATAAGGATTAATAATAATCTCTATAAGCTTATAATAGAACTACGTTATAACGGTAGAGTAGTAGGACTTAGGTAAGCTAGGATCTATTCTAAAGGATATTATAAGAAGAGTATATAATATAACCCTTACGGACCTATACCTATAGAGTTAGACTTTACTTAAAAGAAAGGAAAGTTTAGAGGTAAGAAGTAGTAAGGGGATAGAAAAGTAATAAAATGCTATAGCTATAATAAACCGGGCTATATCGCTAGAGATTATAAGTTAAAAAATATAGTAAAACGACTATAGTTAAATATATTAGAGAGAATACTAATTAAGATAACTAGACCTCTAAAGGATTAACTAGAGGCGGAGTATAATAATAAAGAACTAGATGTAATTATAAGCGATTTACTAGCTATTATTAAAACACCCCTAGGAAATAATATTAGAGAGCTTATAGCTAGAGAAGAAGAGTTACGCGAAGAAGTTATAAAGAAATAGAGAAATATTATTTAAATTAAATTATAACTCGCGGATATTTATAAATAGCTAAAAGAGCTAGGCTCTAATAATAATAGTAATAATAGTTAGACTTAGAAGGATAATCCTAAGTAAGGATAAGAAAATAAAGACTTAGACTAGGAAGACCTTAGTATAATATCTAAGAAGGGGAAAGTATTATACCTTTAGATAGAATAAGTAGGATCTTATACCTCTACGTTAAAAGATCTACAGATATAACTTAAGAATAGAACGGAATTCTACTAAGAGAAAGTATCTGACGGACTCCTACGGAAAGAGTATAGGAATAATTTATAGTATTTATAATATAGAGTAATATATTAGATAGCTTATACTAAAGAGATATACCTAGTTTACTATTAAGTAAAAGAGAACTTAGGGAAGATAATTAGGATATATACTTATAACGGAAAAGTTTAGATAAGTTATTATAATATAAGCTATAATTAGTACTTAATAATTAAAAGATAATATAAGTAGTTTCTAAATTATAACTAAAGATAGTATAATAGTCTCTATAAATACCTTAAGTATAATAAATATACTACTAAGTATTACCTAATAGAATAGTATATATATTTCTATAATAAGTATAAGAAATATATATAATAAAAAAGAATTACCGGATTTCTCCCCGAATTAGGAAAAGAGTAATCCCTTATACTAAGGGGAAGTATAAGGAGATTAATATCCTAATCCCTAAAATATAATAGCTATACTTAATAGAGTATATAATACACGTAAATATACTAGTTAGAATAGATAGTTAGAGAATTATAGTAATAATAGATTCTAGAGTATCTAAAAACTTTATTTCCGAAGTATTAGTACGGTTAGCAGGCCTATTAACGCGAAGAAAGAAGTCTTTATATAACTTATAAATAGCTAACAGGTTAAAACTATTAATAGGAAGTATAAATAAGGAGATAGCCTCGCTACTATTTATAATTTAATGCTATTATAAGGAAATATCCTTTAATATTATTAGGATAGCTACTTATTATATTATTCTAGGTATACCTTAGTTAGAAAAGTATAACCTAGTAATTAACTAGAAAAGAAAAGTACTTAAGTTTAAGTAAACTAGTAATATTACTAGATTCTAACCTATATATTAATAGCGGATAACGGTAGATAAGAAATTAAATTAAAAGACAGTTAAGGTATATATTACCTTAATTTTAAATAAGGATAGCCTTAAAAGAAAAGGATCTAACTTAATAGATACTAGTAGAGGTTAGTAGGGTTAAAAAGTTAGAGTTCTTAAAGTAACTAATAGTACTCCTAATATCTTATAAGAGTATTAAAGATAGAAACGCCTCTTTATAAAAGAGATAATAGTAAAAGCTCTACCTAAATATTAACCTTAAGATTATAAGATTAAACTTAAACTAGGGAAGGAACTAATATTTAGACCTATTTATATATTATCTAAAAAGGAACTTATAATACTATATAAGTACTTAGATAAGAACCTAAAGAAAGGATTTATTTAAGAATCTAAATTACTAGCAGGATATCTAATACTCTTTATAAAGAAGAAAGACGGATTATTATAGCTATACGTAGACTATTAAAAGTTAAATAATATAATAATTAAAAATTATTACCCGCTACTTAATATTAATAAGTTATAAGACTAGCTAGCTAAAGTAAAGATCTTTATAAAGTTAGATCTTAGGGGAGTATATAACTTAATTTAAATAAAAGAAGGTAATAAATAGAAAATAGTATTTAGGACTTAATATAGATATTATAAGTACCTAGTTATACTATTTAACCTTACTAATATACTAGTAACTTATTAAGTACTAGTTAATAATATTATATAAGTATACTTAGATTAAGAAGTAATTATATACCTTAATAATATATTAATCTACTTTAAAACTCTTAAGGAGTATATTTAATATATATAGAGTATATTAATATACCTATTATAAGCTAGACTCCTCCTAAAGCTAGAAAAGTACGAGTTTTATAAGACCTTAATTAAGTTCTTAGGGTTTATAATAATAACTAAAGGTATTTACATAAGCCCTAAGAAGATATAAGTTATATAAGAATAGCTTATATTATATAATATAAAATTAGTATAAGGATTCTTAGGATTTACTAACTTTAATAGACGTTTTATAGAAGGCTATTCTAAGAAGGCCCTACTACTAATAGAAATTATAAAAAAAGATATAGGATTTTAATAGGATACTAATTAAAAAAGAGTATTTAAAGAACTTAAATAAGCTTATATAGATCCTCTAGTACTTTATATATTTTATAACGGAGAACTAGTATATATTAAGATAGATACTTTAGATCTTATAATTAGAGTATACCTCTATTAGTAGAAAGATAGTAAATAGTATCTAGTAGTATACTACTTATATAAAATAATTCTAGTAGAATAGAATTATAATATATATAATAAGGAGCTTTTAGTAGTTATCTATTCTCTATAATATTAGAGAGTATATACTAAAAGTTACTTAGAGCTTACTATCCTTACTAATTATAAGAACTTAGTAGGTTTTATAATTATAAAAGAATTAAATTAATAATAAGTATAATAGTCTAAACTCCTTAGATAATATAAGTTTAAAATCTAGTATACCTTAGATAAAGATAATAGATAAGTAGACGCTTTAAGTAGATAATCTAATTATATATAGATAAAAGATATTATAAGCTAACCTATTTTAAAATAAGAAAAAGATAGATTATTAATATTAATAAGGGACTTAGCTATAACTATATAAGTTACTATATATATAGTTCCTAACTTAAAGGAAGTATATAAAGATAATAACTTAGCTAGATAACTTAGTAGAGAATAGCCTAGCTAAGATCTATTACTATATAAGTAAAAGCTTTACCTACTAATAAGAGTAATAGAAGAAGTAATTAGAGATTACTATAATAATCCTTTACTAGGATATCTAGGAGTATCTAAAATATTAGAACTTATCTAGAGAATATATGCTATATTAAACCTACGAGCGTTAGTTAAGTAATATATTAAGGAATATATATATTACTAGTAGAATAAGTCTATAAGATATACTAGGTATAAATAAATTTAGTTTATAAAAGTTCTAGATATATTATAAAAAGATATTATAATAGACTTTATTATTAAGCTACCTAGGTTAGTTAACTTAGTAATAAATAATAAATATAATTTAATAATAGTTATTATAAATAAGCTTATTAAATATATAATTATAATTCTATATAAAGAGTCTTATAATACTAGTTAGCTTAGATTAATTTTATTAGATAGGTTAATTAGAGATTATAGTATACTAGAGTTAATAACTTTAGATAGAGATAAGCTCTTTATATTAAATTATTAGAAGACTCTAATTATATTAATTAGAATTAAACTATAAATATTAATAGCCTATTACCCTTAGATAAATAGATAGACTAAATATATAAATTAAATAATAGAAGTATACCTTAGATACTATATTAATAAGAGATAAAATAATTAGGTTATACTACTCCTAATAGTATAGTTAGTATATAATAATAAAAGATTAGATATAATAAGGCTATCACTATTTTTTATAAACTATAAATAATATATAAACCTATTTCTAGACCCTAGATAAGGACTAGATACTAAAAAAGCCTTAATACTAATATCTAATATAAAAAGCCTATATAAAGATATATAATAAAGAATTAGTAAGGTAAATACTTCTATAAAGAAGTTAGTAAATAAAAAAAGAAAAAATAGACCTTAATTAAAGAAGGGGGATAAAGTATACCTCCTTATAAAGAATTTAAAAGGTATAAGACTAAGTAGGAAACTAGACTATATTAAAGTCGGACTATTTTTAGTTATTAGAGAAAAAGGACCTATTAACTTCAAGTTATAGCTTCCACCTAATACTAAAATACACCTAGTATTTTATATCTTAATATTAGAACTAGTAGATACTAACACCCCTTTACAGGAGACCTTCTACTTTTAGGTAGAAGAAGAAGATAAATTTAAAGCCGAAAGAATTCTATTATAAAGAGGTTAGAATTACCTAGTTAAGTAGAAAGGATATAAGGACTCGGAAAGTACCTAGGAACTAGCTATAAACCTTATAAACTATTAAGAGCTTCTCTAATAGTATTATTAAAACTAGACACGCCCTAAGCGATCTAATTAAGAACCCTAGGCGAGAGAGTTCCGGAACCCTTAAACTCTAAGAAAGTAGGATAGGCGGTAAGTACCTTCTTAACTTTACCAGCCTTCTTAAGCTCTTTAAGACGTTCTAGCTCCTTAATATTATTAAGACCCTTATTAAATATTTATTATTTATACTCTTTTAGGAAATACTTCTATTAATGAAGATATTTTAATTTTATTTATTTTTAATAAGTAATTTTATTACTCTAGCGAGCAGCCTTATTAGTAACTTCCTAAGCTACCTCTATCTCTACCTCCTCGCGCTTAAGCTTCTCTAGGGCTCTATTAATACCTAAGAAATAGATTATAAGTACGGCCGGTTTATATTACTTTCCTAGCTAAATATATTCCGCGTACCTCCGCGAGAGAGAAGATATATAATACTCCTTTTAAGATCTTATATATTATAAATATAATACTATTATAATTACTCTCTTATAAGTAACTCGGTCTAATAACTCTATATAACGTTATTAAGGATAAGATAATATAAATACTTAATTAACCTTTAAGATAAAGGTTTAAGGAAGGAGGGGTAATATTACGCCCTTAGTACGTAAGCCTTAATAGACGTTATAAGTACTTACTAAAGTTAAATATACCTTAATATAATAAGTTAAGTAACTACTTACCCGATTACTCTAGTTAACGTAGGATAATTATAGTAAGCGGGGCGATCGCTTACTAAGTTACTCTAGTTAACGTAGGTTAATTACTAATAATTAGTACGAGCGTAGACTTCCCTATATCTATATAAAAAGCGTGCTTTCCCTCTAGATAGGAGCTTTATACTTAACTTATATTATCTACTAGACTAATCTCCTAGATACTAAATATAATTCTATACTAGACTAGTTTAATATAAAGCCTACTTACCCCGTCCTTAATACTCCCCTCTATGAGATTAAACCCTATAGACCCTATTAACTCTCTAGAGATACAGGTTATAATAATAAGTTGTACCTACTACTCTATCCTTATATCTCTATACTTACTTTACTCTTCGCGGACAAAGCTTTTACTACCTCCTCTCTAACTTTACTAGAGTAACTCTTCTATCTTTAAATTACTCTAGGGTAGAAATAGTTACCTATTCCTCTTAAGGAGGAAATAGCTAGAAGATTTATATTCTAATAGTATAAAAATATTATAAATTATATATAAATTTCTAAGGATAAAGCGTTAGCTAATAATACCTTCTACTTTTTAATAATTAAGCTTAAGAATCTAACTAGTATAAAACTTCTGATAAGCTTATATACCTTCTACTATAGTAATAGCTAAGCTCTTAATAATAGTAGTAAGTAGACCTTAACCTTTAGTTAAATTCCTACTTATAGGTATATAAGTAAGATTATAGACGCGTAATAGAATATTATCTTATAATATTATAACTCTTCTATTTTCTAGAAGAACTACGCCTTAAGATATATACCTAATATATAAGCTACCTACCGCGGCTTAAAACTATAAACCGCCCTAATATAAGTAGCTAGTAAGACAAGTTATATAATTAATCTTTAACGGCTAAGGAAGCTTAGTCTTATATAATAAGTAGAAGTTAACTACTACTTAGAGGTAAGGCTTCTACGTTAAAGGCTAAAATTTCTACTATAAACCTTTTAAGACTAGAAGTATTTAATTACTAGTATAAAAGGGACCCCTTATATAATTATTATTAATAAGCCTATTAAGCTTATTATAATTTATAATAGTAGTATAAGAAGGCTCTACTAATAGAGGTTAAAGAGAGGTATAAGAAGGAATAGCTAGTAATTAATATCTAATACTAACTAAAGGGATTACTAGTTATAAAATAGGAAAATCTTTAGGTAGTAGAATATATTTTTATAAAAAGGGTCTAGGCTATTAACGCGCTCTTTACCTTTATTATATTATCTACTAAAGAGGAGTACTAATAGTAGGTAGTAGCTATTAATATATTAGTCGCCCTTTATAAGAAGTAGGAAAGCTAAGGCTTCTATCGCCGTAAAAAGGATATTAAGGTTAAAGAGGAGTAGACTTTACTATCTATCTCTCTACTACTAAATCTTTTAATAACTCTCCTAGTTAAATATAAAGCTACCTAATATATCTTTTACCTTAGTAATAAAGATCTATTAGTAGCTAATCGCCTAAAAACTCTCGCGAGTTATAATAACCTTAAAAAGTACTTCTATTATAAGTATCTCTACTACTATCTAGACGGTCAGCCGATTATATATCCCTATCCTCGGTATAATATAACCTTAAACGATAAAATATATCTATAAAACTATATAGAAGTAGTATATAAGACCCCTACCTAACCGCGACCGGCCTTTAGGTATAAATCGCCTATTATAAAGTCGTTTAGAATATACTATAATGTAAAAGAATCGGTCTAGTACCGAATTTATTAATGCTATATACCTCCGATAAATTAAGTCCTCCGACTTTATAAGTATTAGGGCCTCTAATCTACGTCCGTATTATCGCCTCTTATATATGCTCTCCCCCTAATATATTTTTTGGTGTGCCCACAGATAAAGCGTGTTCGATAGTTTCACTGTTACATTGGAACTTTACGGTCTGTAGCTAGCTCTACTCCTCCATTCCTCCGGCTCGTGATAACAGTCTTTTCCCAATCTCTTTTTCCTTCCTTCAATCACGGCATTTCTCCTAGTGATCCGGTTATGACTCATGTCAAGACATCGTGTCTACCAGACCTAGGATCGGTCCCTGTTCGCGTCCACACTGCAAGGCAGCGGGACTGGTCCTGCGCAGTGTGATGGGTTTCAAGAATCATACGGCGACGGTGCACAAAATCTTTTTGCGTGCGTAGATCCCCACACCATACTTCCTGCCGCTTGGCCATTGTCCCTCGTGTCGCCGATTCGATGTCAGGTTCAATAGAAATGAGATTGCTAATTTCTACCCTCCACTACTTCCTAGAACGTCAGCGATTTGAGAATTTATCCCGAAATACTGGTGAGACTTGAGTTCGCTTCTAGGTAGAAGGTCTCTTCTATCTTCCTCGACCTTAGGAGACGATCATGCCCGCCTGTGTCATTTTCAGTCCGTTGTGACTCCGTATTATGTTGCATTAAGCATGGGTGGGAAGGTGGAGGTTTGGAGGGTAGTGGGCTGGTGAGCGGACGATGAGGAGTGAAGTAGAAGGAGTGTAAGAGGCTGATAGGACGTTGTAGGTAGGAACTATCTCGCAGTTGAACTCGTTTCAGGAATGTCTTCCCTAAAAACATGTCTTGACGTGGCACTATCAGATGTCACCAGTCAGTGGTCCAACAAAGGCCCTGGGTCGCACGGTACACTGCGTTCCACACGTTTCTGGAACGTACGCTAATGAACAGTACCAACAGGCTTATAGGAGAGCGTACGAAGGCTGGCGCCATGTACTTTTACCGCTGAAGTGACCTTACGTTCCACGTTCCAGCGTTCCAGCGTACCTACATCCATGTAGCTGTTCGCCTCCACCAAAGCCTCCAACAGCTCACTATCCTTCTCCTCACCTCCATCATCTACGGGTTCATACAGTTTGCCCCAGCCTTGTTCACCCGGCCTATCTCTGATCTTCACTACATAGCTGACCCTCCGCATATAATCCGCCACCCCTTTCTCCTTCCTAGATACTGGAATGAGGAAACTCTGGCTCCTAGGGTACTGGGCCTAGGAAAGCATGGTTCCTGAGAAGGTGGCGTGGACCGCGAAGCTGAGTGTTGCTCTAAAGAAGTCTCTCTGGGCTGAAACTAGCTGACAGTAAGGGAGTAAGGTGCTCCTTAGTAAGATCCAAAGACTTTCCCAAACCTGAGCCAGGGTTTGGTCGGCCCCGTCCTGAAGATTTCATTCTGCGAGGTCAGCTTTACAGTCAATGGTTATATCCAGCAGTATCCCCGTTGGAATTCACGTTGAGTACTAATGCCTCGTCTTCTGCCAGGTCACCTTGAGTCCTGCATCCTCGGTAGACCCACATTATCCTATGCCACGCAAAGCAGGGAGAAAGGTGCCTGGAGCTTCGTACCGTTTCGTTGGGAAGCAGAAGAATACTAAATCTTCAGCCGAGTTCTGTCACTGGATGCTACCATAAGCCTAGACCGCTTCTTGGCAGGGCTCACCACTTAAAAAGCGGCCCAGACTTTTTACCGGCACTGGGGTGCATGCTTCAACAGCGCGGGTGAATGGCTTCTCCAGCAAAATGCGGGGGTTCTCATGATGTCATTCTTTAACGCCACCGTTCTTTAGGGTTGGAAAAGTAGGATTCTTCTTCCACTGGCTACAACTCGGTAAGGTTTTCTTTGATGATGGTTGACTCTGGGGACAAGCCTGCATCTGAGAAGACTCCGTCTCTAAACGCGGCGATCGGCAAATCCGAGAAGTTCTCAGAGTTAGGCCCCTTTTCATTGCTGTTTGATGCCGCTGACCGTTCAGAAGCTTTCTTCCGTCTCCTATCTTCTCCGTTGTGGTTGGCAAGGAGAATTCCAAGACTTTTCTGCTCCACTCGGAACTGCTAGCTTACGAGTCGGATCGTCTGGCGAAGGACGTGAACGGCGGGTTTAAAGAGCAATCAAGCAGAAGAATTGTACTTCATGAAGAAGACTCGGGGCTCTTTGGCTACTTCGTGGACTACTTATACCGCAGTGAATGGCTTGCGCATGAGCAGGTCGAGCGCGATTCAGACTACATTATCCTCGCTCGCCTTTATGTACTAGGGGAAAGACTTCAGGCACATCAGTTCCAACTTGCTATTCTACGGAAGTTCACATCATCCTGGGGCAGCCTGATCTCATTATCGGATCAGAGTGTTTGCGACCTCCTAGACGTCGCTTGTGCAGAGCTTCCAGAGAGAATTAACGAAGATCCGCTGAGGGCACAGATTTTCTGGTATGCTACGTCACAGCTCACACGACTTCAAAGATACGATTACTTTCTGCGGCTCCTACGAATACGTGAAGATCTGGGGAAATACTTGTGCATTCGGGCTGGGAACAGCTCCGTATCGCAACCGACAAGGCCTTCAGAGCCATTACCTGAAAGGTTCAGACCGGAGAGCATTTACTACGCTTAAAGCTTACCTTCGAAGGCGTTCCGAGGACCGCCCTACTGTCTGGAAATTCCTGTCGCTTTCCACCGCTGAATGTATCGCTTATGAACCTCTGATCGGATACTTTTTACATGAAGACCTCTATGACTCGGATCAAGAAGAGTGGGAGATCAAAAGAGCCTGGGCGGGAGATGCGGGAAGAAATGAAAGGCAAGCAATATCTGATACCGTGGAAGGATACGAGAGGAGACAGCGACAGGAAAAGCGGCGAAGCGAGAGATGGCAGGGAGGCTTGGAGATAATTGTTAGTCTATTAATTAACACCATCATTATCTGCACGGCGGAAACCTTCCTAGCAAGTCGACGCTTGTATTCTTTATATGGAGAACGCAGAGGGGCTTCAGTATGCTACTTGATAAGTATAAAAAGCTTGTCCGGGGGCGCTAGAAGCGTAGGGTTTTCTCGGAAGCTGCGGTCAGGAAAGCGAGATCCAGAAATTAGCAGGAGGTTCAGATATCTGGTCGTTACTCATATCATTTTCCATTGCAGAAATGGTGTTGACACTCCGAAGTTAAATAGATCCCAAATTGCTCTACTGGTACTGCCCCTATATTGACATGCGTAAACGAAATTAATTACCATGGCAAAGGTACCTTATATAATAGGCAGTGATCCAGGCTACCTTCTTCGTCGGGATAAAGGCGTGATACATCTCTCATGCGATTGGCTTCCTCCGACCTAGATATACTAGGCAGTATAAAATCTCGCATCACCTACGGGTCCTATAAAGACTCGAGCCCGCCACTTCTAACATTATTATCGACGGCTCCTCCGACTTTTACGGGCTTTTACTATAACGGTTATTAAAGTCCTAAGGGAGTAGATTTACTAGTAAAGGGTATAAACTTTTCTAAGGTTAAGTTAGTATAAGGGTAATATAACTTTTAGGTCTAATATATATAATATCTATAATTATAAGAGGCTATTAATTATAGTCGGTTAATTAATACATGTAATACCTACTATTCTTACGGATAATTAGTATAAGGTCCGCGTAATATAATTATACTAGCTAATCTACTTTCTTTATAAGATTTAATTTCCTTCTAGTAAATTATTAAGACTTCGCTTTTATTACATATAGTATACTATCTAGTTTCTAGTATAGGAGATAAACTAGGATTAAATACTAGCGATTATACGAACTATATATATCGTAGATTAATTAGGAGAGGTATAAAAGGGTAAAGATATTACTATTCGCCTTTTATAGAGGATAGAACCTATCTTATAATTAAGTAAATTAGCTCCTAAAGATAACTAAGATAGCCCCTAAGCTTAAAGGAAAATCGTATGATTTTATAGATTATATAATAATAGGAAGAAGGAAAATTATATAATATTTTAGACTGTATAATAACTAGGAATAAGGAAATTCGTGTAATTTCTTAATTTCTCAGATCCTACGATAAAAGGGAAGGAAAATCGTACGATTTCTTAGATTATACGATAATAGAAGTAAGAAAGTCGTTTGATTTTTTAGATTATATAAAAATAGGAAGAAGGAAAATCGTAAGATTATATAATTACAGGAAGAAAAGTTCTATTATTATTCTTAATAGGGACTATAATTAAGTCTTTATACTTATATATTACTATACGTACCTAGGCCGAGGTAGACTAATACTTATAGCCCCTCCCAAAGTTTTTAGCTTATATAGAAAGCTGTGGAATTCTTGGTAAAAGTTCCTACGTCGATTTAGTACCGATACAAATACTGTTTATAATTCTATTCCTAAGCATCTAAGTTAATTCCTTAGCTCGATCTCGGTTACGATTAGGTAAGATCTGCTTGCGATATAATATATACCGCAGAAGCGTACCGGACGTAGATAGTAATAGCTATAAGTACAACTAGAGTTCGTAGTTATTTTAGGGTTAAGTTAACCGCCGAAGCAACCAGCTATAGGTAAAGCTACACTAGAATTTCATACCTTAGTAGGAGCTAACAAAGAATGCTCCAGATAATCTAAATACTATAGCTCTATTAAGCTAGACGGGCTTTCGTAAATAAAATCTTAAATACGTAGGAATATAATGCCATTATAAATAATATAATATCTAGAGGTATATCTTATAAGAGCCTAATAGAAGCGGTTACTCTTCTATATATACTAAATAAATATCCTAAAAGTCTAAAAGATAATTAGCTGTTAATAATACTTTTAGTCCTTATAAGTATATATTAACTACCCTTCTAGTATAAAAACTAGATTATAGAGAATTTAGTATTCTTATTAGCTACTATATATAACTTAGTTAGGGTTATAGTAGTCTATCTTAAGGAAGCTTGTAACTATCGTAGCTATATAATTTAATTAACTTTAAATAATAGTAATATTAATAAGGTAGTACTTAGATTTAAGCTTATAATAAAAATCTTAGAATAAGTAGTATTAAGAGGTATATACCCTATATTTAATTAAATATAGGTTATAGTAAACTAATAATATTCTAGCGAATAGTAAAGATAATAATATAAAGGCTCTTTTCTAATATATAGTTACTTTAGATTATTACCGTATCCTATCTCAGCTATAATTAAGGTATACTAAGAAAACTTTAAGAAATAAGGATAAGTCTACGCTAATTACGTTATTAGATACTACTATATAAGACTAACTTATAGAGCCTAGTCCGAATATTATAGTTATATAATTAGTAGATATTCTAAGAAAGATAAAGACTCTTAAAGCTTTATCTATAAAATTAGAAGATATTTAAGAGCATTTTATAGTATCTTCTAAGGTATAAAATATAGCTATAGAGTTAATAACTTAGATATATAATTTAGCTTTATAAATAAAGCTTAACTTAGCTCTTAATTCCTTAAAAAGGCTAAATCCTAAGCTTAAAATATTCCTCCCTAAAGTTATAGGGAAGCTTAGTTAATACTATTTAATTAGCTACGAGCTTATTTACGTCGCTTAAAGTAAGGAGTACTCTATATTTAATAGTATTATAATTAAGACTTCTCTAACCCTACGTCCCTCTTAACCTTTAAATGTAGATAAGAATATTTATCCTCTTATAATACTCTAAAATATACTTTAACCTAGAAGTACTATATAATTAAGATTACTTAAGCCCTTACTAGAGAGATATTTAAGGAAGCCTATCTAAGTTATACTTAAGGAGTTCCGTATAAATATTATAGATTATTATAAATCTATTAAAGTATATATAGAGATTTAACTTCTCTTCTTTTATAAGCTAAATTTAGAAAGGATATAACTAAGGATAATTAGTTCTAGTAAGAGTATATACTATCTTTATAATCTTTTCTTTAGGTTTTATAGTTAATACCACGTTCCTAGGACTTATAACCGTCTTTATTATAGATAGACTCTACTAGAGTAGTATATATTATTACTAGAGATACGTCGCCGCGACTTTAATATTCTTCTAAGAAATTTTAGTAATATTCTAAAAGTTAAGGTTAGAGTAGCCCTAGATAGGGGGCTAGTACGGGCTAATTACCTAAATAAGAGTACCCTAGCCAGGTCTTTATCCCGTATTAACTAGGTACTACCCCTAGTTTCCTAATTATTAACTAGTCTTCGCTTAGTACTAACCTAGGAGTAGTTACCTAATAGAGTTATACCTAAGTTTCCGATCTCCTCGGAAGGTCCTACTTCTTTAGACTTAACGAGCCTAGACCTATTATTATCCGAAGTACCTTTATAAGGCGAACTCCTAACTAGTATAATATTATCTATTTTACTAAGTACTTTAACCCTTTATCTACCAGCCTAAGTACCTATAACCGCGAGAGAACTCCTATTATAAGACACATCTATAAATACCCCTACCGTATCCCCTCTCCTACCCCTAAGTCCTTCTCCTATAGTATTACTAAAGCCGTATTATAAATTAACTAAAGGCGAACCTATCTAGCGCCTAATCTTATACCTAAATATATCTATTAACGTTAGTACTACCCGCCTTAATCTATACTTATTAAGTAATACTACTACGTCCCCTAATCTAGATATAGTCTCTAATCCTACTAGTCGCTATTTAATACGAGTTAAATAGCTCTAAGGTATTAAGACCGGAAATATTAATTCGTAAGCGATTAACGCGGAAGGCTTAAGCTATAATACTAAAATGGAATTCTACCTTAGTACTATATATACTCTAATAGAACTTTACTTAAGGTAGGGAGAAGATTTTATATTAATTAAGTATACATTCGATAAACCGAGATAATATTAAAATTAGTTAGTTAAATTCGTAATTTATAAATTAGATTAGGGATTAAATTAGTTATAAGCTTTCTATATCTTATAATTAAAATGAACTTTAATACTTGTAAAACTTACTCTATAAAATTCATTTAGTTTAATCCCAAATACACAGCTTATTGGAACTTGAAATTACTTTGTTCTCATATAGCTCCTAAGATCGGTTGTGTAACGGGTCGTTCCGCTAGGACTTTTCTCAAGGTCGCTGAGATCCTGCACGATCTTAGAGATTTTACTTCGCTAGTAAACTCCTGCTTGGCTGCTGCCAAAGCATTTGGAAGTAAGCGCATATCAATTTTAGTTGTCAAAGATGCTAAACCCCGCGGTAGTCTCTTAACCATGAAGATGCCAGCGTGCTAACACTGGCTCTTGGGTCGACTCTACGGACCCTGGCATGGGCGCGAGATATGTACTCCCCAGGGGTCTCCAAGAACTGAGGGGGGAATACTAGGGAGTACTCCCCCAGCGAGTGCTCCCCCAGCGAGGACTCCCTTTGTAACCCTCACTTTTTGGAGACCCCTAGGGAATACTCCCCCGGCGCGTGCTCCCCCAGCGAGTACTCCCTTTGTGACCCCTCACTTTTTGGAGACTCCTAGGAAGTACCCCCGGCGAGTGCTCCCCCTAGTTACCTCTGAATTAAGACGATTGTCAAGAGACCTATATAGTCCGTGTCAAAAGTTATTAAAATCCGAGGTTTCCCCGGCCGCACTTTAGCACCTGGATTTTTCATATAAGTCTACCATTTCGTAGCCACCACGATGCTAGAAATACCTTCACGTATTACATCTTGTTAGACGACGTGTTAAGACACTACCGCACCGAAAGAAACGGATTCTTTAGAGCCTTAGGGCACATATGCGCGCAGTAGCCGGGTAAACCTCGGATTTTAATGACACAGTAATTGTATTTTGTATCCAGAAGTGAAATGATTTCTTGACAAGGATATCATCAACATCCATAGGTTGCTATATGCTAATTTACACTCCAGATGACCTTCACATCGACATTTGCCTCGACGCAAATATTGATCATCAGCAACATCTGATCAAAATGCTTCGGGCAATTAGACGCGATCCAGGCTGCCTGGATATATTCTACCGTGCGTTTGCCAGCGTCTTTGGACTCTGCTATGCGACACGGTGCGAGATCCTTTGAAGCCTACGTGTCCTCCTAAGGCTGTAGATTTACAGAACCAGACCTTGCATCCGCAGAGTCCTCGATCTCCGAACTTCGCGGCCTTTGGTGGGTGACGTTCTCGAAGTCTTTTGATAGCAGATTGATAGGTAAAGGATACGATCCTTTCTAAGCTCAAGTCAGCCCATATTCGATTTACCGGGTCTATACATACAATATCTGTGATCGTGGGAGGCCATTATTCATGATCGGTCGATCGATATATATAAAACCTTCCATTCTTGCGGATGATTAGTGTAAGGTCCGCATGACATAATCGCGCCAGTTGATCTGCCTTTTTTAGTAAATTAGTTTTCCTTCTCGTGAATTGTTATGTCTTTGCCTTTGCCGCGTAAGACATATTACAATAGCTGATATAAGTCCAAGCGATTAAATAAGGATGTCTTTGCCTTGAAATAAGCGTTATATATATTTAAGCATTGAATCCTATCTTTATAAAAGCTCTTGTTTCTAAAAAAAGCCCACCTATTTATTATAGGCGCTCCCCCCTCCTTTAGCTCCTCCCATTTAGTGTAAAGCTATCGGCTACACATTAAAGTTATTAAACTAAGCCCCTATACTTTCTTCCACCCTATACGCTCGTAACCATGAATCCTTACACTTTTCCCTTTCTTATACGCTAGAAGTTCCTACGCTTTATTTAACCTCATTCGCCCTACCTTATAAACCCCTATTCTCTCTGTTACCCTATACGTTTTAGCCTTACGAGTCCCTATACTTCCTATTATCCTACACTTTTTCCTACCCTATAAATTAAAGATTCCTATACTCTTTATAATCCTATTCGCTTCGTATTTACGAAACGTTATATTTTTTATTACCCTATACTCTATACTACCTTACGTATTGAAAGTTCCTAAACGTTTTATAACCCTAGACGCTCTAGCTCTGCCAGTCCCCACCCTTTCGATTGCCCTACGCTTTTTCATACCTTACATACCAGAAATTCCCTACAGCCAGCTAATGCTTTACGAGATTCAGTGTCGAGAAGGAAGTTGGAGTAATTCTAGAGGCCGAAACTCCGAACTGTCGAATATAAGGGTTAGGGTTAATAATTATGAACGGCTAGGGATTCTTGGCGTATAGGGAGTTTAATATAGTATTAATTTCAAGTGAATAGGGTAAGAAAATGTTTACTCATTTTTATGCAGTCTTTTATGCAGCAGGATAATTATTTTATGTACTATGTTCCAGGAGCTGAAGTCGACGCAAGCACAAGGAGTCACGTGGAAGAATTCGTCAATTGTTTCTTCTTGAATGAAACAGGCAAATATGAGGCTACTAACCATCTGCCTTTCAACGACGAGAGATTTTGGCCCTGACATCATTTGGCTCGAGAAATCTTCCGATAAGCTCTGATCCATCCAATTGGACCTTAGTGTATCTCATAAACTACGGTATTTCGGTTGCTTCGATCTTGTTGGAGGCGATCATTCCTGCGCTGACAGCGATCGAGGAGTTCACCGGGGCCAGACGCAAACACACGCGCAATGCTGCCTCTATACACGGACACCTAATCCAATATACAAGTAAGCTGCTACCCCGAAAGTGATTATGAAATAGACCGCTAAGATTGTTTCTCAGAAGCCTGCAAAACAACGCAAGTCAATCCGCAGTATCCTCACACAAATCCGTCAACATTGACCTCGGATATCGCTGCGCAGCGTGCTAGACAATTATGGCCGACCGAGAGCGCTAGAAATAATATCGTGCTGCCGATCCGTTCAGAGTTGGGAGCGGCATACACAGGTGATGATGTTGGAGCGGCTATATATATTACTCCTGTCGCTATTTCAACAAGACGGCGCGGTAGTGCTCGACGCCGAAAATTTTCGGCTCTCCACGAACAGCAGGAAGAATAGCTTCCAAGATCTATATCCGAACATGGACCATACCAATTTAGTACATGTCCATCCCACATCCGCTGGAGGAAATTCGGACGGTGTGTGGCACCAGATTGCCTCCTCGCCTACAGAAGCGGCCCGATATATTGGTGACCACGTTGATATTCCGCCTCGAGAATCGTATGAGAGTGCTATAGTACCGGCCAGCGTCCTTCGAGACCTGACTGGATGCTATCCAGGTGCCGGTCAAAACGTGCCCTTCAATGGTCACACGGCAGATTTTCAACGGTGAGATAATCACAATTCGTTACAAAAGCTGAAGGTTCGCTGGGGAGTACTCCTCGAGGGAGCACTCGTTGGGGCAGTACTCCCCACCTCCAAAAAGTGAGGGTTCGCGGGGGGAGCACTCGTCGAGGGAGCACTCGGCGGGGCAGTACTCCCCACCCCCAAAAAGTAAGGGTTCGCTGAGGGGAGCACTCGTCGAGGGAGTACTCGTTGGGGCAGTACTCCCCACCTCCAAAAAGTAAGGGTTCGCTGAGGGGAGCACTCGTCGAGGGAGCACTCGTTAGGGAAATACTCCCCACCTCCAAGAAGTGAGGGTCGCTGGGGGGAGTACTCGCAGGGGGAGCGCTCCCCACGTCCAAAAGTTGAGGGTTCGCTGGGGAGTACTCGTCGAGGGAGTACTCCCCACATCCAAAAGGTGAGGGGTCCAGTGGGGGGAGTACTCGTCGAGTGCCTCATCACGTGACAGTAAGTTTTTGAGTAAACTCAAAAAACTACTGTCACGTGTGAGACGAGGGGCTCAGCAGGAGCAATAGCCTCTTAATGCGCAATCACTTCAAAGTACCCGCTAGGATGTTGCGTTACAGTCTTCCTCTGTCTCTGGAGCATATGCTCACTTTCATCCACACTGTACACACCATGGTATGTGGGTTTTATAAGAAAATACCAGTCTTTGAAGAGGAACATCCCCGTATCCGTTCTCTCTAGGAAGCTCTAATCCCCAAAACCATTCAAGCCGTCCCCTCTTCGTTCTCGCTGCTCAAGATGCGGCGGCGTGTAAGGATCGCGGGACGGCATATCTCCTTCCCAGCGCTGATCCCCGATCATATTGGTGCGAATAGATCACCAAAACTACCATAATGCGAGGCCGATTTCCAAGAGGATGGTCTCAGGTCAGGCTCTACTTCTGTCAATTCCGAAAGCTGAGGTCGAGAATCCCAAACTTCATACTGTACGTTTTCAGCGGAATGTGAAGGAAGGTTTACCAATTCAAGCAGAGAGTGCCTGGTTTTAGGTCCGGACTGGCGTGACGATGCTGCATCCTTTGCACAGCGGATTGATGGTACTGGTTTATGAGCGCCTTCCGCTTGCATTGGCCCATCAGCAATTATTTCCGATTCAATTGGTTCTTCCAGGTGGGTATGACTCCGGGATCTAGCATGGCCGGGCAGTACTGCTTTCATTGGCCCTTCCGAAGTCTGCTTCATGCTCTGGAGTCGCTGCTCCAGCTGATGTAATCCATAATCTCGACACAGCTCTATTCCAACACTGAAACTCACGTACGTGCCTTGATATCTCTTCTGCGTCGCCCGCAATACATCGTAGGCCTGAGAATTAATACGGTCTTTGAGACGCCGTACTTTATCATTCGAATGGCTAGTGAGTTTGAAAATATTGGTGGCGTTGATTCTAAGGTCTGACCTTCGAACCATTACAGGGCAGGCAAATTCTGTGATTTCAATGAATTCTGAGAGCTCTAATTCTCGCGGGACAACCCTCCTCTAAGTACGTAGCTCCTTCTCTAATAGTGGTAGACTATACGTCTGATATAACCGTACCGCGTCCCAGAAATTTACGTATGTACCTGGATAGTTAGGGCCCTTTATAATATCGACATCTCCCGCGAGAGCTCGCTTAATCTTAGGTATTTCAGTCGTTAATAGCTGATTAGATGCTCGGTAAATATTATTAGCCCTTATTTTAAAATCTAACCTTCGTACCGTAACTAGTTAAGGAAGTACGTCGATTATAAAAAACTGAGGTTACTAAAAAACCAGTTACTATAAAACTTCTATATATAAATATAGGGCGGCGCTATACTCTTATATAATAATAGTCAGCGTACTTTATAACCTTACTATAATTATAATATTAGACGTAAAGTCCGTAGTCTATTAACGGTTATAACTCCTACTCTAGTCTAAAATACTTATAGAGTATTCGTCTAAGTTTGAAGTTAACCCAAGTATAAGAATATATAACACCCCTAATAGGTAGAAGGACCTCGACTTTAATACTTTACTTTATCCGCTATAAGAGGCGTTTATTTTCACTAGAATCCTTCTTAGTAAGCGCTAGTATCTAAGTTACGTTAAGAAAGTAATCCCCCTTCTATATTAGTATAATTTAATCTTTAATTATTATCTAAACGTGTCTTACGTTGAAATCCGTTACCTTAATTAAGGACTAGTTAGTATATAGAGCGTCTGACGGGCTTATCTAGGATGGTGTACTTTAGCCTTACCCTCGTTTTCATCCCCTATCAGCATCGCCCTAACTTAGTCTTGAATATTCCGCCTCGAGGGAGGCTTCTTACTCTCCCTTCGACTTACCTCTAAAGCGAGAGCCGGCGGCCTTCCTAAAGGAGGCCTCTTCCATTTCCGTATAGCTTCTAGTATAACTTATAAGATTGGTTTTATATCCTAACTAAGGTTTTTAATATCTATCGCTAATATTCCCTTATAATTTAAGCTAATACTACGCTTAAGCTATTTAGGCCCTAGCTCCGGGTTTAATATCTTAGGACGCTACTTACTAGCTTCGCGCGGGTTAAAAGCTCGCGATATCTTTAACTATCCTCTCCCTATAGTATTAATTATAGGAGATAGGTTCGTTTATAACCGCCGCCGCTTACTTCAGGTTAATATAACCGCGTCTCCCGTATAATAATTCTTAATCTATAAAGATCCCTAAGAATACGGGTTAAGTAATTATAAAGATACTAGATTATAAAAGTAAACTCCTTCTTAAAGATTACGCTTTAATAGAGTAACCTCTATTATTTCTAATACGCCTCTTATATTATAGAATCCTGATAATATATTAGTATCGGACTAAGTATTTAGACGAAGTTATATTATAACGGATTTACTCCTTATAACGCTGTATTAACTAGTTATATTCCCTGTAAGTATTATATATCTAACCTCGACAGTTTATATTACATTAAATCCTAGATAGTACTATTCCCCTAAGTAATTACTTACTAATTACCTATCTCGATAATCTATCCTTAGTATCTTAGTTAAGATAAGGTCTATTAATACGTCTCCTTCCCCTTCTACGTCCTTAGCGGCTTTAACTATATCTTAATACTACGGCTTACCCTTATACTTACGGCTTAGTCTTAGGAGACTGTATCTATACTATAATATAACTACTCCTAGTAACTATAAGTCTACTATAGTAGTATAATAATAATACTCTTAAATCTCTAGAGCGGCATATTTATTTATTCCGTAAAAGGTTTTAAAGGTAGAATTATTCTTTACTAATCTAAAGTCGACGAGCTTAATAATAAAGGGTATTTAGGACTAGATAAGGATATTTTCCAGCTTAATATCCCGATACGCTAACGGCGGAGACTAAGAATATAGGTACTTAAGAGCCTAAAGTCCTTAATAAAGAATTTAGAGGTTATCCTCTTTAGAAATATAATCCTAATAGGCTAGATTTCTAAGGGGCAGATATTCTATTACTAGTATTAGTTACTACTCCTCTAAAAAATCCATGTATTCCGTAATATACCCCTTTATAATTAGTTAGATATAAATTAGTTATAGGTTATTAACTATACTTACGTGTAAAATCGTTTCTAAGATCTTAACCTTATCCTTTTAATTACTACTATAAAACGTTTTACTAGTATATTTACCGGCCGTACTTATATTAATAACCTTATAGACCGTATTAAAGCTACCGCGTCCGAGCTCTTCTTTCTTTAAATAGATAGGAGAAACTACTAATACCTTACTTTCTATACCCAGTCGGCTAATTAAAGGGGTCGCTTTCCGGTATTCTTTAAGGTAGGCGTCGCGGTGTACTTAATACTCGAGCTTATAAAACTTGCGGTTTTCTAGCTACTCGACCCTAAAGACTAGTTAGTTCTTTTTCTTATTCTTTTCCTCGTCCTTAGCCTTATTAAGCGTAATTATAATATTCTCGTAATTATAGAAGAGGATCCAGGTGAAATCGTTTCGCGTAGGAAGATCCTCGCCGTTATAGCTAATACGAGTTACTTCTTAAGATATATCTATTAAGATAACGTCTCCTTATACATTAAATGTAATCCGGAAATATTAACAGGTAAATCCGGTAGCCTACGGGCTAAGTAAGATATTACAGGTTTTAAGATCGGATCTAAATACGAAGCCTTTCTCGAGGTTCTTCAGCTTCTTATTAAAGGTTAAATAGATTTTTAATACACCTTCTCTAGTTCTAGTAGGAGTAGTTCCTTAACTGGGAATATCGACGTCTCTACTATTAAACTCGGGCGCAGGCTCGTATTAATCTTAATTTTCTGATCTATTCCAGGTACGTTTAACTACTAGATTAACTGCTACTAAGGTTATAATAAGCCTTAGATTATTTCAATCCATCTTAATATATCTAATTAAAAGACTGAAATAATAAAATTAATAATAAAGGTTTTTAGGAGGGATCCGTCCGGTTATAAATATCTTATCTTTCCTAACCTTTCTATATTAACTAACCCTATTATTATCTCTAATAGATAGTAATAATAAGTAGTAGGGACTTAGAGGGGTATAATTAGCTCTTCTAGCGCCTATACTCCGTAAGGATTTTATTATAAGCTAATCCGAGTCTATACTTTAAGCTAGAATTCCTATAATATAACTATACTATACTTAAGAATATTAGATAACTGGATTAAAGGCCGCTATATTATTTTATACGCCCGTACTTATAGATATTATAACTTAGAAGAACTTACCTATTTAGGATTAGTTAGATTCTATAATACGGTAAGTAAGAGGTTATATATATACCGATTACTTTATTAGCCGTTTTATTTTCCTTATTAGTCGTATTTTCTATACTTTATTAATTCTTAGCTAACTATTCTCTTAAATATTCCGAAGATATCGCCTACCCCTATAACTTAAATACCGGATCTAGTTAATCTAGAGGAGCTGCCGTCGTCCTTTATAGCTTTTATACTAGTTCTAGTTAAAGATCTTTATAATCCGGACGTAGTAGTAAGGATCGTGAAACGGAGGTAAGAAGTTATAACTTATTAAAAGATTAATTCCCTCCTTACCGGATAATTATATTAATAAGATTTCCCGTAAAAGATTCTTTAATATAAAGGATAGGCCTAATTTAACTTAAGAGATTTAAGAGAAATTTAGGTATAAAACCTAATCTAGGAGAATAGTACCTCTTAAGTCTAAGATTATAATACTAATAAACTATCCTTACTTTTAGAGACATCCTTAGTAGCGTATAGTATAGCTAACTTATAGATCTAAATAACCTAGAAGTAAAACTTTAGTAAGAAGGGTTTAAACTTATAACCTAATAGATCCTCTTATAAGATAATTATACTAACGCTTTAAGAAAAATTAGAGACTATTATCCTAGATTAAGTGAATCCCTAAACCCTAAAGAATTAGGTTATCCGGTAGAAGGATATAATACCCTAAGACTTAGAAGCGAACCCCCTAAGGTTATCGCGGAATTAAATAAGTCTTTAGCTAAAAAAGCCTACGATACCCTTATATAAATAGGCGGGAGATTAACTTATCTAATCCGACTAGTACCGCCCTGGAAGAAGGTCCTTATCTAGGGAGACCTTTATTACCGATACGCTGAAGAAATCGAGGTACTCTTTTACTTAACCTGGTATAGTAATAGTCGAGGTTTAGATTCTAGTTTAACGGAGGCTGATTATATTATCGCGTACTAGAGAGCGGAATATAGGCAGTTCCGAGAAGAACTACGACGGTGGCATAATTTTCTCGATACTTAGTAATAGAGACGTAAGCATCGGCCGGAGTTTATAAGAGAGGAGAATATGGAACGGCAGCGGTACCCGTACGATCTACACCTCACGGTAAGTTTAAAGAAACTAAAAGACTGGAAGGAGTATTAAGTCTATTTTTAAAGGGGGATCAATCAAGGTAAAGATCGGATTAAAGTGGCCCGACAAGCGGTGGAGGTAATAGAACGGAAAGATCCTGAAGTAGTCGCGAATAAGGGAAAAGTGCGGGGGCGCGACGATAAGGACTAGCTGAGATTTATTAAAATAAAGCGCGAGTGGGTCGCAGCTAAAGAGAAACGGTTAGAATAGGTTAAGCAGCAGCTTCCGGCGGTTCTTTCGGAATGCGCTGCGTCGTTAATGGAGATGCCGGCATCTCGTCGTGAGATGGAGCTCAGGAGTGAGCTCGAAGCGAGAGAAGTCTTCAACGCTCTTGTGGAGACAGGCGGGAGACCGACCCGTCCGATCCGACCGGTTTCTAATAGACAGGAGCGCGACCACGCGGACGAACATCTTCATATCCTTTGCCACTGGCAGGGTGAATATAGCCAGTTCGAGGAAGAATTAAGGGAATGGAAGAAGTTTCTAGACTACAGGCAGAAGAAAGAAGCGGACGGAAGGACGGAGGTGCAGTTAGAAGAACGACAATCTGCAGAGGCTACGACTCAGGTGGACCTCTGGAAGGACTATCGGGCCTATCAACAACTGGAGGTCGAGAACGCTAAGCAGTGGGTGGAATTCTGGCAGCGGCAGGTAGAAGACTGCCAGGAAACAGAGAATCGTTGCGCGCGACGAGGGGATGGAGCAACAGGCAGACGATACCATTCCATAGGTGAGAGAATGAAATTGCATGTAGAGGATGCACGAAAGCAAGTCCGGCCTGCAGAGACGCGGTTGAAATGGGTAGAACAACAGCTTTCAGGCCTTCTTGCGGAGCGCGCCGGCTCGATGACACAGGTGTCAACCTCCGATCCTCTGGAGGATCGAGCCAAAATACAGAAAAGAACATCGCGGTCAGGCCAAACCACGCTCAATGGTTTTAAATCTAATCGATCTGAGACATCGGCCCCGCGAAGTAATCTCGGCAGAAAGAAAAATCGAGCTTCAGCAGATTCGACACTTGGTCCAATCCAGCCATCAAGAGTATCAAAAGCTGCTGGGAGGGAAGCACTGGGCCGTCGGCGACAGTCCAAAGCTCTCGCAGAGCATGGTGACGGTCAAAACTCTGGCGCTAACATAACGATATCACCACTGTTTCCTGCCAATGTTGCCCTGCGCAGAAGCAGCCGATTATCGAACAACGGAAAGAGGTCTAGTGCGTTGAAAGGCGGTCCAACTGTAGATCTGGGTAACAGCACACATTCTCCACCCATCGTTCTGCGCAGAAGCGATCGGCTATCCAACCAGAAAGAGAGGAGAACGTCAATCTCCGATACATCTGTGAACTCAGCGGTGATCTCACAAACAGATTCGTCGCGACGCCTTTCCCGGCTCAAATCCAAGGGTCGCCGTGCAGGCAACAAATCAGACATGAGCTCAGTCGTTAGACCTTGGGGAATATCAAAGAGGCAGGAAAGCAATTTTTCCCTGAACAGGAACAAGATCCACAGTTAAGGATGGTGTCACCAAGAGACCATTTTGATCTTCGATGAGCAGGCAGATATAGTGTCACGTCACGCCATCATCTATCGTAGTGTCCTGGTCAAATCCCCGTTCCGAGCAAGCAGACAGACAGCAAACCAAAATTCTATGGGCCTCCCCAACCAAACGCTCAGATACCTTTTCCACTTTTCCGTCTTATCTCTCACCTGCCCTAAGCTTCCTCCTTCCCCTGCCTAGTTTACACTGTATCTATCGCATACAATAGACGGAATTTAATGGGAGACCTCGCTCCTCAAGGCGGGATTTGGCCGATGCCTTGAAATAGGTTATTCGTAGCCTAACCCTAAGACTTGGCTATTTGGGGCATGGACCGTTACTAGGTATAGACCGGAGCCAGGTGAACTACTGCCTTTGGCTGCGCTTCATAGGACGGTCTTTGCCAGTGCTATCTTCGGAAACATTATCCTTTTGCTATTCATATATTGGAAGTTTCACGTGGCTGACGGCCAGGACAGGGGGTCAAACGCATGCCCACTTCTTTTCCCATCCTTCTGCTTCTGTCACAGCCCACGGGCATAGCATGATGCGTCCTACGCCTTTCCTGCGTACACACCCTCCTGCTTCTCCCCACAATCAGCACACGAGACTGGCTTGTTCGAAACTCGAGGCTTTTCGTTCCTCCATCCCTCCTTCCAACACGATCTACCTGGATCTCGAAGGAAATTGTCTAAGCCGACATTGGACTATCTCCCTCGTTACTATTCTCATCCGCCCACAGAGGGTAGTGCGACTCATCGACGTCTTGGCGCTCAGGAAACAGGCCTTCACCACGGCATTAAACAATGGCAAGACTCTTAGATCTATCCTTAAAGATGCCGATATCCCCAAAAGCACCTGGGATGTCCGGAACGAGGCCGACGCGTTGTGGGCTCTTTACCAGGTCGGTCTTGCTGGTGTCACTGATATCCAACTCCTCGAGAATGCGTCTCGCGCGGGCGACAAGACATATGTACACGGGCTAGGTAAGTCTACCCAGTTTAACCTGAAGCTCGGTTTCATGGAGATCCATCGTTGGATTCGGATCAAAAAGGAGATATAGAGCCGCATGCCCGCTGACGCGTTCGCCACCCGGCCGATAGATGCCAAGACGGCCCAATACTGCGTCAACGACCTTATTCATCTACCGGACTTACATGCTCTCTACTTGAGGCGCATTAAGGGTGATTGGCTCGCCATGGTAACGGAGGAGAGCGCGTGCCGCGTGGCTGAGGCCCATTCTCCAGGATACGAGCCTCAGTCGCCCACGGAGAAGCTAGGACCGTGGGGTTCGGGAACTGAGAAGCATGTTGTGACATTGGCCAAGATACTTGAAGAGTTAGAGGAGAGGAGAATGGAGGACCTTGAGCGGGATATCTTCGGATACGACGAGGACGTAGGCTATTATGATTATGATGAGAATGAAAGTTGGAGTACGAATACTGCTGGTGGGGCCCTCTGCCCTGAAGCATTGAAAAGTTGCTGGAATAAGTATAAAGCTCTCTCGGCGTCATAATTCCCGCCTGATGCGGTATATAATTTTGCTACCCCACCAATGACGCAGCTTAGGAAGGGTCATATTTTCTCACGGAGAATCATAAATGCCAGGGTTGGATTGATGACATAATCAACCACCCAACTTTTCAATTATTGCCTTCCTCCGAATAAATATCAGATTTACCTTGGCAAGGTCAGTTATTGTATTCTCGATTCATTTTCATTCAACGAACGTAACCTTGATGGGATTGCGCGTTACTAGACACCTGATACAATCTGTGAGACGTCATTGGTATCGAGACATGTCAGAAGGTGAAACGCAGCACAATAAAGTTCTCCTGTCATGCTTCTTTACCTGATTCGTTTCATGTTACAGGCAACAAGATGTTGATTTGGATCTCTTAAATAAAGGGGGGAAGATCACATGACTGTAGTTCTCTGCGTGTACGCAGAAAAACTACGGTCACATGATGAAGACTTTGAGGCTGCGTGAATCTCTATGCCGCGACCGCCGTCCACAAGTGAGGATGGTCAGGGGGCCTGGGGCGCAGCGACTGTTTGGTCAAAGCTAGCACCTGGTTTTATGTTGAGGTCCATCCCTCAGTTAAGGCCTGTCCCTTGGTCGTGGTCTGGCCCTCTTCCTTGAGGTCCATCCCTCAGGTCGTGGGTCCATCCCTCACTCCCCTCAATCAAGGCCTGTCCCTCAGCCATGGTCTGTCCCCTTTTTTGAGGCCCATCCCTCACTTACTAGGTCCATCCCCAGTCCCAAGGGACGGAGAACTCATTTATTATTATCAGCTGCGATTCATAAATAGAATCATCGTTCGCCTGCAAGTCATATGAAATGTTACATTAGGCTATTGAATCTATCAAAATGATTTTTTAAGGTTGATACTCCAGCTCCAGTAAACTAACGCTTTCGTCTAAATGACCTCTCATAAGTTCTCGCAAATCATCCCGAAAGTCATTAGAGGCAGATACTGCGTGTACCAATTAGTATTACTCATGGTAATGCGTAACGGGTCTTACCTGTTACGAGCATCCTTCCGCCCTTTTTCCCTACCTTTAATTATCTAGAATCAAGCTCTGCTGAGATATCCAGGCCAGTCCCTACTAATTCTTCTTCTACTAGTGTCTTTTTATTATAGCTATACTCTTACTCTTCTCCTAACGTAGCCGACGGACGTACTCCTACTACTTCGGCTCGGAATAGGTCCGCTAGGATTATTAAACCGTGATGGATAGAGACCCGCCGATATTACCCTTCGTTAAGTAAACTACGCTTAGCATTTCTAGAAGTATAATAGACGGAGATATATAAGATCTAGGAAAGAGTTAGTAAAGCGATTATAAATCTAGGGTAGGATAAGCTAACATAGCTATTATCTAAGGTATCTTCCTTTAGTACTTAGTTAAGTAAATCCTGCGCTAGAGCCCCGTCCTCTATCTATATTAGCTACCGGTCGCTAGGGGTAGGGATACCGGTCTACTTACCCAGGCTTTTAAGTTGCTAGACTAAGTAAATACGGCGAGTATAAACTTAAAAGTCGTTATAACTATAAATTAGGTACCGAAGATAAGGTAGCTAAGTAACTATTCTAAGCCCTGAAGCGACTAAGAGAACTATCTTAAACTCCGCTAGAGGGGCGCTAAGTCCGTACGGCCTGCTAAATAGTACTAGATCAAAATTAGCGGACGCTAAATTAGAGACATTTATACTATTTTATAGGAACTTAGAAGTAAGTCCTTTTTACGGCCTAATTAGAAGCTCTAATATTATCTACTCTCCGTTTATATAGGACGCGACTATAAAAGGATGACTTTATAAGAAGGACTAAAAGCTAGTTAATGGAATCTATAGGTTAATATACTACCTAGGTTTAAGTTATAGCTTAGAAGGGACTATTATAGTAACTTTAAGCCTACTACTTATCTTAGTTATCCGCGCTCGCGGTAAGCCTCGTTAGAAACTAGCGTTACGGTATAAAATATTATAGAGTTAGAGGAATAAAGTTAGGCCGAATATCCCTATAAAGACGTAGAGATAGATCTAAATAAGTAAAGACTTTAAACTTAGATACCGCCCTAAAGTATATATATATATAAATACTAGCGCCTAGTAATTATAAAGGAATAACTCGTATAACGCCTTATAGAAAACTTATAAAGAGAGTAGTATTAGTAGACTAAGAGAAGATCCGGCCTATAGAAATATAAGTTTCTATATTTAAAGGATAGAATAATCTAGTAACTTATTATAATAGCGTATAGGTTCTTTAGTATATCGCGTAAAAATAATGGATTATTATAAATAACCGCGAGTATATAGATAAGACTAAGTAGGAATAATATCTACCCCGTTATACGGTAGATCCGCCGGTAATTAAATAAGGAGATTCCTAAAATAATAGCTAGAAAGCTTAAATAAAATCTAAAGAAAGGCGGTATTATATTAATTATTATAAGGGTTTCTACTTAAGCCCTAGCGTCTTTAATAGAGGTAATATGAAAGGTTATATAAAAAATATTAATTATAAAATAAATAAGTTAAAGAAGGATATTAGCGCGACTTTATAATCCTAAAAAGCAGTAACGTTATATAAGGAATAGATAGGCGAGGTATTTAGCTACGAGAATAGTAAGAGTATAGAGAACTCGCTAAATAGAAGAAACGCTCTTAATAGTAAGTAGTAGGATAAAGACACCGCCTGTAGTAATTATATAGACTTAGGTAATATTTATAATAGTAAGGAAGGGATAGAAGAAGAATAGAGATAAGGATATATTAGTAGAGATATTTAAAGGGGTTGAGTTATAAAGTATAACGGTGTATTAGGAACGAGAAAATGCTTTCTAGAAAGGATACGAAGGGTTATAATATAATCGGTATTTTTAAAGGGATATTAAAAATGGATCCTCTAGATATAGTTCGTTAAATAAGCTTTTTTAAAGATAAACTTAATTTCAACTTTTATAACCTATATCTAAAAGGCATTTTAATAGGGCTTAGCCCGTAGCGTTATAAAGTAGTATTCCTACAACTTATATCTCCTATCCACTCGTCTATACCATTATATAACTGTAATAATCAAGTATAATAGATCGTTTTATCTACTGCGATTTAAGTAAGGTACGCTAGTTATATAAACCTATCTATCTCGTAGTTAACTCTATATTCCAGTTCCGTTCTTTTATCTTCTAATACGCGCATTATAATCCTAACTAATATTACGCCATTTAATTAGTTTTAGAAACTCTTATCTAATCTAAACTTAAGTCTTCCCTTTATAAGAACTAGTAAGCGCTAGACGCGCCGCCTTTAACCCTATAATCTTACGCTTTACCTGATATTCTTAATAACTCTAAGCTACTTTATAGTACTAATTAGCGAGGTAAAGATTAGAATAAGTCTATTAGTTAATAATATAGTATAAGGGGTAGGCTATTATTAATTATTATACCGGATACTATCCTACTACTCTCTTCAGCCGGAGCTAGAGATAATATCTAGGCCTAAAGAATTTTAAAGAGTATAAAAGCTAGTACTATATATTAAACCTCCCCCGCGGCGATTAAGAGGAACTTACTAATATACTCCGTAGATTACGCTCCTATTAATAAGCCCTTAAAAAGCCACGTTAGTTACTAGGGAAAGAAGAGGAAGCTAGGTTTAAACGCGGTTACTATACCTAAACCTTAAGAGGAGGTCTATATTATACTAGCTTTAAAACTATATATAACCTCTACGTATATATAACCTTACGCGTTAGATAAAGGAGTAGTAGAGGTCTTAGCCCTACTACCTAATCTACTTAGTAAGCTAAGCCTTATTAGTAGTATTAAAGTTCTAAGGGACTTATAATATATACTTTTCCGTCTCCGCTCTTATCCTAGTTAAGGTTTACTAGTTCTAATTTATAAGACTGGGACGCCTTATACTAGTAGTTTATACGATACGCTTTACTTACTCTAACCTACTTAAATACTCTTAATACTTAGGAATAAGCTAGAGGTTACTAAAATAGGGGAATAAATATATAGATTCCGTAAAAGACTCGCTCTATCCTAGTTCTTTAATATTTATAAATTCGCTTAAGAAAACCCGTTATTTTTCCTTTAAGAGGATTTAAAGATATTATAAGAATTCTCTTATAATATTACCTTAAAGTAAGCCTCTTAATAAGACTTATAAGTACTTAATTAAATTATAGACTTAATATTTCTAAATATAGCTTATATAAATAGAAATACGGCTACTACTAGTAAATAATCCTAACGGATACACGAGGAAGAGTAGAGGGTAGCTACTATTAAAAAAATTTAAGATTAGAGGAGGAATAGGAAGCCTTAGTCTATAATAGTAAAGTAATTTAATAAGGGCGTTCTACTACTATTACTAAAGAGCCTATCTAATAAGAAGTAAGTATAATAAATCCTATTTCTAGATTCTATACTATTTTACTTAACCTTTATCTGCTAATATTACTAACGCTAGCTTAAGAATAATAAAGGTAGCTAAGCTTAAGAACTTACAAATTATAATAGAATTAATCCTATTATAATTAATAGTCTTATTATAATCGGCGAGCGCGCTATTATATCCTCTAACTAGAGGCTAGGCCCTAGCTAAGATACTTAGACTTAAAAATAATAATATAATACTTAACGCGGATACGGAATATAGTCGCCAGGATCTTAAAGTACTCTTAGAGCCATGCGGTATAGTCATACCTCTCGGGGATAGTCACAAAAGTATACAAGTCCAGGGAAGCTCCGATAGCCTTGCTTTAGGCCCTTCACTTTCCCCACTCCGGTCTAATCAGATTCCCACTTCTCAGCAGACTCACCCGACAGTAAGCTTTTCAGGTTTGATCTCACCCGCCAAGCGCGGAATGTCAACCGTCTACTCTAACCTCAGCTCCCCTTCGCGTTCCTCACTTTGGTCTGGTCAGATTTCCACTTCTCGGCAGAATCATCCAAGAGATCGAACGAGCTTGGTAACTCCGACAGCAAGCTTTTCTGGTTTAATTTCACCCGCCAAGAGCGGGATTACATCCATCTACTCTCATCTCAGCTCCCCTGCCAGACTTCCTACTCCGACCTTTTTCAATGACGCTCTGTTGCGTACTCCCAGTATTGTATCACCAATATGGTGACAGGCGAGAGCCGACCGCAGGTGCGAATGGATGCTGAACTTAAATATTCCCCAGTGAGTTCGAATATATATTGTCCGTTTGGCTGTCAAATCGAACGGCATATTTGGCTAAATATGCACGTCAGATCCGTCCCGAATACAGACGATCTCGGTGTCGTTTGGACCATAGAGCAGAGGGCGTTGTCGATGACAACCAATTAGCGGCCGGTCTGAAACAGGTAAGCGAAAGAACGAGGGCATTAGGAGGGGCATGTATTACAAACAAGACGCATGTAAAGGGAATCGTTATACGACCTTACAATAGAAATAAACTTAGATACGTAATAACAGCCTGAGAAAACCATACGTTTCACCGAACAGCAGTCTTAGGAATTCTAAACCACGTGAAATACGAGGCGGACGTAAATAGTAATAGAACGAAGCTATAGTATTCGTGATAATAAAATATAAGATTATATTAAATATTATATATAGTATATCTAGATACTATATAAGCCATTCTTTTCTAAGAGTAATTTTATTTAGATAGGTTATTAATAGCCACTCTTTTTAGCGTCTTATACTTCTTCCTAGCCCTTTAGTACCTATACCTAGATTCCTAGCTAATAATGAAATCGCATCGTTAATATTAATACTCCCTTCTAGAATTAAGAGTATAATATTTATACCGTTACTAATAATAGCTTTAAAGTATTTAGAAGGGGCTATAGATTATAAGTTTATATTAAATAGAAAACGCCTATTTTATATATACTCTTCAGCTATATATTTAACTTAAGATAGATTAGATAGATTAATTAATAAATCTTCTTTATCTACCTAACTATCCCCTTTATAGAGCGCGAACTTAACTTAAACTTTAATACTATTATTAACTCTAGGACTATAACCTTTATTATTAGTATAAGTTAGGGTTAGTACCTATAGAAATATTAGCTCCTAGAATCTCAGCTCGTAATTAAAGAACCTGCCTAGAAACCTTAGTCCTTATTTAAGTAGAAACTTAACCCTATAATTAATAGCGCCTTAGAATCCTAGCTATTACTACTATCGTGTATCTCTAGCTACTTTATACTCTCTTCGAGAATAGCCTCCCTATTAGGCTTAAAGTCTTAAGGCAGGACTATATTACTAACCTTATAGAGTACCTCTTCCTATAACTCTTACGGAATTAGCCCTTTTTAGCTAAATAGTACTAGAGTAGTTTCCTCCGGGGCGGCCTCCCCTTAGCTTACTTCTATTAGGGCGCTAGCTCCTAAAGCTACCTCTCCTTAACCTCTAATTTCTTCGTTACTTAGGGGGTTACGCGTCTCTTATAGATACTACTCCGCTACCTAGGTAGGAGGTATATATAGTATAGTCTAATTTATAAATAGTAATTAACTAAGAAAGGCTAGGTATATTAACCTCCTTATAAAGAAAGGTATAATCCTATAACCTTAACTTTTATCTTCGCCGTATATATTCTCTAGGAAGAGACCGTCTTAGCTCTATTTATATACTAGGTTAAATGAATATCCGCTCCTACACTTATTATATTCGCCGGCCTCTATAGTAATAAAGGACGGCTTTACCCGTTTAAATAGGACCTTAATAATAGCCTTATCTATTAATATTAATAATATAATCTCCGTTAACGCGAACCCTAACTAATTTATTAAAGCTATAAATCTATACTAGGCGAGTTTATTAACTAATTTAAGAGTATATATACCCTCTATTATTTTCTTTCTCCCTTTAAGCTCTATTTTTATTAACCTAGGGATTATCTCGCGGTAATAGCGTATTACATAGAGGAAGAGTTACTAGTATCCTAGATCTATACGATTAATAATACTGCCGGGAATTATAATAAAAATAGTCTCGCCTTTTTAAATAATATAGCGATCTATATACTAGTCTATCTTATTAAAGGCCTACTCTAACGCCGTAAATACCGTTCTACTTAAACCCTCTTTACCGCTCTTAACTCGCTTTAATATTCTCGCGTACTAGCCCTATATTTAAAGGCATTTAAAGTCTTTTAAAAACGTATAAAAGGATAGAATAAGGCCGTTAAATAATTTTAAAGCGTTAAGAATTATATTACGCTTCTACTTATTAAAGTTATAGAATATAGCTCCTTTCTATATTTTACTATAGAGGAATATAAGATCGTTTATTAATACCCCTAGGGCTTTATACTTTAAGGCTTTAACGGTAATATAATCCAGCCTCTATATCTAATAGATATTATTTTAGAGTAGATTAGACTAGAATACTCTAATATATTCTAAGTAGTAAAGTACTTCCTAGCGACCAGTCTTATTAGCGCGTACTAGATATAGCTGTAGGTAACCTACCTCCTTATATCTTAGGTCTATTATCCTCTTCTATATTCCGCCCCTTATATCTTCTCCTTCCTATAAGCTGATAATAGGTAGGAGGGCGTTTAAAGCCGTCGTATATCTCTTATAGCGAAGTAATCTCCTTAGGTCTCGTCTTTTATTCTTACTACTTAGGCGTACCTACTACTAGCGCTTAGCTACGAGATTATCCTACAGGATATACTAGCGGATATTACGGTAGATCTACCCGTTAGAGGGTTATCTTTTATTTAAGAACCCTTCCCTAAGAGATTTCTCTAATATTTTACTAATATCTAGAATTAAGTTAGCTGAGATTAGTAGGTTAGGGTATAAACGGGGTTTCCTTACCGCTGAGGTAGAGATCTACTATCTACCACTAGTCTCTAGGCGGTAATGACTCCCAGCCGGCTTAAAGTCAATCCCAGCCCCGTAAATATCGGAGCTAGAGTCCTAGTAGAAAGCGGAAGGCAGGCTATTAGTCTTACGCGTTACTTAATAATACTACGTTAAAGGTATTAGAAGCCCTAATAATATTATCTAGAAGTTCTTAGTCGATAATAGTAATTATATAATACTTACTATTAAGCTAATAGTACCCTTTATATTTAATATATAATTTTAATCTCTCTACGTTCTTATTTACTCTATATTAAGGGAAATCTAGATACTTAAGCCTAATACGTGCGGTGCCTTTAAAGTCAATACGCCTCTCCGCTTCTAGCTCTACTTCTTACTACTCTACCCGCGGCTGACGTAATATACTAGTTAAACTTCGATTAGTAATAGTAATCTTACTATAGGAGTTATAAATATTAATAGACGCTTGAGTAAGAAGATAGGAGAATAATCTTATAGACTTGAGAAGGGTTTATCCTAGCTAACGACTGGATTAGCGGCAAATCTAGAAGTAAATCGTCGAGGACCCTCCTCTTCTAAAGGCAGCCGGATGTGGCCCCCTCTAGATATAGGCCCTAAGCCAGCTCTAGCTTCTTAAGTAAAGGGCTACCCTTTATTTATCTAGGATCTACGTTTCACTAATCTTATCTATAACCAGCTCTACTCGGCGACTCTTTACTATACAGGTAGCATCTTATACGGAACATAGCTCGTAATTCTACCGGTACCTAACTTAACTTCAACTGTACGGGACCCGTAGACCCGGCCAGCTTATTACTCTCTAGTAATACCGCTTTCTAGTCTATAAATAAGTCTCGTCCTACTATACTAATAAAAGATATTATAGATAAGCTAGAGAGGAAATAAAAACGGCTTATAAAGGACGAAGGGCGTAATAACGCTAAGTCTAGATTTCTAAAGCTTCTTCCTTCTAGATTTTAAAAGTTAAAAGCTTCCGCTAAGGCTAATAATAGGCAGCGTCCTTAGGATACTAATACGGTCGCTATAAAGGTTATCCTAGGTAAAGATACCCTTAACGGACCTTATAATATATCTATTACAAGAAGGCCTTAAGTCTAGCTATTTCTAGTACCTTTAATGGTAAAGGATAAATCCCCGTAGAAGACTTATAATAAGGAATATATAATTAAGCTAGGCGGGTTTATTACCGTAGTAGAGAGGAAATATCCTACTTATAAATTAGTCCTAGTTAAGGAACTCTCAGGTCTAGGTGTTAAAACTAAGCTCTTAACGCTCTATCTTATCCTAGAAGATATCTAAACCAGCTATTTTATAAGTTACGTTGAAGTTTTTCACTTCGAAAATATTTTATATATTATTTCCGAATATATAACGATTTCCCTTCTTTAAATCGTCGTAGTACCTTAGTACCCCTGTAAGAATTATATTATAGCGATTATTAGCTAGGTAACTTAATCCTACTATTTAATAGAATACCTAGGCTAAAGAGCGCAGATTATTAGTAGGATCTAATTCCTTAAAGCTTATAAGCTGGTATATAGTAATATTACCTACTCTAGTATTCTTATAAACTAGGAGGGAGTTATAAAGATTAATATACCACGTTAAAGACCCTATTAACTCTTACTAACTTAATAGGATAGTAAATTAGGAGTACTATAAGATAGCTTTACTATAAGATTAGCGAGATTATCTAGACTTATAAGCTATAAGAGATATTATAATCTAGCTAATAGAAAAGCGTAATAGACGTAATAGAATTATTAGTCTAGATAATTTATATTACTAGTCCCTTATAGTTATAAGCTTTCTTTCCGAGATTATATCTATATCTGTAAAAGAGTTAGCGTAGGTAAGTTTAAGTCTATATTACTTTAAGTATATCTCTAACCTCTATAGTATATATTCCTCTAGAATAGATAGTAGAAGGAGGATCTCCTCTTACTAATATCCTTTACTTAAATTACCTTACGCCGGTAGTATAAGGCTAAATAATGATTCGTATTTCCCGCTACTAGAAATTCTAGTAGAAGGATAATAGGAATAGGTAAAAGTCTACTATACTTTAGGTTTAAGTTTCTATTTTCTTCTTATACTTAAGTATATATAGAATCTTTAATACTTATCTATAGGTGAATCCTTAGCGTGTTAACCTAAACTAGCTTAGCTTAATAGATAGGTTTAGACGGTTAAGTACGCAATTAAAAAGTTCTATAATTACGTACTTCCCTAACTACCGCTTAAACGTAAATTATATTTTAAAGGTCGGTTCTTATATATAATATTTAGTGGAAATGCTAAGGAAAGATTATTTATCTTATAGTTCCTGAAATTCGTTGTATTATTAAGCTTAAGTATCTGCTATTTATATCTTCTTCTCTATAAAGCTTAAAAGAGACCTTAGAGGCTATCGTAGTAATAGTCCGGAGTATACTCTAGAGACTATAACCCTTTAATTACCCTTTCTACCTCTTTTTAATTCTTCTTAAACTTAATTATAGGTACCCCTAGTATCTTTATAACCTCTATCACATGGTTTTCTTTAGTAGTAAGCTATTTTAAATATAATTATTATACTTCTAGTAGGTACTCTTTAATATTTAGAGCTATTAAATATTTAGGATTAGAAGCCGACTATTTCCTGCGCTTATTACGCTCCGCGAGCTTTTCTTAACGGTATATCTCTTATATATACGCGAGTTCCTTATCTTAATCGCTTTAAAATATTATTTAAAGATACTTTCCAGTTTTATAGGTAGTCGTATACCTAATAGGTCCTATACTAGGACTAATGCCGATTTTCCAAGAAGCGGGAGGTAGATTCTAATGAATGGGATGACTTTAGAGATTCCATTATATCTTATCTTTTAGAGCCAGTTTTCATGAGGAATGATATATAAATGAAAGAATGATTCCCACGGGGTTTCCTAGGTTCTTTATACCCTTGACTATTATCCTTAATAGCATCCTTCTTTGCTCGGGATAGTATCCAATCTGCGGAGCCAGAATTGGTAGCCATTTTAGGGGGGGTGCCAGAACTAGTCCCTATAAGCTTATCTCAGACTTAAAAAGTCGAGTGCCCTTTATATCCCCTCGCTTGCCTGCTTTAACTAAGATTTAAGATCCTTATATCTTTTCCGCTACTGTGATGCGCTTCATTAAATGGCTATACTTCGATCCAGTAATATGAACCGCGCAGCTTTTAGAATAAAGTGCCGTAAGAAGTTATCCGAGCATATCCGTAAGATCCAGCTACCTAATGGAGGATACCGACCGCTGATAACAGTCTCCAGAGGCTAGACTCGGCATTATAATTAAGCCAGCAGAAGTACGGCTAATCACGAGTGCTGATGATCCGTATACCTGGCAAATACTACCGGAGAAAGAGCACCTATTCAAGAAACATCTAAGCAAGCATTCGATCGGGGCTTACAGAGAATTGTGTCGAGGAGTTGGTGTATCATTTGAAGCCGTCCTGGCACCTGAGTCAAGTAACGCTGGGGAGATGAAACCGCTCACAGAAAGACGAGGGGTCAAAGTAGGCGTCATTTCCATTACTCCGTCAGAATTAACGGAATAAACAGAATTTCTCCAGTCTAGAAATTAGCTTCAACACCGTGATTGAATAATTAAAGGCAGAGAAGCTCAAGATGGCTTCTGATCTCGAATCATTGAATGGTGAGGTGAAAAAAGCGACAGAAATGAAGGAGCTGGCTGAAGAAGAAGCGAATCGACTGCAATTGGCAATGTAGGCAGCCGAAATGGATAAGCAGATGTTACAGCAAACCGTGCAAAGCCTGGCGGGTGAAGTAGAATTTTTGAGAATAACAACAATAAAGTCTGCGGATGAGTTCCTGAATAGACTCAAGCTTGATCTGAACTGTATTACGAATGGATGATTCATTGGTCGGAGGGTTCCGCTGTACCGTGCTAGCTATTTGTTAGATTCAATGTGAAGCTGTGTTAGCTGAACGCTGGCCTTATCAATGATCAATTGCAGATTGAGCCTCGCCTGGAGACCGAGACTTGACATTGGAAAAGGGTGGTGGTGGCGCAGAATTGCCCCAGGCCGCCCGCTCCCAGGCCCATGCTCCCAGGAGCTGTGTTCCACTTCTGAGCTAGGCTCTTTAAAGGATAGATCTCTTCGAACCTACACTATCCTAGGCACAGCCTCCTGGGAGCTTGGTCGCTGAAATGGATGAGAAAGGACACAATTTGCTTTTCATTGACCATAGAAATGTTCTTTCAGGAGTATTCTCCCAGGAATGAGTATAGTCAGATCTTGCAGAGAGCTTCCTGGGAACGGGAAGGACGATAATCTAAGGGCTGAGTGGGAGCGAGGATATGAAGGATTGCTAACACTCTCCATTCGAACCATCTCTGTCCAGCAATATCTGATGGTCACGACATAATGCTCGCGACACGGGTGTCCTCATGCCCGTCTCCATTGCAGGTGCATTGCGCGCAAGATGTAACTCGTCAACACCATGATATCCTGGCCGGCTGCATCCTTTGGTTGCCCAGGAAAGTTGAAATTGACGACCACCTTCTCGTGGGTGTAGATATTGATAAAGGCTGCTTCAACCACCCCATCGTGGTCTTATCCACCGATCAAGTGGGCGGAAAGGCTACTATACTAATTGTTAGTATTACAATTCAAAGGTCTCTGAGCTACCATTGAACTCTCAGCTAACATCAAAAGCTTACTTCGTTTGATGGCCAAGTCGCTGCCGATACATATATGTGAGTCATCAGTGGTCGGAGGAACAAAAACTCCGGCGTTTTTAGCCCTTGAAGGTCAAGCTTTTGAGGCTTCGGCCACTAATTACTGTAGTGTAAAGTGTCTTTGAGAATTTCGATCGGGATCACAGGTTATTCAATAAGAGATTTGTACCTAACAAAATGCCGTGCTTTCCCACAGAGCCGAATGAGACTTTGTCAGGAACGAGGAATGGCAAATTGAGCATACACCGATTTGACAGTCTACCACGCCTTGCAAGGCGAATACCGTCTGATTCTAATCCAAGCCAGTCAAACCAATACACCACCCCCTTCTCTCCACCCCAAAACCAACTCATCACGACCCAACATAAAAGCTAGTACAACAAGTATGCACCGCCTCCCTCTCCTCCACAACCCTCAAATTATACTCGGCACAATCCCGAAACGTAGCAACACTATACTTGCCCGAACTCGTCGCCGACCTCTCCAACACTCCCCCAGAAGGCCCATCACTCCCAATCCCCGCCCGATGCACAATCCACTCGATATCCTGGGCTTCCTTGCCTAGATACTCCATCACGGCCTCGTTGTCCGCGTGCTGTCCTGCGTATGTAAGCGCGACTGTGTGGCGTAGGAACCAGAGGTAGGGGGGTAGACTGGCGTTGTAGGGTTTACTCAGTCCGCCGGCTTGGTAGAGTAGGCGGGTTACATTGTTGCGTCGCATGGAGGGGATGAGTTGTTTGATGAAGGCTGTGTTTACTTTGGACACGGTTTGGGCTGAAGCGTCGCCGAGCATGGTGACGATGCAGTCGCTGCCGTGGACTAGCTCGTCGAGGTTGGGGATGTTGGTAATGGAGCCTGTGTGGATTTGTAGGTTGGGGTTGGGGGTGTAGGTGGCGAGTTTCTGCGGGTTGCGCACAAGGGCTCGCACCGTGTGGCCTTGTTCTAGGGCTTGCGAGACGAAGTGGCGGCCTGTACCTCCTGTTGCGCCGAAGACTAGGAAGGTTGAGGGGCGCATTTTTTTTTGGTGTTGTTATTGTTGTTGTGCTGTTAGTGTTGGTGTTGATGGGACGTGATGGCCAGCTCGATGTAAAAGGCAAGCACAGCAGTACCGGTGGGTATTTTGTCACGGGACAGCTAGAGTATAGTATGTATGCATGAGCCACTCGCCCGCCTACGTAGTGACACAGGCACCAAAAGGGCGCTATGCCTCGTTTCGTATTGTTATCAAGAAAAGAGTCAGTCAGCCTCACTTGCACGTGTACCACTAAAGTACAGTATATACAGTACACATGTGGATCCGATTATTCCCTGCAGATGGATTGGATGCAAGTGGTGCAGGCCCGCCCAATCAAAACAGGCCGGCCAGGGAGCTTCAATTTGTCCGATGCTGTTCCTGGATGCCTGATGCCTGAGACGCGCGACTTCCTTTTTTCATTACTGCATACCATTCCCAAACAAATGGCTCACGTGTTTATTCCCTTGGCGCCGATACGATATCGGGTAAGCGTGCGATATATACGCACATACGGTAGATGCAAGCCACAAGTGATGCCACTCCCGGCATGTAGCCGAGCCTGATATGCCCAGCAATGGGTACTGCATGCAATAATACTCTACTGTACTCTACAATACGATGAACGGCTAGCGTCGACATGGATTTGTCTGTCTCCTCATACATTATCCTGCTTCACCTTGCTACACTCCAAGAATGCGCACTAACCCGATCTATGCCGTTCGGGAGATCAACCATCCGTCCATCATTCACTTGACCACCTGCTCCTGCCAACAAGTTTCGTGTCGCTCCTTCCTTCAATATTCGTTCTTGCACAGCAATCCTCAAATCTATCATCATCTTCTAGGCAGACATCTACCAAGAGTTAATTCACCTCCACCCCCATTTCTTGCCTCAGTCCGACACGCAGCATAACCCCATCCCGAAACGCAGCACACCCTCACCACCATGTCGAAAGAGCAACTCCCCCCCACCATGCGCATATGGGAATACGCCGCCACCGACGGCGGCCTAGAAAAGAACCTTAAACTCCACTCCGCACCCCTCCCCAAACCAACCTCCGCCCAACACCTCATCCAAGTCCTCGCCGTAGGCCTCAACCCAGTCGACTACAAACCAGCTGAAGCCTTCATCGGCCGCCTCATGGTCAAAAAACCCGCAACCCCCGGCTTCGACATAGCCGGCCGCATCATCACTCCAGCCTCCGGCTCCAACCTCTCCCCAGGCCAACTCGTCTTCGGCGCCGCGAGCACCAATCCGCTAGCCGGTAGCGGTCTAGCCGAATACGTCGCCGCGCCCACAACCTCAATCGCCCCTCTCCCCAGCACCGGCGACTTCACCCCGCTCGTCGCAGCCGGCACGCCCGTCGCCGCGGTAACAGCCTACGACTCGCTAATCCCGTTCATCTCGCCCGGTACGCGCGTCTTTCTCAACGGCGGCAGCGGCGGCGTAGGCACCTACGCCATTCAAATCGCCAAAGCGGCAGGCGCGCACGTCACAGTGTCTTGCTCAGCCCGCAACGCGGAACTCTGCCGCTCGCTCGGCGCCGACGAAGTGCTAGACTACAACGCCTCGCCTTCCCTCCTAGAGCAGCTGCGCGCGCAGAAACAGCCTCTCGACCACGTCGTTGACAACGTCTTCAGCGACCCGGCGCTGTTCTTCGAAGCCCACACCTACACCTCCCCCCATGCGAAATTCATCGAAGTCGCCAGCGGACCTACTCTGGGATTCATGAAGTTTGCACTGCGCGCTTCGCTTTTGCCGGGGTTTCTGGGCGGGGGGAAGAGGAAGTTTGTGGTGCTCGTGTCGGATATCAAGGGGGAGAAATTGGAGAAGATTGCCGGGTGGGTGGGTGAGGGGAAGATCAAGCCGGTCACGGATCAGGTTTTTGGGTATGAGGATGTTGTTGGTGCGTTTACGAGGTTGAAGACGGGCAGGGCGAGGGGGAAGGTTGTTGTTGAGATTGTTGGGGGTGGGCAGTGATTGACTGAGAGAGAGGGAGGGGTGGTGTTGCTCTGATTGATTCTGTTTACTCTGAGCGATACGATGATTCTCTTTGAGCGAATACGATGATTTTCTTTCAGCGATGCGAGTGAGTTTCCCACGTACAGTGCGATGCCGCGTTTTTGCAGACTGCTTGGCGTTCTTGATGGGTATAGATAGTTTTAATTTTGACATGGCTTCTTGTGAAATCCTGTCATCGAGTGAAAATTTGATTGTTCCAAGCACGAGCTTTGGGCAGGCGGCCAGGTTGAACCATAGTATTGTACATCGAACCGGCTTGAGTGAGCCGAATCATCTCACTGTAGGAGCTGAGCGTACGAGTACTTGTCAAAATTAGGCGGGGTGCATTTCTTCGGAGAGGCTGATCTGTTTCGAGTCGACAGTACTTTTGGCTAGTAAATGGGGCTCTTCATAACTTCACAACTAGGAACAACGCTCAAAGGCGGATGTCGCTCGCAACAAGCTGGTCTCGGTGTTCCTTCGCAAATTGGAATATTGCGATGGTATCATGTTCCTCACCACAAATCGAGTGTCCAACTTCGATGACGCGATCCTCAGCAGGATCCATCTCATGCTGAAATACCACGAATTAGATGCTAATGTGCGAAGCCAAATCTGGGAACATATGCTCCACAGGGCCTATACGTCTGAAGGAGGAGCGATAGTGACTAGCAAAGAAATAGGACGCTTGGCCACCACGGAATTCAACGGTCGACAGGTAGGGTTGCTATATACTGCCTCTAGAGACTCCTTCCACTGATCAACTTTCTGCTAGATTAAGAACGTGGTCACCATCGCTCACGCTCTAGCTACGAAGAGAAACACTCGAGTGGCCTACTCCCATATCCAACAGGCGGTCAAGGCGAGCGAGAATTTCATCCGTGAATTCAACGGCACGAGCGTTGTTGAAAGTCTATACCATTGACCTCACGACCGACAAAACCAAGTTGTTCGTACGTTTCGTCCTGTTGGCGTTGGACTTTGTAGCACATAATACAATCGCATCCGTGATCATCCCTCCCTCTACCATTCCGTGATGTTCTTCGGGTTTCACCCCCCCTGCCTCTCGGCGGGGTCCCCCTTTGCTCACGCACAAATAACACAACTTCGAGTTGCCAAGCAAATCAAAATAAATCCTTTCATTTTTGCTTTCGATGTCGGGTAAATAGCTTGAAGAAATCTAATTTCTATTCAATCCTACAGCTGGATGCTTTCTGCGCCCCGGTCGAGCATAATTCTTCGTATGCTCCCGCATCATCTCTTCATACTTATACCGGTATGTTTTCGGGTATCCTTCATAACTTCGAACCATCTCGAGCACAAATTCTCGTTGGCCCTCCCCACTCGATCGTTGAGGGACTTGAAGCCTGGTGAAAGGGACTTCCCTCTCCACATCCCCTCCATGCCCAAACATCAGCGCCCTCCTGATGTCGCGATACCTCAGCTGCTCCTTCGTCCGAACGACAACCATATAATCGTTCCGAGACTTCCTTCCTTCCACCCCAAGTAAGAAGTATACATCCATTCCAATGACCTTGCGAAGCTCAGCAAGAAACGCCTCAGGATCGACCAGCACACTGCCCCTCCATTCAACCGCGAACGACCGACTCTGGAAACTTGTTCCATTAAACTCTTCTCCATGTCTTCCCTTGTCCTCCTCCACAACGTTCCTCCGCCATTCCGCCATCTCTTCGGCGGCCTGTGTGCCATCAGCACTTCCTTGGTTTTCCGTCTCATTCTCCTGCCGCTCCATCAGCCAAATCCGCGCTCCCATGCCTACTTAGGCAATGCACAATACTCACAACGCCAGGGTTCGTCATGGTCCGAGAACCAGGTCCAGTCTGACTGGTGGACATCTACCATCACAAATCAGAACTTCCTTCACCCAAGCGTCTCTCCAAACACCCACAAGTATTAAGCTCTTTCGCAGTGCCTATGCGTTCTCCAATTATGTCGATATTTCCCTTCCGTCGGCCAAGTCGGTGGAGTTGGTGGTAAAAGGTAAGAGCGGGGACGAGGTCCCCTCCTTATGATTGAGTCGTGGACGACTTTGAAGCACTCCACGACCTTGCTCGCCCATTGAATGCGTGTCTCGATCCCCACCTCTGGGCAGTTTTTGAGGTCAGAGACCGTAAAGTGTTCTGAACTTTCGGCGATCGCATTAAGACCCTCAGCCTTGCTGACGCGGAATCGACAAATAAGAAGCATGATGGTCCGAATCGACGGACAATCATTCACATAGATGCTGAGGGGGCGATGACATGCAGTGACCGGTTGAAATGCTTGGAGGGGTAGATGCTGGTGGAGACCGAAGACTTTGGATCGACGTCATCTCCTTACGCATCTTAGATATCTAAGTCCGATCACCGAACGAAGAGGGCATGGCCCCCACCTGTGACGCATCCCCATATGAGCGTTCGTGTTGCTAGCTGGCCCCTCTTCTCCAGGAGTCCGGTTCGTCATTCCAATCTCTGCTCGCCAACAGTGAGTACAGAGGCCCCACAATGTAATTGATCTCCCAAGGTTAATTGGTGAAGCGCAATTCGATCATCCATGGTTAGATTGATCAATTTGTCTTATTTCGAGTTTTGGGAGTAAAAAGTATTTTCAATCTCCATATCTAGATTGTGCATACCACTGATTTTTTTATGAGTCGCATGGCTAGATTCTGAATATGATATCTTGCTCGGTCTGGAATGGTATAGATAGGCGATCCTTTTTCGAGGATGCTATTCTCCTTTCCGATGAACGATATCGCTCTCAAGGCCACCCTCTAAAATGGCGAAATGGAAAGCCTGATGCGAGCTCAAATCCTACGGATCAAGCGGACCAGCTCCTGCGAATGACGCCAGACTTCCTTAACGACTTCGCTCTCGTCGCATCCGGGCCGGGTGGGCCAGATAACGTAACTGCGACGTGTTTGGAACTTAGCGACGATGGGCAGACACATATGCTGCGAGTTGCCAGAAACAGCGGCGCTCACAACGATGTCCTGGCAGGGATGAAAGACATAATTACAACTGTGGGTGAGGGGTCTTCTGATTCGACCATTTTTCGAAGTGGGAATCTAGAATGAAACTTATTGTTGTGTCCCAGCAAGTGAGTCAGATCAACTGAAACCGCCAGTGATCGAAAAGATTCTTCTCAGATGCAAACATCGCATTAGAGAGCAAGCTGTCGGTTTGAACAATCGACTCCATTTTGTCTACGGACACAATCACGATCATTACATTCATCCGGGGATCCAGGCGGGATCTTTCGTCGACGAATCGTCGCAGGATATCGAATACCTCAGTCAGTACTGCGATGAAACACATGAGTCTTACATGCGTCTGTGTGAGGAGCGTGTAAGGCAGCTGAAGAGAGCGACGGTCGAGGTCATTCACTCGTCAACGATCGGCGAACTCAACGCGCTTGTTGATTTAAGTCGACTGGCCTACAGTGTCCGCCGGTCGAGCAGCTTCAAGCATTTTCTACAAGCGAATCTGAACAGGCGGCCGGAGCCAGGTATCAGTTTACCAACTATGTCGAAGATCATCGAACGCTTGGGCAAGATTTCCAAGATCTATCGAGCAGCTTTAGCAATGACCGACTTTGTTGCCAAGATCAAAGAGCTCGGTCGAAAGATCGTCGTCGAAATGGTCCCGGCGGCGAGAATCCCAATTCCTGAACTGGCTGATCGAACCGTTGCTCAACTGCGTGCACGGGCAGGACTCCAAGTCCGACGGGACGAAGAGAACAAGTTTGAGCGTATGCTCAAACGCTGGCCACAATATCGACAGCACGCGGAGATCCAACTAATCGTTTTTTACGAGGAAAATCCACATATCCATGTGTACAGCAATCACATCGGATGTAACAAGCATGCGTGCTACCTTTGCTTCAATCTCATCAAATATCACGCGGTATTTGAAGTCGACGGCGGTCACCAATCTCTGTATTCTTTGTGGACAGTAAAAGACACCATTAGTTTCAGCACCTGGGAAAGAGCCGAGGCGTTCCAATCTGCGCTGAAGAAAGTCAGTCTTGATGTTGAAGAGAAATTCCAGCAACTTAAAGCAACACGGTGGAGCCGGTTAAGGTTCACGACCGCAAATGAGTCTCCGACCAACCTCTCGCGGATCTCGTTGTTCCCCGCGCTATCCCACAGTCAGAGGGCACTCAACGAGATGAGCATGTCAGCTGCCGTCTCGCAGGTGCAGCTGGCTTCAATACGAGAAGCTCCACTCGAAGACCTTGACGAGGATGAAGGCCATCGCGAGCAGACGGCGGTCGAACAGCCGAATTACGCCAAAACCCAAGTCAAAATCTATTCCTCATCTCCTCTGGCCACAGTTCGTGCCCCCTCTCCCAGCATGACAAGCAGGGCCCTGCATTCGTCCTCACTTGATGCCCGTATTTCACCTCCTGACGATCCCAACTCTCTTTCCGATACCATTCCAACACCAAGATCGCCGCTCGACGTTGAAGGCGTGCCTGGCGACGTCCAGAGCGTCGCTTCCGGTGGTCTGGTCGTCGACCGACGTCGTGAAACGCTGATTACCCCGCGTAACATTCCGCCTTCCGCTGCGGCCATGGCCGTGTCGCCACAAGCCTCAGGAGCTGATCCGTTGAGTAAATTGGAAATTCTCAGTACAGGGGAAGGTGACCCTGCCGGTGTGGTGCGGCACCATAAGCAGCGCAAACGAAATCGACATCTTCGCAGGGTTACATCCCCTCCCGAGGGGAGGACCGCAGATCGCTACGCAATACTTCTTGGTCGACAAAGCTCAATGCGTCAAAACGAAGATTTATCCCGTGAGCCTGGAAGATCTCGTCGTCGGAGGCGGAGAGGGGTTCGCAGGGTACGACATCAAGCACCTGAAGCATCGGCACGAGATGTGGGCCACCCTCCGACAACATTTCCGTCCTGGAGAACGGACAAGCTTCGAAGGAAGCGGGTTCGAAGGCACAAGCGTGAATGGCAGAAGGAGCAAGGATGTTTATCAGGGCTTATCACATTCTTCAGGGAAATATTGCACATCAAAGTAATAAATCCCTACACTGTCCGGGCAAAAATGAAAAGTAGGAAGCGGACGAGATCAGCATGATTCAGCAAATAAGAGACAGGAAATACTTGGCTCGAACTCGATATCATATCGGGATTTTTTTGACGATTGGGGTCGCGCTTGGTCCTTCTTGGGGAAATTCGTAAACCTCGTCGATTTAGTGGACGCAGGAAGTACCGGCAAATGCGCTTCCGAGTTTGACAGCCTTGAGCAACTGAAAGAGTATACAATCTTTATTAGGAAATTCTTTCCTAAGGAGTCTAAGGACGGGGAAACGACCGAGTCTTATAATGAATCCTTTGCCCTAAGGAGATGCCTAGCTGGAGGCTGTGAGTATGCATGGAAGCTTCTCGCCGGCTGCAGGTAGACTGGTCATAGTGGAAAGACTGGTCTTACCGTGAAGACCAGTCTTGGAAATTCCTAAGCCGGGGTGGGAGACTGGTCCACATGGCCACTTGGAGAAATGCGTGACCAGTCATTTCACATGTTGACAGGTCCCTCTTCTTGGGGGAGGAATCTTTTTGAGGACGGTCACACAGGTGGGACCAGTCTCGCCCAAAAGACCGGTCCCAGCTTTTACCGAGTTGAATGACTTGTGACTGGACCAATGACCTTGGACTGGTCGTTGCAGCGCCTGACACGCTGATGACAAGAGCGGATTGGTCAGGGGCAAAAGACCAGTCTCACACTCATGACTGGTCCAACACTTCTGTACAACCAACTAGGCAGCGATCTTGAGCTTGATTGAAACTTTCATATAGCTAGACTATTAGCTCTTTGCGGCATTCGGGAATGTCTGGAAACACATTTCGGAACAGCGATAGACTCATGATAGGAGCGAATTTGGAGGCAGGAAGTTAGATTCCTAAACCGCAGATATTAGGACTTATTTTGTAGGGAAGACGAACTATAGCCCGTCTTTGCACCCAAGATCGTTTCTAAATCGTGTTAGCATGGAAAGTGTGCATACTGTTCCCAATCCGCACAACTTTATCACTTCCCGGGAGCCACACGACCTTGAATCCACAGAATAATCCTGGGCGAGGCCGCATCCATAAAGAAGCGCTTCTAGCCTGACTTTTCGGCTCCTGCTCCATGGATAAGTAGAGTATCCAATTTTGGCTGCTTTTTGAGAGCATCCTGGGAGATGTTCCGGGGTTCCTCTGGCGGGTCCGAACATTTTGATCCAAATTCCGTCGCTCCTGGGAATTGTCTGCGGTTTTCCGAGCCGCTAGCCTGTTCAGAGTCTCGCTAGCACTCTTTCCTTTTAGCCTCTCTAACCGGGTCAGCGTGTTGCGCTGCAGTGGCTAGTCTTTCCCAATGTTAACATTGGTGCTAGACACCTGCAGGAGTTAAAATGTCGATTCTAGAAGGATTGTCATCGTCTTGGATCATACAACCATATACCTGCACTCATAGGGCAAAAGGATCTCGATCGCGCTTTGCATCTCTCCGGTCAAGTTAACAACAAAACCTCCACACAGCATAGTGAAGCTTCGACTCACTCTACCGATAACATCGATTCTTACGGGACACCCTTACCGAAGTACTTGAAACCTAGAATGATATATAGAAGTGTCACGTATCGCTAAAAACACATTACGGCAAAGGCGTTGCGCAAGCTCAAAAGTATTCTAGACCCTCGCAACTCTTCATCATGGCTGTCATGGAACCTGTAGTGACGATACTACTATATGTCAGCTTTTCCTACGCGAGCCGGTCTGCCCCTTTTACCTCCACGTTGCCCCCTGACTGGTGTATCATACTCCCGCATGAGCCGCGCCGCCTTTCGCAACTCACTATCAGACATCCACGTATCCTTCCAGCGCACCTTATACTCGCAACCCTTCCTCGTCCATCTTTTGCCAACCATCTTCACGATCTCCCAGTCCTCCTCTTCATCCTGTGCTAGATCTCGCTGGCCCTCCCGCTCGAGAGACGGTGGAGTGGCGACGATAACGCTCGAGGGGTTGACGGTCGCTATTACTCCGTAATCGCCTCCGCGCGCAGTCTGCTCACCTCGATCCTAGGGTAGAATAATACAGGGAGTGGTCGGGCAATCAAGAAATGAGATGATAGGTTCGGTGGTAGTATAAGGATTCAAGCAACCATGCGTCTTAGGCTGTTCCCTCGAATGGGAGCTTGAGAAGTGTGCGGTACCAGGCTTAAACTCAACGCTCGCGGCCCTCGTGGAAGCGCCGGTTTCGCTAGTCATTTCGCCGTTATCCTCAATCACGAGAGGGTTATCTGAAGTCTGTCAGAGGGAATCCAGGCTGTTAGTCAGAAACGCCCTGTCAGCGCTCACCTTGACTGTTGCCAACGTCACTAGATCGATTTGAACTTGTATTCTCGCGTTGTTGGTAAAATCGCTCAAATGGATTTCTGAAGGCAACCAGAGGAAGCGAATTGACTACCGAGAAAGACCGGCGATGTTCGGCAGGGTCATTTATGTCCTCGTCGATGTTATCTGCCTCGTCGATCACGGTCTGGTCTTCTTAAGAGTATTAGACGCGCCCACGGCAATAGAAACCTACGTACTCACCTACACACCGGACCTTTTCCGATCTATGCGTACTTTCGCCCCCCTCGTTTAAACCTGTACTGTCCGCTGTGCGCTTGTAGGAATCTCGAATGTCGGTGGCGCCTTTAGCTGTCACTCGCTCGACGTCCGTAGAACCTGTTGGGCTCCACATTAACGGCGAGTCAGCCTGACCTGCCGCTATTCCTGTAGCGTCTTCTCGGAGTGGAGACCGCCATGAACCTAGTGACGACTTAGGAGTTGGCAATGTAATGGGCGATCGGAGAGAATTTGGGATGATGACGTCTGTACTGTAGCTCGCTCCTTTGTCCCCTTTCTCTTTCCTTCTACCGGGGTGATGAGGCTCGATTTTTCTGAAGCAGGTTGGTGTATCGTGTGTTAACGGGAGGAGGAGATCAGGTAGTGGAGAAGGATGAGAGATAGGATCTTTTGTCTTCTCGCGAAGAATGAAACGTCTAAATAGGCGCCATCTATTAGTATTAGGATCAACGAGTGGGTATTTCAAGGGTCGTACCCGACTTCTGAGCCTGCCATAGTCGGTGGAGTACTGAAGTAGTGCCTCCTACTTTGCTCCTCACAAGTTGAGTCGCCGCTACTGAGGTGGGGGCTGTTGCTGTCACTATCCTCGCCCTTGTCTCCACGCTGTTTCGGTCCGAGGATAGGAACGTGATTGCAATCGTTTTGGGCGGGATGTTTAATGGTACTGTCAGACCCCCCTATTCCGTGTTTGTCTCTGGATTGTGCTCGATGTGGCTCTTGCGCTCCTCCGACACTAAATAGGAGTTCGTCGAGGGTTAGGAGGTTATCGTCTTCCTCATGACTGCGGTGACCGCGGCTACACTCGATATCGACTTCGTCCGAGGGACCTGGAAACATTAATGACCACTCGTTACAATCGATAAAGGTGAGGGGTACCTAGAGCGTGCGATTAAGCATTACGAGGATCTACTATCGACTCGCGGAACAAACCGAGAGACTCCCTTAGTAACGAAACAGTCTGATTAATAGATTCGATTAGATTATAGTCTTCGAGTCTACCGCTCGGAACGCTACTTGGCTTGAGGGCCATGGAATTATAGCTCTCGTTGTTAACGGCGCAAACATCAAGGTTGGACGCTGTAGACCGCCTTTTCCTAAGCCAGCCTGCCATGCTCCGAGGTTAATAGAAGTGAACGGAATCCATATTAATAAAGGCCATTATAGGATAGTATTACAAAGGGAATAAAGGGTGACAAATTAACCGAGCTTCTTATTGGATGGTCTGAAAAGAAATCCGAAACTACTAGAAGAGGCGAGAGGCGCGATATATGTACCTAACGGCTGGCAGGCCATCCACTATAACTTTCTCCACTCAAAATCGTAATTCTTCCTCTCTATAGCCTAGAGCCCACCGATCGCCGATCCCAAGCACTCGTCGCATGTCAATAGACAGGCCCCGGCGCAGCTCCCATCCACGAGAGCCTCGCATTCGATCGATATCCTACGTAGCATGATTCCTATTGCGCCCCCTCCATATATCCACATCCGGTCGAATACGGCAGCTACAGTAGCTTAGACCTTCGGGCTGAGACTGTCAAGACGCATTGGTTGCACCACACAGTCCGCGATGCTCGGCGAGAACAAGATCCCTGTCTCGAGGCCCTGTCTGGGTGGTTCTTCGCCAAAATCTCGCTTCTCTCGACATCTAATCATCCCCTATCCCACTCTTGACCTTCTGCCTCGACTAAGCTCCGCCACGACAGCTAATTCGATAGTTATAGCTTTTCGTCTTGCAGAACGCTTCGCAGGACATTTGGTAGCGCCGTCGTAATGCCGATCTTCGCCTCTCGAAGGGCTGTTCGTTACTAATTAACCGATCCTGCATGGTTAATATCTATACGGCTGAAACCTTCACCGTCGCAAGTTCGAGATATTACCGCAGTTGGTCCGAGTAAGAAATGCTGGGTAGGGCGGCATAGTAAAGCGTCACGCCTTCGAATCGCCGATCTAGGTATTACTAGGCAGTGCATATATACGTCCTCGCGATCGAGCCGCTAACACGTCAGCAATAGCTGATGCCTGATACCCAGCTGAGCTATTCTTAATAACGGTGCCTGATTATCGCTCCGCTAGACCCTCGCCGGAGACGTTACCAGGCCGCTGGTAATGTTAGGTCGCCCTTTGCGACGGCGCAGCTAAAGGGCACTCCACCAGTGCATAATAAGGTATTTGTTCGATTGGTCTTGAGAGCACACGTGCAGCAGCTTTGGGCCAGATCCACAGTGTTAGCGTTTTGGCCGTGGCTATAGCGGTCGCTGATAGGCTATGCACGTGAAGTGGCGGGCAGACAGGCAGGTAGGTCGCTACGCTGTTAGATTGAAGCTGGAAAGGTTGCCGGTGAGAAACAGGGAGACGCCGAGCAAGGGACGAGGTACCGAAAAGGTGAAGGCATTTGAAAGCCAGCAGAAACGAGACCTGCGGTGGGCCACAGTTCGAAAGGCGGAGTGCCGGTCACCAAAAGCGCGAAACTAGGTCGGCGAAACCAGGCAGACATGCAAAGAGTATTGTCGATCAGGGCGAGCACACTCTCCCTTGGTTCCATTCGTTGGTTTAGGCTCACCGCCGCTGCTCAGCTTCTTCCTCAGCCCCTTCGTCGTGCCAGGTCACTAGGGTCACAGCTGAGCGGTGACCCCTGTCCAGGCAGATCGGCAGACACGAAGGGAAGCCAAAGCATTAGCAACGAGTGTTGATGCATTTCTTTCATTAGTCCTATGGCAGCGCTCGTCGGATCAGGCAGTTGCTTCGCCCTGGAATGCTTGCCGCACGCTGTAGCTTTCCACCAACGCCGTCACAGAGTCGCTGATCATCCGAGGGGTGGTGACACAGTAGCTGGCAAAGAGACGGCGAGATAGGGAGGTCCAGAGCGGCCGAATCGAGCGGCTAGGCGTTCCAACATGGTCCAAAAAGAGCGACCATCGCCGAGCTGAGCTGCCGGCGCGGGCGACAATGTACGAGGTGGCGGACGGGAGGGCGCGTCTCTATCACTGGCTCTAGCCGTGGACGAGAGTTGGGACGGGCCAGGAGATGGCGAGGGTGAGGGTGAGAGGTGAGAGGTGTCGCATTTGATCGCAAACGTGATGCAGAGTCAAAGCACGGCTATTGGCGACGATCGGCAGAAGCCAACTCTGCAGCAGGATGGGGGCGTAAGAACCTTGTCCCATGAGAAGGAGCGAAGAGATGGGCCGGAGACGTGGGGAAACGGTGAAGGAGAAACGGGAAAACAGCGAGCGGTGCAGGTCTTTATAGCTTGAGAAAGCGGCGGGTGAGGCGATGCATGCCGCCTTGCCCGAACAGGCCGCACCCAACCCGATCGAGCCGCGTGAAGGCTGGAAGCAGGAAAGGGCCACCCTTTCGCCGTCCGCTCGTTTATAATATTAATAAATAAGTATCTTCTTTATCTATTACTAGTATATAATCTAGTTACCTTAATAGGGTATTAGCTAGGTTCTTAATACCTATATAATAGTATATCTTAAAATTATATATTATAAGCTTTATTACCTAGTATACTTAACTCTTTATTAATAATAATATTATCTAGAAATACCTTAAGTTATTATAATTAATAATTATTATAATTAAGTATAAGCTACCTTTTAAGAAGTACCTTTATACTTAGAACGCCTTAACTATTATAAGTAGTTCCTAGTTATAGGTCTTATATCTAGTTTCTACTAAATATAACTTATAAGAGTAGAAGGTAATAGGATACTATTCTACTTCCGCCCCTTTAATATTAATTAGGAACTTTTATAATAAAATAGTTATAATAGCTAGAATTAAAGTATTAATCTCTAATTAAATTTCTCTTATAAAGTTAAGATATATAAGTAATAGTACCTCTTAAAAGAGTTACTTTAACTACTTAAATACTACTCTTATAATATTACTTAATATTAACTTTCTATTTTTAATATATAAATAATTATTTTTTAGATAGTCTATTAATATTATA
>JAABUY010000637.1_pt1 | contig 57879 bp, 90 predicted proteins | sample 5560271 | NCBI WGS metagenome assembly JAABUY01 (sample SAMN10711886, study PRJNA513374) | rock metagenome | isolation source: Antarctica rocks | place: Antarctica: Victoria Land, University Valley | reverse complement strand
AGGAGATGCGGATGTGGTATGTCGGGGTCGAGTGGGAGGTTTGTCTGAGGAGGAAGGCGATCACCGAGCCGAAGGTCTACCTACCATCAGCTTGGGTCCACCTCAAAGTTTCACCTCCTGGAACGAGAACATCCCGGCACCCGAGACTACCTTTCGTCAGCTGTTCCCTTCTAGATGAGTGTGAAGGGGGACGCTTACAGTAAATACCCAAGACGAGATTGATCCAATACTTCCCCACGTATCTCAACAATGCCCATAAACCCAACAGCGCAACCGAACCTAGGACAGGGAACGCAAGCGAGTCCGCCCAGCCGAGCGTCTCTTCCAGATTCTCATCTTCCTCTTCTCGCTCCTCGCCTAGCGCTCTTGGGCCTTTCCGTCGGCGGGCGAGGGTGGTGGCAGGTGTCTAGGGTCTCTCGTCGGTAGATGTACGATAGGAGGGGCGACAAGTCAATGGAAGTAAGGGAGAGGAAGGGGAACCCACGTTGAGGGATTTGAATGAGCCGAGGGCGATGGGGATGAGCGCTTGGACGCCTAGGGCGAAGTAAGCTGATAGCAAGCCATAATCGTGGGCCATCTTGAGGTGAGAGTTGTGGAACAGTTGCAAGAGCCTTGACTAGGACATTTTTCACTCGACAGGCGTCGAAACTCGTTTCACGTGATGGTGTCTTTTTGACTTTTGTGATGGACCTAGTTAGAGGATGTCTTCTACAGCTTTCTGGGAGGCTCCGAATGATTGTAGACTCTGGTAAATCACTCTAATGAAGAGTATGGGTTCGAGTCAGCGATGTGATGGTCGATAGACCACAAAATATATCCGTGATGTCCGACATCATTGCATGTTGCACGACGTCTTACGAGGAGTATTATCATCGCGGTCCAGCCTTGCGGCGACAGCTTTCTTGGTTATCTACAGACCAGTAATCCCGATCCCCTGCCTCCCCTTCCCCTAAAGATCCCCATCGTGAACAGCCATGTGGCGTTTCAGCTGATCTGGGCGAGGGAATCTCTTGGAGCAGCCCGGATAAGCGCAGGCAAACGGTCTCTCGCCAGTATCTGTCACCGAATTTGTCAGAGGAGGTGATGGTAGTGAAGAATGAACGTCGTCCATCCGGTATCAGAAGGTAGTGAAGAATACCTACGTGTGCGGATATGTTTCGTGAGATTCGAGGCCTCGACGAATCCCCTTGAACTCGGTCAGCGGTCTCCAAGGTAAACGTGCAGAAGAGCTCACTTCTGACAATGAGGACATATGAATGGTTTTTCTCCGTTATGCGTTCGCTGCGCCCTTGTCAGCACAGCTGGCAGCGAGTACGCGGATTGCGACGTACCATATGTATAGTAAGTGAGCTGGAGATGGCGAAAGTCTTGCCGCATCCCGGATGATCGCAAACGAACGGTTCTGTAACTCCATTAGAAGTCTCCCGATTCTAGATATATGCCACTCACTCTCCTGAGCGTGCCTACGCATATGCGCAGCGAGAGGTGTCGCTTCGCTGAAAGCCTTCTCGCACACCTCGCATACAAACGGCCGGTGTCCAGTATGGCTCTGTAGATGCCGCAAGACCTTTTGCCGACTTTGAAACAGCCGGCCACCCGGTCCGCCACATCCATCCCAGAAGCAGATGTACGAATCTTTACCCTTGCCGATATGGACGCTCAAATGGTCCATAAGGCTGCTAGGATCGGAGAAGGCTGTCTGATGCGTGCATCCGGGCCATAAGCAGATAGGCGGTGTTCCTGGCGGTGGACTCGGGATCGATGGCGAAGGGGTCGGAAGATGTAGGTGGTGGTGATGGTACATTTTGCTGGGGGCTCGATCCACCGCTCCTTGCATGATGGGCGGAAGTGGTAGAGGTGGGAACTCGGGTCCCCAACCGATGATCTCGCCGGGCAATCCGAGATGCTCCTCTAGGACGTGGCGAAGCATAGTCTGTGGACTGAACGGCTCTCCTGTCGCACTCGTCTGAGTGTGGGTCTGGTGTGTCGGACAGGTCTCGGGCACCGGCGCGGTACATTCGGGCAAGGGAAAGCAGTCGTCCCAAAGGCAGGAAAGGAGATGATCCGCTTCGGCCTGAGCCTGTGAAGGCAGGAAAGGAGAATTGAGATCGGGCGCTGGTACAGGTGAAGGAACAGGCGGGAGCGCGATTTGCTGAGGTAGCGGGGCTGGAGGAGGAGGAGCGAAGCCAGGTGCACCGAGGTGATCGGATGCTACATGTCCTAGCAGGTCGGGCATGGAGTTGAATGTTCGATGGCAATTTTGCCAGTGGCAGATATGTGTCGGAAGGTTTGGTGAGGGTTTCATGCCGCTTGTGGAGGCGGTCATGGCGGGTTGCCATGTCGATGACATCGGTTGAGATACGACATCCGGGTAATGACAATGTGCTGGTGCTGTATGCTGATGATCGCATATAGGGACATTGGGTTGTACATTGGGAACAGCCGGGACGTTGCAATCGATTTGAGTACAGCATTCTAACTGGGGAAACCTCAGCCCAGGGTCGACCTGATAATGGAAACCTGAGCTCACATATTGCTGGATGGCATGACATCCCTCCTTGGTGCAAGCCCATTCTTCCAACTCTCCGACTCCGCGGTCGGAGCATCCCGCGTGACTCTCCTCACAGCACTCCTCCTTGCGTCCATCGCACTTTGGGTCCGCACAGCATTCGACACCACCCTCACATTGATCGTCCGCGCAGCAGTACATGTCCATCCCGTCGTTCGGTGCCGGGACGGAAGTCGATGCCGAATGCTCGGCATCACAGCAGATGAAGGCGTGAGCCCATGGCTCCGAGTGACTGAGGTGGGGTTGTTGCATCTTAGGATCTTGCAACGGCTTTCGGGGGCAACGTTGAAACGAATCATCTACATGAGCCTCATTTGTCGAAGTCACAGCGTTCCGTCGTAGGACATGATACCTTGTCTTTTGCCCGAGGACGAGGAAGATGAAAGATGGATGGGACAAAGGCGCTGGCGAACAAAGGGGGAGGACCCGAGCGGTCACGAACGTGCTAGCAGAACTGCCTCTTTGGGCGGGACCAACGAATTCTAGACCACCCCTATCTCGTCGGAATTGCAATGCCCTCTATTTCCAGACCGGACCATGCTCCAAATTCTCGGCTAGCGACCCTCGATGCCTGCCTGGCAATAGCAAAGAATCGCTGTTGCAGACACCCTTTCTACTTACTCGACGTATGCTCAGAAGTTGACGCTTCGTGTAGGAAGAATGTCTGACGTGGAATTCCCCTATTGGAAAGAGGCGAATTCCCCTACAATGGAGCCTCGATCTTTCAACGGAACCCTACCCAAAGGTGTGGTGTGATTTGGGTGCTTCAGTTCATGTGTACTCCGAACCCCCGCCCCTAGCCCGAGCGGTTTTTGGCTTTGAGCTTCTCTTGTCCCGGTGGGCATGCACGTGAGAAAAGAAAAGCCTTTTTGGCAATCTAGCTTGAAACGGGCCCCTCTACGTCCGGTCGCCGTGCAAGGGCGAGCGTCATCCAAGGAAGAAATGCTGAGGAGACGGTACCTTTCGCTGCGCAGACCGGTGATAACTCTATTTGGACTCGCGAAATGACCGGGTGTTGCTGCCCTGAGGCCTCAGGTCGTCCTTCTTGAATAGATGCCAGCTGACGATATGAGCTATTTCTGACGGTGCGGGCCTGCTCGAGACATGCTCTTCATCGTTCAAGATCAAATTTCATACAGAGTGATTTGCGCCTCCCCATCCCCCACTCACCCAAATCGACTATGGTTCCTTTCGCCGATCAAACTCCCCTCGCAATGCTTGCACCTCGAGGCTCGTGGCATTCCCCAGAATGGACTTAGTACAAGAACCTGCTTCGTTCCCTTTCTTCCCTCTATCCGCTTTCAACTCCAGTAGCAATACCAAATCAGTCTCACCACCTAGCCACGACCGTATCAACAGCTCAAATCGAATAAGTCGCCAATCCCCGTCGTGGTACGTCCAGTCATATCCTATTCTACTCACCCTCCTCGCCACCGTATACAGTCTGGCTCATAGTCTCCGTGATCAGTCCCACCCTGTCAAACAAGACTGCAAATCCACTGGCATTTGTTCTTGCGCGTCTAGCAGTGCGTGAATCCGCTCCCATCCCACTCGCCTGATCTCCCACCATCTTCCTCATGCGTCGCGACCGCACCCTGCGTCCCGCATCCATCAATTCTCCCCCAGCTCATAAAGTCTGGTGCTGATGTCTCCGACAGCCGCTGCTGCTGCGGCAGCGCGTGCAGCCGTAAGTGAGCTGCCCACTCCAGCCATCAACGCCAGCTTCGTGCTGCTCAAGGTCCCCCACCCCATCTCGCATCAATAGCTGAATTTCGCTCAAGATTCTTGTTTCGATCGTCGAGGAGGTGACAGGAGGAGGTGAGTGAATGCCAGGAGGTAGTGAGATAGCGAGTGATGAATTTTTGTGGAAGATCGCTCCAAAGGCGGACACGATTCGACACGATTATGTGGTTTGCACACCGTTTCTACGCCGCAGAATATCGATGAAAAATTTTGGGGAGTTCTTCGGGCGTAAGCTCGGTGCAAGTAGGATCATCGAGACACCTACCTTCAGCTCGAGTGTATAAGAGATGCAATGTCCGGGCGTGGGCCGCGGTGGTACGACCGCGGGTATGAGCTCGAAAAAGACACCAGCTAGTCATCGTTAGCCTTTGGTGTGAGGCAAAGCAAAGCGTAATACCGGGTAAGCGCGAAGGCTCCTTGATGCTCAGCATGATCTCGAACAGCGGAAATCCATTGAAAGAATTGATGACGAGGCCGATCCCCCTGCTCACAGCTTTCAGGGTAGTACTGATCTATGAGATTCTGTCATCATTCGTCCCGCATTGAGAACATAGAGATCGTACGAATGTAAACAGCGTCGCATACGTGAGCACTGTTGGAAAGAGGAAGGCGGAAACCGTGAATAAGAGAGTACCGAGAAACAGCTGATCGACATCGTATTCGTATGTATCCGTTCGCTCCCGCAGGACATTCCATCTCTTGCCTACGATGTTCGTTGAGCATATCCTGGTGGAATGTTGGCGGAACTATATACCTCGGAAGAGGTTGAACAGCGAGCCTAAGGAATCCAGCTGCCATCGGAACATGAGGCTGGTGATGTAGGAACAGATGGTGAGGTGTAAAGCGAGGAGTTTGAAAAGGTCGCTGACAACGGCAAGGAGTAGAGTGAACCCGGCACGGCTGGACCAGGCGAGAAGGTCGATAAAGGAGGGGGTGTAGGATACGATTAAGGGATTGAGCAGGTCTGACAGGATTGACTATGAGCTCGACACCAATGACGATGGCAGGCTGACTGCTCCATCGCTCAACAACCAGGCTAAGTGAGGTGGAAAAGAACTGGCTGAGCGGAGTATTCAGCTTCAAGCCGACAGGCCAATCGTTAAGCCATCGGAGCGCAGCTGTGATGGATTCGATGAGGTAGGTCTGAAAGGCCATTTAGCGAAAGATTCAAATCCCGGGAACGCACCTGAAAGGCCGCGGACAGCAGCTCAGTGGTGAGAGGTGCGATCTGTCGGATGACTTGATATCCGCAATGACCCAGGATGAGGTCGTTCTATCATTTCGACCGCTTCAGTGTCCATCTAAGAGGCAGTGAGGACGCACTATGATGAGCCAGACGGTATTCCAGAACCTGGGCGGATGATTAGTCTCTGAAAATTCCGCTCGATTTGGGCGAGATGTACCGCATGTACTGCTCACTCCGCACCATCAGAGGAATCTCTGGGCCGTCACGGTCTCTTGGGCGAGTCTTGCTCAAATCGTCAGGAGCGTCGAGCATCTGACATAGTCTCAAGCAGAGTTGGTCAACTTAGAGGAACGAGGTAAGCTTGTAATCACGCAAGGTCTGTCAGTACTCACCGGCGGAGCTCCATGATCTCAGGCTGCCAGCATTTGCGATGTCCATTGAAAAGATCGGCACGAAATTTCTGGCCCCTTCTCGGAGAGAAATCAAGCCGAGAAGCGCTGAATCGAGGAGACCGTTTAGACGGCGACTAGGGACACCGAGCTCGCCGGTCTGCCGAGCTATTGTTGAGGGGTTCTTCTGTCCTATCCGCCGCTGAACCTCCTGAGCGCAATTGATCTGTCCACCACCATCGTCAGGAAGGACAAACAGGCAAGGCAGCAATGTCCTCACGAGAGGCAAGACATCGTCCAATCCCATCGAGTCAGAAGCTCCCCTAGCTCCGATGGCATACGCATCCTGCTTGGCCAGCTCATCCCCCGCCTTGCTTATTGAGCCTCGTGGTCCGCGTAAAGCGAGAAAACGGAGTCTCTTTGAGTCGGGCGGAGTATAAAGTATGATCTGAGCGGAGGTACTGCTTGATGATAAGCCTCGGAAACGTGCGGAATGCTCGAAGCCATACCTGCAGGCGTATGGTCTGGCTCGATGGTCTATCCACACCTTCAGTCCGTCGCCTTCGTGCGCAGACGCTGTCATGGAATCACGCGAGGCATCATGGTGCGCTGAGCCAAGAAGCTCCAACTTGGGAACATGAAAAGTCTCGGGGAGTTGTGTGTACTTTGACTGGAGAAAGTCATCCTTTGAACTGTGCGTTAATGACCATTCGTAATGGACCTTTGAAAATTATATCACCTACCTTGTCGTTGACGATAGCGACCACACACGCGGCACCGCTGAGTTTCCAGCCAATTAGCTTGCCAGTACCAAGAGCGAGGCCGGTCGTGGGCCAGTATAATAGCATCGCATGTTATCGATCCGACATACGAGAAAGACAGAAGGACAAAGTGGAATGTGAGACGAGGGGACCCCGCAAGCGGCGGTCCACATGGATGGGCCTCTCAATTCCAGCTCAATTGTTAACCCGAAGATCTTCGGACCAGTACAGGGGAAGCTATCAGGACATCGAGGCGCGTAACCTCTCGCGCGACTCCAGGCTGGTTCCAGCAACGCATGAATGCCACTCTAATCACGAGTGACATACTCCCAAGCCTCCACCATCCTCCTCGACCTCGGTCTCCAGGTAACCTCAAACTCCCTCTTCCCCCTTCTCAACGTCAACAAAGATCTTCCCCCAAGATTATCCATCGCGCTGAGATAACTATACTACTTGTTCCAGAGGATGACGTCCCCATCTCGGATCCCGGCTTCTTCCGCTCGGTAACCTCGTACGAGATCACGGATGACGCTCTGATCCCCCTCGGTGTGGATCTCAAACCCGCGCTCATACAGCTCCTGCGATGTTATCTTCTCTTGTAGACCCGAAGAGACGTTGTTGGGAGGTGGGACGATCCATGCGCCGGCTGACATGTTGGCGTATAGCTCGGCCGCGTCATCACCGAGGAAGCGGTGGATGATGGTGGACCATTGGGCAAACCCGTATGATTGCCCCGCTCGGAGGCGACGTATTTCGAGGACCGGATCTCGGAGCGAGTGCTTGCCATTTGAGGTTTGTCTTATGCCCGCATCGAGGTGGAGCAGGTAGACTGCTCCGCGGAGATAGGGCATACGTTGCGCATGGGTGTCGCTCCACGCTTCGCCGGTACTCTCGATCGAGCTCATGTTGATTGCCGGTGCGGTGTAGTAAGCCGCTATGACGGTGTTGAGTTTTGCGACGAATCGGCTTTCCGAGACCATTCCGAGCTCGTAAGAAGGATAATACTCGGCAACGCCTGAATTGAGATCGTCAGCAGCTGGCATGTGTGCTTTCCAAAGACCCACCCTCGTAATACCTGGTCGTATTGGGATCTTCCTGGTCGCCACGCGAGCTTTGCAGGATTGGCCAATTGTGCACCATCTCATGCGAGAGGAGGAAATCCAGCTCCTCGCGACGACCCTCGACATCATGCTCATCTCGACCCAATCGCACACCCCGATCCCACTCCAAGACGAAACTCCAGAGATAGGCGGCACCCCGTAACCCCTAGGTGGTTCGCGCAAGAAGATACGATACGACGATCCAGGGTCCTGGAACCAGCTCGCATACTCTGTGAAGAGGGTCGACAGGTCTTTCGCCATCTTCCCCGGATCTTGCACGAGATGACTAGGCGGGTTGATGAGCCAATAGAAGCCATAATAAGGCACAGACGGATCTGTCCAGGAGTGTAAGGAGGGCGAAATGGCGTAGATCGAAGTGACCAGATCGGTGGTTGTTCCAATACGAGAGACCTCTTCGTCCTCGCCATTACTCCTCTCCGCTCGTGTCCCATTCGGACGATCCGTCAAATTCCACCGGACCACCAAGTCGACCATATCCTCTTCCGCGAGCAAGACTGTCGGGACAAACACGCTACCCGTCCCGATGAGTCCACCCGATTTCTCCCTGATGTCCACCCTCGGCCCCACAGGAGTCGTCATTTTCGGCAAACCCTCAAAAGAAACCTTCACCTCCCCCTTGATCCTCCATTTAGTCGTCCAGGATCGCGTCTTGGCCTGGTCATCATGATCGGCTGTATAGTCCATACAAGGGACATTACCTATCCGCATCGACATACGTAAGAAAGCCTAACCCGGGGAGAAATCGTGGCCAGAGACGATCATGGTCGAGTTGATAGTTCCGTTTGAAGAGGTCGGGTGGAGGAGCAGAGATGATGAGGTTCTTGGCGGTGAGGTGAGAGGTTTATCCAGAAGGGTCGAGATGAGGGCGAGGATCACCGACGGGATCCACATCTTGGCTCGCTTGACACCTTCGAACCTGGACAGGCAGTTGACGACCTGCTATCTACATGCAAATATCTCGAGGGCGATCGATCGGAAATGATGCTGGAAGTCAATGATGATCGAACAGTACGAATTGCTTCCGCCAGCGTTGAGCACTCAACATTCCCGACATCCTGTCATCTCGAGCCAAGGCAAAACCCGAGGTCCGAGCGCTCAAGAGGCTATCAGATGTACAAGGGCGGGATCAACCCATCACGATGCGTGAAAGCTGATGCGTGAAAGCATGCAAGTCAACATCAACATCACACAAACCATGCAAATATCCTCAGGTTATCTCGACAAGATGTGCGCCGAACGACACCGGCCACCCGGACCGATAATGCCCAATAGATCCCTCTCAATCAACAGATCATCCCGACCAACCAAGTAAAGCGCCTCAAAATCTCCTTGCGCCCGTCGCAGCAGGAGGAGCGCGACTCAACACCCCATTCCGTGTTTGACCCGGCGGGGGACCTCTCAGTGATCTGGGATCATAGCCTCCTGACGAAGCACCCTGTTGAGCAGGCGGACGGACCTGTGGTATTTGACCTCGTTGATTACCGTTGGCTTGAGGAGGCGGTGTACCTCGCATCTGCGAAGGAGCATTATTCCGATAGGGTTGGGCGAGATTGGATGCCGGAGGTGCGGTTGATGCGATTTCTGCGCCTGCTGACCGGGGACCGGGTGTCCCGTTGACTCGGTGGAGTTGGGATAGGTTGGGTCGGACGGAGGTGGATGCCGGGGAAGCGGCGGAGACGGTGGAAGCGGGAGAGAGGGCGGCGTTCTTCTTCTCGGCAGATTGGAGGATTTGGTCGCTGGATGGGCGTAAGTGGTACGCGCGGTGGCACAGCAGATGACAGCTGTAGGAGACCAGCGACTCACTCTAGAAGGTTCAGGCAAGCGCAGCATACAACCCACTCCACACAATCCTCGTTTCCCACACCCAAAGTCTGCCAGACTTGCTTCTCATCCTCGCTCTTCCCCGTCACAGAGATCCTCGTCCCACCACCTTTCTCCGCAGGGTTCTTGGCGACCTTCCCAAACTGAACAGCTCCCGTCAGCCCACTGTCTCATCGCAGTCTGTTCGACCTACCTCTATGCGTTTGGGCGGTATCTGATGCCCAGCATACTTAAAGTAAAACATCGTCCAGAATTCCGCATTTGGATTAGGTTTCGAGATCTGGTAGAGAGGGGTATCGTCTTGGTTGACGATCTTGTAGATGGGCGACATGACCCCTGTATTCTCGATAGTCCAACGTAGGTCTCGACTCGCTTCACATCGGACGACGTTGTGAGGCTTTCCGAGGGTGGGTGTCGACGCGGAGGCAGCAGCGGATGGGCGAGAAGGAGGGAAGAGCTTGGCGACGCAGAGGTCACCTTGGGGAGAGGGGGTTAGGAGGTAATTGACCCGGTTCTGAGAACGTCAGCATTCCTGGAACAACCTCAGCGGGTGCAGACATTCACTTCTTCGGTATGCCTAAGGACGAATGGGTCAGCTCGCCCGGCTGTCTCGTGAATGATACGCACAGGTAGGTGTAGAGGATTTGATTTGGTTGACCTGCGCACGTCAGCTCGATTGTTCTGTACTTGTCCTGAGACCAACTGACCATGAGGGGTGACGATCAGCGTGGGGAGGTGATTCGGCATGGGAGCATGATGAGGGGATGTGAAGCTAAACGCAGCGGAGTCATGTTAGTCTCGTTCCTCGTTCCGAGGGAATGCACAGTAGGAGCGAGATGACATACACGGTGTAGATGGCTGAGTGGTGATTGACATCCGTCATCGTAGCATGCAGAGGTGTCAGGTTTCGTCCACAGGCATGAGAAGTGGTGAAGGGGAGCAAAGGCGATAGAAGAACAATGTGTCAGCTCGTATCAGTCACCCAACTCCACCATGAAACCCGTCGTGCCGGCCAAGAGAACGTGGTGTCCCGGTCGATACCGGACTGTATTACAAAGAGGGATAGACGTACCTGCCATGACCGCAACACCCTCCAGATCCCACCTCGGTCTCTATTGGTCAAGCACCGCACGAGCCTTTGATACTTGATATTGCGGGTCGAGTCGCGCCAAGCACCTCCTTTCTCCACAGCAATAATCGACGTGGCGTCCAAGGATCGCCAGTCTTCTGCAGTACAGACGATGTCGGTGTCGACGACGTTGTGATAGATGAGAGGAGCGCGGAGATGGGTGTAGTGGTTGGAAACGCCACAGGCCGTGGAAGGGGTATTGTTGATATCTCGACTTTGGGGGACGGATTCGGCTGCTCTACGCTGAGACGTCCTTTAGATGGTGTCTGGAGATTTGAAAGTCTGGGAGTGATCGATTGATGCCTCGTCGTGGGGTTTTTCAGAGGATGTGCAATGACCGCCAGCAATAGAACTATGTCTCGCGAGCACTGGAATTTGGGTGGCGCTAAAGAGACACAACACAAACGCCCGCCACAAGCGTAACCTATCGGGAAAAGGCGTAATTCCCGTAGCGACAACGTCTCATGCATAAGATGTCGATCTGAACTCGTCACTCTCTCTCGTCCTGTAATATACGCCTCGTACAATTCGACAGTGGGATGAGACCGTCTATGTACAACATTCGATTATGGGAAGAGGGGCCGTCTTCGGAAGCATCGAGAAAGAAATGGGGATGGAACGAGGAGGCTCAGCGGTTACTTCGTGGACGACTAGGAGCTGCAGCGGCATTTGGGGCCGCAATTACACCTATAGATGACGATCAGCCAGTCCGCTTGTCTCGCAATGTTATAGAGGGGATAGAGACATATGAATGGCATGACGAAGAGGTCTCATGGGATCCGGAGGAGGATCGAGCGAGTGGAACAAGGAGCCCAGAGGCGGACTTACGTAGTGCCGCAAACGCCACACGAACCGCCAGCGGTGCAGCTGCACGGGGGCTTGACGGGCTGGAAAAGATTGTCAGCGCATAGAGGGGGGTGGCGAGGACGATGAATTGTGCGGTGTGCTGATCAACTCACGATGGGGATGGGCGCGGACATCTTGATCTCGGTTTGGAGGGGTTTGACTGATATCGGGATCTCGCCTTGACTGGTATTATATGTAATCAGTCGTCTGGCGGATACGTTGAATCGGATGGTGGATGGGGAAGAAGAGGATGGAAGTCAGGTAGATATCCCTTGACCTGCTTTGCATCGCCCCCATGACACGTTGCAGCGGGCAATCAGAAGTTTGGGGATAGGACCTGAACAGATTTCCAAAGGAGCAGGACGATTGGGCGCCCTCACATATCCGCTGATCCCCTCTCGCAAGCAGGAACAACGAAGGCGTGGGGAACGATCGTCAGGGAAGTCATTGGGTGACTAGGGGCACTGCAGAGACCCGGAGAAGCACAGATCCACTTGACATGCACCGATTTCCGACACCTCACACGATCTGAGAGTGAATTATGCCGCGCATGGAGGCCGGCTAAGCAGAAGTCGACGGATAGGTGGGTCTCGTGACAGAGTCGCCATTTTCCTAAGTTTCAGGGATACCCGGAAGTATCCTGAAACGCTTGCCATTATTGTTTCATCACATTTTCACCTTGGCGTGATTTTCATGTCGGACTTGATGCGATCAGTAACGTCTTCCCTCCTCGAGACGTGCGCCCATGGTCGCTCTCTCGGCATCTTCACCGCGCACCCTCCTTTCGCAAATTCAAAGGACTCCACCAGGGAAAACGCGATGTCTCATCTTCTGCACCCTGCGAATTTTTGCCGTCCCGGTACTGGCGAGAATCGACTGCCGGTCCTCGGGCCGATTTTTAAAACGAGTCCGCTGAAGAGCGTACTATGACGGAAGTGATTGGCGGAGAAGCGGTCTCGTATGACCATTCCCGTTCCTTCCCATCATTCATCTACAGACACCTTCGGGTGGTGATGTCAAGGACTCTACTCGGTCCCGATCTGACCCGAAGGTGACTCACCTTTTGCCGACGTCGGGACCAAAGGCGTCATACCAAAAACGGCCTCGATGAGCGCAATTCGCCTCCCGACATCAAGCTAGGGATTTCCATCGATAAGAAAGGTCGAGAATATGGACGGCCTCCTCTCTTGCTTTACCTGCTTCCTGCGCTCGCGATGGGACCATCAAGAGGATGTGAGCAGTTACGAGTCTTCTTCCAGCAGCGTCTGATCCTGTAAATGCCTATCCTCGCTCTCTGTTCCCAGCCCGAAAGCCAAAGCCTCTTCCCATCCCCATCAACCATCCTCACCCCGCCCCATCCTCGACCTCCTCTCCCTCCAGTACACCCCACCCACCTTTCCTCCCAGAAGCCCCTGGCATCCCCTGGTCCGACCTCTGGCCCTCCGCTCCGATCGTCCTCATCTGGTTTGAGCAAAGGCGGTCAAGAGCGACTCGGCTCCATCTCTCGCGCGTTCTCACAGTGAGTTCCTCTCCAGCTCGGGTTTCTAGTCAGGCGGAGGGAGACTGATGAGTACTTGATAGAAGAATGCACGACATGCGTCCCTCCGCACCACCAACTCCTTCGACTTCCAGTACGGCACCCCAAGGCCCGGTCCCTCACATCGGCCGCTCACTCTCAGAACCCCGCTCATTGACGGTGATGAGGGACGATGATGGCCTTTTTGCGGCTCACCAGTACCGAGGTGGGCCGACGGTGGTTGCACGTGGACGAGCGAGATCGGTACCGGGGATGTCGGCGCTGCTCCCTGGAACGGGTACGCAGGAGCGAGTAGACGAGCCTGGGCGGGGAAGGGGTTCTGGAGGGGTTCGTATTGGGAGCAGCGCGAGTCTCGGCACTGCCATGGAGGGGTTGATCACAGCGGGAACTCACGATGGGAGCGGAGAGGGACAGTCGAGAAGAGAAGAAGAGCCGGTGGTGAAGAAGCATCTCGGCTTGCTAGGGCTCTTCGAACCTGGACCAACCCGGCGAGGGCGAGGACGTGGGGATCCGAAGGGTGCGAAAGGGCATAGGGCGATGGTACATTGATCAGAGGAGATGAAGAGGCGCAAGGAGGATTTGGGAGCATCGTGCATGGTATACACAGTTAGAATACATGGGTCATGAGATGACATAACGACAATGATGTATATGACGATGAACCTGTAAGATTTGTCCCTGTCAGCTTCGTCGCTCTAAGGGAGGGGGAGCAGGGGAGACTGACCGACTTCATCTCCTCCGCCGCGAAGGCCGAGCACCCTCTTCCCCTTCCTCGTCATCCTCAACACCATCTTCCGGTTGTGTCTCTGGAATGACAGTCCCCTTGGCCCTCCGGCTCCGCGATGCAGTCCAAGTCGCCTTTAGACTGAGTGAGCTTGCTATGGGATAAAGTAGTCGACGGACCGGTCCAGCACCCACATGGCCCACGCTGTCCCCAGCACCATCCCCATCTTCCTCCTCCAAGTCATCCTCCGCATCCTCCTCGTCATCGCCCGAAGACCTTACACCCTTACTCGCCCGCTTCCTCTTCCTCCCGCCCTCGCCTCGCCATTCGTCCTCGGTGCGAGGTACAGCCTTCTCGCCCGCATGTCTCGGCGGCTGATCCTCGAATGACTTTTTGCATGCGGGACAGGAATTGCGATTAGATCGGCGGAGAGTGTCGAGGCAGTAGTTGTGGAGGTGAGAATCGCCTGGTCGCCATCAGCGAGGTCAGACAATGCTCGACCAACATTCGCCATTGTCACAAACGATGCCCTGAGACATAGTTAGCTTCGAGCTGAACAAGATGCAAGGCTAACGGTAAGGACCATCCCTTCGCACTTCCGACACTTTTGCACGAAATCTTCGAACTCCTGGTTGAGGTACGTCTCCAACTCCATCATCGCCCTCGGCGCCAGGCTATACCGTCCTCGCCTATACCTTCATTAGCCTTTTTGGTTCTGCCGGTCGTTAAGGGCACACTTCGACTTGGCGAGCCAACCTCGTGAGGTGAGAGACCCGAGTAATGCTTGAGCCGTCAGACCGGCCATATTCCCTTGCAGCTCGCTCCTCAAGCGGAGAGCGTGTGTTGAGCCGATCGAATTGGCGGGGTAGGAGGTCATTATCGCTTGTATCTGGGGACGTCCATCAGTGAAAATCCAGTACAGAGAGAAGGCGGACATAGTAGACGCACGACTTCGCGGTAGTAAGCTATCTCGATCGGTGTGAGGTCGGTTGCGTGAAGAGCCACATCGTTTGGATCGTTATTCACCTAAAATCGCCGCGTCATGGTGAGCAGTCACCCAAGTTGAAGCGCTGCCGACCCGAGATAGAAGTTTGGGGCAAGATGGGTGGAGCTCACAAGTACAACCCATTCCTTCCCCTTTCCAATCTCCTCCCTCCCCCGCTTAACTTCCATCCCAAGCTCCTCAAGCAAACTCGAGAGGTCATGTATGAAAGCTTGGAACCCTTGCTGTGTGGTAGGATGGGTCGGTCGGAACGTTTCGTCGTGAGCTGTACGGTATCATGTATCAGACACGCGGGAGAATGATCAGGGAAGAGGAGATACTTTGGCAGACGCCGACGGCTCGCTTGTACATCTCGAGTGCTAAGTCCTCCCGCATGGCTCGGCGGGAAAGGAGGGACTGAATGTACACGCGATGGAGGAGGCTCGGCCTCACCGCCATGTCAAACACTTCAGCCCTCGCTTTCGCACGTCTCGGTCGTCTTGCCGTCATCAAGATGTGAAGGAGCTAGACATGAGGAAAAGTCACGTGATGGCGCGTGTGCGTCACGTGATTCCGGACGTGTGTTTCATGGGGATTTTGAGGCTCGTTCTGGTTGTTCTGGTTGACGGCAAAGGAAGTCGTCTTGGGGCAACAGTCGACGTAATGACTGACATAACAGTCATCCGTCGCCGCCTATACATCACCGGATTGACATCCAACATCTCGTCAGATCATATTCGAGACCGGTTCTCCAGCTTCGGGACGGTGCGAGATGTCGATGAGCTTCAGCCTGATGCTCTCGGTCTGTCTTCCTCTCTGGATGACCTGAATCTCTACTGATCTTCCCCGGACTGCAGGCCGGCCCAGACCATACACCTTCCTCACCCTTGACACCACCCCTGTCCAACTCAAGAAGTGTTCGTCTATCTTCTCCATTTACAAACGCTAATGATGACGGAGGCAGGTCTCAACATCATGTCCGGATCATTCTGGCGAGGCGCTCAGCTCAAGCTCGCGGAAGCTAAGCCAAGATGGGAGTTTAGGCAGGTCCCATACCCGTTCCTGCCGCTCGTGCTGAGCGGAAATCAGGATCGAAAAGGAGAGGAACCCCGATCCCGAGGTCGTGCAAGCTGGAATTGCGAAAAAGCGGAAACGATCAGCTCATTTTGCTGCAAGAGAGGGCTTCGGGAAGACAGCTCAGGATACCCGAGTTCCCACGGAGGACAACTATGCATCCAAGAAGGTCAATCAAGTCCTCCTCATTGATGTTCTGGCTAACCAGGTTTTGGGTGCAGTTTTGGCGCCTCACACCATCTCATCACCTGATACGACCAGTGTCCATGCGAGCAAACCATCCCATCGTGCCTTGTCCTGCTTCCTCCTCAATCATGAAAGCCAAACGGCCTCGGGCTGCTCCGAGTCGAGCTAGACGACGAGTGATCGACCCGTCCCGCTGGGACCCGATGCATCTATCCAAGTCAAGCTTTTCAGAGTATCAACCTGCGAAATCCCAAGCCGATGAAACGTGGGATTACGAGAGCCTGGAGGACGACGAGGAAGCAGACGAGGACGGACGAGCGGTGCTGGGCGTCTGGAGGAGAGTCGTCGATGGGGAGGTCGTAGAGGAAGAGGTGGTGAGAGGGACCCGTCTGCGGACGAGTCTCGGCTCGCTGGGAAACGACAAAGATCTGGCGGACAATCCGGATACAGAGATCTTCGCCGACGAACAACGTGCACGGCCTCGCGAGTCCACGCTCGTCGACAAAGAGACATCGCCCCTGTTTGCCAACCGACACCTTCCGCTTCAGATTCCCGACCCCGCTGAGAATCGCTCCGTTTCGCCTGCGGCCGAGTCGATGGCGGAGTCGGCGCCGTCATCCCCGCTCCTCCCCCAGCGAGAGATGTCGCCTCATTCAACACCGCCCTCTCGTCCCGTCGAATCAGCAAGAAACGCAGAGCACGGACCAGCAACATCGTTACCCGCACCTATCCTCGAGCTTGCGAGAGAAGAGCGTAGTACAGCCTTGCAAGTCTTCGGATCACTCCTGGGAGACGTCGCTTCCGGTCATCGAGATCCTGGAGGCAATACGAAGAAGCGGAACGAATGGGCTGGATTTGAGGAGAGTTACGAGGAAGACGAGGAGGCTACGACACCATTGAGATTGAGAGGCGGGGCCGGATCGACGAGCTCGAACGACAGTTCAGAAAGCGGGCATGAGGATGATTCGACTTCTGAGGATGACTCATCAGATGAAGAAGACAGGTCATCGCAAGACGAAGACGAGGACATGGACGAGACGGACGAGACGGGCGATGGCGAGGAGTCAGCCGACCCGGATCCACCCCTTACTGCCAAGCCCAACACCCTCAAATCGCTCTTTGACCCGTCTGCCTCTACGACAGGTACGTCTCTCCCTACTTCCTCGTACCACGCTGACATAGTGTGACGCAGTCTCCCTGCTCGCCTTTCTCAACCCGGACCTCGAGATAGCCGACCTCGACGTCCCCCTTGCTCCCATCGCCAAACCCAGCCAGCGAATCGAAGACGAGATCGCACCCCTCGAACCCCTTGCCCAATCGTCGAGCAGTAAAATCGTCTTCGACCCCGACCCTTCCATCCCCATGTTCTTCCCGACCGATCTCGAGCAGCAAGAGCAGGCTGCCGGACAGGGGTTCTGGAGGAGAGGGGACGACAAAGCGATGAGGGAGATTTGGGATAGGGATAAATTGGGGTTGACTAGGGAGTGGAAGCAAAGGCATCGGGATGCTAGGAAGCAGCGGCGTCGGCGAGGCGGGGTCGGGGGTGGGGATGATTTTGAGTGATGAGGAATGATGCATGGCTCGGCTCGGCTTGGCTTGGCAGTCTGTCGTGCATATGCGATAATACAACAGGGCACTCGTTGGATGATGCACAGATATACGTGAAGTGTCTCCAAGCCTAATTTGAATATCGGCTTCGTTCTTGCAGACCCGCTCGCACCACTCATATCCCGGTCCATTCCAGATCCCGGTCGATCGCAAATGTCGCTGCCCCGTACATAGTCTGCGCATCCACCCCGACTTTGACCGTCCATTCACCTAACTCCGCACGCCAGGTCTTCCATCCTTCATCCCAATGTGACACCGCGTCTACACCTCACATCAGCGCTGTCTCCCCTCCAACAGTATGGCGGAAGTAGCTTACATTTGTCTAGAACCACCTCAACGACCTCGCTCTTCCCCGCCGCGAGATCGTGCACCTTCCCATACCCCTGCAATGTATGCGAGGGATGTCTCAGACCCGTCGAAGTCTCCTCTGGCGGACAGGTGTAGAAATGCACGGAATGACTTCCCGCCACTTTACCCGAATTGGTGACCCGAATACTGACGCCGACACTCCATTCATCAACGCTATCTCCAGCTTTGGGTGGGCTCGTGAGCTTGAGATCGGAATAGTTGAATGTCGTATAGCTCAATCCGTGGCCGAATGGGAACATCGGTGCGATTCCACGGGCATTGAAATGCTTGTACCCCATCCAGATTCCCTCTTCGTAATACATCTTTGTCCGCGCGGACTTGTAGTTCAGATTCGCGGCTATGTCGATCTCCTTCTTCGGGAATGATAGTGGTAATCTGCCCGACGGGTTCACCGAGCCGTACACGATCTCGGCGATGGCGTTACCGCACTCATTACCCCCGTACCAGGCATACACGACCCCGGCTACCTTGTCTAGCCAAGGCATCGACACAGCCGAGCCGGCTTGGATGACGACCACGGTCTTCGGATTAGCCAGGGCTACAGCGTGGATGAGATCGTTGGTCCGCAAGGGCAGGGAAAGGTCAGGTCGATCGTACCCCTCGGACTCCCAGTCGGCGCTCAGACCGGCAACAATCAGTGCGGTATCGGATGATTTGGCGAGTGCGACAGCATCGGCGATTGCTTGGCCTGGGTCAATGACGGGGAATGATCCGAGACGCATGGCGATGATCGTGAACGGCGTGGATTCGCCGGTGTCGGCGGACGGTGGTCGGCGGCAGTCGTGTAGCATCCTGACGGTGTATTTCTAGGAGAGCAACGAGTGACTTCAGCGACGATCTCCGAGGAGCACAGATGTCGGTTGGAGCTACCTTGCCCTTCTGCACCTTGAGCACCCCCTTGACCTCTACCGTCCCATTATTGAAATAACTCGAACCCCTAACCTGATTCTTCGAATTATCAACCACCATCTCCCCATCCACCCAAACCCATCCCATCCCTGTCACGACAATTCCAAACTCGTACTCCCCGTCAATCGGCGAGGTGAAAATTGCCTCAATTTCGGTGAACCACTGCGTCCCCAGATCGGGGTGATGGAAATCCGCCATGAGCATGTCCGAGTCGTCGTACTTGTCAGTGACGGTGGGTTGGGCGGATTGTTGGTCGTCTACGATGGCGTAGTGCCGGAGGTCGAAACCGGGGGAACCGTCTAGGCAGGTGAAGTTCTCGTCTAGGATCGGGAGGTATCTGGCTGTTTTGGCACCGAGGGAGTAAGTCAGATCGACGCCACTTGGCTTATTGGCGACGAGCCCTTCCCAGGGTGATGAACTCCACGCAGCACGAAGTATGGCTGATCCGCCTCCGGTGAGGACTCGAGCTTTGGCGTTCGGACCGATAACGGCGACTTTCTTCGACTTGATGGGAAGTACCGAGTCATCGTTCTTGAGAAGGACCATCCCTTCCGTCGCGATCCGTCGAAGGATCTTCGCGTCCGCCTCTTTTGATGCCATCCTCGTCTTCTCCTTGCTCGGCACAGCATACACCAGTTCCTCATTCGCCTTGGCCAACTTCTGCACCCATCTCAATATCTCCCCCGCCATCTTATCGACCTGCCGCATGTCGATCTTGTGTGCCCCGATAAGGTGAGCGACGAGCTTCTGATCATGCCACACCGCCGGACCCGGCATCTCGAGGTTGAGTCCCGCATTGATGCTGTCCGAGACAGAATACGTCCCATACCAATCACTCATGATCAGCCCGTCATGCTTCCACTCCTTCCGTAATACCTCCTGCAATAACCACTCATTCTCCGAGCAGTGGATCCCATTCAACTTGTTGTAAGCCGTCATGAATCCCCATGGTTTGCTCAACTTCGCGGCGATCTGGAAGGGGCGGAGGTAGATCTCGCGTAATGCTCTCGGGGTGATGATCGAGTCCTCGCCCATCCGCTCATGCTCCTGATCGTTCCCCACGAAATGCTTGATAGTAGCCGACACCCCTTCCGCCTGAAGCCCATTGACATACGCCGCGGCAATCCGGCCAGAGAGCGTCGGATCTTCGGAGAAGGACTCGAATGCCCGTCCGCCAAGAGGGGAGCGCTGGATATTGATGGTGGGAGCGAGGAGACAGACGGCGTTGCGCGCTTTCGTCTCTGCTGCGAGGAGTCCACCGGCGAGATTGACGAGCTTGTCGTCGAAGGTCGCACCGATGCACGTTGCATTGGGGAGTGAGACTGCCGGTGCTAGGAGAAATCAGGAGTGAGATTGATTGACTTCGACGGAAGGGTGCTGGACTCACTGCTCTTGTAGAACGACTCCCCTCGAGCACCATTGGGTCCATCTGAAACCTTCACACTATATCTCTCAGCGCCTACACATCTTCATCCAGCCGCTGGACTCACCTAGGAACCTGAAGCCTCGGAATCGGCACCGTACTATCTCCATTAGCTCCGCTTGATTCGATTCAAAGGAGAACGCCAGCTCACTTCCACCAATCCCGTCCAGCAAAGAGCGAAACCTTCTCTTCTGTCGTGAGCTTCTTGAGCAGCCCAGGCACCGAGGCGGTCAGGAAGGAGCGGTCCATCTGGTCATTGGCCTTGGGCGACATCGTGATGAAGCTTGTAGTCTTGCAGGTCGAAAGGAACAGGTTAGCGATTCGACCGGAACCACAGCTTCGAAAGGGTGGGCAGAGAAGCCTTTGGTCAATCGTTTTGTGCGTGAGACTCCACTGCCCGGGCGGAACGATGACTGGTAGATCAGAATGCATGCGCGATGATGGGCATGACATTGCGGCGGGAACAGGAGGCATTCAGATTGATCCGATGCTTATCCGAAGACAAATTCTCCGTGGCGGCGGAAAAACTGCCCTAATTCATAATAGGCAGAGAGCAGGCAATTATGGCATTGCGTCCAATATAGACAGTCGAGGAAATCACTAGGATCAGCAGACGTATATGATCATGGGTCGAGGAACCTATTGCCCACAGGGCGAAGGGAAGAGAGCTGTATTCAGCCAAGAAAGCGCAAAAGCGAAGGAGTTTGAAAACTGTCATTACATAACTACATTGTCCGTAAAGTTCTGTCAAGTGTCCGAGCGGGCTATGCGTATCCACCAGCGGCGACGACCACGATCTGGCCGTAGTTGGTGACCAGACCGTTCAACATACCCAGGTTGCCCTGTATGTCGGTGGTGGCGCTGTGGTCGGTCGAGCTGCCACTGCTCGCTGAAGTTGCGCTGGCGGATGCTGAGACGGATGCGGAGGTGCTCGAGGCGGAAAAGCTGGAGACCACCGCGAAGGGGTTCGCGGATGTGCTGTTGAGCGAACTAGACGATGATGATGCGCTCGACCAGCTGGAAGAGGTAGAGGAGGAGGAGGAGGTAGAGGAGGAGGAGGTAGAGGAGGAGGAGGAGGAGGAGGAGGAGGAGGAGGAGGAGGAGGAGGATGAGGAGGAGGATGAGGAGGAGGATGAAGGCTCGGAGTAGGTCGATGAGGAGGATGAGGGTGCGACCCAGGTCGATGTACTTAATGTCGAGGTCGGTGCGACCGAAGTGGATGTGGAGGGGGTCCAAGCTGGGATTGAGCTGGTGCTAGGGGTCCAGGCTGGAGTGGAAGGCGATGGGGACCATGTCGAGGTAGGTGCCTGCCATGTTGAAGTTGGGGTTTGGCTGGTCGTGGTAGGAGAGGACTGCGCGGAAGGTCAATGTCCGGTCAAGCGGACTTGGGATTAGACTAACGCCGCCACCGTCGCCGTCATACCACCAAGTGATCGCGAGATCACCAACACCCTCATCGGCAAAATGTTTGAAGAGCTAGCAAATTCTTTGTCAAGCCTTACTTTTGACAGCAGAGATAGTCACTCACTCCTGGAGACATATCTAAGCTTCCGTAGGCGCACGACGGGCACTCGTCTATGCCAAATTAGCACCGCTCTTCTCGGTCTCGTCTGACCAACGTACCCATGATCTGGACGCCACCGACTGTGATACCGTTCGATTGTATTGTGATGGATTTGAAGCAATGCGGACCGGGATCTAGATTTGTCAGTATCGAGCCCTCAAAACATGGACGAATGACTGACAGCCGCCACCATATTGGGCAGTGTCTAGAGCAGATGTCAGCGCTATCAGGGGGTAGAAACGGGGATGAACTGACTGAGAGCCACCATCAGGTCGGGATCTTGCGACATTTGGCCTGTGACCAGTTTAGGAGAGGGGGAGGGACGCAAGCAGATGATGGCGATCAAGCGGACGAGCAAGATGGTGGGGAAAGGATGCGGGGAAGAAAACGATCAGCGGCGCTCATCACCGGTGCAAGAACTCTGAACTCACCGCAGGCACCCATCCCGACGTAAAAGAATGTCCCCCTCCCATTGAACGAGTCCCTCTTCTCCAGCTCATTGCTGGTCACGTTCTCACTATTCCGTCTCCCGAGCTCAAAGTTACGCTTGGCCGCGTCATGGTGAGTATGCCGTTTTTGAGTATGGTGGCGGGATGCGAAGACCAAAGGGAGGGCGGCGAGGAACGCGATTGATAGTCGCATATTAGGTCGAGGATTCGTATGGTGGCGGTGCAGGCCAGTCGAAACGAGTGTCTGGTATTGAAGGAGTGTGTTGACGTCGAACGGTGTGTGGGAGTATTGAAATTGCTGTCGTTAGCTAAACGATGAGAGAAGGCAAGAGAGGCCCAAACGCAAATGCCAATCAAAGGACGGGTCACGAAACGGTTTAGGCGGGCCTAGCTCGAAAAAAGGGGGGGGAATGTGAACAGGGTCCGGGGGTTGGGTGGAGCGTCAACAAAGATCTTCTACACCGCCCTGGCCCAAAGCCCGGCGTTGAACGGTCCATGCGTGCGCATTTCGGTCCATCGCATGGGAATTGGATCCGATCAACAAGAGTGGGAGGGCAAACAACTCTGAAACACCATCCGACGGGCGTTCCCATTTTAGCCCCTGAAATTAAGCGGAGAAGGTTTCATAAACCGCCGAGACTCGCACTACCTGAAACGAGTATCTACGCCTGAACTCGCTCCCTATACTGTACGTACTCATTTGCCTCGCCATCATTCACCTCCCTTCAGGCCGGAACACATCCATTATGGGGAGGTGGGAGGATGCGTGCCCTATCACGAGACATCTCTAGGCAAAGTGTAAGGATTACTTTCCGCAAAAAGAAGACCACATTTGCGACCTATTTCGATGGTCCTCGATGTCACTCATTGCCTCACAATCTTTCCCCTAAAGTCAAAGACTGGCTGGACACTCTTGCTGATCCTCATGTATGACCTCACATCCACACTCCGGCGAGCCAAACAACAAGATTTCGGAGTCTGAGAAGCCCAACCCGGAATCTGACGCAATGACAGAACCCTGGAGAGAGCCGCAGAAAGCTCACTGAAAGCACCGTCGATAGCCTCGGGCTCGACGTCCGGTATTCTTGCAGTTTCCGGGTTTCCCAAGCACCTCACTCCGAAATCTTGGGTTTCATGATCAGCTCCAACAGGTACTCACTTGGATGATCCCGCTAAATCCGGAGCGCCTGCATCCGATTTCCTGACTTCTCAGCCCCGGGCTGATACTGAGGTCGGTCAGGAGTTCCCATACCTCTTCTGGGACTAGCTCCACGATCTCGTCCCATATGCTGAAAAGGTTGGTGCAAGACTGACAAGAGCAAATTGCCTCTCATCCCGGATCGATCAGGACGGCACTTTACAAAGAAGGCTGGATGGCTCCCCGAGACGCCTTATGCAGACACAGCAATGTTGTACATCCAAACCAATCCGGCTACAAGTCGGGATATTCCCTTCTGGTACCCTGACATCTACTGTGGGACGATGAAGGATGAGTCGTATGGCAGGCTCACGGGATAGCTCCTCCTGCCAAAGGCAGAGGCAGATGCAATCATTTCTCTTGCCTGACTTTGTTTTGCAGGGGCAATATCAGAGCCCTTGGAGTCGCCCTTGAGCTGGCGAGATTGCTACTCGATGACTGCCCCCCTTGCTTTCTAGCAGAGGAAAGCTGCAATGACTGCTCACAATATGCTCACACCATCCAGCCGGCCAAACCCTTCCGAGGCGCAGGACCCATCCCAAACCTTTTTCTTCCGGCTCTCCTTCATCTACGCTGAAACCTGATCCGTCCTTCGGCCGTGAGTGAGGTAGTCAGCCGTCGTGCTCGCCATTTCGCAGCAGGTGGTTTCCAAAATCGCCCTACATCCAGACTACAACGAACCCAGATAACCCGTCGACGAATAGACCAATCAAGCTCATAGCCCTAAGCCCGTTTACAAGATCACGCTGGACGTATACAAGCAAGTCCAACGCCCTTTACAGCAGTAGTCCCTCAAAAGCCCTCAACCGCATGGTTCTGACCCTCCGGCCAGACGCCGGCCCCCGCCATGCCAAGACCAAGGCCCATGCCTGCTCGAATCGCGTTCTACGGCAACATCAGCAACTGAAAGCTTATCGAGAGATAAATAAGCTCACCTTGAGCTCGTCAAGCGAAGGCTGTGCGGTCTGCTGCAAGGGACCTTGTTGCTGTTGGCCAAGGATACCGCCGAGCGCGACTGTCCGCCATTGCTGCACTTGCTCAGCTGAAGCGGCGTTGTGCGGGAACAAGCTGGCGAGGAGCGATTGGGTGAAGGCGTCGTTCCCGAAGTTTTGGCCGTGCTGCGGCTGCTGACCCGGCTGGGGGTACATGCTGTTCGGCGCGACATGGCTCGGACGACCGTAACCGGCCGCGTGTGACTGGACGAGATGCGCTTGCTGCTGCTGCTGTTGCTGCTGCTGGCGTTGCTGTTGCGCGAGGAAGAGCATGTGCTCGGGAGACCATGTGTGAGGTTGCTGCTGCGGGACGTCCTTTTCATCGGTCGAGGCGTTCGATGACCGCGGCGAGGGGGTGTGGGTGTACACGTTGATATCACCGGTCATCGGCGGTGTGAGGACAGCACCGGGCTGCGAGTTGGTCGGTGAGCCGGAGGAAGACTGTTCGAACGAGTCGGACAAGAAGTTGCTGAACGGGTGCGAGCTTGTGGTCGATGGGGCCGAAGTAGGGTTGACGTTGAAGGCAAAGTCGTTCGACCAGTGCAGGCCGTTGACAGTGGGAGTCGCCTTGACCGGGCGCTTGTCAACGACGGGCATATTACCGAACATCGCCTGTGAGTGCGCGATGGCGTCGATATCGGTAGACGATCGAGGGGTGATGAGGCTTTGAACGTTGCCGAATGACGCAGCGACAGCGGCGGCTGCCTGGTCGAGGCTCATTTCGTTGACCATGTCATTATCGTCGTCATCATCACCATCGTTCCCCATCGAAGCGAAGTTGCCAAAGACTTCCTTTTCGACGCTGCAAACATCATCGACTTCCGCGTTCCAAGCGGAGCCGCTGTCCTTAAGCGCATAGCCGTTTGCCTTGCGCCACTCGTTGACTTCGTTGAGAAGCTCATCGTGCTCGGCGCACATGCGGCGGAGAAGCTTGGCAGCGAGAAGACGCTGGTCGCGTTGATACGTCAGGTGCGAGATGGAGCCATTGACAATAGCAGACTTGGACGGGCGGCGGTGAGATGCCAGTGACGGCAGGAGACGAGCGAGCGAGAGGAACTTGCCGTTAAGTGTCTCGCGACGTTGACGCTCGATCGCGTTGTGCTGATGTCGCTTCTCGGCGGTATTGACGCGCTTGCGAGGTTTGGACTTGGATGCCGCCTTCGGTTGTTGAGCGGCAACGACGGGGGTAACGTTGATCTCGTTATGTATTGAAACGGGTGATCCGGAGAAGGGTGAGAGGTTGGTCATTTTGTCGGTAGAAATATTGGGTTGATTCGCTAACGAATGCGTGGGTGTTTCGGTGATGTTCTGCTTGATTGAGTGGTTGGAATTCTGATGATGTTGATTATGGGTAAGATGTGAAGAGGAGGACGTGCCGCGAGACGAATCTCAAACGTGCACAAGGAGGTCGTAGGGATGTGGCTGGGAGGTTATGCGCCCAGCTTGGCGGGGATGACTGGTTCGGATGACCAATCGAGTGATGTCGGAATTGAGTCGATGTGAACGGAGATGATTGGTATGAATGCCAGATCGACGGACGAATGACGGTATCGTTTATCGGCGATGACACTGGATGAAGGAGGATGTTGGATTGGGTCGCGAGCTCTATTGTGCCACGCGATGAGGGATAGATACGTCGTCCGCGCGTATAATAGGTCGCAAGGAGAGTGGTGAGATGGTGATGAGATGGTGAATGTTGGGAGGGACGGGTGGAGATTGTAGTTGATGCAGGAATGGGTGTGATAGAAAGAGGATGCGCAGGCGAAGAAGGTAGCAATTTCGTCAGCGCAATCCTCCTGTCGGATGGGGGCATCGCAATGGCCCAAAGCGAAATGGAGAGGTGTAAGGAGCACCGAATCGGATTTCGTAAGTCGAGGACAGGGGATAGTGGAGGAGGATGGGTGCTACGAGAGACAAGGAAGGTTGTCTCGGGTATGTGGCGACAACAGCGCCTGGCCTGCACGCGACCATCCTCGTCGACTCATCCCACATCCTTTCTCACCTCCGCGCCCTCTCACATGACCGTCTGTAGACGCAACGACGTCGATGCCCTTCACCACGCTGACCCTTCCCCGCTCAATCCCCGTCAACAGGAAGCACCCCAAAGCGCTCCATTCCCCTTATCTGGAACATTCCGCGCTCCGCATCGCCTCCCCAAACATCTCAGATACAAACTCACGATGCTCAGCGGGATCCAAATCACAACGAGGGGAGAGGTCGGCTCGCGGTCGCGAATTCGAGCTTCGGGCTCGTATACGTTTGATGGGATAATGATATGGACGGAGACGAAAAGAAGGAATAGAACTGCCTAGGCCTGGGGGCCAAAACGAACGGAATGGGTGGTCCAGGGCGGGACGCCAGCGAAAACGAGGGGAAGGGGACAAGGGGATTCAGGGTGGAATTGCGCAATCACCCAATTGGGGTTGGCTCGGCACTCGGTAATCAAGGCTCCCTGGATTTACCGTCCTACCTTTCAAAAATCGCGACAGGGCGACCGACCCCAGCGCCCGTTTGCGTCACCGAGTTTCAAGTCACTAGGGGTCTGCTTTACGAGGCCCTGAATCCCTGTAATCTTGCCTAGCCTCGGAGTAGGCGCCGATATCACAACGGTAAAGCTCGGTTACCGGGGATCATGTCACTCAAAAGCATTTTGATTAGCTCAATGTCGCCAAGACATGCCGTCATTCCCCAGAACCAGGACACTTTGTGCAAGCCCGCTTTACATCAAAGCGGCCATCTTGACGCTCTTCCTGACAGCGCTGGAAGAGCCCTCGTGGAACTTGTACAGCGCGCGGAATCGCTTCTTCGGCTGCTCAAGGACTTGGGTTACTGATGACAGTCAAATCAGCAAGCCACGAGCCATGATAGACTCACCTTCATCATCATCTATCCTGGTCGATACGGCAAAGATCTTCGTAACACGCCGTCCGAAGAAGTCGCTGGCGGGCTGCGGCTCATTAGCATAGTCACACCGAAAACCTAGGACAAACAGCCTCGGTCTTCGATACGTCATCCGCAGCTCTTCCCTTCCTGAGACACCATGGATCCTTAGCTTGAAATGCAGATTGCTGAACGACGCCAGCTCACTTCGCGACCCCATACATCCCGGCAAGCGATTGCGCCGTATCGGTACTGCCTTCTGCTCCAGCTGCGCCTCTCCGCCGTGCTGTCTCGGCACCCATCTAGCCAAATCAGCTCTGCTGATCTGCTGTTACAGGAAAGACTCACAGCCTGGGCGACGAGCTGCCGGACGGCAAACCGGGAAGCCGCAATGTCCTCTGCCCGTTTGCCATCGTATTGCACAAATACGTCGATTGGTCTGGAGCGTCAGGTGGGACAAGTGTTGTGGCTACTGGACATACGGTTCGAGCCGCATCATAGGTTGCCCATTCTCAGCCTTCTCCAACCAGAAACTCAGGCCAAGTGCAATCATGAGTTCAACAAGGCGGGAGAGGACGGCTCGTTCAGCAGGCTTGACGATATTGGCATTGACCTGAGACAATCTTTAGTCTTGCGGCCGTATTAGCTTATGATGGCTCACCGGCTTGAGCGGCGGTGAGATGATTCGCATCAACAGAGGGATAAGCTCTGTCAAGGCCGTGGATGTTGGGAAGAGGGAGCGTAGCATAGGCGGTATACAGGTCTTGAGGCCTTTCGCCACCTCTTCATTCGCGATGCGGGTTTGGTAGCTCTACCTCATCAGCTCAGCTATGACCTCATGGCTCACCTCGAAATCCGCCTTCGGCCATTCCGTTGGCTTAGCATTATTTGCAGGGGCCGCCATATGGCTGTGCCACGGTACAACAGCGTATGGGAGATACGCCATGAGCTCGTAATCCTGCTCTTCGTTGACCTGTGTAGATACTCGGTCGTAATATGCTAGCCAGTCGTGCATCCGATTCACGTTGTGCAAGCTCGCATCCAAGGGTTTCAAATTGGGATAATGCTCAAAACACCCTTGCACGACCTTATCGTAATCCCCGCATGCCTGTACATCGAATGCGAGGCGGTTGACGTATCGCCCGTCATCGATACCAGCCGTTTTCCGCCGTTGTTTGGCAGCGATGGGTATGAAAAGGGAGTTCCAGACTGATTGTAAGGTGGTACCCGAGTCTTTGAGGCCAACCGAGGAGGATTTGATCGCCTCGTCAGTCACGCTAGCTGATTTAGATTTGATGAACTACTGGGATCAGCTGGGATTGCCGTATAGTACGGCTACTGACTTGTAAAGTGTTGAGGCAGCTCCGCACATCCCCGCTTGTCACTTCGACCAGGCTCGTCAGCACTCGCAGATCCGCTGAGAGGGTCTCTCGATCGCAAATGTCCCGTAATCGTCCGACCAAGAACTGCGCCTGGGGTTTTCGGAATCGCACTATCCGAGCGAAAGGGCGTAGAGGTCGCAGTGATGTCGCATAACTAGCGTGCGGTCAGGCTAGGAGTCTCTGGGAGCAGGAGGAAGACGATTCACAGGTCATTGCAGATGCAGATTATCGGCCGTCTCAGTGGCCTTGCAGGAGTATTGCCTGTACCATATCAGCTCAATCGCTTGGATGGAGCAGAGTTATCCACTTTTCCGCCGTGCCGGCACATCCTGTATCAATTTGATCAAACTCCGGACAAAGCTCTGCTCATTTGTGAGCATCTGAAGACTCCTTCGAAATCCTACTGACCGTATCACCGCCTCCACTCGCTCCGTCAATTTCATCGATGACAATGCAAGTCGGCCTCCCCTCACTGGCGATGCCTGTACCAGCATCGACAGCGTTCTTGATCCGCGTGGAGACGGTCGCAGCGGACCGATCGTCGGATGCATTGATCTCGAGGACTCGATATCCGGCGTGCCGGGCGACAATGTGGGCCAAGGTGGTTTTACCGTATCCTGGCGGACCGGAGAGGAGCAGAATCTGCATTCTTCGATCAGTCGAGGCTGGCAGGAGAGAGACGACCTACACGTTCTCTGGGTCTTCCCAGCGGGTCAATCTAGTTCGCATCAGACTTTGATCGTGGCAGTCAAGGGTGGTTTACTCACCGGTATATTCTCTCGGTCGTCTATCCGCCTCTTCTTCCCCGGTACTACCCGCCTGAAGACACACTTATCCCATTCCTTCAGCCAATTCATGACTTCTCGGTGTACCCGCTGCGATAATCAGCTTCAGTCCGGACAAGACAAGCCTCGTGTGAGACTCACGTCCTCCCCAAGAAGGTCCGAGAACTTCTTCGGCCGATACTTGTCCACCCACATCGTCGTCGACGATGGTCCAGCGATTGCCCCGTTCATCCGACGCTGCTCCGTGTCGAATCGCTGTTGAAGCCTGATATCCGTCCAGGCAGATCAGCTTGTGAAGTCAGGGATGCTAGACATGCGCACTGCAACGCCTTTTCCCGCGACTTCAGCTCATCCACTTCCGCCAACAGTCGATGTAGGGGTGTTGCAAGGAGAGCCGATGTTCCGACGGCAGCTGCCGAACCTCTTGCTTCGACCTGTCATCTGATTAGTACGGACATCCCAGGTAGGTATGCAGAGCGGACTAACGGGAGGCTTTGGCTTGGTCCGCCGCTTGAAGCTGATGTTGCTTCCAGACGCCGTCTCTGCTCGAAGAGGAGGAAGAAAGCATGGTTCTGGCTCGTTGAGGAGATGATCCAGACGAGCGGTATCGATGTCAAGCGGAGGAGTTAGCGTGATGCGAGATGCCGCGGAGGACATCAGCTTGGCTCCATGATATTCAATCAATGACGTACCAGGCGTAAGTGCTGGAGGTTGGGGCAGCGAGATTGGAGGTTCATCGAAGTCGAGTATTCTAGACGAGGTGAAACTCGGCTTGTCTCTCTGCTCGGATTTCATCAAAGCCTTCACTTCATCCTCCAGATCCGACGGTTCATACTCGAAGTCAGGAGGTGGAGACTCCATCCTGAGCTCCCCCGGCCGTACATGACCCTCCTCCATGTGAACATCGTCCCCATCTTTGCTGTCTGCATCGGTCACATGGGGTGGGGTGGGAAGAGGCAGTGGTCCTAGCAGGTCAGTCGGCTCGAACAGCGGTCGAGGTGTAGGCAATGCCGAAATCATGACGGTAGGCCGAAGAAATCGGCAGTCTCGCCGCTCGGTACCAAGGTAGTGAGGGCGAGGCAACAGAGTGGAGGATAGAAAATCTGGCAAACGACAAGTTCGCGACGCGTCTAACTTTGGCCTCTGATCGATTCCTGCCACGTGGCTCATGGGGATTGTCCAAACGCGGCGCGATTCCATCCATCTTTCTCTCACCGCATGAAGTTCTGCCGAACCTGAGATGCTGTGATGCGCACTTGAACTCGAAATGCCTCGTGAGTTTCGTGACTGATTGACAGTGCGAGATTGAGGATCTTGCGCGCGTTCCAGCCGAGAAACCCCGCCAAACTTCACCTGGACTGTCCGGCAAGGCAAAATCTACCTCTGCCGACCCGAGGCGGAAATCCATGCCTCCGCCCACCAAATCCAAGAAGCGGAAGGCCGATGATGATCACGAAGATGTTTATAAGGTGGCTTCGACCAGGGGTTTTAAGCTGAAAGGATCCGGTGGGAAGAAGATGAAGGAGATGCTCGGCAAGGTGGAGGAAGGTGACTCAGGAGACGCAAAATATGAGGACGAGGAAGAGGAAGAAGAGGAAGAAAAGCTGGAGTCGAGGAGGAACGTAGCAGACAGTCAATCTCAATCTACCGGGTAGGGGTGCATTCGCCTGTGAAGCAATCATGGCTGATGGCGGGAGCAGGGTCAAGAAGATCGTCGCAGACATGAGATCTGAATTTAGCATGTCCCCTACCTATACTAGCCTCAACCGTCAGCATTAACGTTTTCCAGCCCACACATTGAAGCCGAAGAAGAGGGAGGACAACATCACAAAGCTCACTGGCAAATTCGATGACGTGTACACCACTATCGAAACGAAAATGGAAGAGAGAGACGCAGGCGAGAAGGGTGGTCCTGCCAAGTGAGCACTTCTTACTCTTTAGTCGCCATCTACTGATAACGATCAGATCAGAATCGATGGTCAACACGTGGAACGCAGTCGAACAGACCCTTCACGACCAAGAGAGATGTACCGCTAAGCTGAGGGACGCCATTGCTTCCCGTGTCGTGCGTCCCACCCAATCCCTCTTCCTACGAATCCCTGAATCACTTGTAGGGCGAGGTCTTTGTCCTTCAGAACCCGCTCGAGCAACACATCAACCAAGAGCATTCGCTCCTCATCGCCCTCGAGGAGACTATGGAGTTATGTTTGCCTTATCCCCGTTCCCACTGCTCTCCTTGGCTGACGCCCTAGGCAGATACGAAGCGGCCCAAAGCGATCCAGGCAGCGGTGCAAGACTTCCAGAAGAAGCAAAGGAAGACTGTGCGAGAAGCGGAAGAGAAAGCCAAAGTAGGTCACTTGTCTTGCTATTGCGCCGAAGCTGAGGTTTGGCGAAGGCCGCGCTGGACGTGAAGCAGCTGATACGGGCTGCGAGGAAGTTCGTCGCTGCAACGAGATGATCGCCGGGGGGTTCAAAATTCTGTCTGCTTATACCACCATGAAGATTTCAACATGTCGATGAGATTCACGAATGATATAATATATGTGTGTATGAGGTCTGTATGCCAATCAAGTCGTATCTCTTCAGAAGTCATAGAGATCCATGCGATCATGCCGAACCACAGGTCTCTTCCCTCCCTCCCGATGAGCATGCTCATGACCATGCCTGGCACCTCCTTTATCCGCCGTAACCTCCACCTCCCCACCGAATCTGACCTTCCCTCTCTTCTTCTTCTCCTCCTTCGGTCCCCTCGGCATTCCGACCCCGCCCTGCACCTTCTCCACACCCTGTATCCCGACCTTTTCCACACCCTGTATCCCGACCTTTTCTACACCCTCGACACCCTGTATCCCGACCTTTTCCACACCCTGTATCCCGACCTTTTCCACACCCTCCACACCCTCCACACCCACCCCATCCTGTTCCTTCCCAGCTACGGCCAACATCCGTCTAACCTCCTGCGCTGGCTCCGTCCTCCTCTCCCCTACACCTCCCTCCACACCAAGATGCACCGTCTCAATCACGAACCTCTTCCTCTTCAGCCTGAAACCCAGGTTATTGCCCCCCGCTCCGAGGAGGAAGGACGATTTGAGGGTTGGAGGGAGGAGGTGGTGGGTCGTCGGGAAGGAGTGGAGGGTGAGGAGGCCGTGTGAGTGAGGAAAGAGCGCTGGCAGGGTCGGGCCGTCTACCTTTTCAGTACGGTGACGAGTAGGGGAAGGGAAAAGGACGCACCGCCGAAGCCGTGGAGCTCGATACATCCGTCCACCGCCCATGCTAGGGATTTGATCCAGGCTTCTCGACTCAGTCCGAAGCCAGGGGGTGGGGAACGAGCGAGCACGGAGGGTAGAGTGATGAGCGCTGAGGCGGATTTAGAGCGGATCAAACAGCGCAGGGAATGGAGGAATCGATGAATCCCCTAGATCACCACCTCAATCAGCTCTTGCATCGGTTTTAGAGATAGGACGGACATGCGAAGTGATTTCTCCCCAATCGAGTGATCCCAGATCATGTACCGTCACCCTCGTAGCTGTCCCCTCGTCCGCCACCGCGAGGGTCTCGTGTAATCGCTCGATCGTCGCGGCAAGGGGGTTGCGTCGACTCGGTCCAGGTTCGTCACCGTCCACGATGCCAGAGCTCAGATCGATATCGCTCAGCTGGCCCGAGGCCTCGACGTCCTCGAGCACTTCGCTCGGTATAGTCGTCATCAAATTCAACTCTTCCCCTTTCGCATCAGTACCTCACAGACCAGTCCGAAGAACTCACCAGGTCCGGAACCCGCCACAGTCGTCTGGAAAGACTTCATCCCTTCATACCGCCACGCTATCTTTCCACCTCGTCTCCCCTCGCCCGGCCCTACTCCCTCACCTTCACTCTCGCTCCCACCTGTTCCCCCTTGTTTTCCAGCACCAGCACCCCCACCCCGACCGCCCTTGTCCCGCCCCCGATTCCCCTCCACCCACATACATCCCCGCACCACATCCCTCACCTCCCCCTCCTCCCCAATACACACGCCTCTCTGCCCCGTCACCAACCCCTGCGCAACCCAATACCTCTCCACGAGCCTACCCCACGCCGAGTGCGAGTCTGGAGCGAGGACAAGTAGCGTCGAGCCGAGGGGAAGACCGCCTCCTAGGAGGTCGTCGAGCGAGGGAAGGCCTGTGGGGAGGAGGTGGAGATTAGGGGTCGAGGGGGAGGGGTGGGTGCCGGGTGGTGCGGGACGGGTGGGTAGAGGTTGGCGACGGGTGAAGGAGGGCATGCTGGGGCGTAACATTAACAAACACTCCAGGAAGGAAGGAAGGAAGGGTTGATTTCAGATTTTCGGTATTTTGGCGAAAAGTGAACTGGCGAGGTGGAGGTCTCATCAGGTTTCGCGATGCACGCGCTATACTCGTGATAGCCAAATGAAGAACCAGATGGATTCGTATATGCGCTACAATACAGTGAAATGCCAAAGCGACCTCGCCCTACCCTAACGAAAATGACTGGCCCAACCCGGCCTCCCCAGATCAATTCTGCACGTCCTTCTTCCATTCCGGCCACTCCGCCTCTTTCACCGTCACGTCCGACGCCCTCTCCGTAGACCTGGACGACGCATCCGAATCCTTCAGGAACGCGTCCACCTCATCCATCGTCTCGTCGCGTTGATCTGAAGGCGGATCGTCGTAGGGTGGCGGTTCGACGTGTTCTCGATGGCTCCGTGTTCGTAAAGGGAATTGGGATGCCTCGGAGGATGTTCGGGCCCGTGATCGCTGAGAGGGACCGGATTGGAACATCGTCGGTACAAAGTATAGCAGTCCAGTTTGCCGCCGATCGCCGGGAATCAGGGAAGCTGGAACGGCTAGGATGAGATTTCCAGCACGCCGGAATGCAGATGCGATATCGCTTGGCACATTACCGGGTATAGATAGCTGATCGAGGGTAGGTGAGAGCGACGTCGAACCTGTCCCCGAGGAGCCAGTAGGAGTGGTGGATCCAGATTGTGTCCCGCCCATGAAAGCCGAAATCGGCAGGATAGGCAATGGCTGATATTGCTGATTCGATCCGCCAGTCCATCGGACATATGCCAGTCGAATCGTGCCGAGGAGGATGACCACCCCTCCAACATACATCAGCTTCTTCCCCCATGCGCCGAGGAAGGTGACGAAGCCGGCGTCATCGTCGTGCCATGACGACCCGTAGAAGTGGGAGAAGAATGCGTGGGGTACAGTCGCGGAGGGCGCGTTCTTGCCGTAGAGCGATTTGGGCAGGATGCGGACCTCGGCGCGGGGATGGGCGTCGGTGAGTGGATGAGCCGAGGAGTAGACGGTGTATTGCGCGGAAAGGAACATAGGACTGCGGTCATCAGCAAGGGTTCGAAGAGATAATGGGCGTCAGACATACCCAGTGGAGAACATGACGGTGGGGTAATTGGAGAACCACTCATGGTTGAAAGCAGGAAGAGCATGAACAGCATCCTCCATGAACGCCGAGCCCTTCGACGAGAAGATCAGGTCGTTAGACACTCCGACCTGAGGGACGTCAGAACGGGACGACTCGTCCATTCGACTGGCTCACCGGCTTGGTGATCGGCAGAATCACCTCCCAGTCTCCCTGTAACAGCGAATCCATCCTCCGCCGACACCCAATATCTAGATCCATATAGATTCCGCCAAAGTGATTGAGAACAAAGTACCGGATGGAGTCGGCTCGTTGAATAGGGTACTTGTATGAGTCGAATGTTTGCAGGAAAGCGGGGTAGTTCTGCTCGACGAAATCTCGTGCGAGACCGTCCGTCCAGAGCATGTACTCGCTGTATCGATGCCGATCAGCGCCATTATGTCAAGTCAGAGGCGAGGGGACATACTAGTCGGGCATGCCCTCCCGGCACTCCTTCCACGCTTTCCGCCATTTCTCCGGCAGCTGGTCATCCTTCCATGTCTGATGGATCAAGCGGGGTATCTTCTCGCCGGGGCTGGGCATCCTCCTCAGCATGGTCCCCGGCGACGCCAATCAGGAGCAGCCGAACTCACCCTGCCGAGACATTGAACAACCTCTCCCAGCTATCCGAGTTTTGCACCGTCCCATCCCAATCCTTCCTCATCCAGTACCCGCCCGTCCCCTGCCCATCCACATCCCATACATGACCGTCACCCGCCAAGCTCTCTTCCTCCTCGATCCCCACCGCCTCGTCATGACCCTCTTCCGCGCCCTCGACCTCCTCCAACTCCTCCCAGACCTCCGCGATCGTATCCGCACCCATCACACCCTTATCCGGATCGAGTTTCTCCGAGACATCCTCCCATTCTTGCCTCGGGTGTATCCGACTCGAGTCTTCCGGCTCGTATGAAAGTTGGCTAATCGCATCCGACCTCCGCCAAGCCACCTCGTCCTCTGTCAAATAAGCGTACGTCGGGATATTGAGGTAGTATTTGACGCTGGAGAGGACGATGACGGTACCGAGTAGGAAGAGGGCGAGGAGGATAAGGATGGTGATGATGATTTTCTTGGATCGGGAGGTAGGGGGTTTCGAGGAATGTGTGTGTTGTCGGTGGGAGGACATGGTCCGGGATCGGAAGCGAGAGTGGGGGGCGGGGGCTTTTGGAGTGGTGGGTGAAGGGACGACGGAGAGAGAGACGCGTCGACGGGGATAGGAGTGGTTGATCTCGGGTAGGGAACCGGTTTGCTCAAAGGTGAAGATGGAGGTGGAGCGGTTCATGTGGTCCCACATCTCACTCAAGGGGATACAACAAACCCCCCTCAACTTTGCTCGTCGGTCCGGACAGAGGCGTGGTTGAAACTGCGGAGAGGCGACCGAAAAAGGGCGGCGAGGTAAGGGCAGAAAGGTGACGGCGGTCGCCGAGGATCAATTTCGGCACGCTTGCGTGATAAGTAGCGATCAGGATATCACGATCAGCGACATTCATCCTGACTTCACTCCACGCGATGCACACTTTTTCGGGCACAAGAGACAATATTCAGCTACGACGCCCCATATGACGCCAAGACCACCGCTTTTCGCGGTGACCGCGGCCTCGTCCACTGCGCTCATGACACTGCTCGACGTTATGACTACAAGCTAATGCGTGGACTTCCCCGGGTATACAAGATACATGCGATGCAAGATACGACTCTCACGTCCTCGGCACATCCTCCGCCGCGTCCTGCCAAGAGCTCGAGCTCCCACTATTACTCTCCCCCTCGGCTCTCCTCGCTTTCTCCACACCTCCTCCCCGTCCCCCCGGCTCATCCCTATACTCTGGTGGATCCGCTGATGCCGGATCGTCATCTCCCAGAAAATCATCGTGGTACCGCAAAGCAGTGCGCTCGTCCACACCACCGCTAGGATCCTCCTCGTCACTCTCATCGCTCGGCCCGTCACCAAACGCGTCGTACAGCTCTTTGCTGCCAGGTCCAGCTTTTGCTCCACCGCCGAGCTTGCGCCGACTACGTTCCAGAAGTCCCATGGGGACGTCCTCGGACACAGGAGCATACGCTCCTCGAGCGCCCTCACCGCTATTGGCCAGTCCGAAGAGGTTACGCCGTCTTTTACGGGCGCGAAAGTAGAAGAAACCGCCAACGGCGGCACCGGTGAGGACGATGATCATCCCAGCACCAGCGATCCAAGTCGACTTTGCTCCAAGAGACTCGATGCCATCAAAGAAGCCCTCATCGACATCGCCGGTAGGTTCCGTAATATCCTCGAGCTCGGTACCGGTAGGCACAGCAGTCGCGCTTCCACCCAGACCAGGTTGGTCCGCCTCGCCTGATGCCTCGCCGTGATCTCCAGGGAGATGATCGGTCGGTTTGGGTTTTTGGCTGACTGTGGCTGACGGTTCCGAGCCGGTCTGCTCTTCGTCCGGCTGGCCTTCCTCGGCTGGCCACCACGCTTTAACGAGCGACACGTCGACGCATTCTCCCCATAGCTGGATAGACCATGCGATGAATCGACCGGTAGCATCTGGGTTGATGGCATCTTTGACCTTGATTGTCCAAGTCCCAACCGGGTTTTCGTCCCTCATGTAATATAAGCTGGACCCTCATACTGAACAGACAATGTACCAATGTTTCAAGCTCATGAATTTCCATCCTGGATACCCGGTGTCCGCGTCATCGAACCTCCGTTGCCTGGCCAGCACACTGGTGATGCCATTCGGACTCGTGACCTCGACCTCGACATCGCCTCTTCGCTTATGATCGATCCATACGCGAATCGTGACATGCTCGAGCCGTTCAAAGTTCGAATCGTCTAGCATCTCCGAGGTGATCTCATATGTACTCGTAATGCCATCTTCAGTGATCAGGGTCCCAGACGGTTGAACAATTGGTGGCGGGTTCGTTTCGTCTGTTGGTGAGCTCGTATCGTCCTGGGGGAAACCAGAGTCATCTTCATCGTCCTCCTCGTCCTCTTGTCTTGACAGCTTCCTTTCGGTGACAGTGTAGGTGTCAGGAAGGTAAACAGCAGGCGAGTCGAACCATGCTTGAGGCTTGACAAGCGACCAGCCCTCGGCAGCTTCCACGAATTTACCAGCATCGACTCGACCGTAGCCATCTGGAAGGGGAGACACTAAGCACAGCGACTTCGAGGCAGGCGAACACCTTACATTTGTAGCTGAACATCCGCCCAGCCGACGTCTTCTCCCAGTCAGGATCATCAGCATTGAAGAAAACCGCCGTTCGGACGGAGATGTGCTGCAAATCTCGCCAAGCGAGGTCGGGCCTGCTCAATCAGCTTGATTCTTCTGCGTAAGAAGCAATGGCTAAGCAATGGCCTACCTAACGGAAAGCGCAAGGGCGAAAACGCCGACGGCCAAGGGTGCTGCAGCAGATGTCCCGCCATGGGTGTGCGAGCATTTATTCTTGCCAACGTCGGTTGTGTGCTGCGAGTCGTCAGCATGATTCACGATGGGCGATGAATCGCCCTACTATGTGGTCTCCGTTGCCCGAGCTTGGAGCGACCATCATCATCGCCGCGCACAACTCCGAGTAATAAGGATGCAACCCCTTCCGATCCACCGCTCCCACCGTGATCGAGAAGATCGAGTTCGTATATCCATCGAAATTGCACTGATCATCCACGCCTCCCCCATTACCCGCCGCAAATACGAAGATTGACCCCTTCCCATCTCTGCCATTCTGGATCCCGTTAACCATAGCTTTCAGGATGATACCGTCAGGAGCCTCCATTGACTTCCCGTCATCAGGCGGTCCCCAGCTACATGAATAGATGTCGTTGAGCTGATAGCCGTAATTCAGGGCTGCGGCCTCATCGGCATCCGAGATTGGCGCTGATAGGATGCGAACCCCAGCGACTCTGGCGGTGTAGGAAACGCCGACGCCGCACACGTCGTTGCGCACCGCAGCTATCTCGCCCGCACAGCGCGTACCGTGCTGATCATCGGACAGACGGGGTAAGGGAAGCTCGGTGTGATCGTTGAAATCGTATGATCCTTCGGCGAACTGTTGTCGTCAGAGCAATGCAGCGGGTAGCGGAATGTACGTACGAAATTTTCACTCAAATCGTCGCTGTTCAGGTCCAGTCCGTCATCGACAATGACCACGTGGACGCCATCACCAGTAATACCTCTCGCCCAAAGACCGGTGACGTTCAGCTCGATATCCCTCATCTGGGTATTGATGAGATGCCATTGCTGGTTCAGCATCGGATCCGCTAATCCCAGATCATTCTGCGCGTATAGGAGTTCCGCGTCGTCCCTCTCGTATAATCCATTTGAAGAATGTCGAATGGGAAAGGGGTGTGATGTGCCGCGTTTGGCTCGTTGGCGGAGGACGAGTGGTGTGAGGGATCGAAGGTGGAATTTGTCGAGTGATCGGGGTGTTGTAGAGCAAAGAGACGACCATCGTTGGAGCACCGGATCGGAGACTGATGATCGCTTAGATTGGTCATGGTGAGGTGTTCCGCCTTCTCGCCGGACCAGCCAATGTCCTGACAATTCGCCCAAAGGTTCGACGAGCTCAACCCCTAGCGATTGGGCAACAGATGAAGCGAGGGTCGGAGAGGAGGCGGACGAGAGTTCAAGAGTGTAGTATGCATGAGAATCGTACGTCCGTCGACGTGGTAGGCGGGGTCGGAGGTTGGCCGAGATGAGGGGAGACAAGAGGAGGGATAGGAGGACAGCGAGGTAGGGTGCAGGGAGTCGCATGGTCAGAATTGCGACTCCACAACGATGTCGCTGCGGCGATGCCTCACGTCGGCGTGTGACCCAACGAGTTTAAGGGTCTTTCGAGGCCTTGATCGGCCAGCTCAGAGAACCTGAGCGGCACGAAGTTGAAAAGACACCTCCGTTTGGCCGAAAAGTATCAAAACGCTCGGAGGCGAAGCAGCGTGACTGTGGGAGACTACTTTCTGCTTGGATCTTGCCCCGCCAATGCTCTCTGTGATAAATTGATTGCGACCATGTCGGACAGGCTCGAGGAGGAGCTAAAGGGCCTCCTCAAGCGCGTGTCGTCCGCCAAATTACCGCACCTTACGTCTGACGATGTTCGACTTCTCGCCAACGGCCTCCTCCCGACCTCGATCCGCTCAGCCCGCTCACTGGCATTCTTGTGCCTCTCGAAATACTGTCAAGCGGTACTCAAAGACGAGAAGTCTGACGAAGAAAAGACAGACTTAATCTTCTCGAATTTCAAGCCCTTCCTCGAGTCGTGCTTTGCGGAGCATGACGAGGCCGAACCTGAACTCTTCATCCCCTTCACTACCCTGCCCGCTGCCCTCTTCCCCCTCGCTCCCCTCCCCGCCGTCCGACTAGTCACAACACCCCTCGATGCCTCGTCCGACCCCTCACCAGATGCTCTGTCAGTATTGCTCGAGGCAGCCGAGCTGCCCTCGCCGTTACAGCCGGCATTGGCGGAACTGCTCGCACAAGCAAGCGGGACGAAGCCCGGCCGAGAGCTCGTGCGGAGCCGAGCGATCGAGTGGCTCAGAGGAGCTGTCGAGTTTGGGGATAAGAGCGAGCTGGGCACACTCTGTGCTGTTGCACTCAGTAAGCTCGGACGAGAGGAGAGCCTTCCTGGTTCAGATCAGAGGGCGGGGGTCGACCCAGAGGAGTCGGACGAAGAGGCTTTATGCCAGAAGATGATGGCATTCGTGATGTCAAGACCCTCATCAAACTCAGCATTACTGCCTACCCTTGAAGGACTTTCAATCCTCTCCGTCCGACCTCGCATTCAGGAAGTGCTTGCGAGATCCCCCTCATTCCTCGCATCACTCCTTGCCCTCGCTCCGTCTATTGCCGCTCGAGGCGGTTCTCTCCCTGTCACCCCGAGAGGAAGTATGGATGTCGACGACAAGCTTTTCGAGCCCGTCGAGACCAGTGTATGCTATGGCGTGACGACAATCCTGGTCAATCTCACGAGTCGGAAACCGCCAATGTCAGCAGAGGACCAGCAGATTGCTAAGCTTCGCACTGTGGCTATCTCGGGGAAGAAGGGCCCAGTGCGGACAGAGGAGGACCCGCTGGAAAGTGAAGAGGCGGTGAAGCAGCGTGTCAAATGTGTCCTCAAAACGGACTGCGTGTCTGCGCTTAGGGGGCTAGCGAGGGCGGAAAGTCGCCTCGTGAAGGAGGGTTTGGGGAGGTTATGTCTCAACTTGGTCGAGGACAAAGGGGATCGACCTGCATTTGTGAGAGAAGGAGGTGCCAAAGTCCTGTCGGGAGTCGTACGAGATCTCACGGTTGGCTCGGCAACATCGAAAGACTCGTCAATACCGAACGATACCATCGTTACTCTACCCGCTGCACAAGCACTCGCTAAACTCGTCATCACGATACCTCCCCATCTCCTTTTTCCCCCACCCCACCTTACTACCTCCTTCAACGCACTCACCCCGCTTTACACCCTTCTGATTCACCCCTCATCCACCCCACTGCAAGCTTTCGAATCCCTCATGGCGCTCACCAATCTCGCCTCGATCGATCCGTCGATAGCTTCTCGCATCGTCGAAGCCACTGTCGCTCCGCCTCACACCGAATCGGTGTGGCAATCCTCAGGACGTGATGACAAGGTCAAGGTCATAGGAAAAGTGGAGGAGCTCATGCTCGATGACAATAATATGATCCGTCGCGCCGCTACCGAATTGGTCTGCAATCTCGCCAGCTCACCAGCGGGATTCAACTACGTTACCGGCCACATGGCGGGAGGCTCGAGCGCGAGGGTCAAGTCTCGGTTGAACATCCTCCTTGTCCTTACCGATGTTGACGATCTGCCAACCCGGTTGGCTGCAGGTGGAGCTTTAGCGATCCTCACCCAGTCGAAGAGCGCTTGCGGAGCTCTCTTGTCCGAGGCCTATGATGGATCGACACCGAAACGGACTGTTTGGAGTCGCTCACTCCGGATGCTCGACCCGGAAGACGCTGCCCACGAGCTAGATGAGGACAACGAAGCTATCCCGGCTATCTCCAGTACCCCTCCCAATCCCGAACTCGTTCATCGCGCTGTAATCACGCTCCTCAATCTGTTCACCTATGCATCATCTCTCGACGAGAACCGGCGGAGTACCGAATTTGCAACGGCGAGAAAAGCTGGGATGGAGGACAAACTGCTCGAGGTTCTGCGGTCAGGAGCTGGAGAAGAGGTTTTGCAGCCGACAGTAGAGTGCTTGAAGTTACTGCAGAAGTACCCAGCTGGATCGTGAGCGAATACCTAGCATTTATATTGTGCATGGGCACCATACCTGATGGAGCCAACTATGAAAAGGGATACCCAGGATAACTGGGCGAGAAACTTAAGAAGAGCTGCCACGCGCAATATCGCCGCAATTTTCCTAGTCCATGCTGCTTGATTGCTCCAGCTTACTCCAATTCAAGCTCTCATTGATCGTGCCAACACCATGGCTGCTCTCACTCGGTAGGTCACTGTCTCTGTCACGCATCTGTATCTGTCACGCATCTGTATCTCTTTGGCGAACGATCGCTGACATCATGCTTTCAAGCGCCCTTCCTGCCCCCATCTACACCCCCGCTCCTGAATACCAGGACCTAACCCCCATCCTTCCCGCCGCTCCAGTCATCCAGATCCCCAAATACGGTGCGAGAAAGGGATGGAAGCCGAAGAATGCATCAGACTTTGGTGGAGGTGGAGCATATCCTGAGGTGAGCTACGTGCTGGGCGTCACGACTCGCCACTGACCTGAGCAGTGCCATGTAGCGCAATATCCCCTCGATATGGGCCGGAAGAAGGTGAGTATAGGTGGACATTCTGGTCATCAACTAATGGATTGGCTGTAGACGGGTGCTGGGACGACGCTCGCCATGCAGGTCGACTCGGATGGGTTGGTGCGGTATGACGCGATTGCGCAGAGTGGTCGAGCACCAGGTAGCAGAGTGCAGTCGAGCTTCAAAGGTCAGCTGGATCAGATGCAATCTGCATCCAGCGTGCTGATGTCTCTCAGATCTCGTACCGCTTGCCAATCGGTCCGATGTCACCGACAAAGAGCGAGAGATGGAGCGCCCCGACGATGCCTCCATAGCCGAAACAGCTGAACGTACTCGTCTTGCACTCGAGCGCATAACCCACGGCAAGATCAAAGCCGCTCAGCCCAAACACGTACCCAAGAACAACAACGAGTCGACCTATATCCGATACACACCCGCGAATCAGACCGACGAGGGAGGGAAGCAGAGGATCATCAAGATGACGGAGGTGCAGGAGGATCCGCTTGAGCCGCCCAGGTTCAAGCATAAGAAAATCCCGCGTGGACCGACCGAACCGCCGCCGCCAGTGATGCAGAGTCCGCCAAGAGCGGCTACTGCGCAGGATCAGAAGGATTGGATGATCCCGCCGTGTATCTCCAATTGGAAGAATAATAAGGGGTACACGATCCCACTGGATAAGCGACTGGCCGCGGACGGGCGAGGGCTGCAAGATGTGAATCTCAGAGTAGGCTTTGCGGTGGATCTGCTGACAGTACCTCTAGGTCCATATCAACGACAACTTCGCCAAATTCTCCGAGGCTCTGTACGTTGCCGACCGACATGCGCGCGAGGAGGTTCGGGCTCGATCGCAGATGCAACAGCTTCTCGCCCAAAAGGAGAAGGCGCAGAAAGAGGAAAATTTGCGCTTGCTCGCACAGCGTGCGCGAGAGGAACGCAACGGCATCACACCTGCGGTCACGGGATCATCGTCAGCTGGAGCGGCCATCAAGGCGCCGGTCGAGGTGGGTGTTAATCTTGGCGGATATGGCAGCGAGAGCGAGGAGGAAGCGAGTGACGAGGAGGACGAGGCAGTCCAAGAAAGAGAACAGGTTCGAGCGGAGAAGAGGAAGGAGCGGGAGAAGGAGATGCGGATGTCGAATATGGGGACTGAGATGCGGGCGAAGATGCTGGCGAAGTGGGTCATCCTTTTGTCTATGGGATCAATCACTGACGTGACTCAGGGAGCAAAACCGAGACATCTCGGAGAAGATTGCGCTTGGCCTCGCTAAGCCTACAGCATCGAAAGAGACTCTGCTCGACTCTCGACTGTTCAACCGAGAAGCCCTGTCGACCGGCTTTGCATCCGAGGACTCTTACAACCTTTACGACAAACCCTTATTCCACGGCTCTTCCGCCGCCGCAGCTATCTACAAATCAGCCGGTAATGCGGCAGGAAACGACGAGGCGTTTGGTGGCGGTACCAAGGAGGGCATCCGGGAAGAGATGTCCAAAGATCGTTTCGCGCTTGGCAATGCGACCCGCGGATTCGAGGGAGCAGAGGGCGCGGAGGTGCGGGAAGGGCCGGTGCAGTTCGAGAAGGATGTCGTTGTGTCCCTCGATGGGACATCGGATCCGTTCGGCGTGGAGCAGTTCATGGATGCTGCGAAAAAGGGTGGGAAGCGGATGGCGGATAGCACAGAGGAGCTGGCGAGGAAGAGGATGAGGGATGATTGAACCTGTCATACACAGTGAGAGATTATGATTTTGGACTTCGTTGTAGTGATCTGGATGCAGCACAGTCTTATACCTTACCCTGACTCGCTAATTAAGCAACGTCGTGAAGTCCTCTGTTGGCACAACGACGAGCACTTTATCGTCCACCTCGCGAGGTATCGGTACTAGCATCTGATGGTGAGATGTAGCTTTTCACGAAATCAAGTCCAGTTATCACCGTTAGTCCACTCATGGCACCAACTTACTGGACCGTTCCCTGGTCACCTACGACTGTGATGGCTGAGCCTCAGCTTTCGATGAAAGGACTATTCGCACTCGCATTCTGATTCATTCTCGGTATTATTTCAAGCTTCGACTGCCCCTCATCACACAGCTCAAAGCGAATTCTCTGAGATCAAGACTGAACCATACCGAATAAACTTGAAGGCTCGTGACATCAGTCATCCAGGCAGAGATGCGAAACAAAGGCGCATCTGGTTGTTCCATGCGACTATACGATATCTGGCTTGATGATGCCTTGCTATTCACGGAGAGGACACCGAATACCTCTGCAGTACCGCGATCCCGACGCGTATCGTCGGAAGAAGTCCGCAAAGTGATTGTCATCGTGCCAAGGCTGTCGGAATGCAATCATGGAACCTGTGTCTCCAAGACCGCGATGGAGAACCCGGATGGATACCCGACCAGCGTGCACACACTTGAGTTGAACGTGGATGAGCTCGCTTCACTTTACACGGTCAGGGATGAGGAGGAAGGAAGGAGCGGATCAGGATTCTTCGGTTGGGATGAAGAGGGGTACGTCGAAACCCTTGAGGATGTGCCACGGACGTGTGAAAGACGCTGCCGTGAGGAGGTCAGTCAGTAGGAGATACAACTTTCTGAGCTGCAGGGGAAGGAGGTACTACATGTTTGAAAGGAGACGAGTCTGATACCTGAGCTGCAAAATCGTGATGCAGAATCTGTGCTAGAGATTACAAGACAACCATTTAGAAGTTGATGCTTTTCGTAAGACGCTGATGACGGGGAGTGGCAAAATCATGGTCCAGCTCTATCTTCAGAGCCCGCTCTGATCCGGAGCGCCATCCGCACGGATCATCTGCCTCACCTTCACATCGGGGCAGGACCGTATCGATCGTGGCGGAAGATTCACTGTGACGGGCGGTGGGTTTGTCACTTCCTTTCGGGCATCATGACTGTGACGCTGCATTTGGACGGCTGCATCAACTTCTTGGACGTTTTCTCGTGTCTCACTTTTCAGCGCCGATGAGGATCTTACAGCAACGTTGTTCTTGATTATTTGGCAGGATCGCCCGGCTGCAGGACAACTAAGAGACTTGGGTCCCGCACGGACCAGACGTCACTTACCAAGCTCCTCACTTGATTTATTTCGCCACCATGACAGACATGCAGCTACAACACAGTACATCTCGAATTGCTTCGACGCCGCCGATGACGCTCAGAAATCTGGGCATACTACCGCAGTGCATTGTCTCGAGTTAGATGATTCAGATGGATCTGACATGATGGTCTACCTAGCCCGAAAATCGAATTGCCCCGCTGACCACTGTGACCTGGACACCAGGATCGGATTCGACGCTGTCATGCCGATAGACGAAGACGTTCACGTGATTGTCAGCCATGCGTAACTCATCACCAAGAATGAAATCCTCTTAAAGTACAAAACCATGAAGGGGGATGAGCAGAAGATATCCGTCAGGATCTTCCCTGATGAGAAAGAGGAGGACTGCACGGTCGAGGAGTCGAAGGACGACCTCAAGCGAAGGAATCAAAGTCAGAGACTGGAGTCCTTGGCACGCCGGAGCGAGATGAGCAAGGTCAAACCGCATATCTACTGTATATACACCACAAGCTTCCTGTTTCAGGCTTGAGAATGTAGCGATGCATCGGCCACCCTTTTCTCACCTGACTCTTGGGGATTGATTCTCGCTTGACTTCAGTAAGGAGGAGATGAGAAGAAATGAGGTCGGGAATCCGCTTACGCGGATCAACCAACGAAGGAGCTGACCTGAAGCTCAATTGTAGCCACACGAGTTCGTCCCTTGCAGGACAGGTCGTCTTTGAATGCTCATCCCTTCATCCATTCGCAGATTTGACCGCACCGCTGCTGTGTAAGGATCTTTGCTGATCGCTCCTCCCCAATCACCAAGCCCGTCATCTGTCATTAGCCTTCCGATCGTACATTCGGTCAGAAGTCATCCTTCACGTTCACTTGGTATTTCCATTTCCAGTAAAGACCTTCCACCTTGATCGCGTCGCCTAGTAATATGTCAGACACCTCAGCTACTCAGTCAGAGGTTAATACCACCAACAAGGACGATGCCACCATTATCGGCTATGGGTCAATGGCCTATCTCGACTTGGCCTCCGATCGCACCGAGCTACACAGCATCATTTCTGCCGTCTACCATCCCGTCATGGCAGATGGGGTGACCAAGGTGACCGTCTATGAGCCAAAGCTGGCAAGCTGCTCCAAGAATCGTTGCGATCTCGATACGAGGGACGAGGAGTATCGACATCACTCTGATCATGGCAAGCATGTCAAGATCCGACATCACCGTGATATGTCTGAGAGCGAGTTTCTCTCCAAGTACGAGGGTCAGAGGGTTTGAGCTTTTCGGATTTCCGTATTCCTTACCCAGTGTCAAGGATTCTGGACCCGCTCGTCCAGAAGGCTGATGGGGGGACGTCGGAGCCCGAATATCGTGGACTCGCTTGTCAGCTTTGGGCTAGAACCATAGAAGTCAAGGAAGAGGAGGGTGAGAGGCGCCATGACAGCGATGAGGCTTCGTGCATTGTAGACACCTGCTGCGGCGATGCACTGAGATGTTGCAACCGTTTGGCTCTTCTTGATGAGATCTCTCCTTATGACCATTAGGCTTTCGTGATTCGTATCAGTCGATCCCGGCATATACCGGTTGCATCGAGACGATCCAAGAAACAGCGATGTCTTGCCATCCCGGTCCGAGTCAGCAGACTGCGGTGGGGGTTAAGTCCAGTTTGACCGGGCGAGCGGCGACCATTCCGAAAGCTCGTAGCAGGACTCGAGCACCCATTCGTCGTCGCAAAGCCATGCGGTACTAGATAGACGATGTGCTGGTCACAGCGCGATGTGAACACCCTCGGTAAGGTTGCCGTTCTCTGGAGGACCTAATGTGCCTCGTCAGGCAGACACATGCGGAACAAAGGGCTAGCTCACGATGCCTCGACTCCTGTGCTCTTTTGGGATTGACGCAAGAGACACCCCTCAAGGTCATCCCACTCTCGACTTGTCATCTGAGGCCTTGGCATCCGCAGTCCTCATCTCCACCCATGCATGCGCATCTTCTTCAGACTGCCCGGTCAACCTTCCAGTCCAGTTCATCCCGATATTCCGGTATGCTCGCTGCACTATCTCCAAAACCCTATCTCGTACTCGCCCTTCCGCCCAACTGAGGAGCATCCGCTCGTACACCGAGGCAGATGGGTCGGTGAGGAGCGAAAAGTACTCGATCGGGCTGAACGTGTCGGGTGCGAGAGCGCGAGAGGCGCGGAGGGCATAGGTCAGAGCGGAGCGGGTAAGGAAAGGTTCCGCTGGGGGAGAGCAAGGAGGGTCGTTGTCGAAGGGGGATTGCAATGGTCGTTTGTGAGGTGCGGTGAGCTCGATGAGCGTTGAATGAAAGGCGGAGCGGGAGTCTGAGTGGGCGAGGTGGAAGAGCAGCAGGAGCGAGGTGAACTCCGCTGTATAGTCGGCTACCTCCAGTCCAGCAAGCTTGTCGGCTAAGCCATCGAGTCCGCCCTTAGTACTGCTTTTGACGGTGTACACTCCTGGAACAAGCCGGCTTAGAGCGGAGAGTAGTTGAGGGGCGTTGTGGGCCATTATAGCCAGTCGAGCGGAAGATTCGAAGACTGCTTTGAGTCAGCGACTGGGAGTTAAGCATTTGAGATGAGGGGGACACCTGATGTTGCGAAGGTGTCGGTCCGATGGGAAGCAACGATACCCTCGCGCAGCTTCCCTAAGGGGACAGTGAGCTCGCATCGCTCATAAACAGCTAAGTGGGCACGAACTGAAGAGCAAGATTATGCTGCCCAGACTCTCCAGCTCCTCCGTTGCCCAAGCCGGCGGCGGACTATCCCTTCCCCTCGAGAACGCCTTATAATGCTTATCCAACTACCCCTCATCAGCTGATACTCCAGCCCAACTCGAGGGGACGAACTCGCTCATCGATATAAGCCCTATACCGCTCCTGAACAGCCCAGTCCTTCAGTCTAGGAGGGACATATCTCAGCTCAGGAGATCCTGCAGGGGGTCGGACAAACCCACGCATCGCCCTGTGCCGCGTCTCCCCCGCTGCGCGAGACGGATTGGAGGAGGTCCATCTCGTCGGACTCGACTTTGAGGGACCGGTGCATGGGTTTGAAGTCGGAGGCGGGGGACGCTAATGCTGAAGTCTTTGATGATGGGATACGCGAGGTTGACGGGCGGTAGGAAGGTCCGGCCCTGGGGTTGATGTGACTTGATGATGGGGATGTCGGGTTGGTGGGAGTTGGTGCGGAGGAGAGTGAAGTTTCGCCGCGCTGACGCAGGTGAGGAGGCACATAGCGCTGCTGCATGGCGCTGAAAGGTGCTATTCTAAGGTGTATGATAGCAGCTCAGCATCCGTAGAGAAGATGGAGCATATTTGGGTAATGTTCGAGTGCACGTTGCGGCGCGTTAGGGACCGGCTCGGAACCGAGTTCTCAAAGTTGCCCAGCAGCGACAGAAGGTGCTCTTGGAGACCGTGGAGACGGGTCAAGGTTGCTTCCGGTCTTTAACTGACGGCAACAAAGAGGTCATGGGTGTCATAACGTCTCATCAAAAGGCATCCATCCTCGACAGCTCCGAGCACCGCACAAGCACCTTGTTCTCCCTGCATCCCCTGACTCTCCTTCGTCTGCTCCACTCAGCTGTCTCCCTTCGCCTGATGCATCGGCATAATCGAAGGTCAACTCGTCGCCCACTTGGATCCTCCTCTTTGTCTACACCATCATCAGCCTTGTCTTCGTCCCGTTTTTGTGATGAGGTGGCACTGACGAAGATCGCAGCTCTCGACCACCCCGGACCACCTCCCCACCTGGCGACATGAATGACGCAATTCGGCTCACACGAGTGATTGAGGAAACGGCCGACGTTACCAATGTGTCGCGGATCAATATGGAGGGATCCGGAAGGAAGGCGGTAGGAGAGGGTGTAGTTTCCCTGCCCTTCTGATTGGCCCGATGGACGCTGTGACCAGCGGAAGCGGGCTTCGATGGTCGTGAGGATCTCGCCCGCATAGAGGGAAATGAAGGTGCCGGCTTGGAGGGATCGTGGAGAGAAGGTGGAACCGGTGAAGAAGAGGCCGAGACCGATGCCGGACGTGGGAGGCCGGACGGTCAGAGGAACTCTTTGACACAGTGTCAGCGAAGCCAGTGACAGATGAGGAGCGGACTCACCGTACGCCTCGCTGCGTGATGCGGTTGGCGCACGTCTCCGCGCAAGGGCAGCGGCGCGAGCACTCGACCAATGGGAGCTTTGAGGGTAGTGCTTCGAGGTCCAGCGTCTGTTGACCTTCGTTACTTGACGGTACACTATAGAAGTTGCCTGTCCAGGCTCAGCGAGGGAAGCGTAAGCCTGACTTACCGAACTGCGATACACAATCGCAGACTTCCCCGGCATTCACTGTACAGCTCCACCCATCGTCAGTAGCAGCCTCGCAATTGCAGGTCCAGCTCTCGTCGTCGTCATCTTCATCGTCATCGATTTCATTCTCGTGATCGGGTAGAATAGCTTGTGATAATGGTGTCCCATCCGGAAGAATCGAGTCCACCACGTACTATCCGCGATTCAGTGTGAGACATGCCAAATCGACAAGATAGACGGACGGTCCGGAAATCCCCGAGTAGATCAGTCAGAGCTTCGCTGCTAAAACCTTCCACCGGGACCGGCACTGGCTCTGATCCAAGTGAGATGTCTCGAGCTCTGACATGGTTGAGCGGTGTTTTGTCAGTCCGCATCGGGACATGTCGTTATCCCCAGTGACGGGAGATTCCAGTCTGAACACATGAGAGTGGAATGAAACTGCCACACGGGCGATTCGGAGGGTTTTGAGTTGAAACCCTTAGCGCCCAGAATGATTTTGATCCGGTGACGTGCTCCATCAGTCACGTCGCGATACGGGCTGGCTCTCGAATCACCTGCTGCGCAGCGGCTTCCGTCCCTGAGACGGCACTTTCACATATAGCTTTATCCCTTTCTCATCACAATCCCCATTTTCTACTTGCCACCTCAATCATCACTACACTCGTTGTTGTTTACGATCACTTCCACACGAACCACATCAATATGTTCACAAAATCTCTTGTTGTCCTCGCTGTGGCTGGCTCGGCTCTCGGTCAGATGATTCAGACACCCGTAAGTCGCTCGTCGATCTCCGCATCATCCCCCTCCGCTTTTCCCGCACGATCGTGTCAGCTGCTGACAATGCACGTTCTCTAGGCTTCGCTCGTCGAATGCCGTCAGTTTTCGAACAGCTTGGAACGTCTAGATCGACCCTCTGACTGCCATTTCCAGAACCCGCATCTCTCACCTTCACAGGTGGTACCGGGCCATACATTCTGTGAGTCCCGCCAGCTTGATTTCTTCATCCACCACTCCCTCTGTGTGATAGAATGAGCGGGATCGATGGACTGGCTCCTCGCGAGAGCAATGGCTTCATTGCACCGACCGCCCCGCTTCTCCGCCTTTCAGCCACTTCCCGTTCGGACTGAGTGTTTTCCTGAGCCTTGCTGACGGAATCAACTTTTCCTCTCCTCTCCCTCCTCACTCTTCCACTGCCGTCTGCCCTCATGCACCTCCCGATGAATCCTCAGTGCTGCGATTCCTGGTGGACAGGTCTCGGCTCCTTCGATCGAGACAATCAGCTCGGGTCTCACCTCCAGCCCTTACACCTGGAACGTCAACCTGGCTAGCGGTGAGGCCATCCGAGAGTCTAGAAAGGTTTCCTTATGTGCGCAGGAACCAACATCACGCTTAAGATTACCGACTCGACCGGTCTGATTGGCTACTCCTCGCCGTTGGTCGTATGTCATCCTTTCCCCCCTTCATGCAGAACCCCGCTAATTGGATTCGCTCTCAGATCCAACCAGGGTCTTCTAACGCGTGCCTCAACTCCACCGCATCGACCGCCGGTGTCGCTACTACCGGTGCCATCACCACCACTGCGACTGGGTCGATGACCACTGCTAGCGGCACCACTTCGGCTATGATGACAACGAGCACCACCTCGCTCATGATGTCCACTTCCGCTATGTCTTCGGCCCCGTCGTCTTCCGCCGCTGCCGCAAGTAAATCTGCCTCGTCCGCGGCGAGGTAAGCTTTCCTCTCCCCTCTTTTTTGATTGGGATTCTGAAGTCGCTCATTGTAGCACCCCCGTCTCCAGCACCACTCCCTCAGCCTCGGCGGCGGCGACCACCTCTGCAAAGGCTTCAGGCGCCTTTGCCACTGCCGTGATCGGTCTTCCTGCCATCGCCCTCGCCGTCGTCGGCGGCCTCGCCCTTCTGCTCTGAGCGTACTACACCTCGTTACGGTTGATATCCTCCTACCCTTGTCTACCGCGGATATAATCTCCTCATATTTCAAGCGTTTCTTTTCGGCCCGGGCATCTTTCTCGTCTCATAAAAGTTCGCTCTTGTCCTATCCTTACCACAGCATTAATATCTCTCTCCCATTGTTCGTTTTTCGCGGCGTAGCCACCATTGTCAGGGGTTGTCAGTAGTGTGCTAGGTCGGCTTTTCATGCAAAGAGTTCAAAGCAGCCAGGTTTCCTCAAAAAGCAAGCTTGAGCAGGATTTCCACCTGAAGTGACGCGACTGAACGCCTCGCCGTAAAGATTTCGCTACCTTACAGGCTGTACCCTTTTCATTCTGTGCCTGTCTTTGTACTCCTCGATAAAACTGGTCCTAGCCTTCTCGAGACGATTGCTGGAACCATAGCCTCCGACGCCTTGTAGATAGTTACGATGGAGACCGTCCTCTATGGTGAACGGGCATTCTTTGCCGAGGGTCACTTCCCAGACTTCGCGGTCGAGAACCTCACATCGACTATCCAGGTTCGTGTTTCTTCCGGGACGACGATGTCGATCTATTCTCTTACCTCAGGTGCTCTTAGCGCCTCGGAGGACAAGTCGTCGCCGAACGTAATGATTCGACTCTCCTCATCGTCAACCCCTCCTCGCTTCTCCACACGAAAGAGCTCGAGAACCTCTCCTTCCTGTCCAAAAATTACCCCGACGTCCCCCAAACTACCCTCATCCCCTACCACTATCTCTCCATCTGTGCCCTCCGCTCAACTCGGGTCCCCCTCCCCGACCTTTCACCCGCCACCCCATATTTCGTACACCCCGACGCCTCAAGGGACCACGCTCCCCTCGGAGCTTGGGTGAGCGTCAACATCCATCGACACGAGGGCGAGTCCGCCGAGGCAGCCCGAATCAACGTGATCTCACTGCTCGAATCCGGCGGTGCCATCAGCGTGAGTAAGAGAGCCCATGCTGATTTACTGGTTGTGGACACGACGAGCCAGTTTTACAAGACTGTCAAGGCTGAGAAGGAGAAGTTTGGGAGGGATTGGCAGAAGCTGGCGGAGAGGGATTGGGTGGAGGCTTGTGTTCAGGAGAAAAGGCTGATGTGGAGGTCTATCAAAGAAGAAGCTGAGAACGGGGAAGAGTCGTTCGAGGATGAACCGGTTGGAACGGGGAAGGGGAAGGGGACGGGTAGACCTACTGGAACGTGAGTCGCGCAGTTAGGTGTGGATTCGTGCTGATGGAGGGATAGACCGAGGGTGGAGTATACGCCCCAGGATGACGACTTTCTGTGTCGGTACCTTGCGGCATTCCATCCGGATGGCTCATGGCATTCAAGAAAGACCTATCATTTGCTCGTACGTGCTCCTACACCCTAAGTGCGATTGTTGACGAGGCGGACTAAAGGCGGGCATGACTGCGGAATACCCAATCGCAGACCGACATACGGGCCAATCGTGGCACGAGCGATTCAAAAAGAACTCGGCGCCGTTCACTAGGCGGATCCAGAAGCTTGTGCGGGAGGGCGTGGATAAGACGCTGAAGACGGAGAAGGAGAGGGCGAAGGCGGCGCAGATCCAGGCAGCGAGGGGAGAACCAGTATCTTCGGAGGCAGCATTACCGTGAGTGCGGTTTGGGTACCAGTGCAGGGAAGCTGAGACGCGCAGTGCTTTGCGAGATGGCCATACTACAGCTGAGATGGAAGGAGCGAGATTGACTGAGGTTGCTCTACAGCGAGTTGTCTCTATACTTTTCCGCGAAGTTGGGCTGAATATCGCAGAGCACTTCAAGAGCCTCCTAGAGGTCTATCAATCCAACTGCAGGCTCAGGAAGCACCGCCCGTCCAAGCAGTCAGCCTGGATGTCTCCATCGTCGAGCTCGAGACTGCAGCAGTGACAGGCAAGCGGAAGCTCGTGGACTCCGATAGCGACCACGATCCTGCACCTATTCAGGCTGCAAGGAGTAAAGGCAAAGGTCGAGCTCAGGACCTCAGCGACAAACTCCCGCCAAACGGCGTTGCAGCAGAATCTCAAGCCGAACCCGCATTCCAGTCGCCGCTGCCTCGTCTTGAAGCCGACGACGCCGCGGTCGACCGGGCTTCAGCCAGTCTCGAGGAGAGCCAGAATACAATCAGCAGTAATGGCCATGATCCTCGCTTGGTTGGGGCGAAGACGCAGGCTGTGCTCGAAGCCTTCGCGCACGCCCGGCCAGCGGTATCTCATGGCTCGCCAGGGATGCGTCGTGCTCGTGTAAGGATGAGTGAACAGCCTGTCGCATCGAGGTCATACACAGAGGCTCGATCACCGCAAATCCAGCAGCGCTCGCCTTACGTCCGTAGTCCAGTCCGACCTGCAACCGAGCTCATTCGTACCCGTCATTCAATGCCTCCACAAGCCATTGACCGCCCGCCTGGGCAGTCCGGGACGACACGAATGTCCATTCCCCTTCGCCTCGACTTTGATTTCCGTGGCGTCACAGCTGGAGAAGGACAGACACGGTACGAAACGCCCAGTCCAGGACGGAATCGATCTCTCCTCCGCGACGAGATTGTTTCAAGCGCGAGTAAGCGTCGGCGAGCGCTTGAAAGAGCAGCACAGAGAGGCGCCCGGTCTTCCCCCGACAAGGTCTACGTGTCAACCGCCATTCCCGCCGCTCGATCTACGCCCGATCCTGGTATCCGACCTCATCGCGGTCGATCACTCTCACCGCCTCTCTCGCCCGCTCAGAAGACAGAGCGGATCTTAGCTGGTCAAGAACTGATTCGGGCAGTGAAGGATCAGTATCGGGCTCGGATATCGGGTCTGTCAGAGAAGTATGGGGTGAGACCGACCGAGTTGTTCAGGGTGGTAAATGAGATGCCGAAGAGCAGGGGTGGGGCGGGGAGTCAAGTTTACTGGTTGGATGTGGAGGAGGGGCTGAGGAGGCATTTTGGGTTTTAGATCGTCGTCGAGGGTATCACTTGTGTTGCAATTCTTGGTAATATAGCTGATATAGCTATGCATGGAGTCAAGCTACTAAATATCATTCAGCCTAAGCTTCATCGTATTCTTAAGTACGCTGTGCTACTCAAAGACCTCCCTGTACAGCCTGTCAGTCTTGGACACAGGTGACAAGGCCACTCACATCGCGCCATATTCAAACACCCTGAACAATCTCTCATCCTGCATACTTTCTGTCCAACCAATCCTGCAGTCACTCGTCAGCTCCGCCAGCCCATTGACCAATCCCCCACTCACGCGTCCCTCCAGTCAAGTCCCATTTCGGCCTGGACTATACCGCGGTTCTCCCACTGCTTGAGCTCAGAGTCGGGGACGCCGCGGAACAGCACCTGGTTCCGTCCAGATCAGCGGTGTGGCTTCTCTTTCCCGGTGTTCACGGGACTAACGAAGACTCTGACGAGGACTTGAGGGGGAGGGATGATGGTGAGACTGATAGCCGGAGCGATCTGATCCGGGCCCAACAGCCTTCGAAACATAAACGATCTACCAGATTGGGAAGAGCTCCATACCTGTACGCCTGATTGACTCTCAGCTGATCCCAGAATCTCGGTATCAGCACTCACGATATTCTTGTGCCTAGTAACACTCGGTAGCCAAGAGGTGATCATCGCCGTCCGACTCTCGACTGGTAATCCGAGAACAGAGAGGATGCGGTCGATGTGCGGGACGAACGTGCTTTGGGAGAGACACCAAGCGTTCTGAGGTCTGATGTCTGGCCAAGCTAATTTGAGTATCAGCTTCGATGAGCTGACGGTCTCGTCGCATGCGCTCACCGGGAACGAGTGGGTCCTCAGGCTTGGTAGTAGCGGGTTTCGGCTTGCTCGTCGGCCTGCGCAACGTTCAGCAAAACGGAGGGCAGACGAAGAGGATCGGTGCACAGGAGCTCGACAAACAGGCCGCTTGATTCGGTACCGGTGAGCAGATCCTCAACAGTCCCCCCAGGCTTGACCTTGAGGAACCACCGGAGCCTCTGCCTGGCACCGTCCGGGACGAGCGAGGTCATCGGGTACGCGGTTAGCACCTGCCAGTCCACGACGGACATGGACACCTCAAGCTGTACCCCACTTTAGCCTACTAGTATCGGCTTGCGGATAGCGATAGACGTGCACTCGACTCCTCCGGGAATAGCATGTCGACCCTCGGACGAATCGAGCGGGGTCGGAAGAGCAGTCGGGCTGTGTTCATATTGTGGACGATATCTGCGAACGTGTCGGGTCTTCGAGTTGGATATGTAGGATAAGACGCACACTTGGTCAGGACTTCGTTCGGACCGAGCTGCTGGCCGACAAATTTCTGCTTGAAAGTGGTTGGCTATCGCCTTCCGTCAGACTTCCGATATCGTGAAGTGTAGGAAGATCACCTCGATGGACAGGGTGCCAAGGTAGTCTGCATGTTCGGATCAGTCTAGTTCACAGCGGAAGATCGGAAACCACACCTCCCGCCGGAGGACCCTTGGACAGGTCACTGCCATCCGCATCGGCTCGCCCTTACAACCACTTCAGTGCTCACCCGGAGACCGTGCCGGTGAATGCGTTCGACTTGCCGGCAGACGTCGTGCTATGGATGTTCGTCTCCGCCGAGCTGACATCACCCTTACCACCTGGACGAGTTGGAATTGAGCTATGAGTTCGGCTCAGCGATATGAAGACGACGGACCTCCCCCACCTCCACCTCCACCTTCCTTCTTGCCACCCCCTCCACCCCCACCTCCGCCTCCTCCGCCTCCTCCGCCACTTCCACCAGCAGACTTCGGCTATCCGCATCACGCGATCAGCCTCATCCTCATTTTTTCTTTCACTCGCCAAGAACGATGACTACCCACGCTCTTCTCATACACATGCACGTCCAGCCTCGCAACATGTTTCCCCGCACAAGCATAATGGAACGAATCATTGTCCGTGCTAGCCCCCCCCGCCCATCAGCCTTTCTCCTTCTAACCCCCCTCGCCGCACTTACAGGAAGATGTCCTCGCCCGCTGCGAAGCCGCCGACGATAGGCATCTCGGAAGCCCGGCAGCTTAGCCTGACGATGTGCGTGGTGGGGATGCTGAACTTCTCGGTCGCGAGCTGGATCGCTTTCTGGTGTGGTACTGTCATTAGCGAAATGGAGGTGTTAGGGAGTGGGCTTTGACTCAGGTCGAGGGTAGTGGGTAGGGCGACGAGGGCCTCGCTGTCCCCTGCGGAGAGATAGAGCATCCGGGGCGGTTGAGCCATCTCGGAGCTCTACCTCTTGGAGTCGACCGTACCCTGGCGTGACGAATGCTTGGATGAGATTGTGAGGGGTTTCCGCAGAGGTGGATGCGTTGGTGAGAGACGTTTGGGAGATAAGGCGGCAGAATTGAGTATTGCTCTGCGCCTCTCAAACGGGTTTAGAAAGTCCAGCGTTGAAGGATGACAGTCCTGGTGAGTCAAGCTTACGAGCTTGAGCGGTGAGAAGGTGAGAACAGTATCATCAGGAAGAGAGAGGCCATCATTCTACGTGCGTACGCACGCCCGTGATGGCACAACGGAATGATCCGCGGTATCATCGGAGCGATATGCTCAATCGCTCGGCAACGCTGTGCCTATTGATTCCACTTGCTCAATGAGGCTCGAGAACACACGATGGAGACCGAAACAGCGGTACCTGAGCGGAACAAACCCCGAAAGTACGTCAGCTGACGTCGTAAGAGCATTTCTTACGGCGAAGGAACAGGAACCAACTTTTTGTCTGCGTTCTTCCGCATCTTCAATCTCCGCAAACGATCGACCTCTCGGCATCGGTAACATCATCTTCCTACGAGGAAGGTTGTGGTG
>JAABUY010000636.1_pt1 | contig 57943 bp, 45 predicted proteins | sample 5560271 | NCBI WGS metagenome assembly JAABUY01 (sample SAMN10711886, study PRJNA513374) | rock metagenome | isolation source: Antarctica rocks | place: Antarctica: Victoria Land, University Valley | reverse complement strand
CGGCCTCCTGGGCTCGCTCGACCTCGTGGAACTCAACCCCTTTCTCGACGACCGCGGCAGAAGCGCCATGATCCTGGTCGACCTCGTGGCGAGCCTGTTCGGCCGCAGCGTCATGGATCGCGCCACGACGGCGGGGCGGCTGGTCTGATGTCGGAAACAGGCGCCTGCCGAGGCCGCAGCATCGGAACCCGATGGGCGCCGATCGCCTATTCCTCCCGACGCTTTCCGCCAGGAGACCGATGCCGACCGGGGGAGCTCTACCTGGAGTTCCGACCCTGATCGGCGGCCGTCGAGCGCCGAAGTCATTTCCCGGGCGTGGGCGGCGGCAGCGGCGCTCCGCTGCGGAGCAGCCAGAACAGGATCAGCAACACGCCGAGCGCGATGCAGAGACCGGCGATGGCGCGCGGACTCAGCTGCAGGCCCGGCCGTGGCCGGGCGCGCGTGGACATGGGTGCGGGCGAGGGCAGCGTACCCGGGCGCAGGATCCCGCCGGTGCTGGGCATGGCGCCGGAGGCCGCGCCCGCCACGTCGGGGCCGCGCCCGTCGAGCACCGCCTCCGCGAGGTGGCGGTAGGTCGCGAGCCGGCGCGGCGTGCTTTCGCCGAGCAGGTAGGACTGGGCTTCCGCCGCATCGGGCATCCGGCCCTGGAGCCGGCCATAGGCCTGAAGCCAATCGTATTTGTTCTGCTTGTAGAGCGAATAGGCCACGAGCCCGACGATGTCCTTGTCGCTGGTGACCAAGCTGGTAAACACGACATTGTGTTCGGCCGGGTCCACGATGGTGGGGTCGGGTGTGAGGACTTCGGAGTCCCGTCCCGTCCCCGCCATCATCGATCGCTCCGCATCGGTCCGTGTCGCTACCTGGTCCATCGCCGGTGCTCCCCACCCTGATTTCCCGGGATCAACCGCGAGCCCGCCCGGCCGGATCCGTCGCGGCGCTCCAACGCGTCACATCGCACGAAAGGACTGCATCCTGCCGCCGCACGCCGATTTCGAGCAGGCCCTCCAGGCTCGTGGTTTCCGCCTCGTGGCCGGGATCGACGAGGCCGGCCGCGGACCCCTGGCCGGCCCGGTCTCGGCCGCGGCCGTCATCCTGGACCTCGCGGATGTGCCCGAAGGCATCGACGATTCGAAAGCCCTGCCGTCCGAGCGGCGCGAGGACCTCTGTTCGGCCATCCTGGCCCGGGCGGTCGCGGTCGGCATCGGCTTCGCCAGCGCGGCCGAGATCGATGCGGTCAACATCCGGCAGGCAACCTTCATGGCGATGCGCCGGGCCGTGGGCGCCCTTTCGGCCGAGCCGCACTATCTGCTGGTCGACGGCAAGGACGGGCCGCCCGGTCTCGCCTGTCCGCTCCGCACCGTGGTGAAAGGCGATGCCCTGTCGCTGTCGATCGCGGCTGCATCGATCGTCGCCAAGGTGATGCGGGACCGGCTGATGGTGCGGCTCCATGCGGTGCATCCGCTCTATGGCTTCGCGGTCCACAAGGGCTATGCCACGGCCGCGCACCGGGCCGCGCTGCGGACCCATGGGCCATCGCCGTTCCACCGGTTGAGCTTCTCCTCGGCATCCCGTCGCGAGGCCGACGACGGAACGGTCGGGTAGCCGGTCGCGGACCCAAAAAGCCGTGGGATGCCGTCTGCGTCCGCACGGCGTCGCGCCCGCATCGTGACCGAAGCGTAACGAAACAGGACAGCATCGGACGGGCTCCGGCAACGTGGGCTTTACCTTAACGCCCCATAGTCCCGGTCGTGAGTTGCGTATCCCGGTGTGTGTCACATGTCCCCAGCACAGGCCGGAACGGCCGCTTCGAAGCTCCAGTCAAAGGTATCGCGTCCTGGAGCTTCGACGGCTCGCCTCAGACCACTGGCGCCGGTCCTGGGAGACCGGATCATCATCTCGGACTGCCTCGACGCCCTTGCGGCGCTGCCGGCCGAGAGCGTCGACCTCGTGTTCGCCGACCCGCCCTACAACCTCCAGCTGTCGCGCGCGCTGACCCGGCCCGACCAGAGCCTCGTCGACGCCGTCGACGACGATTGGGACCGCTTCGCCAGCTTCGCCGATTACGACCGTTTCACGACCGCGTGGCTGCAGGGCGTGCGACGGGTGATGAAGCCCAACGCGACCCTGTTCGTGATCGGCTCCTACCACAACATCTTCCGGGTCGGCTCGACCCTCCAGGATCTCGGCTTCTGGATCCTCAACGACGTCGTCTGGCTCAAGGCCAACCCGATGCCGAACTTCCGCGGGCGCCGCTTCACCAACGCCCATGAGACGCTGATCTGGGCGTCGCGGGACGAGGCCGCCAAGCAATATACATTCAACTACGAGGCCCTGAAGGGCGCCAACGACGACACGCAGATGCGGTCGGACTGGTTCATGCCGATCTGCTCGGGGGGCGAGCGCCTCAAGGACCGCAACGGCGCCAAGCTCCACCCGACCCAGAAGCCCGAAGCCCTGCTGACCCGCATCCTGCTCAGCGCCACGAAGCCCGGCGACGTGGTGCTCGACCCCTTCTTAGGGTCCGGCACGACCGGAGCGGTGGCGCGCCGCTATGGCCGCACCTGCGTCGGCATCGAGCGCGATCCCGTCTACGCCAAGGCGGCGGCGGCCCGCATCGCGGCCGTCGAACCCGTCGGGGCCGAGACGCTCGACGTGCTGGCCACCAAACGGAGCGAGCCTCGCCTCGCCTTCGCGACCCTGCTCGAGACCGGCGCCGTCGTGCCCGGCCAGGCGCTCTACGACGCCCGCCGGCGCGTCAAGGCCGCGGTGCGGGCCGATGGCCTCATCGGCATCGGCACGATCGCGGGCTCGATCCACAAGATCGGGGCCCTGGCCCAGGGCCTGCCGGCCTGCAACGGCTGGGCTTATTGGCATTACGACGACGCCGGCACGCTGAAGCCGATCGACACTTTGCGCGAGCGCGCCCGGGCGGACATGCGGGATGGCTGAACCACATCACTCGGCCGGAAACTTCGCGGCACCGGCCAGTTCCTCTTTCGGCTGCGGCCCGGAGAGACGACTGAGCCGCGGCGCGGTCGAGGGTCTCGCCTGATTTCGACGGACTGTACCTCGATCAGGCCGTCGAAGAAGCTCACGATCGCGCCCGGCCAAGCGCCGAAATCGAGCAACATCTCAGCCAAATCCATGGGATCGGGCCCCCCGCTGCGGACCGCTACGATCGACAGCGGCAGGCACCGATGCCCCGCTTCAACCCCGGATTACAGCGGACATCGACATGATGGCCGATGAGCCTGTCATCGAAAATCGCGCTATAGCGGGTCGCGCATCGGCGCCGGCCGGCGAACCCGCGAACCCGCGAGGGACGCCGCGGACAGGCGCACACGGCGGCTCGGGGAGGGGATGGATCATGGTGGTGGAAACGGCTGCGGCCTTGTCGACTCCGGAAGCCGTCCGCACCCGCGCCGACCTGATCGACCGTGCCGCGGCGCTGCTGGAGCGTGCTTGCGGGGCCGGCGGCTTCGTCCGCGACCTGTTCGGCCGGGTACCGCCCGAGGATCTGGCCACCTATTCGGCCGAGGCCCTGGCCGACCTCGCGGGTGATGCGCGCCTTCACCTCGCACGGCCCCGCGTCGCCGGGTCCCGATCGGGCCTGCAACTCCGCGACGTTACGGTGCGGCACCTCGGCCGGACGTGGGACCTCACCGTCCTCGACGTCGTCAACGACAACCGGCCGTTCCTGCTGGATTCGACGCTGGCCGAACTGAACCGGCAAGGCCTGACGCCCTATCTGGTCGCGCATCCGATCCTCGGCGTCGAGCGCGACGCCGCCGGCGCGCTGGTCCGTGTCGTGGGAGAGACGACGGCCAATGCTCAAGGGGTCTTCGCGCGCGAAAGCCTCATCCACATCCACCTCGACCGGATCGACGCCGGAGAAGCGCGGCAGCAACTCGTCGCCGGACTCGAGCGGATGTTCCGCGATGTCGGGATCGCCACGGGGGACCACGATGCCATGCTGGGGCGGCTCGGGACGCTGGCCGACCATTATGGCGAGACGCCTCCGTGGCTGCCGCAGGCCGAGGTCGACGAAGTCCGGGATTTCCTGACTTGGTTGCGGGACGGCCACTTCACCCTGCTCGGGCTGCGCGAGCAGGGAACGCCGGCCGATTCCCAGGCTGTCGTCGAGGGCTCGGGCCTGGGGATCCTGCGCGATCCCGCCGTCGAGGCACTGCGGCGGGGCCGCGCACCAGCCGACCCGATGCCCGAGATCGCCGCCTTCCTCAAGGGGCCGAGCGCCATCGCGGTCACCAAGGGAAACTTCAAGTCGCGGGTGCACCGGGCCGTCTACGTGGATTATGTCGCGGTCAAGCTGTTCTCGCGGTCCGGGACTCTGACGGGCTTCCTCGGCATGGTGGGCCTGTTCACGGCGTCGGCCTATACGGGTTCAGCCCGCGACGTCCCCTATCTGCGCCGCAAGGTGGCGGCGGTGGTGGAGCGCGCCGGCCTCGACCCGACCAGCCATGCCGGCCGCAGTCTCTTGGCCGTGCTGGAGAACTATCCGCGCGACGAGCTGTTCCAGATCGGCGTCGAACGCCTTTTTCGTTTCACGCTGGCGATCGCCGAGCTCGCCGACCGGCCGCGGATCCGCGTCCTGGTCCGGCCGGACCGTTTCGGCCGCTTCGTGTCGCTGCTCGTCTATGTGTTCAAGGACCGCTACACGTCCGTCGTCCGGGCCCGCATCGGGGCCTTCCTCGCCCAGACCTACGGCGGCCGACTGTCGGCCTCCTATCCGGACTACCCGGACGGGCCGCTGGCCCGCACCCATTACATCATCGGGCTGAACGAGGGCGGCGTGCCCGAGCGAAATCCCGCCATCCTGGAACGGGAGATCGCCGCCCTCGTGCGAACCTGGGGCGACGCATTGAGCGGTGCCCTCGCCGAGACGCGGGAGGGGCGGCAGGCGCGTGCGCTCGCGGCCCGCTATGCGGATGCTTTCTCGGCCGCATACCGGGAGAATTTCACGCCGGAGGACGCACTCGCCGACATCGTCATTCTCGAGAGCCTGGGCAGCAGCGACCCCCAGGCCGTCGACCTCGGCCGTCACGACACGGATCCCGCGGCGCAGATCCGTCTTAAGGTCTTCTCCCGCGGAACTCCGCAGCCCTTGTCCGACCGCGTTCCGGTGCTCGAGAACCTCGGGTTCAGGGTGATCGACGAACGCACATACGACATCCTGCCGGCCGGCGCCGCCGAGGATGCCCGAGTCTGGCTGCATGACATGCTGCTGGAGCGCGCGACCGGTGCCGCAATCGACCTCGACCGGCTGGGCGGGCCGTTGAAGGATGCCTTGCTGGCGCTGTCGGATGGACTTGCCGAGTCCGATGGCTTCAACCGCCTCGTGATCGAGGCGGATCTCACGTGGCGCGACGCGGCGCTGCTGCGAGCTTTCGGCCGCTACCTGCGGCAATTGCGGGTGCGTTACGGCCAGGACTATCTGGCCGCGACCCTGGCGCGTCATCCAGGCATCGCTGGATCGATCGTCGACCTCTTCCACGCGCGCTTCGATCCTGCCGCGCATGAGGGCGGCGAGGCCGCGATCCGGGCCGACCGCGAGGCGGAGATCCGCGCCGACATCGAGACCATGCTGGGCCGCGTGACGAGCCTCGACGACGACAGGATCCTGCGCCGCTTCGTTAATCTCGTCGAGGCGGCGGTGCGCACGAACGTCTTCCAGACCGCGCCCGACGGGAGCCCGCGCGACACGATCGCGTTCAAGTTCGCTTGCGCGGAGGTGAGCGGCATGCCGCTGCCGCGGCCCTTGTTCGAGATCTTCGTCCATTCCCCGCGTGTCGAGGGCCTGCATCTGCGCTTCGGCTACGTGGCGCGGGGGGGCTTGCGCTGGTCCGACCGGCCGGAGGATTTCCGCACCGAGGTCCTCGGCCTCGTGAAAGCCCAGCAGGTCAAGAATGCCGTGATCGTGCCCGTCGGCGCCAAGGGCGGCTTCGTCCCGAAGCGGCTGCCGCCGGTGGCCGAACGCGCGGCCTGGATGGCGGAAGGCACGGAAACCTACCGGATCTTCATCCGCACGCTCCTCGATCTCACGGACAACATCGAGGGCGGCCTCATCGTGCCGCCGCCCTCGACGGTCCGGCACGATGCCGACGACGCCTATCTCGTGGTCGCGGCCGACAAGGGCACGGCGACCTTCTCGGATACGGCCAATGCGCTGTCGCTGGAGCGTCGGCATTGGCTCGGTGACGCCTTCGCGTCCGGCGGCAGCCAGGGCTATGACCACAAGGCCATGGGGATCACGGCGCGAGGCGCCTGGGAGGCCGTGAAGCGCCACTTCCGCGAGATCGACATCGACATCGGCCGCGATCCCGTCACGGTGGCGGGAGTGGGCGACATGTCGGGCGACGTGTTCGGCAACGGCATGTTGCTGTCGCGCAGCCTCCGCCTCGTCGCGGCGTTCGATCACCGCGACATCTTCCTCGATCCGCAGCCGGATGCGGCGCGGAGCTTCGCCGAGCGCCAGCGCCTGTTCGCGCTGCCGCGATCGAGCTGGGCCGACTACGACCGGTCGCTGATCTCGCCCGGAGGCGGAGTGTTCTCACGGGGGCTGAAAGCCGTCCCGCTGTCGCCCGAGGTCCGCGCGGCGCTCGGTTTCGACGCGGCCACGGCGGCGCCTGCCGACCTGATGCAAGCGATCCTCTCCGCGCCGGTGGACCTCCTGTGGTTCGGCGGCATCGGCACCTATGTCCGGTCGGCCGCCGAGACCGATGACGATGCCGGCGACCGGGCCAACGATGCCGTGCGGATCACGGGCTCGGCCTTGCGGGCCAAGGTCGTGGGGGAGGGCGCCAACCTCGGGATGACCCAGCGCGGGCGCGTCAAGGCAGCGCTGGCGGGCGTGCGTCTCAACACCGACGCGATCGACAACTCGGCCGGCGTGAATACGTCGGACGTCGAGGTCAATATCAAGATCGCCCTGATGGGCCCGGAACGGGATGGGCGGCTCGATGCGGCGGCCCGCCTCGCCCTGCTGGTCGCCATGACCGACGAGGTCGCGTCCCTGGTGCTCCGCAACAACGCGCTGCAGACTTTGGCCCTTTCGCTCGCCATCCGCGGGGGGTTGGCCGCAACGGGTTTCGCGGTCCGCACCATGCAGGCCCTCGAAGCCGGAGGGCGCCTCGACCGTGCGGTGGAGTTGCTGCCGGATGACGTTGCGCTGGGTGAGCGCATGGCCCGCGGCGAGGGCCTGACCCGGCCGGAGTTCGCGGTGCTTCTGGCCTATGCCAAGCTGTCCCTCTACGATGCCTTGCTGGACAGCACCGTTCCCGAAGATCGCTATTTCAATCGAGAGTTGCAGCTCTACTTCCCCGAGGCGCTGCGGCGAGCCTTTCCGGACGCGGTGGAGGGACATCGTCTCCGCCGCGAGATCATCGCCACCGCCTTGTCCAACGTCATCGTCAATCGCGGCGGTCCTTCGCTCGTGACTCGACTCGTCGAGGAAACCGGTGTCGGCATCGCGACTATCGCCAAGGCGTTTGCCGTGACGCGCGATGCATTCGGCCTCGCCGACCTGAACGCGGCGATCGACGATCTCGGCAGTGCCGTTTCGGGCGAGACCCAACTCGGCCTCTATGCTGTGGTTCAGGATCTCCTGACCGACCGCATGATCTGGTTCATCCGCAACCTCGATCTTGCCGGCGACATCGAAAACGTCGTGTGCCGCTACCGCGACGGCATCGCCGCCACGGTGTCGGCCTTGCCGACGGTGCTGGGCGGCGCGGCGCTCAGCGCGATCGAGGCAAGACAGGCGGAACTCGTCCGATTGGGCCTGCGGGTCGAGTCCGCCCGCGTCCTTGCCGTCGTCCCGGCGCTCGCCTCGGCGCCCGATATCGTGCACGTGGCGGAGACCAGCGGACGGCCGATCGCCGAGGTGGCGGCGACGCATTTCGCCCTGGAGCGCGCCTTCGGCCTCGACGCCCTCATGGCGGCGGCCCGGGTTGCGCCCGTTTCGGACACCTATGATCAACTCGCCCTGGAGCGGGCCCTCGACACCATTCTGACGGTGCATCGCCGCCTGACCGCGGACGTCTTGAGCGAGGGGGGCGCAGGGTCCAGTGCGGTCGCCAGCTGGATCGAGGCCCGCGGCGCCTCGCTGGCCCGTGTCCGTCAGTCCATCGAGGTCGTGACCTCCACGGGAGCGACCGTGTCGAAGGCCACCTTCGCGGCAGGTCTCCTCACAGACTTGGCAAGACCGCGAAACCGGCCGAGGTTAAGGACTCGCCCGCGCGGGACGGCGCCCCTCGGATCGGATCCGTGATCCGCCCGGCGCAGGGTCGTTGCCGTACGATCGTGTGGACGGGCCGAGCGAAGAAGCATTGCCGTCACCAGCACGCGAGGCAACGCTTCCGAGAACAGAGGGCCTTGGCCCAGGGTACAACCGAAACGTCGCAGGTGACCCGCTTGGCCTTCGGTCTCCACGCCCTCCGCCAGGCTCTGGATGCCGAGCTGGCTCGCCATGCCGATCAGCCCCTCGACCACCACAACGCTCGCGTCGTCGGGCGCCAGCCGGTCTATCAAGGACCTGTCGATCCTGAGAATGTCGACCGACCCGGTGAGCAGGTCAGTCAGTGACGCGAAGCCCGTGCCGAAATGGTCGAGGGCGATGCGGACTCCTCTGGCCCGCATCGTCGCGAAGGCGCGTGCGACGACGTGATCCCGGCGCCTCATGTGGACGGGTTCGGTCACTTTCAGGATCACGTGTTTCAGTGGGACGTCTTCGCGGTGAAACGCTTCGGCCAGATCTTGGACGAAACCGCCGCCGTGGAAGTCCGCCGTGGAGACGTTCAGGCTGACATGCTGAAGGGAGCCTTCAAGCGCCAGCCAGGCGCGGACATCGGACGCGACTGCCGTCAGCATCCGGCGTGTCAATCGAGACGCGATGCGAGCGTCCTTCATCGCCTCTTGAACTGCGGCACCCTGACTGACCTCACCACGACCGCTGATCAGGCGCCACAGGGCCTCGACTCCCACCACGGCGCGCGTATCGAGACGGAAGATGGGCTGGTAGAAAGCCTCGATACGGCCTTCCGCGAGCGCCGACGCGATCTCCCGGATGGCGCCGACGCGATGGGTCATGGCGGTTCCGAGATCCGGCGAGTGGCGAACGAAACCACCGCGATCCGTTTCCTTTGCGTGGTACAGCGCGAGGTCGGCGTTCCGATGGACGACATCGGCCGTTCCGTCGGCCACCGACAATACCGCGGCGCCGATCGTGGCGCTCGGCAGGATCGCATGCTGGTCGCGGTCGGCCGGCTGGCTCAACGCATCGCGCAATCGTCCCGCGGCAGCCTCGAGACCGTTCACTGCGTCGAAGCCCTCGACCAGGACGGCAAACTCGTCGCCTCCAAGACGGAAGGCGGAGTTCGGTCTGGCTGCCTCGGCGATCCGCTTCGCGGCAAGCTGAAGCAGGTCGTCGCCTGCATGGTGGCCGAAAGTGTCGTTGACGAATTTCAGGTTGTCCAAATCGAGGAGGAGAAACGCCCAGGAACCAGGGTCGTCGCAAGACAGGCGCGACAAGACCTCATTGAAGCTCGCCCGGTTTGGAAGGTCCGTCAGAGCATCCACATACGTCCTGCGTTCGCGTTCCAACACCCGCTCGTGCCGCTCGAGAGCGATCGCACAAAGATTCACGCAGGTCTCGACGACCTTGTATTCCTGGATGCTCGGACCTCGCTTCTCGAAGTAATAGAAAGCGAAAGTCCCCAAGACACGGCCTTGGCCGTCACAGATCGGGCTCGACCAGCACGCTTTGATGCCCAAAGGCAGCGCGAGACTTTTGTAGTCAGTCCAACGCGAGTCGTTTTCGATGTCGGTGACGGCAACGGCAGCGCCGCAGAAGGCGGCGCTGCCGCAGGACCCGACATCCGGCCCTATGGCCAACCCTTCGAGCGCCGCTGTGAACTCAGCCGGCAGACTGGGCGCCGAAAGCGGATGAAGAGAACCGAGATCGACCCGCAAGATCGAACAGATGATCCCCGGCAGCCGATTTTCCACTTCGACGCAAAGGCGGTCCGCGGTGGCCGCCAGAGCCTCACCTTTTGCAACCATTTCAAGAATGATGTTCTGAAGCTGCAACAACGATGCGCTCGACGACTGGGGCTTATAGCGTGTCGACGATAGCTTTGAACGTTTTAACGAAGGAATGGCTTTTCAGCTAAATTTTAACCAAATTGGAAGGCGGCTCACATCGAAGGGCGCTGAAACATGGCTTGCCCAACGGGGCATGGTTCACGGGCCGAGGGTAAACGGTCAGCCGATCCTGTACGGCCGGCCGTACTGCCCTCTGCCGTTCGACCGCGTGCAGAGCCTTGCAAGTCTGTGCACTATGGGCTCCCACGGATATAACCGCTTCACTTCAAGGGCCGATGTCAGAAGTGAAGGTCGACTTCATCGAAGCGGTTTTCCGTGGGGACCCTATCGCTCGCCAACCTCCTCAGGAGAGATCGCTTGAAACCCACATCCGGCCTCGACCCCAACAGCTTCGCGTCGGAAACGCAGCCCATGGTCAAGCCGACGGGGTTCCGCGAGTATGACGCGCGCTGGCTGTTTCCGGAGGAGCTCAACCTGCTCGGCGCACAGGAACTCGGCCTCGGGCTCGGCACCCTGCTGCGAACGGACGGCATCCGCGACATCGTCACGGGCCACGATTTCCGCTCCTACTCGGCCTCCATCAAGCACGCGCTGGCGCTGGGGCTCGTCAGGGCCGGCCTGCGGGTCCACGACATCGGGCTCGCCCTGTCGCCCATGGCCTATTTCGCCCAGTTCGCCCTCGATGTTCCGGCCGTCGCCATGGTGACGGCCTCGCACAACGACAACGGTTGGACCGGCGTCAAGATGGGCCGGCAGCGGCCCGTCACCTTCGGCCCGGACGAGATGGGCCGCCTGCGCGACATCGTGCTGGGCGGGGAAGGGTCTCCGGCGGACGGCGGCTCCTACCGGCCGGTCGAGAACTTCCCCGAGCGCTACCTCGCCGACCTGCTCCAGGGCCGGACCATCGCCCGCAGGCTCAAGGTGGTGGCGGCCTGCGGCAACGGCACCGCGGGCGCCTTCGCGCCGGGACTGCTCGAAGCGCTCGGCTGCGAGGTGGTGCCGCTCGACACAATCGGCGATTTCACCTTCCCGCGCTACAATCCGAACCCCGAGGACATGCATATGCTCGAGGCCATGGCCGAGAAGGTCAGGGAGGTCGGCGCCGACGTGGGGCTCGGCTTCGACGGCGACGGCGACCGCTGCGGCGTGGTCGACGACGAGGGCCACGAGATCTTCGCCGACAAGGTGGGCGTCATGCTGGCGCGCGACCTGTCGGGCCTCCACCGCGGCGCGACCTTCGTGGTTGACGTGAAATCGAGCGGGCTGTTCGCGACCGACCCGGTCCTGCTGACGAACGGCGTCAGGGCCGATTACTGGAAGACCGGCCACAGCTACATCAAGCGCCGCGTGTCGGAGCTCGGTGCTCTGGCGGGCTTCGAGAAATCGGGGCATTTCTTCTTCAACACGCCGATCGGTCGGGGCTACGACGACGGCCTGCTGACCGCCATCGCGGTCATCGAGATGCTCGATCGGGCGCCCGGCAAGAGCATGGCGGATCTCTATCGCGACCTGCCGAAGACCTGGGGCTCGCCCACCATGTCGCCGCACTGCGCCGACGAGCGCAAATACGGCGTCGCGGCCGCGGTCGTGGCCCGCTTCGAGGCCATGGCGAAGGCCGGGGAGGGGTTCACGGGCCAGCCGATCCGCGACGTCAATACGGTCAACGGCGTCCGGGTCACGGTCGCGGACGGCACCTGGGGCCTCGTGCGCGCCTCGTCGAACAAGCCCGAACTGGTCGTGGTGGTCGAGAGCCCGGTGTCGGAGGCCCGCATGCGGGCGATGTTCGAGGCCATCGACGGCGTGCTGCGGGAGAACGACGGCGTCGGCGCCTACAATCAGACCCTCGCGCAGTAGCGATGCCAACCCGGCGGGCGGCGCTGGGCCGGTCGCGTCCACTACAGTTCGTCCATCGCATCGGGGTTGCCGTGCTCCCCGATGAACCTCGCACGCCAGGCCTCGGTTTCGTCGTCACGTTGGATCTCGAGCCCGATCCGGCTCGAGTCGGCCCGCGGCCTGTGATCGAGCCCCATCAGGGTCGGCACGTCGTCGACCGCGCCCTGCAGGTCGGCCATCACGTCCTCGTAGACCAGAAGCAGCGGCGCGATACCGTTGCGGGCGAAGAACACCTCCCAGCGCGTCCTGGACCGCCGCCCATATCAGCGCCTCCATGGTGGCCCGGCCGTCATAGACGGCGTCGCCGAGCGGTTCCAACGTCGACCGCCACTGCAGCGTCTGCAGGGCGCTGTGCCGCGACAAGGCCTGGTCGAGCAGGTCCCGCCGCCGCCAATGGATGAAGCGCAGGTTGGGCAGATGCCGTGTCCAGCCGATCTGCTGCCCCATCCTGAACAGGTGGATGGGAAAGACCTTGACCCCGTAGATGCCATTCTCCGTCGCGCCTTCGGTCAGCACGAGGCGGATTTGCTCGGCCCGGTCGGCGGGGTAGTGGGCGCCGAGCACCCGGCGCTGGTAGAGCGTGTTGAACGCATCCGCCGGGTGGCCCAGCGCCCCGGTACTGTCGAGGGCTCCGGCGAACCAGGAGCTGCCGCTCCGTGCGGTTCCGCAGATCGCGTAGCCGGCCCGCGCCGCCCTGGCCGTGGTGTCCGTCGCGCCCCGCCGTGTCGCATCCTCGGTCGCCATGGCGGAACCTCCTCGTTGCACCTGAACTCGGCATCCCGCCTCGCCGCGACGGTCGCGTCGCGTCTCCAAGAACTCGATCCGCCCGCAGTTGACGAAAGCCCCGCGGTCGGCACATTGCCCGCGACGCGCCGGATCGCCGGCCCGGTCGAGGGCACACCCATGGGTCTCACCGTCGCGGTCCAGATGGACCCTATCGACCGCATCAACATCGCGGGCGACTCCACCTTCGCGATGCTGCTGGCCGCCCGGGCGCGCGGCCATGCGCTGCTCTATTATACGCCCGAGAAGCTGTCGCAGCGGGCCGGCAGCGTGTTCGCGCCGATGCAGCCGCTGGAGGTGCGGGACGAGCCCGGCAATCACTTCACGCTGGACAAACCTCGGCAGACCGACCTCGCCGAGGTCGATGTCGTGCTGCTGCGCCAGGATCCGCCCTTCGACCTCGCCTACATCACGTCGACCCACCTCCTGGAGCGCGTCCACCCCGAGACCCTGGTGGTCAACGATCCCGCCGGCGTGCGCAACGCGCCGGAGAAGCTCTTCGTGCTCGACTTCCCCGAATTGATGCCGCCGACCCTGATCTCGCGCGACCGCGCCGCCATCGAGGCGTTCCGGGCCGAGCACGGCGACGTCGTGATGAAGCCGCTGCACGGCAACGGCGGCGCCGCCGTGTTCAAGGTGGCCGAGCGCGACCCCAATTTCGGCTCGCTGTTCGACCTGTTCACGGCGACCTTCCGCGAGCCCTGGGTGGTGCAGCGCTTCCTGCCGGAGGTCATGCAGGGCGACAAGCGCATCCTGCTGGTCGACGGAGTCGCCATGGGTGCGGTCAACCGGGTGCCGAACGGCGACGACATCCGATCCAACATGGTGCGGGGTGGGGCCGCGAACGCCACCGAACTCACGGCGCGCGAGCGGGAGATCTGCGACACCATCGGACCGGAGCTCAAGCGCCGCGGGCTGCTGTTCACCGGCATCGACGTGATCGACGGCAACCTGACCGAGATCAACGTCACCTCGCCCACGGGCCTGCGCGCCCTGAAGAGGCTCGGCGGACCCGACCTCGCACTGGCCATTTGGGACGCCATCGAGGGCAAGGTCGGCCGGAACTGAGCATGGCCGAACTCGCGCCAGGCCTTGCTTTCCATCCGGGCTATCTCGATCGCTCCGCGCAGGAGAGTCTGCTCCTCGAACTCAGGACCGTCCTGGTCGAGGCTCCGGCCTTCGTGCCCCGGATGCCGCGTACCGGAAAGGCCTTCTCGGTGCGCATGACCAATTGCGGCACGCTCGGCTGGGTGTCGGACGTCTCGGGCTACCGCTATCAACCGGCTCACCCGGACACCGGCCGCGCCTGGCCCCCGATCCCGGCCGCGGCACTTCGGGCCTGGCGGGACCTCGCCGGCTATGAGCCCGCGCCGGAAGCCTGTCTTGTCAACCTCTACGACGCTGGCGCCCGCATGGGGCTGCACCAGGACCGAGACGAGGAGGATCTGGCGGCGCCCGTGCTGTCGCTGTCACTGGGCGACACGGCCCTGTTCCGCTGGGGCGGCGCCGACCGACGTGCTTCCACCCGCTCGGTCCGGCTCGCGTCGGGCGACGCCCTGGTGCTGGGCGGTGCGTCCCGCCTCGCGTTCCACGGCGTCGACCGCGTTCTCGGCGGCTCGTCGACGCTGCTCGGCGAGGGCGGCCGTATCAATCTCACGTTGCGCCGCGTGACACCGTCGCCACGCTGATCGCGCCGTTCGTTCGATACTGACCGGGAAGGGCACCCGCAAGGCCAGGGCAGGGCGGGGCCGGCATGGTCGGCACAGCACGACGTGAGCTGGGCCGCGCCGCAATGACGCCACCGCGCCAAGGCATAGGTCACGCTCACCGGGGACCGACATGGGTCAGCACATCACCGCGGAATCGTCCGTGCCGACGATCCGGCGGTTCCGGGCGCCTGCGCCAGGATGCCTCCGGCTCGCCGGCGCGGCCGTGCTGTCGCTGGCGCTCGGCGCCTGCGCTTTCGCCTCTCGCGAGAATTTCACGGCCGACGAGCAGGCCGTCGCGGCCGTGCCGGGCTACGGCACGGTCCGGGTCTGGGGCGATGCCGCGCCGCGCGACATCGCCCGGGCCGTCATCGGGCCCGGGGTGAGGCCGAGCCCGACCCGCGACATCAACTACCTGGCCCTGTCGGGCGGCGGCGCCGGCGGCGCTTTCGCGTCCGGGCTGCTCGACGGTTGGACCCACAGCGGCCGGCGACCCGTCTTCGACGTGGTGAGCGGCGTCAGCACGGGCGCGCTGGTCGCCCCTTTCGCGTTCCTCGGTCCGGCTTACGATGGCGTGCTGGCCAAGCTCTACACGGGCGAGGGCATCGCCAACGTGGCCGAACCGCAGAACCTGTTCAGCATCGCGGCCGGCGACGGGCTGCTGGATCCGGCGCCGCTGCGCCGGCTCGTCGAGACCTATGCCACCCCCGACATGCTGTCGGCGATCGCGGCCGAGCACCGGCGCGGCCGCCGCCTGCTCGCCGTCACCACCAATCTCGACGCGCAGCGGCCGGTGCTGTGGGACCTGGGCGCCATCGCGGCGAGCGGTCGCCCCGACGCGCTCGCGCTGTTTCGCGACGTGCTGGTGGCCTCGGCCAGCGTGCCGGCCGTGTTCCCGCCCGTGCTGATCAAGGCGGAGGCGGGTCCGCACCCGATCCAGGAGATGCATGTCGACGGCGTCGCCACCGCGCAGATCTTCATCCGGCCCGACATCCTGGTGGCGGCCGGCCCGCCCGTGCCGGCTGCGCTTCGCCGCAAGATCCACGTCTGGGCCGTGGTCAACAACACCCTGCCGCCGGAATTCGCCGTGACGGCCCCCGGCACGCTGCCGATCGCCTACCGGTCCCTTGCCACGATCATGAAATCCCAGACGAGCGGCCTCGTGACCGCGAGCTTCGAGGCGGCCCACAGGCTCGGCATCGACTTCAACCTCGCCTATATCGACCGCGCGGTCGAGTACAAGCCGCAGACGCCCTTCGCGTCGGGCTACATGGACACCGTCTATGCCATCGGGGACCGCGAGGCACAGGACGGAACGGTGTGGCACAAGACCTTGTCGGGTCTCGCCGAAACCGCACAACGCTGAGCCACGACGCCCCGGTCACATCCCGAGCAGCCGGGGCAGCCACAGCGAGACCCACGGCACGTAGGTGACGAACACCAGGAAGGCCAGCATGGCGAGGAGCCAGGGCCATACCGCCATGGTGAGTTCGGTGATGCCCATCCTGGTGATGCCCGACGCGACATAGAGGTTGAGCCCGACCGGCGGATGGCAGAGGCCCACCTCCATGTTGACCGCCATCAGCACCCCGAGATGGACCGGATCCACGCCGAGCGTCCTGGCGATCGGGAACAGGATCGGCGCCATGATGAGCAGGATGGAGGTCGCCTCCATGACGTTGCCGGCCACCAGCAGCACGACATTGACCACGATCAGGAAGGCCCAGACCTGGAAATGCTGGCCCGCGATCCAGGCCGCCATGGCTTGCGGGATGTTCTCGGAGGTGATCAGGAACGAGAACAGGATGGCGTTGGTGATGATGTAGAGCAGCATCGCGCTGGTGTTGGCGGCGTTGAGCAGCACGCGCGGCACGTCCCGCAAGCCCATGTCGCGGTAGACGAAGACTGCGATCACGAAGGCGTAGACGGCCGCCACCGCGGCGGCCTCGGTGGGGGTGAAGATGCCGCCGTAGATGCCGCCGAGCACGATGCCGATCAGCGCCAGGCCCCAGACCGATTCGCGGAACGCGTTGAACCTTTCCCGCCACGTGGCGCGCGGCATGCGCGGGTAGCCCTTGCGCCAGGCGATCGCGCAGGTGAGGCTGCCCAACACCATGGCGAGCAGGATGCCGGGCAGGACGCCCGCCATGAACAGCGCGCCGATCGACGTGTTGGTCGACACGCCGTAGAGCACCAGGATGACGGAGGGCGGCACCAGGATGCCGAGTGAGCCCGAGGTCGTGATGACGCCGGCCCCGAAGCCCTTGGGATAGCCGTGGTCCACCATGGCGGGCAGCATGATGGAGCCGATCGCCACCACGGTGGCGACGCTCGATCCCGACACGGCCGCGAACAGCGCCGAGGCCGCCACGCCCGCGAGCCCGAGCCCGCCTGGCCAGTGGCCGACCAGCGAGGTCGTAAAGGCGATCATGCGTCGGGCGACCCCGCCATGGGTCAGGAAGGTCCCGGCCAGGATGAAGAACGGGATCGCCATGATGGTGAAATTGTCGAGCCCCGTGAAGAGCTTCAGTCCCACGCTCTCGATCGGCACGTGGGTCATGGTGACCAGGAAGGACAGCACCGTGAGGCCGAGCGCGATCGAGATCGGCATGCCGGTCAGCATCAGGGCCACCAGAAGGCCGAAGATAATAGCGGAGGTCATCGGGTGTGGCCCGCTTCGAGGGCTTCGGCGATATCCGGTACGCCCTCGACGCGGCCGATGTCGTGATGGGCGAGTTCGCCGGTCCGGGCGAAGCGCCAGGCCGCCTGCAGGAAGCGGAAACACATGAGGTAGGAACCGAGCGGGATGCAGAGGTAGACGGCCCAGCTCGGCCATTCGAGGTCGGGCGTGGTCTGGCCCGTGCCGGTGAGGCCGTAGACGAACCGTACCCCCATGGTGCCGACGATGCCTGTGAAGAGCGCGCCCGCCAGGAGACCGAACAGGATCGTGGCGCGCCTCCACGCGGGGTCGAGCTTGATCAGCAGTACGTCGACGCCGACGTGGATGCCGGTTCGCACGCCATAGGCGGCGCCGAACTTCGCCATCCAGATGAACATGAAGATGCAGAGTTCCTGCGCCCAGGTGAGGTCGATGGCGCTGGCATAAGGGTAGAGCCAGGCCGTGCCGGCGGCGAAACGCTGCACGACGGCCGCGAAGATCAGCAAGGTCGCGCCCGCCATGAGGCTCGCGATCAGGGTCTCCTCGAGCCGGTCGAGGATGCGGAGGAGCATGGGGATGCCTGGGTGGATAGGGGTCATGCGGTTCGACCCGCGCCGGCACGGTTTCGCCCTTCTCCCAGCGGGGAGAAGGTGCCCGCAAAGCGGGCGGATGAGGGATCCCGCAGTTGAGCCTCGCCCCTCATCCGGCCCTGCGGGCCACCTTCCCCCGCAGGCGGGAGAAGGGCGGAGCCGTTCTCAGTTCGTCGGCTCAGCGGCCGCCTTCTTGAACTCGTCCACCGTGTCCTTGCCGATGCGCGACGTCATCTCGGCCGTGACCGGATCCATGGCCTTCTTCCAGGCCGCTTGCTGTTCGGGCGTGAGCGTGACGAAGGTGATCTTGCCCGAGGCCTTCATGGCCGCGAGGGCATCGTCGTTGTCCTTCTGGGCCGACTCGTTGGCGAAGACGCTCGCCTCCTTCATGGCTTGGTCGAGTTCACCGCGGACGTCCGACGGCAGCCCGTCCCAGAACTTCTTGTTCACGATCACGGCATAGCCGATGTAGCCGTGATTCGACAGGGTCGCGTATTTCTGCACTTCATAATGCTTCTGCGTGTACATGTTGGACGGCGTATTTTCCGAACCGTCGACCACGCCGGTCTGCAGCGCCTGGTAGACGTCCGAGAAGGGCAGGACTTGGGGCAGGGCGCCGAGCGCCTTGAACTGAGCTTCCAGCACCTTCGAGGACTGGATGCGGAACTTTTGGCCACGGAAGTCGGCCGGCTCGCGCAGAGGCTTGTTGTCGCTCATGATCTTGAAGCCGTTGTCCCAGTAGGCGAGGCCCTTGATGCCGCGCGTCTCGAGTTTGTCGAACAGCTTCCTGCCCACTGGGCCGTCGGTCACGCGCCGCAGCGCCGCCTTGTCGGGCAGGATATAGGGAAGGTCGAAGACCTCGAATTCCTTGGCGCCGAGCGGTCCGAATTTCGCCATCGAGGGTGCCAGCATCTGCACGGCGCCGAGCTGCAGGGCTTCGACCTCCTCCTTGTCCTTGTAGAGCGTCGAGTTCGGGTAGACCTCGACCTTGACACGGCCGTTCGTGTATTTCTCGGCCAGTTCCTTGAACCTGTCGGCGCCCTTGCCCTTGGGCGTGTCGGCCGCCACGACGTGGCTGAACTTGATCACGATCGGATCGTCGGCCCGCGCCCCGAGGGCACCGGCCGCCAGGACGACGGCCGCGAGGCCGGCGCGCAAGATGAAGCTGTTCATGGCGTTTCCTGAGTTGGTCTTGTCTTGAGCCGTTGCAGGCCGATGGCCGGAGCCGCCCTGGAGTCTCGCCAAGCGTGAGCTTTCGTCAAGCCGAAGCTTCGCCTTCCATGCAGGTCCGTCCGTCCGCGCTCTCGGTCCAGGACGCGACCGTGCCGTCCGCATGCTTGGCGCCCGCGACCGTGAAGGCATCACCCGCCGTCAGGGGCGACAGGTTGCGATAGCGGAAGCGTCGCGGCACCGTCCCGAGGAGCTCCGCCGCGATGTTGAGGCAGAGCGTGCCCTGGATGGGGCCGTGCACCACGAGGCCCGGATAGAACTCGACGCCCGTGACATAGGGCTGGTCGTAGTGGATGCGGTGGCCGTTGAACGTCATGGCCGAATAGCGGAACAGCAGCACCGGCGACGTCTCGATCGTCCAGCGCAGGTCGGCCTGGCGCGGTCGGGCCGGGGCGGACGGCGCCGGTCGCGGGCTTGAGCCGAGGTCGGCGGCGCGGTACACGATGTCGTGGCGCTCCGTCACGGCGAGGCCGCGCACGGTCGCGTAGCTGTGCCGGACCGCGACGAAGCACAGCGGGCCGCTGCGGCCCTGCTTCGCGGTCACGTCCCCGATCGTCGACGTCCGGGTCACGCCGTCGCCGACGCGCAGCGCCTCATGGGTCTCGATCTCGCCGCCCGCCCACATGCGGCGGGGCAGGGGTACCGGGGGCAGGAAGCCGCCCGTGGTCGGGTGACCATCGGGACCGAGATCGGCCATCGGCGAGATCGGAGGCGACAGGCACCAGTGCAGCCCGAGCGGCGCCTCGCCCTCCCGCGTCTCGAACAGCCGCGGCGCGAAGGTGGCGCGATATTCGGCGACGAGGCGCGGCGTGACGAGGTCATCGGCCTCGGCGTTGCGGCCGATCCATTGCTGCAGATGCGCGACGTCGAGCTCCACTGATGCCTCCCGTCAATAGGACCGCGGCAGATCGAGGACGTGCTCGGCCAGGAACGACAGGATCAGGTTGGTCGAGATCGGCGCCACCTGGTAGAGCCGCGTCTCCCGGAACTTGCGTTCGATATCGTATTCCTCGGCGAAGCCGAAGCCGCCGAAGGTCTGGATGCAGACGTTGGCGGCTTCGAAGGAGGCGTCGGCCGCCAGCATCTTGGCCATGTTGGCCTCGGCTCCCGGATTGGCGCCGGATTCGTAGAGGCGCAGCGCCTCGTCGACCATCAGTTCGGCCGCCCGCATGTTGGCGTAGGCCCGGGCGATCGGAAACTGGATGCCCTGGTTCTGGCCGATCGGCCGCCCGAAGACGACGCGGTCCCTGGCATAGGCGCTGGCCTTGTCGATGAACCATTTGGCGTCGCCGACGCACTCGGCCGCGATGAGGATCCGCTCGGCGTTCATGCCCGACAGGATGTAGCGAAAGCCCTTCCCCTCTTGGCCGACGAGGTTGTCGGCCGGAATTTCCAGGTCGTCGAAGAAGACCTCGCACGAATTGTGGTTCATCATGGTGCGGATGGGGCTGACCTTGAGCCCGTGGCCTTCCGCGGCGCGCATGTCGACGATGAAGGTCGACAGCCCCTCCGTCTTCTTCGCCACCTGGTCGCGCGGCGTCGTGCGGGCGAGCAGCAGCATGAGGTCGGAATGCTCGGCCCGGCTGGTCCAGATCTTCTGGCCGTTGACGATGTAGCGGTCGCCCTCGCGGCGCGCCGTGGTGCGCAGGGCCGTGGTATCGGTGCCGCTCGTCGGCTCCGTCACGCCGAAGGCCTGGAGCCGCAGCTCGCCGGTGGCGATCTTGGGCAGGTAGGCCCGCTTCTGCGCGTCGCTGCCGTGCCGCAGGATCGTCCCCATGATGTACATCTGGGCGTGGCAGGCGGCGCCGTTGCAACCCTGGCGCTGCACCTCCTCGAGGATGGCGGCGGCGCCCGACAGCGGCAGGCCCGCGCCGCCGTAATCCTCCGGGATGAGGGCCGCGAGATAGCCGGCCTCGGTCAAGGCCGAGACGAATGCGGTCGGGTAGCCGCGGGTGGCGTCGAGCTTGCGCCAATAGTCTCCGGGGAAGTCCGCGCAGAGCTTGGCGACCTGCTGGCGGATGTCGGCGTAAGGCGTCGGGAGGGGTGCGTCGTGGGTCACGGTCGGCCTCATGCGGCGGCGAGGGCGGCGGAGGCCCGGGGACGGCGCAGCAGGGCCGCGGCCTCGGGCAGCCGGTCGAGACGCAGCACGTCGTCGGCCAGCGCGCGGGCCCCGGCGTCGCCCAGCACCGCACAGGCGAGCCCGGCGAATTTGGCGCGGAACGCTGCCTCGTCGGGGAAGTTCGCGGGCTCGCCCCGCGGCACGATCACGGTGCGGGTGTAGACCCGCCCCCGCGCCCGCAGCGTCAGCTTGCCCGCCATGTTGGCCGGGAACTCGGCCTCGATCTCGGGGTCGTTGCTGCAGGCGATCTTGGGCAGCAGCGCCCGGATGGCGGGGTCGTCGAGCAGGCGGTAGCTGTCCCAGTCCATGCGTCCCGTGCCGAGCGCCACCGCGATCACGAAGGGGCCGCTGAACTGGCCGTCGACGACGTTGCGCGGGTCCGCCTTCTTGGCGGCCGGCTCGCCGATCAGGAGCAGACCGGCACGCGACACGCCGAGCGTCGCCGATTCGATCTCGTCCGGCTCGAGGCCGAGTTCCTGGCGGAGCGCCAGGGCGGCGTCGATGCCGGCATGGCCCCAGCGGCAGGACGGATAGGGTTTCACGCCGGTCGCCATCAGTTCGAACACCCGCCCGAGGTCGCGGGTGACGCGTTCGGGCACGGGTGCCGGCGCATAGGCGTTGAGGAAGCCATGCCGGCCTTCGATCGGCTCCGCCGCGCCCTTGAATTCCTCGCGCGCCAGGGTGGCGGCCACGAGCCCCGCCATGCCGGCCCAGCCGACCTGGAAGCGCTTGGTCCAGGCGCCGTTCGACAGGAACTGCAGGCTGCCGGCCGACTGGCTCAGCGCAATGCCGAGTGCCGAGGCCACGTGCTCGGCGTCGAGCCGGAACACCCGGGCGGCCGCGGCCGCGGCCCCGAAGACCCCGCAGGTGGCGCTGGGGTGGAAGCCGCGGTCGTAATGGGCGCCGGCCGGCAGTGCCAGCGCGAGCCGCAGCGCCACCTCGTAGCCTGCCACGATGGCGGCGGAGGTTTCGGCGCCCGACGCCCCCACCATCTCGGCAGCCGCGAGGGCCGCCGGGATCACCGGTGCGCCGGGGTGGACGATCGCGGCCGCATGAGTGTCGTCGAAATCGAGCGAATGGCCCAGCACGGCATTGACCAGCGCGGCCCCGGCAGGCGCGTAGCCGCGATCGTCCGCGAAAACGCGCGCGCTGCCCTCGGCGAGCCCCAGTGCCGCCACGGCGGCCAGCAGCGCGGGCGTGCTCTCGGCGTCGTACCGGGCCCGCACCGCATTGCCGACGAGGTCGAGCACGAGCAGGCGCGTCCGCTCCACCACGGCCGCCGGCAGTGCGTCGAGCGTCAGCCCGGCGACGAAACGCGACAGATCCGACGTGGTGCTCATGGGGCGGTTCCCTCGACTGCGGCGTGCCGTGCGGCCGCGGGCACGGCGACGGGCCGCCGCCAGCGGGCCGGTCCGTCGCGATGGATCGACGTGCCGAGGCTGTCGACCGCGACCGTCACGGGCATGTCCTCGACCGTGAACTCGTGGATCGCCTCCATCCCGAGATCCGCGAAGGCGAGCACCCGGGCCGAGCGGATGGCCTTCGACACGAGATAGGCCGCGCCCCCGACCGCGACCAGATAGGCGGCGCCATGCGCCCGGATCGTCTCGACGGCGGCCGGCCCGCGCTCGGCCTTGCCCACCATGACGAGCAGGCCGGTCCGGCTCAGGATCGGCTCCAGGAACTTGTCCATGCGGGTGGCGGTGGTGGGGCCGGCCGGGCCCACGGCCTCGTCGCCCACGGCATCGACAGGGCCGACGTAGTAGATGGCGCGGTCACGGAGGTCGACGGGCAACGGCTCGCCGGCGGCCAGCAGGCCGACCATGCGCAGATGGGCGGCGTCGCGGCCCGTCAACAGGTGCCCCGACAGCAGAAGCCGCTCCCCGGCCCGCCAGGTCGCGACCTCGTCGCGCGTCAGCCGGTCGAGATCGACCCGCCGCGCCGCGCCCGCGGTCTCGGCCAGGATGACGTCGGGCCAGGTGTCGAGAGGCGGTGGCGTCAAGGACGCCGGGCCGGAGCCGTCGAGCGCGAAGGCGACGTGGCGGTCGGCCGCGCATTGCGGGATGAGCCCCACCGGCAGCGAGGCCGCGTGGACCGGGAAGGTTCTGATCTTGACGTCGAGCACGGTGGCGAGGCCGCCGAGGCCCTGCGCCCCGATGCCGAGCGCGTTGATGCGCTCGTAGAGGTCGATCCGCATCGCCTCGATCCTGCTCGACGGTCCGCGACGCCGCAGCGCCGTCATGTCGATGGGCTCGAGCAGCGATTCCTTGGCCAGCAGCATGGCACGATCGGCCGAGCCGCCGATCCCGATCCCGATCAGGCCCGGCGGGCACCAGCCGGCCCCCAGCGTCTCGACCGTGCGGACCACCCAGTCGCCGACCGAGTCGCTCGGGTTCAACTGCGCGAAGCGCGCCTTGTTCTCGGAGCCGCCGCCCTTGGCCGCGACATGGACCTCGACGGCATCGCCCGCCACCATTTCGACGTTCAGCACGGCCGGGGTATTGTCGCCGGTGTTGCGGCGATCGAACAAGGGCTCGGCCACCATCGAGGCGCGCAGCGGATTGGCGTCGCGTCGCCACGCCCGCCGCACGCCCTCGTCGACGAGGTCCTGCAAGGCGCGCCGCGTCGCGAAGCGCGCCCCGACCCCGATCTTCATGAAGACGGTCGCGACGCCGGTGTCCTGGCAGATCGGCCGCCGCGCCAGCGCCGCCATGCGGGAGTTGCGCAGGATCTGGCCGATGGCGTCCTTGGCGGCCGGGCTCTCCTCCTGCCCGTAGGCCTCGGCGAGATGCCCGATGTAGTCTTGCGGGTGATAGTAGGAGATGAACTGCAGGGCGTCGGCGATGCTCTCGATCAAGTCCTCCTCGCGGATCGGCTCAGCCATGATGGAAGTTCCCCGCCATCGCCGAGCCCGCTCGGGGGCCTGCGAATTCGCGCCGGATGGCGGCGCCGTGCTGGCCGACGGCCGGCACCGGACCGAGGCGCGGGGCCGCGCGGTCGCGGATCACCGGGGGTGCCACGATCGAGGCCGGCCCGACCGGAGTGTCGACCACGACGCGCCGCAGCGCCGGATGGGCACCGAGATCGGCGAGGTCGTTGACGAAGCCGTAGGCGATGCCGGCGCCGCGCAGCCGCTCGGCCAGCGCGTCGCGGGTCAGCGCCCCGAAGGCGGCCGCGACCTTGGCGTCGACCGCGGGCCGGTTCGCCACGCGCGCATTGTTGCCGTCGAAGCCGGACGCCTTGGGAAGGTCGGCTTCACCCAGCACGGCCGCACAGAACGCTGCCCATTCGCGCTCGTTCTGGATCGAGATCAGCACGAGGTGCCCGTCCGACGTGTCGAAGGCCCCATAGGGGCAGATCGAAGGATGCGCCAGGCCGACGCGCTTCGGCGCCGTGCAGGTACCCTCGAAATAGAGGAGCGGCACGTTCATCCAGTCGGCGACGCCGTCGAAGAGGCTGACCTCGAGCCCGGCCCCGCGGCCCGTGATGCCGCGCCCGATCAGGGCTTCGAGGATCCCCGCATGGGCCGACATCCCGCAGGCGATGTCGCAGACCGAGACGCCGACCCGGCCCGGCCCGGCCGGGTGGCCCGTGACGGAAGCCAGGCCCGTCTCGGCCTGGACCAGGAGGTCGTAGGCCTTCATCTCGGCATAGGCATGGCCCTGGCCGTAGCCCGAGACGTCGACCGTGATCAGGCGCGGGTGGCGGCGGCGCAACTCGGCCGAGCCGAAGCCCGCGCGCTCGGCGGCACCGGGCGCGAGGTTCTGGATGAAGACGTCGGCTTTCTCCACGATGCGGTGCAGCAGGGCCGCATCGGCCGAGTCCTTGATGTCGGCGACGAGGCTCTCCTTGCCCCGATTGAGCCACACGAAATAGCTCGCCATGCCGTTGACGGCGGCGTCGTAGCCTCGCGCGAAGTCGCCTTCGGGCCGCTCGATCTTGATCACCCGTGCGCCCGCATCGGCCAGCCGCGACGAGCAATAGGGCGCCGCTACGGCCTGCTCCAGCGCGACCACGAGGAGGCCCGAGAGCGGACCCCCTGGATCGCGGCCGGCCTGGATCGCGCCTTCTCCCGTCACCTGCGACGCCTCCCCCGGGGCCGCCATGCAGCCCCGAACCGAGCTTGTCCGGACACCGCCGGCAAGTCCAATGAAAATCGGCGCCCCGCCCCCGATCGAGCCGTCCCTCTCCGATCCATCGCCTCCGGCCGTCTTCCCGGACCGGGGCACAGCCGGTGATCGAAGCGGCTGCGCCGGGCCGATCGGCAGGATCAGTCCTGGCGCTTGATCGCCAGGGGACCTGGGGCTTGGCAGGTCGGCATCATCTCGATCCGGTTGATGTTGACGTGCCGGGGCAGCGACACGACCCAGGAGACGGTCTCGGCGATGTCGTCGGCCGTCAGGGGTTCGGTGCCCTTGTAGACCGCCGCCGCCCTGGCGTCGTCGCCCGAGAAGCGCACGGTGCTGAACTCGGTGCCGCCGCATAGGCCGGGCTCGACATCGGTGACCCGCACGAAGCTGCCGACCAGGTCCGCCTTGAGGTTGAGGCTGAACTGCTTCACGAAGGCCTTCGTACCGCCGTAGACGTGGCCGCCCGGGTAGGGATAGCTGCTGGCCACGCTGCCGAGGTTCACCACGTGGCCGCGGTTGCGCGCCACCATGCCGGGCAGCAGCGCACGCGTCATGTGGACGAGACCCGTCACGTTGGTGGCGATCATCCGGTCGAGCTGATCGAGATCGGCGTTCTGGGCCGGGTCGAGCCCCAGCGCCAGGCCGGCGTTGTTGACCAGGACATCGACCTCGCGCCAGCCCTCGGGCAGGCTGCCCGGCAGGGCCGCCACGGCTGCGGCGTCGGTGACGTCGAGCGTTAGCGGCAACAGGCACTGGCCGAGGTCGCGCTGCAGCGCGTCGAGCCGGTCGGCCCGGCGTCCCGCCGCGATCACCCGATGTCCGTCCCGCACCAGCCGTTGCGCGATGGCGTGGCCGAAGCCGGACGTGGCGCCGGTCACCAAGGCCGTCAGTGTCATCGTGTCCCCTTCTCGGTCGCGGTAGGCCCGCTACAAGTAGCCTTTCGGAGCGGGCGGTCAAACGCGCGGGCCGCGGCTCTGGCCATGTCTATGTTCAGGACCGGGCAGGGCACGAAGCAGCCGCCCACGGCCACGCCCAAGCCGCGGATCCTGGCGTGCGGTGGCACCAGAGACGCCCGCCATGGCGCGCGGCGCCAAGAGGCGATACGATCACCCGTCCAGTCGCGAGAGAACCATGCCGTTCGTCAGCATCACCCGCTTGAGGGTCCGATCGTTCCGCTTCCTGCCGTCCTTCATCCTCTACACCCTGCGCTCACTCAGGCAGGTCAAGAAGGCGGCCGGGTTTCGAGGCGGATCGCTCCTCGCCGATCGCAAGTGGACCTTCTGGACCATGACGGCCTGGGACAGCCACGACAGCATGCGGGCCTACATGATGAACGGCTCCCACAGGGTCGCGATGCCGCGCCTCCTCGACTGGTGCGACGAGGCCTCCGTCGTGCATTGGGACCAACCGCAAGACGCCCTGCCGTCCTGGCCCCAGGCCGACCGGACCATGCGCGAGAACGGACGGGCTTCGAAGGTCAGGAACCCGAGTTCCGACCATGCGGCCTTGGGCTTCAAGCCTCCCCGCGTCACCGCAGCGGGCCAAATCCGACCGTCGGCCGACGCGGCCCGCCTCGGCAGGCGAGCACCTGCCGAACCGATCCCGTCCGCAGAGAAGCCGCACTGAGCCGTCGCGGCGCCCCGCCTCGGATGGCCGCCATGCGGATGCCGCAGGCAGCAGCGCCGTCAGTGCGTCAATGCGGCCTTCCCGGCATCCGTGATCACGAGCTGTCCTTTGGAGCGCGGTGCCGGCCGGCTCTCGATAAAGCCGCCGTCGATCATCGGCTTGATCTCGGTCATGACATGGAACATGCCGATCACCGGCTGCTTCGCCTCGACCCACTGCAGGAGCTTCTTCTGCTGGCCGTTCAATTCCATCGTACCACCCTCGTTGTCCCCCGCTCTCCAGGGTGGAGCCGCGTGGTTAACGAAAGGTGAAGCCCTGCCGCTTTCACGTCCGTGTCGGCGACGCACTACCCGCAGCGATCGGTTCCGAGGGTGAGCCCGCCATGGTGATCCGCAGCGTCGCCGCGACGTATTTGCAATATTCCCACACGATGAACCGGGCGCTCGGGCCGTCGGTCCACCAGGCTTGCGCCCGGATATGGTCCGATATGACCGGATAGGCCACGAGTTCGACGCCCGGCAGGACCGAGCCCATTTCGGCGAGCGCCCGCGGCATGTGATAGTTCGACGTCACCACGATGAGCGAGCGGATGTGATTGGCCTTGACCCACCGCTCGGTTTCGGCCGCGTTGCCGACCGTATCGGCCGCATCGTAGCCCAGCGCGATGCAGCAATCGATCAGCGTGCGGGCGGCAGGCGTCTGCTTGAGGATCTCGCCCCGTGTCGTCGAGGGATTGACGCCTGTGATCAGAAGCCGGTCGGCGTGGCCCGCGGCCAGCAGTTCCACCGCGTCCGAGATCCGGTCCGCTCCTCCGGTGAGCGCCACGGCGCCTTCGGCATGACGGGTCAGCGGAGTTTCGCTCACCGCGATACGGTCGAGGAAGGATGCGAAACTCCAGGCGAGCCCGAGACCAGCCGCAAGCATGAGGCTCAGCGCCAAGGTGGCCGCCGTCAGGAGCCTGCTCACCCGCCGTCCGGTCCCGCTGTCCATTCCAGAACTATGCCCAGCCATGGTGACTTGAGCCTTAACATGGAGCTTCCGGCAGAGCATGTCGAGGCACAACCCGCGCCTGGACACCCGGGGCCCGCTATTCCAATGCCCGCAAGTGGCGGAACACGATGGCCCGGGACATCGACCCCGTGGCCAGGGCCGTGCCGAGCGCGATGGCCGCGATCGTGCCGTACCCGCGCAGACCCAGGGCGAAGGTGCCGAAAAGCGCCTCGATCTGGTCGGCACCGGCCGAGTTGGCCGCCCGGGCGGTGAGAAGACCGGCCGCCAGGAACCCAAGGGAGGCGCAGCATCCGCCGATGAGGCCGCCCCTCAGGCCCAGGCGGAGGAAATGGCGCTGGAACTCGCCGGCGATGAAGCGGTCCTCGGCCCCGACGAAGTGCAGGATGCCGATGATCTCCCGATTGCCCGCCACAACGCCGCGCGTCGCGAAGGCGATCGCCAGTCCCAGGGCGGTGAGGACCAGGAGGACGATTCCGACCGCCATCGCGACCAGCGTGTCGGCCATGGCCGACAGCCGGTCCTGCCAGGCGCCGTGGTCGTCCAGCGTGACGCCCACGACCGACTCGGCCAGGCGGGCGCGCAGAGCCGCCAGGTCGAGCCCACCGGCGCCGAGCCCGGCCCCCGCTCCCCGCCTGACCACGACCAGGCGCGGGATGGGAAGGTCGCCGAGGTCGAGGCCCGTGCCGAGCCAGGGTTCGAGCAGCTTCTCGGCCGCCTCCTTGTCGATGACCTCGGCGGACGCCACCCCGGGCGCGGCGCGGGCGATCTCGGCCGCCCGGGCCGCCCCGGCATCGACATCGTGGCCCGCGACGGGCCGCACCTGGATCGTCATCTCGCGCGCTACGTCGTGCTGCCAGTCGCGCGATGCGCCCGCGACGAGTTCGGCGCCGCCGGCCGCCAACGAGGCCAGGAACGTCATGATGGCGATCACGGTCACCAGGGCGCGGCCCGCGATCGAGGCTGCGGGCACGAGCGGCACCTCGCGCCGCGGCGGAGCGTCCCCCACGGGGTCGCCATGCGCCGCGCCGAGGCCCGCGAGGTCAGTCATAGACGTAGAGCCTCCGGTCGCCGAGCACGAGGCGTCGCACGTGGCTGTACTGGTCCATCAGGGCAAGGTCGTGCGTGGCGATCACCACCGATGTCCCCGATTTGTGCAACTCCATGAAGAGCCGCAGCAGGCGCCGAGCCAGCGACGGATCGACGTTGCCGGTCGGCTCGTCGGCGAGAAGCAGTTCGGGCCGTACGATGAGGGCGCGCGCGATGGCGGCGCGCTGCTTCTCGCCACCCGACAGCACCTGGGGGATGACGTGCATGCGCTCGCCGAGCCCGACCCAGCGCAAGAGTTCGATGACTTCGGCCCGGTACGCCGCCTCCTCACGTCCCTGCACGCGCAGCGGCAAGGCGACGTTCTCGTAGGTGGTGAGATGATCGAGCAGGCGGAAATCCTGGAACACCACGCCGATGCGCCGGCGCAGGCCGGTGATCGTGTCCTTGTCGAGTGTAGCGGCGTCCCGGCCGAACAGCGTGATGAGGCCGCGGGTCGGCTTCAGCGACAGCAGGATCAGCCGCAACAGCGTGGTCTTGCCGGCCCCGGACGGCCCGGTCAGGAACTGGAAGCTTTGCGGCGCAATGGCGAACGACAGATCCTTGAGGATCTCGGTTCCCATATCGTAGCGCAAACCGACGTTCTCGAAGCGGACCAAACACGTCTCCGGATGAGTTTCCCGTCCTGGCAGTCCTTAGCACGACCGGTTTAACCGCGCCTTAACCACGATGGGGTCCCATGGCTGGCGGGCTCGTTCCCGAGCCGTCATCCACCTCTGATCAAACTTCGAAGTGCGGCGGTCCATGCTGATCCGGTGCCCCACCTGCGCGAGCGGCTACGAACTCGCGCCCGACATGTTGGCTCGGGGCCGCATCCTGCGCTGCGCCCATTGCCGCGACGCCTGGGCTCATTCCGCGTCGGACCCGGAACCGCGGCTCGCCCCGGACACCACGGACCGCCGACGTGGTATCCCGGCACCGCCCGGCGCCGAGATCGTCGCGGAAGCGCGTTTCGCCCGTGCCGACGGGCCGTCCCGCTCTGACGGACCATCGCGGCACCCCGGCCCGGCCCCTGGACCCAGGCGTGAGTCCCCGCAGAAAAACGCTGCCCGGCCCTACCGGTTCGGAGCCGCGGCCGCGATCGCTCTGGTCCTGGCGTCGTCCGTGGGCGGCATGGCGGCCCTGGCCTGCAGGGACTCTGCCGTGGCGGCCTTCCCGCCGAGTGCCGCGCTCTTCGCCATCCTGGGGCTCCCGGTCAATCTGCGCGGCCTCGCGATCGGCGAGATCCGCTCGGTCGTCGAAACGGGCGACGGCGCTCCGGTCCTGACGCTGGAAGGCCACATCACCAACCTCAGGCGAGTCTCGACGCCGGTCCCGCCGCTGCGCCTCGCGGTGCGCGACAAGGGCGGGCGCGAACTTTATCACTGGACCTCGCCGGCGCCGAAGCCCCAGATCGGCCCCGGTGAAACGATCCTGTTCCATAGCCGGCTCTCGGCCCCGCCGCGCGACGGGCAGGATCTTGCCGTGAGCTTCGCCGAGCTTTCGACCGCTCCCCGCCGCGTCGCGGAGGCTGTCCCGAGGGGCTAGCCCATGTCTTGCTGCTGCCGACATGCGCCAGCAGAAAAATGGCCCGGAACCGACCATGCAGAGCAAGCCGCGCATCAGGCCCATGTTCGACGAGATGCGCATCGCGGAGCGGAACCGCGGGCTGGCGTCCGAGATTGCGGCGGCGTCGCCGCAGGATCTGCTCGCCGTCGCGGTGCTCAAGGGATCCTTCATGTTCGCGGCCGACCTTCTGCGCGCGCTGCATGGCGCGGGGCTCGCGCCCCAGGTGGAATTCGTGCACCTCTCGAGCTACGGGGCCGGGACGGAGTCGTCGGGCCGGATCACGGTGCTGCGCGATATCGATTCCGTGGTCGCCGGGCGCGATGTCCTGCTGATCGACGATATCCTCGAGTCCGGCCGGACGCTGGCATTCGCCCGCGACCTGCTGCTCGGGCGCGGAGCCCGCCGCGTGCTGCTGGCCGTGATGCTGGAGAAGCCCGGCAAGCGGGCCGTGCCGATCAAGGCCGACTTCGTCGGCTTCACCTGCCCCGACCTCTTCGTCGTGGGTTACGGCATGGATGCCGCGCATCGCTATCGTCAGCTGCCCTTCATCGGCGTGGTCGAGGCGTGACCTTCCGTCGGGGCAGCCCGGCGTCAGATGGCAGGGCCTGGGCCGAGGTCGGATCCGCCTTCGGCAAGGCCGTGCGACCCGTGACTTTCGCATGGACCGGGAACCGCCAGCAGGCGTGTGCCCGGTCCGTGCTCACCCGTTCCTGACCGAGATCGAGAGCTCGATCAGCGCTGCGAATAGAATCGCGACGAAGCCGGGAATCAGCAGGAAGCCTGCCTTCCGGTCGATGACCGCGAAACGCCACGCGGCCAGGCCGGCCGCCGCCGCCGTCAGGGCCGCCGCCGCGAGACCCAACGTCGGGTGCCGCCCGACGAAGTACGCCCAGCACCACCCGACAGACACGGCCAGCATGATCAGGAACGACCGGATGGCGCCCGGCCGATCGGGCAGATAGTCGGGACGACACAGGACGCGGAAGAACGCCCAAGCCATCAATGCCATCACTGCCGTCCAGACCGGTATGGCGAGCCAGATCGGGGGAGCGAAAGAGGGCTTCGACAGCGCGCCATACCGCCGCATATCGGCGGACACCATGATGCTTTCGATGCAGAAGGCTACCAGCACCGCCGTTGCGGCGATCGCGGCGCAACGTACCGTCTGTGCCCGGGACCTCGACCCTGCCGCTCCTCGGGTCCCCCGGCGTGTCGATCCCGCCGGAGTGGCCGCCTCGCGTCGTTCCGCCCTGGCTCGATCGAACTCCGGAGCCATGTGGCCCTCACGCCTCAGTGGCCGGCCGCCTTCTTGAGGGCATCGATGCGCTTCGACGCTTCGGCCTTGGTGAGGCCGTCCTCGTAGCCTTCCGCGTCCTTCGCTTCTTCGGACAGCGTCTTCAGGTAGGAGGCCTGCGCGCCCGTCATCGGCTCGCTCCCGGTGGTCCAATCGTCCGGGTTCTTCACGGTGTTGGATCCCGGGTTCTCGTCGAGCTTCGGATTGTGTTCGGTGCTGTCGGCCGCCATGGCGCATTCCTCGTGTTCACGAAATGTCCCATATGAATGCCGACGCGGCGGCTCCGGTTCCCGGTTGCGGCCGTCGTGCCGGGGCGATTGGCTCATGTGATGCGCCCTCGGCCGGAGTCAGCCTCGCATGTCGGCCACTTCGGCCCTCGTGGCCGCGCCGAGCAGCAGGAGGTCGGTCGCGATCGTGAGGAGCCGGAAGCCCCTCGTCGCCATGGCCTTGGCCTGCCGGCCCGAAAAGCAGAACATCCCGGCGAATTTTCCGGCCGCGGCGGCTCTGGCCGCGACCCGGTCCAGCGCCGCGTCGACCTCGGGCGCGAAAGGATCGAGCCTGCTGCCCCGGCTCAGCGCGATCGACAGGTCGGAGGGTCCGACGAAAATCCCGTCGACCCCCGGCACCGCCAGGATGTCGTCGACGGCGTCGAGCGCCGCCTGCGTCTCGATCATGGCGATCGCGAGGTGGAGGCGATTGGCGGCCAGGAGATAGTCCTGCCCGGCGAGACCGCTCAGCGCCGTCGCGCGGCCGGGACCCCAGCTCCGCGCGCCGAGCGGCGGATATTTGCAGAATGAGGCTAAGCGCCGCGCGTGCTCCGGCGTGTCGATCATCGGCGCGATGACGACCGCCGCCCCGGCATCGAGCACGCGCGAGGCGCTCGGGAAGGCCTCGACCGGGGTGCGGACCAGGGCCGGCTTTCCGGCCAGTGCCGCCGCCGCGATCCCGGCCGCGGCCGAGACCTCGTCGAAGCCCCCATGCTGCATGTCGATCACGGCGGCGTCGAAGCCGGCACCGAGCAGGGTTTCGACCACGGCCGGAGCGGGTGTTCCGACCCAGGCCGAGACGATCGTCTCGCCGGCGCGGAGACGGTCCGAGAGGGTGGGGACGGGCAGTGCAGGCATGGGGCTGGTTTCCCGAGGGCGTCTGAAGAGGTTGACCGCAGGCAACGCTACAAGGGCCACGACGAAGCCGCAACGCCGGCCAGACGCTCGGGGCGTCCCGGCATCGACGCGGTCAAAACCGCTCCCGCGACCGCGAACCAGGCCCCTCATCTCGGCCCGACGGCCGATCGGCACCGTCCTCAGCCGCGGGGCAGCCGATCGATCGCGGCCAACACCTTGGCGGTCGCCCTGTCCATGTGCCGGGCGGCCGACAAGCCGACGAAGTCACCGTTCGTGTAGGGCCATGCATTCGATCCGGCGAAGACGTGGATCCCGTCGGCCATCATCACGGCATCGCCGGGACGGAGCGTGGAGTCCGCGTAGATCGAGACCCTTCCGGGTCTGGTCGGGACCTGGGCCGCGACGGTCCGGGGCTGGGCGGAATGCAGCCGGACCGTCAGCGACCGAGCGCGGAACCCGGCCGAGACCCTGCCATGGATCTGCCCCGGAATGGCCCGATGCTGAGCGTGTCGGTCGCCGAACACCGAGGCGAAGAACCAGTCGAGCCCGCCCGCCTCCGCCGCGGCGGCCGCTTGAAGCCCGGCCAGCAGCGCGAGTCCTGCGAGGGCGACCCGACCGGCGCGACCTGGCGCGACTCGCTGGAACACCCTGGCCATGGCTCGATGATCCCTTGAGCGGCTTGGGACACAGGAGCCGACGTGCGGCATCCCGTCATCAACGCGGCGTCCTTCACCCGGTTGCATCGGACCTCGCCCGGCACGGTCCACTGCGGCTCTTCCAGCGCCATGCCTTTGCCCATATGGTGCCGCGGTCGCGGCCATGGTCGGCCGTCCCGTCCGCCGCCCGTCCCGGCGCAGTGTGCGGCCCATCCCGAGGTTTCCATGGCGAAGACGCTGATGCTGGGTTTCATGGCCACGGCGATGCCGCTCCTGTCGGCCCAGGCCGCACCGGCGACGCCGGAGGAGGCGGCACGGCTGACGGCCTTGTTCGAGCGCTATGTCGGCCACCCTGCCCCCGGAGATCCCGGCAGCGTGACGGTCGTGCCCAAGGGCGAGTCCTATGCCGTGACGTTCGATCTCAAGCGGGCGCTCGCGGGTCTCGAAAGCTTCGGGCTCTCGATGGACCCCAATACGTCGGCCACGGTGCTCACGCCGCGCGACGATGGGACATGGAAGGTCGCGAGCGACAGTTCTCCGCCCATGGTGATGCATGCCGGCCAGCAGACGATCACATTCAAGTCCGCTACCTCGACGTTCGACGGCATCTACGATCCCAAGCTCTTCGCCTTCCGCGAATCCAAGGGGGTCTACACGGGTTACGACTACGCGCAGACAGCGCCCAACCTAGTTCAAGACCGCCGGATCGACAGGGTCGATCTCGATCTGAAGAGCATCGCGGCCGAAGGCGGTACGGTCTCGATGTCGGGCCATTACCTTGCGACCGGCACGGCGGCCGACATCATGATCACCTCGCCCCCGCCAGCCGCGGAGGGACCCGGCATCGGCAATCCGGCGGTGCCGCCGCCACCGGTGCGGCCCGGGACGCCGATCAGCTACGCGTCGCCGTCGAGCACCATCGACATCGGGGCCGAGCGTCTCCACGTCAAGGATATCCTGGATGTCTGGGCCTTTCTGGTCGCGCATCCGAGTCGGGACAGCCTCACGGCAGCCGCCGACGACTTCAAGACGCTGGTGCGGGCCGGTCTGCCGTTCGCCGAGACCGCGAAGGAGAGTGCGGCCTTCGACAGCTTCGCCGTGACGACGCCGATCGGGCCTTTCTCGGTCCATAAGCTCGCGGGCGGGATCGACCTGCAGGGCCTCGCCGCCACGGGACGCATGTCGAGCATGCTGTCCTACGACGGTCTCACGGTCCCCGGTGGACAGTTGCCGCCCTGGTCGATGGATTTCGTCCCCACCAGCCTGTCGCTCGCGGTCGGCGTCGACGGCTTCCATGCCGGCGAGGCCGCGACCGAAGCGGTGAACGACTTCGATCCCAAGGCCGACAAGGGCCTCACGCCGGAGCAGACCGCGAAGATCCGTCATCTGTTCTGGCCCGAGGCCGGCGGTACCGTGACCCTGGCGCCGAGCCGCCTGACCTCGAAACTGCTGGATATCAAGCTCGAGGGCCGGGCGACGCTCGGCCCCACGCCGAACGGGCAGGTGACCGTCACGGGTACGGGCCTCGACAAGGCCATCGCGGCGCTGCAGGCGGCGTCGGGCACCGATCCCGGCGCGGGCCAGATGCTGGGTCCCCTGGTCCTGGCCAAGAACCTGGGCAAAGCTCAGCCGGACGGCAGCCTCGTCTGGGTGATCGCGGCTGGCGGCAACGCCCCCGTGACGGTGAACGGCGCGCCGCTGCAGTGACGCGGGTCGCTGGCGCACGTCTGCGAGTCTATGGACCGGGGTTCGCGACGGTGGCGGTGAATTCGGCCGATCGCCGAGCGACCGCCGACGGGCTGACATCAATTCTTTTGCGAAGCTGCCGGACGTCTGGTCGGCCCATCGACCGTCACCGCCCATCACTGCAGGAGCTGGGCCGGCTGACCCTGCGCGGCGAGGAGCTTCACCGCCTTTTGGTCAAAGGAGACGAAGCTTTCGCCGCCGAGCCAGCTGCCATCATAGGCGATCACGCCGTCCGCAAAATCACCTCCTGCGTCAAGCACGCTCAAACCGGCCTCCACCGCGGGGCGGTTCACCACGACGTTGCGCGTCCCGATCAGGCTGCGGATCGCCGTGGCGATGTCGGCGCGCGGCACGGTGTACCGTCGGGCGAGTACCCAAGCGAATTCGCAGAACGATTGCAGGCTGATCGCGACCATATCGGCGCTTTCCATCGTCTCGATCGCGAGTTTGCTTTGCGCTTCGTCGTCAGCCATGACCGCGCGCAGTAGGACGTTTGTGTCGGCGGTGATCTTCATTTGGCGCCGGCAGCGGCGCCGGCCTCAGCGATCGCATCGTTGATCTGATCGATCGACAGTCCCTTGCCGTTGCCCTTGCCCTTGAGAAGCCCGTGTAGCTCCGTCCAAGAGCCTTGCGGCTGTTCGGCCCTCAGCTCCGCCCGGCCATCGGGCAGCAAATTGAGGCTGATCTTGCCACCCGGCTGGATGCCGAGATGCTTCAATACGTCTTTCCTGAAGGTGACTTGCCCTCGCGTGGTGACGGTCAACGTCGTCATCGTCATACCCTCCGGGCCGACCGAAGTGTAATGTAAAGTCGCATTACCTTCAAGGACGACGGGACATGCTGTCACGCTTCGAGGCGGCATAGGAACCGCGCACCGACAGAGAGTGGTCATGACCGTCCGTGCTTCGGAAGAAGGCTGGTGCAAGGCCTTGCCGCTAGTGGTCGTCGCCCCGGGTCTTTCGACGCGCGAACGCGCCGCTACTGCTCGAGCACGAGTCGGCCGTGGTCGACCTTCATGGCGGAGAGGCGGGACAGGAAGCTCATGCCGAGCAGGCTGCCGCTCATCTGGCCGCGCTCGGCCACCATGGCGGTGACGTCGCGCACCGTGATGGTGCCGAGCCGCACCGTGCCGAGCCGCACCTTGGCCACGAAGGCGCGGCCGTTGGCGGTGCTGACCGGGTACTTGTAGTCCGATGGCAGGGGACGGATGCCGACGCGGTCGGCATCCTCGAAGCTGAGCGACAGAAAGGTGGCGCCGGTGTCCACCATGGCTGCCAGCCGCTGGCCGTCGATCTCGACCGTGGTCTGGAACTGTCCTCCGCGATCGGGACCGATTGTCTCAGTCGGGCCGAGGCTCGCGGCTTCAGGGCGAAGCGGACGGGCCGGGGCCGTAGCCGAGACCGGCAGCGTGACCACGATCGGGGTCGCCGAGGCAGCTCCGCCCACGAGCCCACGGAAGGTCGACAGGAGCTCGCCGCGTCGCTCGACCGGCAGGCGCGACAGCTGGCTTCCGGCCGCCAGGGCCACCACGGCACAGCCTACCGCGAGCTTCACCATCCTCATGCCGACCCTCCGCGGCGCGATCCGAAACCCCAGCATGGAGCCGCAACACAGGGAACTCCGTTAACCCGGGCACGGAGGTCGCGGGCACATGGGATCGCGGTTGACGTGCGATGACCCGGACTGGTCGAATGCGATCGAAAGGCCGGCGCCAATCCGCGGCGTGACTACCGGGCCCTACTTCCGTTCCCATCCCGGTCAGGCTCGGCGAACCCGCGCAGGGCGTTCGTGAGGGCGCGGGCCCGCTTGCCGACATCGTCGGACGACATGCCCGGCTTGAACAGCGACGAGCCGATGCCGAAGCCCTGAACGACGCTGCCACGCCACTCCGCGATCGTGTCGGCCGAGACCCCGCCGACGACGAGAAGCCGCGTCTTGTGGGGCAGCACGGCCGCCATCGCCCTGGCGACCGCCGGGGTGACGAGTTCGCCGGGGAACAGCTTCACGGCATGGGCGCCGTGCTTCAGGGCCGCGAAAGCCTCGGAAGGCGTGAAGCAGCCCGGCAGCGACACCATCCCGCGCTCGCGGGTCCGGCGGATCACCGGGGCATCGCAATTGGGCGACACGACGATCTGCCCGCCGGCCCGGGCCACCGCATCGACGCTCTCGGGATCCAGCACCGTGCCGGCCCCGATGCTGGCGCGGTCGCCCAAGGCCCGCACGAGACGCCCGATGCTGTCGAGCGGTTCTGGCGAGTTCAGCGGCACTTCGAGAATGGTGATGCCGGCCTCGACCAGCGCCCCGCCGACCGCCACGGCTTCGCGCGGCTCGATCCCGCGCAGGATCGCCACGATCGGCATGGCGCCGAAGCAGGCGTTGAAATGAGCCTCGAAGGGTGTCTCGGCGGTCATGGCACGGTCCTGGCGTTCATCAGCATCGTCAGCCCCGCCAGCGTGACGGCGGCCACGTCGTGGATCTCGACCGCGAGGCCCCGCTCGGCCAAGGCCGCGCGATAGATGCCGAGCTGCGGCTCGCCGGCCACGAGATGGACCGTGCCGGGCCGGCCGAACAGGTCGAGCGCGCCGGCGATCTCGGCCTCGACCAGCAGCCGCGACAGATAGGGCCGCACGCCGCGCGGGGACAGGTCGCCCCCCAGAACCCGGGCCCGCGCCTGGAAGAGCTGGCGCGTCAGCCCGCCGGGGGAACGCGCCGTGGCGGCCGCGAGCACGGCGCCGGCCGCGACGTCGTCGGGCTCTTCGGCCAGCCGGGCCATGAAGGAGGCCGAGACGGCGGCGAAGAGTTCGCCCGTCACGAAGGTGGCGAAGCGCGCGATCCGCCCGTCTTGCATCTCGATCCATTTGCAATGCGTCCCGGGCAGGGCCAGCAAGCCGTCCCGCACGCCCGTGCCGAGCGCCTGGGTCTCCTCGCCGCGCATCACGTCGTAGGCGCCGTCGGCCCAGCGGCAGTCGACGCCCGGCACGATGCCGATGTCCCGCCCGTGACCCGGGACCGGCGCCATCCGGGCCGCGATCTCGGAGACGCCCGCCGGGCAGGGCGCGTAGGGCGCCTCGCGCCAGCCGTTGCGGCTCCCCACCATGCCGGCCATGATGACGGGCAGGGCGGGGGATCCCGCGGCTTCGGCGGCCGCGAACCACGATCCGCAGGCGGCCTCGAGCGCCGCCGGAAAGCCGCCCGGCAGCACGCTCTGCACGCCGGTGTCGGCCTGCCGGCGATCCAGCACCAGGCCGTCGCCGGCCACCAGGCTCGCGCGCAGGCGGGTGGTGCCCCAGTCGACCGCGACACAGGCAGGGGCGCCGTCAATCATGGCCTTTCTCCCGCCGGGGCGGTTCTTCCCAGGGGTGGTGGGATACAGCCGCGACGCTTCGGTCCCGGCTCATACCCAGCCGCCGTCGACCACATAATGCTGGTTGGTGCAGGCGCTCGCCTCTTCGGATGCGAAGAACAGGGTGGCGCGCGCCACCTCGTCGGGCTGAAGCTGGCGCTTCAGGCATTGCCGCTGCATGAGTTCGGCCTCGCCCTCGGGCGTGAGCCACAGGGTCTTCTGGCGCTCGGTCATGATCCAGCCGGGCGCGATAGCGTTGACTCGGATGTTGAACGGCCCGTAGTCGCGGGCGAGCGAGCGCGTGAGACCGATCACGGCCGATTTCGCGGCCGTGTAGACCGGCATGCCGCCCTGGCCCACCATCCAGCTCACCGAGCCGAAATTGACGATGGAACTGCCGCCGGCCGCCTGCATGTCGGGCAGCACCGCCTGGGCGGCGAAGAACTGGTGGCGAAGGTTCACGGCGATGCGCTCGTCGAAATAGTCCGGCGTCACCTCGGGGGTCGGGTGGCGCTCGTCATGGGCGGCATTGTTGATGAGGATCGTGACGGGCCCGAAATGCTCGCGCATCTCGGCGATACCGCGCCGCAGCGCCTCGATGTCGCGGAGGTCGGTCGCGACGAAACGGACCTCGTGCCCGGCCCCGGTCAGTTCGCGGGCGAGGGCCTCCGATGGCGCGACCGCGATGTCGAGGAACCCCACGCGCGCGCCCTGCTCGGCGAAGCGCCGGGTGATGGCGGCCCCGATGCCGCTGCCTCCGCCCGTCACCAGCACGGTACGGCCCTCGAGGCTCGGATAGGTGGCGATCTCGGCGGCCATTGCGGTCTCTCCCGGGCGTGTCCCTGAGGGACGATGTCCGTCTTACCGGCTCCTCCAGGCCGGGGCAATCGGCCCGACATCCTCGAACGCGGCCGGACGGCGCAACGCCCGCGGCGCGGCCCTGCGAGGCCTAGTGTCGCGTGATTCAGTGCGCCGCGTCGGCCGCGGCCGCGGGCGAGGCACCGGCCTGAATCGCGCCGAAGAGCCGGCCCCGCTCGGCCACCAGCACCACGACGAGCGCCAGCGTTCCGTAGACCGTGAAGCCGACGGACAGCGGCACTGTCGTGCCATCGAACTGCTGTCCCACCAGGAAGCCGAGGAGCGCGCCACCGAAGGTCGTGACGAATCCCTGCACGGACGAGGCCGTCCCCGCCACATGGCCGAGGGGCTCCATGGCGAGCGAGCCGAAGTTCGATGCCACGAGCCCGAAGCAGAACATCACGCCGGCCTGCATGACGGCGAAACTCGCCAGCGTCTCATGGCCCGATAGCGCCACCAGGGCGTGGGCCGCCGAGATCGCGGTGAACCCGATCAGCGCGGCATGCGATACGCGGCGCGGGCCGAGCCGCCCGACGATGCGGGCGTTGAGGAAGGACGAGAGCGCCATGAAGCCGGCGATGAAGGCGAACACGGAGGTGAACAGGCGGGGCGCCGACAAGGTGTCGGCGAAGATCTGCTGAGCCGAGTTGATGAAGCCGAACAGCGAGCCCAGAACCAGCGTCATGGCCAGCATGTAGCCGACCGCGATACGGCTCGTGAGCGCCAGCCGGAAGGCTTCCAACACCCGGGCCGGCGCGAAGGGAAGCCGGTCCAACGGATGCAGGGTTTCGGGCAGCCGCACGGCCGTCCAGACCAGCACGGCCGAGCCGAATATCGCCAATGCGGCGAAGATCCATCGCCAGGGCCCGAACAGCATGATGATCTGGCCGATCGAGGGCGCCAGGATCGGCACGGCCAGGAACACGATGAAGGCCAGCGACATCACGCGCGCCATGGCGGGGCCGCTATAGCAGTCGCGCACCACGGACACGGCCAGCACCCGCGTCGCGGCCGCCCCGACCCCCATCAGCACGCGTGCCACGAGCAACATGGGCAGCGTCGTCGAGAAGGCTGCGGCGGTGCTGAACACCACATAGGCCGCCACGCCGAACAGCAGCACGGGTTTGCGGCCGAAGCGGTCGGCGATCGGACCGTAGACGATCTGCGCGGCTCCGAAACCGAGGAGATAGGCCGTGACGATCCACTGCCGCTGGTTCTCGTCCGACACCCCCACGGCGTCGCCGATCACGGGCAGGGCCGGCAGCATGGAGTCGATCGCCAGCGCATTCACCGCCATCAGGGCGGCGATCAGAGCCACGAATTGCTTGAACCCCATGGCGGGCTTGGCGGGGCAATAGGGAGCGGCGACGGCCGTCATGCTGAGGCTTTCCAGGGTCACGGACGCGGCCGGCGAATCAGCGGCGGCGATCCTTCGTTTCTTGGCCGGCTTGCGCTACGGAGAGACGGCTCCGATTTCGGAGTTCGACGATCTCACCCCTGAGACGATCGAACGCCGTGAGCCGACATGTGTCGCGGGCACCAGTTCGCCTAGCGTCCCGGCGCGACCTTTTCGGGGCGCCATACCCCCGTTTCACGCAACGCTGCCTTGCCCGCATCACAGGCTTGGAGCGTGGGTGGCGGCTCCGGCCGGCTTCCCCATGACGGGATTGTGCGGTTAGCGTAGCGACGCGGTCTTCGGCTCGAGCGGCGCCGAATCGGTTCCACACGGGGCGCAGCCGCCGCGGCCACGGGGGTACTGGATGGATTCGAGACTGGCCGCGGCGGCTCCTGCCACCTCGCGAGGGGCCGAGCAGATCGGCACCGCCGTCCTCCTGCTCGCGGCCCTGGTGGTGCCGGCCTTGCCGCTGCCGGGCTCCCTCCCCACGGTGCTGACGGCCGGCTTCGGGGCCTGGAGCCTGCTGCTGGCGCGACGGCTCGCCGGTCTGCCCGACCGCTGGATGCCGGTCGCGTCCGATCTCGTCGTCCTGGGCCTGCTGGCGGCCGCCGGGGACTCGAAGTTCGCGGTGTGGCAACTCCCCGGGCGATGGTCCGACCTCCTCACCATGACGTACACGGGCTCGGTCGTGACCGTGCTGATCTACGCGGCCGCCAGCATGGCGTTGGCCGTCGAGGGCGGCCGTGGCCTGGCGCTGCGGGAGCGCGCGGCCCTCCTGCTGCTACCGTTGTTGTTCAACCTCGTCCTGTCGCTCGGCAACGGCGGCATGATGCATGACCTCGGCGGCATGGTGACGCTCGGCGTCAGACTGCCCGAGCCCGTAAATCTGGTGGTGGGCCGAAGCGTCGTGCTGTTCGCGTTCTGCGAGGTGGCGCTCGGCCTGTTCCGGTTCCTCGTGGCCGGGAGGCTCACGGGCGACTGGCGTTTCCACGCCCTGTTGCTGGGCGCGGCCCTCCATGCCGCCATGGCGCCCCACATGGCCGACCTGCCCGTGCTGCTCGGCTGGTCCTCGGCCATCCGGGCCATCGTGGCGGTCGCGGCCGCCGCCACTGCACAGGCCGGGCTTTGGGCGATCGTCTACATCGTCACCGGACTCGCCATCGACGCGCTCAACGGCACCCCACCCACCTACGCCGCCGCTTACGGGCAATGGCACAGCGGCGCCACCAAGGGCCTCATCTACGGCGGCGTCTTCATGGGAATCGTCGTGGGGCTCGACGCCATCCTGTCGACGCCGGGCATCGTGCCCCTGGCCCAGGCCTTCCCGATCGGGCCGGGGCTCCTCGGTGGCGCGCTGCTGTTCCCGCTCGCCCAGACACTCATCGCCAGCGCGGACGGCACGCCGCCGTTCTTCGGCCGGCTGCGCGCGAGCTACCGCGCTCCGCGCTCCTACCTGCGCGGGGCCGTCGTGGGCTTCGGCATCGCGCTCGCCTTCATGCTGGATCTCCCCGGCCAGAGCGGGGTCGCGCGTTTCGTGGCAGGTTTCGCGCTCGGCGCTGCCGCCTATGCGGGCGTCGACCTCGGCTGCGACATCGCCGAGTTGGCCCGGGGCCGGCGGGTCGTCGGGGAAAACTGGCGTGTCTACGCCCTCGGGCTGCTGCTCGGCGGCGTCGTGGCGGGCGCCATCGCCTGGTACTTGGACGCCCCGCAGATCACGGTCGTGGCGACCAAGTTCTGGAGCTACGCCGACCTCGGTTACGCCGCTTCGGGCCGCCATATCGAGCCCTTCACCATCTATCCGCTGTTCAACAAATACGGCACCATCGACCTCGGGCCGAGCGGCAACGGGGTGCGGCTGTTCTTCAACGAATCGCTGTCCGGCGTGGTCAATTGGGGTATCGCGGCGCCTCTGTTCTCGATCAACTTCTTCGTGCTGGCGGCCCTGTTCCAGCGCTCGCTGGCACCGCTGAAGCAGCTCGTCAGCGCCCGTGGTTTCGAGAACCTCGTCGAGCAGGCCGTAAGGGTGCTGCGCTGGGGCCTCTGGATGGCGCCGGTCATCAATTCCTTCCTGCGCCAGTCGCCGGATCCGTCCTGGTACAACCAGGACGGCGCAGTGCGGACCGGTGCCGCGACGGTCGCCAACCTCTTTCTGCCCGACGGGGGCTTCAAGACCTGGAGCCTCGCGATCTTCACCGGGCTCCTGGCCTATGACTGGCTGCGCGTGCTCATCTGGTTCGACCACATGGGGCTCAGGGTCGCGACGCTGGTCAATCTCACCTTCATCGGCGGCGACCGCGCCGACGAGGCGGCGGCGCGGTTCGCAGGCCATGCCGGCCGCACCCGCATCATCCCCGAAGGCATCCGACGCTTCGCGACCTGGGCGCCACTCCTCATTCCATTCTACATCCCGCACGGCCAGGCCTGGGACCAGGCCTGGACCGGCGCCGAGACCATCCGCAACGCGTCCCCGCCGGTCGCGGGGGCGGTGTGGAGCGTGGTCGCGGTCTACGGACTGGCCCTGGTGGTGGGGGGCGTGGCGTTCCGGGCCATCGCCCGACGCTGGAACGGCGCGCGCGCGTCCGACGCGCCCGCGAGACCCGGCGTGCCGCTCCGCATGGTGCGAGGCCCCAAACTCTTCTCCCTGTCGAACGGCTGCATGACGACCGAGATCGGCAGCGACGGGCGCGGCTACACGGCCGTGTCCGGCGTCGTGCGGGCCAGCCATGGGATCGATATCACGCGCCGCCCGCTCGACCCCCTCGACCTGCGGGGCCCGTTCCTGTTCCTGCGCGACGCGGGCGGCCTCGGGTCGCGCGGCATCCTCGCCGCAGGACATCACGACACCTGGAGCCTGGGGTTCCAGCCGATGCGCCGGGCCGGCCCGGATTATGCCGTGAGCCAGCCCGACCCGGCCACCATCCTGATGCGCAACAGCGTGTCGGGAATCCGGGTCGAGGCGCGGGTCAGCCTCGCCGAGAACGCACCGCTCGAATATGCCCGGCTGGTGCTGACCAACCTCGGCGACGGGCCGCGCCGCATCGAGCTGACGAGCTATCGCGAATTGGCGGTGCACGAGATCGGCGCCTACCTGCGCGACCCGGATTTCAACGCCATGCACGTCGAGAGCTGGTTCGTCGCGTCGCTCGATGCCGTGCTGGCCCGCAACCGGCTGCTGCGCGATCCCGCCACGCATCGCATGTCCCACGAGACCTGCTTCCACGCGGCGTCGCTCGGCCCAGGAGCACGGCTCGTCGGCTACGACGATTCTCGCTCGCGTTTCATCGGCCCAGGCGGCCTCAGGGATCCGCGCGGCCTCGGGTGCGAGACGCGGCGTCCCCCCGACGACGAGGGCTCGCTCTACACCTTCGATCCAGCCGCGAGCCTCACGATCTCGGTCGACCTGCCCGCCAAGGGACGATGCGAGATCCTGCTGCTCACCGGGCGGGCCGCCGACGAGATAGCGGCGGCGCGCGTCATCGCGCATGAATTCGGCCGGCCGGCGCCCGACGAGGCGGAGTTCCGTGCCATGCTGCGCCGCAAGCGCGCCATCGCGCCCGGACCCGTGCCCCCGGCCGAGACCTGGCCGTTCCGCTTCGCGACCGACACGAAGCTCGAGCTGACGCCCGCGACGCCGCGGCCCTGGGCCCACGTGCTGGCCAACCCGACCGGTTTCGGCACCGTGCTGTCGAACGAGGGCGAGATCCACACGTTCAAGGGCAACGAGCGCCAGAACGCGCTGACGCCCTACCGCTTCGAATCCGGCGCCACGCTCTTGCCGGGCCAGGTGATCTATGTCGTCGACCTCGCCACCGGAGAGGCCGACGCGGCCGGCTTCGTGCCGTTCCGACGCCCGGACGCCGCCCACAGCGTGGAATATCGGCTCGGTGCCGCCACGTTCCGCAACAGGCGGCGCGACCTCGACATCGAACTCACGGTTTTCGTCTTCACGGACGCTCCGGCCGACGTCCGCATCCTCAAGCTGCGCAACCATGGCACGGCGACGAAGCGCTACCGCGTGGTGCCCTATTTCGAGATCGCGCTCGCCGAAAGCCCCGGCGACAGCCTGGGCATTCTGGACACCGTCCGCGACGAGGGCACGGAAGCGCTGCTGTTCAACAATCCGCACAACGATTTCCAGGGCGGCTGGGCCTTCGCGGCCACGAGCCTCACGGCGGCCGTAACCGAGACCGTGCGGACGCGGTTCCTGGGCTCGCCGGGCCGCGACCTGACCGACGCCGTGATGGTCGAGACCGGGCAGCCCGACGCGTCGCAGGAGGACGACGGCCGCCGCGTGGCGGCCTTCGCGGGCGAGGTCGAGGTGCCGGCGGGTGGCACGGTCGAGATCGTGGTCGTGATGGGTCAGTTCGCGAAGAAGCGCGAGGCGCTCACGGCGGCGTCTCACCTGCGCGACCCGGCGGCGGCCCGCGCGGCCCTGAAGGCCACCGAAGCCTGGTGGGCCGAGCGTATCGGCGCCGTGCGGGTCGAGACCAACGACCCAGGCTTCGACCGCCTCGTCAACCATTGGCTACCTTATCAGATCCTGGCGTCGCGCCTCTGGGGCCGCACGGGACCGAACCAGCGCGGCGGCGCGTTCGGCTTCCGGGACCAGTTGCAGGACGTTCTGCCCTTCCTGTTCTTCGACCCCAGCCTGACGCGTCGGCAGATCGTCATCCATTCGGGCGTTCAGTTCCCGGAAGGCGACGTGTTCAAGTGGTGGCATCTCGCCACCGACGGGCGGGTGGGGTTGGGCCAGCGCACCAAGGCGTCGGACCCGCACCTGTGGCTGCCCTATGTGTTGACCCGCTACATCGAAGCCACGGGCGACTGGTCGGTGCTCGACGAGCGGCAACCCTATCTCGAAGGCGCCGCCGTGCCGGCCCATGCCGGCGACCTCATGCTGGCGCCGCGGCGGTCGCGCGAGACCGGCGACGTCTACGATCATTGCTGCCGCGCCATCCGCTACACCATGGACCGCATGGGCGCCCACGGCCTGCCGCTGATCGGCACGGGCGACTGGAACGACGGCATCGACGCGGCCGGTCCGGGGGGCAAGGGCGAGGGCACCTGGCTCGCCTGCTTCTTCTTCGACATCGTGACGCGCTTCGCCGCCGTGGCGGATCGCCGCGAAGGCAGGGATGCGGGGGATCGCTACCGGGCCGAGGCGGTGCGGCTGGCCGGGGCCATCGACGGCGTATGGACAGGCGACCATTACGTGTTCGACTTCGTCGACGACGGCCGCCCGCTCGACCCGCCCTCCGTCATGGCGGCGGCCTGGCCGATCCTGAGCGGTGCGGCGCCGCTCGACAAGGGCCGCCGGGCGCTCGAACATGGGCTCGCGTCGCTCGAGAAGGCGGACCGCATCCTGCTCGTGACGCCGCCCTTCGACGAGCATTCCGACCCCTACCCGGGCCGCATCGCCGATTATCCGCCCGGCGTGCGCGAGAATGGCGGCCAGTATTCGCACGGGGCCTCCTGGACGGTGGACGCCTATGTGGCGATCGCGGATCGGTGCCGCGCCGAGGGCGATATGGCGGGCGCCAGGGCCGCCAAGGCGCGCGCTTTCGCGTGCTGGCGCGCGATCTCGCCGCTCGGCAAGACGGAGGGAGACGCGCTCGCCGTCTACGGCTTGGCGCCGCACCAGCAGCCCGCCGACATCTACGACGGCGAGAGCTACGGCGGCCGCGGCGGCTGGAGCTGGTACACGGGCTCGGCGGCCCGCATGTTGTCGGCCGCCTACGCGATCCTGGGCCTGACGATGCGGAACAATCACGTCGCGATCCCGGGGGACCTCCTGGAGCCGAAGGGCGATCTCCGGGTCGAACGCATCTGGATTAAGGGGCAGATGTGGGCCCCATCCGAGGCGCCGGCAGAGGAGGTCGAGGTGGTTTAGGAATGCGGCGTCGTACATCTGCGGACCGGCCGGCAGCTGCCGGCAAGCGGTCGCAGGCGGTGACAGCCGTTCCGAACCCGGGCATCCCTCACGCTACGCCACGGCCAACTCGAACGACGGCCGGAACAGCTCGGCATGGCCTCGGCCAGTAGATAGGCGGTCTTGCGCCTTGTCGGGTGTCCCGGCGATAGGCCTCCACAGTATAGTCTCACGCCCGACGGTCTTCGCCGCTCGACGCACGGCTGCAACCGTGGTCGACCCGGCCAAGGTTGAAACCGCTGCCTTGCCGTGGTTAAACCCGGCTCGCCTGCGACCCGAGGTCAAGCTTGTCGAGATTTCTGGATCGTGCCTGGAAGCACATCGGCGCCGAGCGTCTGTTGGAGGGCCGTCGGGAGACCACGTCACCAACGTCCGAAGGTGACGCAGGGCCGCTTCCGGCAGACTTCGATTCCGCCCATTACCTGGCCCTCAACCCCGATCTCGCAGCGCTGGGGGACGACCCGCGCCAAGCCGAGGCACACTATCTCGCCTCCGGACGATCGGAGGGTCGAGTCTACACGTCCGAAGGTGACGCAGGGCCGCTTCCGGCGGACTTCGATGCTGCCCGTTACCTTGGCCTCAATCCGGATCTGGCAGCTCTCGGGGACGGCCCGCGCCGGGCCGAGGTACACTATCTTGCCGTCGGACGTTCAGAGGGTCGGACCTACAGGTTCGATACCGATGAATACGGGCAGTTTCCGGCAGATTTCAATGCCGATGCCTACATCGACGCGAATGCCGATCTCGAGCCCTTGCGCGGCAAGGTCTTCGAAGCCGGACTGCACTACCTGACCATTGGACGGAGCGAAGGTCGGTCATACAAGCGCGCATCGCGACCAGGCCAAACCTCGGGTCGGACGATCGAGGCGCGCGTTCCACCCCGCGACTGGACGGCTGTCTTCAAGCCCGGCGACTTCCGCGCGCTCAGACCTGACCTCGCCGGAACCATGGCGTCGCGCGAGCAGGCCGTCGCGGCCTTCCTCGAGCGGGGCATCGACGCGCTCGCGCCCCTGTCCTTCGAGGCCGCGTTCGATCCGTCCTTCTATGGGGCGCGATACGAAGAGGCGGCCGGCCTCGCGCCTGCCGAGGCCTATCGCCAGTGGCTGTTCGCGGGACTCGAGGCCGGGCGCCCGGGCTCGGAACGGGAAGCGGTGGGCAACCTCCTGGGCCTGTCCGACTACCCGCAGGCCTTCGACTGGGAAAGCTACACGGCGGCGCTGTCGCATCCTGACCGAGTGGCCTGGACCAGGATCCGCGCGCTCGAACATCTCGTCGAATGCGGTTTGGAGCAGATCGCCGACATTCCGCTCAAAGGGCCGGACGCGTCCTTCCTCCTGGCGATCTCGCACGTGCTTTGGGAGCGGAAGCGCCGGAAGCCTGCCCTGCAGGCGTTGGAAAGGGCTTTGGAGATGGAGCCCGCGGATGGCGCGCTCCACCATGTCATGGCCGATCGCTATAGCGAGATCGAGGATTGGGCGGCGGCCGAGCGCCACGAGCGGGCCGCCCTCCGGCTCGGTCAGGAGTCGGTCTGGGTCTACCGCAACCTGATCGACCTCGCGTCGCGGCGGGGTGATTTCAACGACGCCTACGACAGGCTCGCGCAGTCCAAGGAGCGCTGCGCCGGCTATCGACCCTGGCGAGAGGCTCTCCGGGACACGATCGACCGCGACTTCGCCGATTCCGCCGGGCGCGTCTGGGGGCTCTATCATGATGGCAAGCGCCGAGACGCCGACGCCTTGATGGAAGAGACGTTGATGCGTCTCACCGAGGCGATCCGAGCCTTGGACGACCTCCCCGGCTTCGTCGGACCCGCGGCAGGTGGACACATCGTGATGTTCGCCAATCATGGGCTGCCGCAGTGCCGCCACTACCGCATCGAGCAGCGTTGCCAGCAGCTCGATCTTTTGGGCGTGGCCTACCGCCTGTTCGACAGCCAGGAGGCCGAGTTGGCCCGGGAGGCCCTCGTCGGAGCGCGGGCTCTCGTCGTCTATCGCGAGCCGGCCTTCCCGGCGACCCTGAAGCTCCTGATCCATGCGAGGGCATCAGGAGTGCCGACCTTCTACGACATCGACGACCTGATCTTCGATCCCGACCATTACCCGGACGCTTTCCACGTCTACGAGAAGCAGATTCCCGTCGAGGACTACGTCGGGCTGTTGTACGGGACCCCGTTGATCCGTTTCGCCATCACCTTGTGCGATGCCGGGATCACCTCCACGACGGCGCTGGCGCGCCACATCGGGCCGCTCACGATCGGGCACCGATGTCACGTGGTCCCGAACGGTCTCGACAGCCGCAACGAGCGCTTCATCGACGCTCCCCCGCCGGCGCCGCGAACAGTGGATGACGAGGTCTTCATCTTCTACGGGTCCGGCTCCAAGGCCCACAACCGAAACTTCAACGAGACCGTCGGCCCCGCCTTCGCAGAGTTGCTGGCCTCGCGCCCCCGGGTGAAACTCGTGGCGATGGGCTATCTCGACCTCGATCCCGCCTTCGAGCCCTTCGCGGACCGCATCCTGCGTTTCCGCTTCAGCAGCGACCTCGCGGCCTACTGGGCGCTGCTGTCGGAGGTCGACGTGAACCTCGCGGTCCTGGTTCCGGGCGAGATGAACGATTGCAAGAGCGAGATCAAATGGCTCGAAGCGGCCGTGTCGGGCGTGCCGTCGGTGGTCAGCGCGAGCGCCCGCTATCGGGAAGTCGTGCGTGACGGAGTCGATGCCGTCCTGGCGCGGACGCCCGCCGAATGGCGAGAAGCCCTGTTCCGCCTCGTCGACGACCCGGGCCTACGCGGCCGGATCGGCGTGCGGGCGCGAGAGCGTGCCCGGTCCGACTACTCGCTCGCCGCCACCGCGGCCCGGCTCGGCGATGCCCTGGAGGATGCGCCGCCCACCGCGGCCGGACCACGCCGGCGGACCCGCGTCCTCGTCACCCACGTGCTGTTTCCTCCGCAGTCGTCGGGCGGGGCGACGCGGGTGGTGCGTGACAATGTCGACGACCTCCTCGACCGGTATGGCGCGGAGTTCGATCTGGCCGTGTTCACGACCGATTTCGATGCGCCCCATCCCTCGTCCCGTGTCGGTTCCTACCGGGGGATCCCGGTGTACCGATGCTCCCGCAACACGGCGGTGGAATTCGAGTACCAGGACGACCACGCGGCCGAGCATTTCAAAGCCGTGTTGCGGAGCTGGAAGCCGGACCTCGTCCAGTTCCACTGCATCCAATTCTTGACCGGCTCGGTCGTCGAAGCCTGCCGGCAGGCGCAGGTCCCTTATGTCGTCATGGTCCATGACGCGTGGTGGATCTCGCCTCATCAGTTCCTCATCGATGATGACCTATTGCTGCGGCTCCCGGCCCCGCGGGCCCTATCCGAACCGCTGCGCGAGCCTTTTAAGGCGCCCCCTCCGCCACCGTCTAAGCAGCCCCGAGTGCTCGTGCGAGAAGCAGGGCTCGACGACCTGACAGCCTCACCCCGCGACCCGGAGAAGCGACCGGTCGCTCTTGAGCTTCGCCTCGAAGCGGTCGACCGCAAGCGGTTTCTTGCCGACCAGCTCGCGGGGGCCGCTGCCGTCACGGCCGTGTCGGAAAGCTTCGCCGAGATCTATTGCAATGCCGGGGTCCCGAACGTCCGTGCCGTGCCGAACGGACTGTCGCCCTTGTTCCTGGAGAGAACCGAACGACCTCGGCCGTCCGGGGCAGGCCGGGTCCGCATCGGGCATATCGGCGGCATGTCGCGCCACAAGGGCGTCCATCTGCTGGAGGTCGCCCTCACGGCACGAGGCTTCGACAATCTCGAAGCCGTCGTGGTCGACCATGCCGAGCCGCCGGGCTTCGAGCGCCGCCTCACCTGGGGCAGGACGCCCGTGCTGATCCGCGGCGGCGTGGATCAAGACCGGATGGCGGAGCTTTACGGGAGCCTCGACGTGCTTGTGGCCCCCTCGATCTGGCCGGAAAGCTACGGCCTCGTGTCCCGCGAAGCCCTGGCGATGGGGCTTTGGGTGGTGGTCAGCGATCTCGGCGCCATCGGCGAGGACGTGGTGGCGGGCGAGAACGGTTACGTGATCGACGTGAAAGACGCGCGCGCCCTGACCGAGGTACTTCAGCGGATCGATGCAGATCCGGACACCTATCGCGGTTCGCCCGCCCTGCCGTTCTTCCCCAGGATGGCGTCGGAACAGACCGACGAACTCGCATCGCTCTATCGGGACGTCGCACGACGACACCTTGACGTAGCCGGACTTTAAGGCATGTCCGGCCGATGCCGTTCTCCGACAACCTCATAGCAGCGAGGCGCCACCATGGCCTATTGCAAGTACCTTGACGTCCTGACCCCGCAAGAGGGCAGCGAGTTCGACGACCTGCACGGCCCGGGGACGATCGCGCCGCTGTCGGGCGTCTACCGATGCGAAGCCTGCGCCCGCAGCATCGTGGCCCATAATGCGCAGCCGCTCCCGTCGGAGGGTCACCATCGGCACGAGGACGGCGGACCGATCTTGTGGCGCCTGGCGGTGAGGTCGCATTTCAGCTGAGGGCCGGCGCCGAGCAGGGGCGGGCGGCTGCCTGGCTCCGTGACCGGGTCGGAACCGATCGGGCCAAATCAAGCCATCATGTCGGCCGCCGTGACGCGGGTGCGGTCACGTCGTCCAGCCATCGCGCCGCCGCCTTGCGGTCGAGCTTGTCGTTGTCGTTGCGCGGCATCCGCTCGATCTCCCGGACGGTTTCGGGGATGGCGTGGCTCTCGATCCGTTCTGCAAGCGCCTGGAGCAGCGCAGTTTCGCTGAATCGAAGGCCGGGAACGCGCTCCACCACGGCCGCGAGAGCTTCGCCGCGCTTGAACACGCAGGCCACCGGCCACCCGGTGGCCCTGATGGCCGCCGCGACTTCATCGAGTTCGATGCGGAAGCCGCGCACCTTGACCTGGAAGTCCATCCGCTCCTTGAAGAACAGAAACCCGGCGCGGCGCTCCGCCCAGTCGCCCGTGAAATAGCCGCGTAAGGTTCGGGTCCCCTGGGCGAAGGGCCTGAACACCTGGGCCGATTGCTCGGGATCCTGCCAATAGCCTTCAGCGAGTTGCGGCCCGGAGATCACGATCTCGCCCTCGTCGGCATGGGTGCCACCCACGAGATGGATCGCCATCCCCGGGATGGGATCCCCCAGCGTCACCGAAGCCCCGCTCGCGGCGACATAGGTATCCATCGCGAGCGGCTGGCATGTCATGGAAATCGTGGCCTCGGTCGGCCCATAGGTGTTCTGGACCGCGACGTCGGGGCGGGCCGCGAACAGCGCGCGAAGCTGATCGGGAAGCAGCGGCTCGCCGCAGAAATTGAACAGCCTGACGCTGCGCAGGTTGGCCTCGGTGACCTGGCGGGCCTGCATCATGAGGTTGACGACGCTCGGGGTGGAGTTCCAGACCGTGATGCCCTCGCGGGCAATCATGCGGGCCGGCATGAGCCGGTCTCCTTCGGCGAGAACCGGATGCAGCGACGCACCGAAACACAGCGCGCCAAAGATATCCGTCATGGAGATATCGAAGGCGAGGTTGGGCTGCTGCGACACCCGATCGCCCGGCCCGATGTTGAACGTCTCGAGCCAATGCACGTAATGGTTCAATGCGCTCCTCGGAACCACGACGCCCTTGGGGATGCCGGTCGACCCCGAGGTGAACAGGATATAGGCGATGCGATGCCTGCGGCCGTCGCCTTCGAACTGTTCCGAGTCCCCGATCTCGAGCGGGTCGATCAGCATGGCGCCGGGCGTTTGCGCGTGAAGGTCGCGTCCAAGATCCCCGGATGCGACGATGACGTCGGGATCGAGAACGCTGGCGATCTTGCGGAGCTTTTCCCGCGGCGCCGACAGGTTGAGCGGGGTATGGTAGCCGCCCGCCAAGCCAGCCCCCAGAATAGCGGCATAAGCGTCCGGCACCTGCGGCAGTCCGATCAGCACCCGCGGTCCGTCCCGACCGGAGAACGCCGCCGCAAAGGTCCGCGCCCGTCGAAGCAAGTCCCGGTAGGAGGTGGGCGTGCCTTCGGACACGACGGCGGGATGGTCCCGGTACGTCGCGGCGCATCGCAAGAACCGGTCGATCACATCCATGTCGGGCGACACGTCTCCGAAATCACTCGGCATACCGCCACGGAAACGAGGTCAAGGCAACGACCGGCGCGGCCCTAAATCGGGTTGTCCCCTTTGTGCGAAACCAGAATGTCCCTTGCCCGCGGTCACGGCCTCTCGGACCGACATCGCGGGCGATAGACAATCGGTCCACAGCCCCCGGCGCCATCGCGTCGGATCGGCCGAGGTCCAAGGGCCGGGATCCTCGCATGCGGTGCTCGTGCAAGGGCGAGGATCGTCAGACGATGCCGAGTTCCCGGCCCGCGTCCGCAAAGGCCGCGAGTGCCACATCGATGTCGGCTTCGGTCAGCGCCGCCGACATCTGGGTCCGGATGCGGGCCCGGCCCTCGGGCACGACCGGAAAGAAGAAGCCCGCCACGAAGACGCCGCGCCGGTCGAGCGCGGCCGCGAGGTCCTGGGCGCGGCGCGCCTCGTGCAGCATCACCGGGATGATCGGCGTGGCGCCGTCGAGCGTCTCGAAACCCGCCCGCTCCAGCCCGGCTCGGAACCGGCGCGTGAGCGCCATGAGATGGGCGCGGCGGTCATCGGAAGCGCGCGCGATCTCGATGGCTTTGAGGGATCCTGCCGCCACAGCCGGCGCGAGGCTGTTCGAGAACAGATAGGGCCGGGCACGCTGCCGCAGAAGATCGATCACTCGCCGCTCCGCCGCGACGAAGCCCCCCATGGCGCCCCCCAGCGTCTTGCCGAACGTGCCCGTGACGATGTGGACGCGCGCGCCGACACCGGTCAAGGCCGGCGTGCCGCGGCCCTGCGGCCCGAGGTGGCCCGTGGCATGGCAGTCGTCGACCATGACCAGCGCGCCGTAACGCTCGGCGAGCCCGCAGATCGACGGCAGATCGGCGACGTGGCCGTCCATCGAGAAAACGCCGTCGGTGGCGATCAGCTTGAAGCGGGCACCGCCCGCATCGGCCGCCTTCAACTGGGTTTCGAGCTCGTCCATGTCGCCGTTGGCGAAGCGGTAGCGCCGGGCCTTGCTGAGCCGCACGCCGTCGATGATGGAGGCATGGTTCAGCGCGTCCGAGACGATGGCGTCCTCCGGCCCGAGCAGGGGCTCGAACAGACCGCCATTGGCGTCGAAACAGGCCGCGAACAGGATCGCGTCCTCCTGGCCGAGATGGGCCGCGATCGATACTTCGAGTTCGCGATGCAGCGTTTGGGCGCCGCAGATGAACCGCACCGAAGCCATGCCGAAGCCGAAATCGTCGAGCGCCCGACGGGCCGCCGCCACGATGGCGGGATGGTCGGCGAGACCCAGGTAATTGTTGGAGCAGAGGTTCACGACACCCCGGCGGCGCTCGGCCCCCGCCATGACGTCGATACGGCCGCCTTGCGGGCCCGCGATCAGGCGCTCGCGCTTGTAAAGGCCATCGGCTTCGATGCCGCGCAGGATCCCGTCGAGATGGTTCTGGAACGCGGCCGTCATCGTGGCAGCTTTCGTCCGGCGCGCGGTCTCGGCGACAGCGTGGCGCTGTCCGCATCCGACACTAGCCGAATCCCGGTTCCCACGGTAGCCCACCGGCAGCTCGTCACTTGCCGATGGAGGGCGGAACCAGTCGGGCCGCAGCACGGGGCCTGCCGCCGGACTGAGGTGCCGCCATGTCGTACCCCAGCATGATGGCAAGCAGAACGCCGAGATCCTCGAACACGCCCCGCAGACCCGTCTTCGGATCGTCGATGCTCTCCTTGCTGTGGCACTCCGGTGTGGGCGGCGCCGGCTGCGTGAGCAACGGCAGCGATCGAGGCATGGGACTCCCGGCGGTATTCGAGCCCGACGCGAACGTCGACGATGGCCCCGCATGTGGGTGAAGCTCCCACGGCTTCATGGCCGATCCGAGGCGGCCGCAGAGGATCGTGCCGGGGCCTTCTGCCTCCGCATTCGTGCCGCTCTTGCCAGCGCGGATGCCAAGCTGCATCTTCGTCGCCATGATGGCGATCAACGACGCTTCGACGTCCGGCGCTCTTGCGGCGCTCAACGAGCGGTCCCGCGAGATCTTTCGGCGCATCGTCGACAGTTATCTGGTCACCGGGGAGCCGGTCGGATCGCGCCACCTCGCGCGCCTGCTGCCGATGACGCTGTCGCCCGCCTCGGTGCGCAACGTCATGCAGGACCTGGAGGAACTCGGTCTCGTCTTCGCGCCCCACACCAGTGCGGGTCGCATGCCGACCCAACTCGGCCTGCGCTTCTTCGTGGATTCGCTGCTCCAGATCGGCGATATCGGCGACGTGGAGCGGCGGCGGATCGAGGCCGACCTTCGAGCGGCATCGCAGAGCCGCACTCTGGAAAGCGCCCTCGTCGAGGCCACGAGCCTGTTGTCGGGGCTCACGCGGGGTGCCGGCGTCGTCGTGACCAGCAAGGACAATGCGCGGCTGAAGCATATCGAGTTCGTGCGGCTGGAGCCCGAGCGCGCCCTGGCGATCCTGGTCGCCGAGGACGGCTCGGTCGAGAACCGGGTGGTGCTGACGCCGGCCGGGCTCCCGGCTTCGGCGCTGGTCGAGGCCAGCAATTTCCTCAATGCCCGCATCCGCGGCCGCACCCTCGCCGAGGCCCGGGCCGAGATCGAGGGGGAGCGGCTGGCCGCCCAGGGCGAACTCGATGGTCTGACCGAGCGGCTGGTCGACGCCGGTCTCGCCGGTTGGGCGGGGCTCAAGGGCGAGGCGCGCCAACTGATCGTGCGGGGTCAGGCCAACCTCCTCGAGGATCTCACGGCGCTCGACGACCTCGAGCGCATCCGCCTGCTGTTCGCCGATCTCGAGACCAAGACCGACGTGATCGACCTCCTCAATCGCGCCGAGACCGGCGAGGGCGTGCGCATCTTCATCGGGGCCGAGAACAAGCTGTTCTCGCTGTCGGGCTCCTCCATGGTGGCGGCGCCGTTCCGCGACGGCCAGCAACGCATCGTCGGCGTGCTCGGCATCATCGGTCCCACCCGCCTCAACTATGCCCGGGTGGTCCCTATGGTGGACTATACAGCGCAGGTCGTATCGCGCGTGGTGCAGGGAATTTACGGCTCCCCCGTCTAGCCGCCTACAGCTTGGGCGCTCGTGCGCGCCTTTCCATCGACCTTGCTCGGACGCCGTGGTCGCCATCGCGACCGCAGCCGTGAGGCCGCCGCCGAGGGTTCCGGGGTAGGATCCCGCCTCGCAAATGCCCGATCTTCGTCGCACGATATCGGCGTAGCCGGTGCCAGGGTGCCGGCGTCATTTCAGAGATCCGCATGGCCTCGCCTAAGATGCCGCGCCGCACGCTCCTGCCGCTCCTCGGCATGGCGTTCGGCCTCCTCCTGATCGTCGGGATGGTGGTGGTGCAGCACGCCACCATGTCGGCCCCGGCCGCCTCCGGCATCGGCGGCCCGTTCACCCTGACCGACCAGGACGGCAAGACCGTCACGGCCGGCGACTTCAAGGGTGAGCCGATCCTGGTGTTCTTCGGCTATACGCATTGCCCCGACATCTGTCCGACGACGCTCGACAGCATCTCGCAGATGTTCAAGGCGCTGGGACCCGGCCGCCCAACGCGGGCACTGTTCGTCACGCTGGATCCTCAGCGCGATACGCCTGGCGTGATGAAGGATTATCTATCGAGCTTCGACCCGCGCATCGTCGGGCTGACGGGCTCGCAGGTCGCGATCGACGCGGTTGCGCATGAGTACCGCGTCTATGCCAAGAAGGTGCCGACCGGCGACGGCGACTACAGCGTCGACCACACCGGCGTGGTCTACCTCATGGACAAGAACGGAGATTTCGTCGAGTCCTTCAATCCCGACCTCGAGAAGCCCGCCGAAGCCGCCGCGATCTTCGCAAAATATCTGTAGCGGTCGGCGTTGCTTGGGCGGTTGAAGACCGGTTAAACTATTTGTCCCGCCACTCCTCAGCACGCGGAACGACATCCACAGCAAAGAGCTGATCCTAGTCGTCGAGTTCCGTTTACGGCGCCAACACGCGCATGCCGTTTCGGTCCACCACAACGTCGAACACCCGGTCAGCCTCTACGGTGCGACCAAGAAGGCCAACGAATTGCTGGCCCACTCCTACAGCCACCTGTTCGGCCTGCCGACGACGGGCTTGCGCTTCTTCACCGGGCCTTCGATCAGCTTCGGGTCAAGCGTTACCGTTCTGCTTCGCGGTGGGTCGATGAGGGCCGGCGCAGATCGACGATGCCACCCTCATGGTGAGCGCTGGAGAAGGCCTGCGATCGTGCATCGCCGGATCGCGAGCACGGGTTTCAGGGCTGATCCCTTCTTGGGCCGCTGCCGGCCGAGCGGCCGGACTTGCGTCCGCTCTCGTTCGACCACATCGCAGGTGTCAGGCGCACTGGCCTACGCTGACGTACCGGAAGCCGCGCGCTTCCATCTCGGCCCGGCGACAAATGTTGCGAAGATCAACCAGAACGGCGCTGTTAAGGCTGCGCTTGACGCGGTCCCAATCCCTCGGGACCGTGGTACGTTGGAAATCAATCTCTTGGCTGCGTACTGGCTGGGGCGGGAGGGTTCTCACCCGGACGCAGCTGAAATCCATCCCACGAGGGACCGCGCGGGGCCGTAGCAGCCTCGTGTGACACCCAGGTATGACACCAGGGTCGACAGTCCGCAAGGCCGCCGGCTCGCCGCGGGTCTTCCCTGACGGACCAAGGCTCAGTCAGACGCCGTGCACGGGCGCGAAGGTTATCCGCTTGACGCTCGCCGCCGGGGTTGAGCCGGACAAGGGAATCGGCTCCAAATCCTAGTTTCCTCAGACATTTGTGGTCCAGAGCACGGGAATTCTGACCAGCATTCTTACCACTTTTCTCACCGCCAAAAGGTGAGGCCTGCGGCCGGAGTTGACCCAAGAACTAAACCGCTCCCGCGGTAGGAGCGTTCTGCAGCCGCGAGGCTGAGATATCGGGTCCGTGGGGCCTGTCTGAAGATCTGGGGTCAACCCCGTTCCAGACAGGAGCACCCCATGAGCACCAAC
>JAABUY010000635.1_pt1 | contig 57950 bp, 56 predicted proteins | sample 5560271 | NCBI WGS metagenome assembly JAABUY01 (sample SAMN10711886, study PRJNA513374) | rock metagenome | isolation source: Antarctica rocks | place: Antarctica: Victoria Land, University Valley | reverse complement strand
CGAACCGCCGTCTGCGCGCACCCTTTACACCTGCGGGTCGGTTGCGGGCCGATCGCGGGTTAGGGGGAGTGTTAGATATATAACCCACGATAGCTATGCTATTAGTGTGGTGCCACCTTTTAACACTATGATATGATTGATTAAATAAAATCAGATGATATTTTTTGAGTTTATGAGTTATATACTAAATTAGTGTCATTTTTTACTATATAAGAAGTTAAGAACTCTTCTTTATTTCTTAAAATCTTGCTTTCTTAAATATTATCTACAGTCTACAGATATATACAACAATATATTTATGTTAAAGAACTTTACACACTCTATATACTCTCTATATAACTCTATTATAAATAGTTTTTATCTTTATATAATTAAAGATTAACACTTTATTAAATTCTAACTATTAACAAGTAAGTTTAATCTTTCAATATAGATAGTAACTAATAACTTTAAAGATTTAGATTAAAAGGTTTATTTAAATATGTCTTTTGATTTAGTCATAAAGATTGATGATGTTTTTTTCTATAATATATTAAAAATATCTTCACAATATATTGTGTTGTTTTCTCATTCATTGTTGTATAAGTTTATGTAGAGTTGTTGATGTTTCTGATGAGAAGATCAGATTTTTATATCTTGATTGATCTTAAGAAGTTTTGAAAGATTGAATGGTCTTTTGATAATCTCTGTCAAGATCATTCAAGGTTTTAGTGAGACCATCCGACATGCGTGGTCCTTGAACAACGCCACAGCCCGTGCCAGTCGTCCATTCAGAGCTGAGAGCTCGCTAGGCCGCCAATTTGATGCCACGATCGACGCCAGGATGGCCGCCAACGAAGCCCCCTTCTCTCAACCTCAGCTGAACAATCATCTTCCATTGACTGGACCCCAACCTCCATCGGGTACCACCCCAGAAGAGATGGCCGATAACGTTTAGCCGACTATTGATCCAAACCAGATCCGGGATCTCGAGAACAGTCCGCGTGCAGTATTGTGGGGAAGTCGTGCCGTTGCATCGACACCCGGAGCCAGACTACACTTCTAGGCCCATCGTGAGGACTTTCGGACGGCTTTTAGGACAGCTGATTTACCCACTGGGTCACAGATGACACCACTGCCATCGCCATCGCTCCGCATCGTGTTCCGTTCTAGAGCTGGGCAGACTCGAAAGTATAGAGTTTCGAGCAAGCATGACCCTGTGGACAGCGGAAGAATACGGTGAGCCTTAGTCCGGCTTATTTTATATTGGACTGGGGTTGAGAACGCCTCGAGGACAATCATGAGACATTCTCGCTCAGTAAAGAAGTCTGTCGCGCCTAGATGGATGTAGATAGAGCAGCCGCAGCCCGTGCTGCTTGCTCTAGTGCTGCATATAATGGGCTTGCCTGCGTCTCCTACCGGAGAGAGTACCGGAGAGTCTACCGTGAGATTGAAAGGAGGACAACAAGTATGCCAGCATTATCTGCGTTACCTGATCGACCCGCGCCAAGTTCGTCATGTTCATGGGCGGCATGGTCAAGTCTTTCATGCTTCCTATCAAGTGCGCAGGCATGGTCGAGTCTCACTCTGGTCATTGCCATGGCAGCCCTCGTCACCACCGCCATGGTATCCCGAAGGCGGCATTGGTCATGGCACTCGCCCGCTGTAACTCCAGCATCAAGCACGGCTGAGATGAAGTTTGACCTGGACGGCAACTGGAGGCATACATTCCTGGCACAGTCAACATCATCAGCTCAAGCACCAAGACCTTTGTTATCCCTACCGACGATCCGTCGCAGCTCATATCCTCCCGCCGACGGTGGGAAGTCCATATACAAAACGAAGTCAAGGCCGAAAGACCGCATCTTAATCGAGACCGACTTCGGGGTTGGGATAACGAGGCGGGACACGATCGAGGAGATTCATGGATGCAGAAGGCATACGGTGGTAGTGGGTGGACTGGAAGATACTGAGCGTCATCATCGGCTGTAGCACGCCGGTCAGGAGCAAGTTGCTGCGAGTAATGACTTTATTTCGGTCGTATCAAAGCATCTCGAGCTTTCGAATCAGGTATGCTATTGATCTATGGCCAGGCCCATCTTCAGTGTGGCAGTCAGTGTCTTCTGTCCCATCCTTCATTGATGGACATTGCTGAAGCAGATCTTACAGTATTGGTTCACTTCATCTTGCTCTCATTGCTGCCGTGCCGACTCAATCTGGTCCTCGCCCATGGAAGCGAATGGACCTCAGATGTCGAAAGTTCTTAAGGTTTTGTGAGGAGTATGTTTGTCTTGGCCCCATTGAGGTGTTTGGAGCTTCGGAACAGAACGCACTGCGGATCGATTGAATGAGATGCCTTTGTTATTGCAGTCACTGGGTGCCGTAGTCCCAAGGCTCGCCGCTACGATGAGAAGTTGGAGGCCGAACGAGCCCTTATAAATATGCTCTTTCAAGCATGATCAACCTCGACAGAGCACAGTCACAGTACCCTTGTCACACACCCTTACTAGCGGCTATCACTGAAGCAGCAATCAAAGCCAACTACAACCTTATAGTCTTCTCTCTTTATTAACGGACCAGCTCCCGCCTTCATTGTTTGTCGCATCATCTCGCGAGTTCAAAATGGAGCATCACGATTTGCGTAGAGGGGGCATGGACGAGAAGTATTTGCAAGTCTCGGGCCAGCACGGAATCGTGTCTCAATGCGCGCCAGCGGAGCTTCCGATAGCAATGGCTGGAATGCTTGTAAGAGTTCTCGCTACTCAATACTTACTCAAACCCCGCTCCTCTCGCTCGCCGACCTGGTATCTCTGTTCCCGGTTCCACCCCCTTCCTCCTCGATACGCTCCATGTTACCACTTCCTTTTGACCCGCGCTTTCCATTCCCATTCCCGATCTCACCGCCCTCAAGCTCAGCCGGCCCTCCGTATCCTTCACCATTCTCCTCCTCGCCCTCCTCCCCATCATCCTGCCACCCATCCGCCAACGCCATCTCAGGGCTTACGTACCCTCTCCCACCGCCTCTCGCCGACAGTCTCCGATAAGTACTGTCGCTGGGCGGTCTACTCACACCCAGACTTGATATGGTCATCTGCGGCGAACTCGAACCCGTCATCAGAGACGAGAGTTCCGAAACCGGCATCGAGTCTTGCGGAGGGACGCCGTTGACGTGTACGTACGGGTAAGCTGGACTGTGCGGGTTACCTGCCGCCGGCGCTGCTGACGACGACGCTTGTTCCACAACGTGGCGTACCGTGGGAGAGCCTTGCGCCGCTACAGGACTTCTTTGTGGTGATGGTGAAGGTAAAGGCTCGTCAGGCAGCTCCGAAGGCGAATTCGCGGTGATGGTCGTCGGACTCCAGGGAACGGACGAATAATCTGCTTCCGAGATGCCTAGTCCACCAACTCCACCGCCGCTCGCTGCTCCTTCTCGCCCTCCTCCCCATCGCTTCCGACGGCGGCCGTGGACCAAGTCGTTTAGGCTGCCGAGCGGACCTGTTGATGGGGTGCCTTTGTCGTTGTTATTGGTGCTGAAGCCACCTGCGTATTTTATCTGTCGCTTTCGAGCTAGTTTCGGGCGGATGCAGAAGAGGAAGAGGAGAGTTGCTAGGAGGGCTATGAAGAAGAAGCTGGCGATGGATATGCCGGCTATAGCCCCTTTACTCAATGTCGAGGTCTGGGAGGGAGAGGAAGTAGCTTGCAACGTGACTAAGGAAGACGATGTTGCAGAGGTGAGGATACCGCTTGAGATTGTGGATGTTGTAGTACTAATCAGACTTGCAGTCGACGGAGGAGAAGCGATTGAGCCAACTATGATGACGTTCGGGTACGAGAGCGTGAATACTGCGGCGGTAGCACCGCAGTACATGATATATTGGTCTTCGAGAACATTGGTCATGGTGACACAGGCGGGTGCTGCGGATGGACTGGATCACAGTTGCAGAGTTAACTTGCGCTTGCGCGAACTTAGGGTTTAACTTGAGACGACAAAAGAGGGTATGTGTCGGAAGTTGAGCAAGAGGCAAGATTCGGACATACCAATTGATACAGCCGCCAGTATCCGGATCGCACGACGAGGTGGTGGTCGAGCTGTAGGGCCGACATGTTGTTCGCGCCGCGCAGCTCGAGCTGGCATGGCGACGACGCTGTCAGTCCTCAGTTACACACTTGAAGAGGGAAAGACGAACATAGAACAACAACCAATGAACCCATCAAGGCCGGTGTAGCATGTTCCTGTTGGACATGTAACTGATAGATATAGGTTAGTAGTCGAGGGAAGGTAGAAGGATCAGTGATGAATATACAGGTTCCAACACCATCACAATTTGTTTGCGCTGGACCTGAGCCTGCTGACGCAAGTGCTCTGACTGGTACCGTGAGAGGGTGAGAAAGCTGTGTGGGCGATTGTTCCATTGCTCCCGACTTGTCCGGTATCTTTGGGACGTTGCCTGCTCGGTTGACTTCGAAGGTATGAAGGTGAAGTGATCGAGGATTGATTTCCAGGCTGCAGTTCCCTTGCACAAATCACTTTCGTAGTTTGTAGGTATGAAAAATTAGGACGAAAGCAAGACTCGACGTCCATGCTACTCTAAGACCTGAGATAGACCAATTGTATTGATTGAAGGTGAAGTGGCATGTTTGCTTGATCTTTCAGGTTCCACCACGCCTGTGCAGGTTGATGTGACACCAGACCGCAGAGGAAAATAGGAGGACATTCAAGTCGAATGTTGAGGAGAATTTCAGACTCCACTTTTCAGCCATCTTTTGTGGCGGGACTGAGCTTACAGAGTGAATATGGGATTGTGAAATAGATCCCGGAGATTGCGGAGTAAGGGCAACTTCGTTACCACCTTTCCTTTCATGTCTTCATGATATTCGAGATCGCCAGAGCTGCCCGTAAATTGCTTCCGATACAAACTTGGTAAATCCCGGGCATAGATTCATTCATGCAATCTCCGGATATGAAAATATCAACAACGGTAAGTATCCACATCCAGATGGTCGTTCTCTGCTTGCCGAGACATGCTTTTGGAAGTTTGGATCAAGGGCAGAGACACCCTCATCGCGACTTCAATAGGGACGACCACAAGGAGGATTGGAAAGTGTGCAGATATTACGGTTGATGGTTCTGGAGACTGCCTCAGCATATATACCACTCGTCTATAACTTGAGGATCACACTCCACAGCGCTTGTGTAACCACAGCATCCGTTCGTGTTCGGAACGGGGCAAGGGTAAGCGTCAGCCTTATATCAGACCATGATGGATGCATTCCATAACATCCGGCGACTTTCTGGATATAAAACATCGGCCCCCTGCTTACGCGACCCGTCAGTGAAGCGCAAGGGTGAATGTGTGTTTTCAGGCAACCATCAATCAATTAATTCACTGGCAAAATCAAACTCGAGTCAGATGATTCTTCTTAAGAAATTCTGTCAGATATTCTTGCTCTGATTCGTCTGTCTTCTCTAGCCCGCGCTGTTGACACGGTCTACTGGACATCATACGTAAAATGTCTCAATATCAACAGTATGGAGGTACTCCGCACAGCGCCGCAGCCGGTGAGAACCAATACGGGGGATCGAATCAGTATGGGATCACGGTAATACTACAAATTCACAATGGACTCCAACAAGTAGCTAAATCCGTTTCGACAGCCTACTCGGAACCTTCAAGCCCCAGCACCCCCTAGCAACAGGATCTCGACCATTTCCCAAACCTCTCAGTACTCCAATCCGACCCCTCAAGTCAGCAACACGAACACCGTCTACTCGCTCCAAGACTTCCTAGCCAGCGTCGACAGCATCCGCCGCAGCATCTTGGAGCTGACCTCGAACATCAGCCAGATCGGCACCCTCCACCAACGGGCCCTCACCAACCCAGACCCAACGTCCACCAGCGCTCTCGAAAGCGTCGTAACGCAGACGCAGATCCTGACTACACAGCTCCGCGACCGCATCAAGTCCCTGGAGCTCGATGCGGCCAAGACGCCCTCGGCGAGCACGGACAAGAAGACGAAGCAAGGCCAGGTCAAGACGCTGAAGGCTGGCTTCGAGCGGGAGCTGGAGAGCTACCGTCAGGAGGAGCGGACGTATCAACAGCGCTATAGGGACCAGATTGCCAGGCAATATCGGATCGTGAATCCCGGCGCCTCCGATGCCGAAGTGGAAGAGGCGAGGAACGCGGACTGGGGAGATGAGGGTGTCTTCCAGACGGCTGTGAGTTGGCATAGGGAGAGTCACGTCTGGCAACGTACTTACCTGGACATTGTAGCTGAGATCGAATCGGTCGGGCGCGGCCAACAGCGCACTCGGCACCGTCCGAGCAAGGCACAACGAAGTGAAGCGGATGGAACTTACACTCGTGGAATTAGCTCGAATGTTTCAGGATCTCGCTCAAGCCGTTGAGGTGCAGGAGGTTCCAGTTGTCAGCATTGAGCGTGATGCAGAGAACACCATGGTGAACCTTGACGGGGGAAACAAGGAATTAGGTGGCGCCATTGAGCACGCAAAGAGTCGCAACAAGCTGAGGCGGTGGCTGTTGTTCATTGTGATCCTTATCATTTGCATATTAGCGTTGATCTTGGGATTGGTTTTCGGGCTAAGGAAGTAATGAACTTGGGAACAGAGAGTGTAGTACTACAGAACATCAGTCCAGGCAGCTGTTGAGATATCAACCGGCTATGTGTACCAGCGGTAGAAGCTAAAGCTGACAAGCTGTCATGGTTCAGATTAGTGTGTGAAGTTGTCATGATGCAAAGACGTTGCCTAGAGGCATGGCCCAGATTTGATGGAGTATGTGTCAAGATTTGCCCATAGATCGCTGCAGGGCGCAGCTGTTGTTGGGGGCTCGACGTTGCTGCCTCGATTTCAAATTTCGAAGCCCTGGGCCTCACCAGGGGCTCAGACACATTTCCGCATAGAATCAAGCTATACTGTCACAGCCTCTGGCTTCACCTGGGCTGAAAGTGAGCCGGGAGATGGTAAGCGTGCTCGCAAGTCTCGGATGTTCGATCCTCCGTCCAGTCACTCCTCAAGATTAGGCTGATTGAGTTGCCTGGAGGACACGAGAGTGAGACTCTGCCATGTGAAGATGGCCATGCTGATCTTCGAGTCTGATCGCCCTTGTCGACGCACACCGGCTGACCACGGATGCCGTTGAACCCTCCCGGGTTTTGGATCCAATTGATTCCAACTTAGCAATGGCTACGCTGATGCCCAGGGCATGACCAGTCGAACCGCCATGATCGTGAGACTTGTCCATGTCTGACCGGGGCTAGGCTGGTTCCTAGGCTTCCATTGCATTGCGCTGTTCAGGCGCCGAAGCGGACTGGCTGAAGTTGTTGTGATATCGTCGCCTGGAAACGCTGCGGTCTGAGGATGGCTATGCTACCCTCGATAGCTCGGCCGCTTGTGCCATCATGGAGTTCAAATCTCGGGCCTTTCAACAGGCAGCAATATATGAGCGTTCCTCGGTGGATGACAATGGTCATGAACTGTGCCGGAAAGGCTTCAGCGGACAGTCTCTGATAGAGAATCCTGCTCGAATTGGGAACGGCTCTACTTTGAGGCCTGGACGGTAGGTGCTTTGACATGAGCCACACAGGTGCTTGTATCAGATGTAGCGGTCTCGTTCATTCCGAGCTGGTGATTAGTCTTGTGCAAAACTCAAGATCAACGGAAAGCCGGAAAGCCTAGAGGGAGGTGAAGGAGGTTGACTGGAATCGTGATATCACTAGACCAAACCCCACGGCCTACAGCCCAGCCTTGTCAGGAGACTTATGATGTCAGAGCCAAATCTCCCGCAAAAGAAAGTATGACCATCATAGGTCAGAGTGTCTCAATCCTGATGCCTGACTACCAGGTAAAATCTCAACAAAAAAATAACAATTTAAAATAACAAAAATGACAAGAGGGGGATTCGAACCCCCGCGGATTGCTCCAGAAGAATGCTAACGCTCTATCGATCGTTAAGTTGTAAGAACTTGAGTCTCCCGCCTTAGACCACTCGGCCATCTTGCCAATAAGAGATAATTGCTCGCTTAGAGCACTACTTGATTGTGATATCGCGCTAGCTGGGTAGTTGGTGCATTCACGGAACTCTATTGGAACAAGCTACTTCGTAGAAGGTCTTCAATCTTTGAACTGTGACCCTAGAGACCGTGACCCCTAATCTGCCAGCCTTGCCAGGAAAATCGGTGCTGTCGGTGGCTCTTGAGCCTCGAGAGTGCCTTATTAGGTAAGGGAGACATGGCTCCAAGTTCTTACTGGGTGATGAATGGCAGCCTGCTGCAGTGCCCGCATTCGAAGGCACGCCACATCTTCGCCCCATTGGGTGGAGAAGAGAGGCACTGCCCCCCATGGCCGCCGACACATTTTTCTGATCAGGCAGCAAATATCTCTAAGATAATGATGTTACTCGAGCTTCAATAATCATCATCAGCAGTTTACTCACTCTACTTCCTTCAATCATATCAGTACAATTCCAATCATCATATCAGAACAATCCGGATCACAATTACACTCACGTTCGCAATGTTGGACTTTCTTCCTTCGCTCGATAAGCTTCAGCTCGACATTGTCGGCTTCCTCGCCATCTTAGGCGAGGGTTCGGTGTTGGTCAATGCTCCGGTCGCAGCTCTCAGCAACTTCATCTTTCTTCCACGCTTGATGCCGGCTCCCCAAGCCCTCATCAAACCAGCCCGTCCAGATCGGCTCAGTCACGTCGTCGGTAAGGCTGTCGGTGCTCACTCGGGAAACTACAAGCATCATGTCAACCACATCGCACACTTGCTGCACAACGGCAACAGTCTCCCTGCGTACTCCGTCCGATGCCTGAGGATCACAAAGGATAAGACCAAACCCAATGTCACCGCACGCAAGACCGGGCCATTGACAGGGCTGGCCATCCTCGGCTGTGCCATGTCCATTGCACTTACTATCCTTTCGGTCATCTACAACGATGGGCCTGCCTTGACAGCTACCATGCTCCTCTCGTTCCTGTCGACTGTCATCGGCTTCGGCGCAAAGTGGTCCTTGAAGCTTACGGTACGAAAGTCTAAACGAGAGGTCCCAGCGGGAGACGTTGTGATCGAGTACCCCCAAGGCGCCTTCCTCGTCGTCAAGTGCCACGAAGACGTTGCCCGCGAGCTCTACTGGGCACCGGAAGCGTGTATCTACGACGTCGGCGTGCAGACATACCGGCTGACCTCCCTTTTCGGAACCCTGATGTTGATGTTCGGCGTCATCTTCCTCGCGAGCTCCTCTCAGACGCTACAAATCTGCTTTGCCGCCTCTTACTTGGTGTTGAACGCAGCCTACTGGACCGTCGCCGCTCTCCCACCCCAGTGGCACTGGGACCTGTCCTCCTTCAAGGTCGAGCAGGAGGAGTATCTGGACGGCGAGCACAACGACAGCTTCACGGAGGCGTTGTGGAAATCGATTGCCATCACGCAGAGCATTTCTTGGGTCAAGGTCGCACAGGTCGCGCCCGAGACGGAAGCTTGGGAGAGCTGGTTGAGGGAGGCGGAAACCGTCGCGTTACAGCACCCTTGTCACATGTCCGAGAAGGCCAACGTCATGGTCTTCCCGGATTGGGATTGCCAGAAGGAACTCACCCACTACCTGAATCTGAACACTCCGGAGAACGCTGTCTGAACGTCGAGATCTGGATGTCCAGATGATGATCTACTGAGATGCTCTACCTGCTGTCACCTACCTTAGCCAGGTACGATGCGTATACTGTTGGTTGGTCGAATGGTGATTGGCAGTTGGGGTCCGATGTGCGCTTTCCTTACTTTGAACGACTCTCGTTACATATACGATGTTGTGATTTTGGCTTCTACTTCTCTCTCCTATTTGCTATGATCTCACGATGCGATGAAGTTAGTTGGACGAATGGTGGTTGGCGATTTGGGGTTGTGGGGGCTTTCTTTAATGAGTTTAGACCGCTATTCATACGCTTGATTTGATCTTCTGCTTCATTTCCTAATATATACGATCAGAAACGATAAACACGCAAAAACATGGGTTCTCAAATGGCATGGGCAAAAGTCACTCATTCGTCGAGCCCTAAGCAGGAGTGCATGTAAGCCACACTTTTTGGAGCCATAACGGGGAAAGTTCATCGAGAGTTCGAGGTCGACGAGGTTCAGTCTTTTAGCAATTACGAGCGTCTTCTTCTGGGGCGTGGATACCCGCACGACATATCTGGTTCAGGTCATAGCAGCGTTTCAGATCAGCGCAGGACGACCATCTCTCCAAACCCTACGCTTTCGCCGAACATCAGGGCAACGACGGCCATAGTCATTACCTCACGACACATGTCATACTGAACATTAGTCACTTGATGACGATTTAGGAGATGTTTGACGGATTGACGCCACATCACATGCCGGAACACAGATTGCAGGAGAATATATCTGGAGAACAACCAAAGAGCCACAGCTGTGATGCAAAGTAATGGCGACACAGAGTCGATGTCCGCATAGTGGGGTATTCTGACCGAAAGTTGCGAGGAAATCATATACACAGTAACGCCAACTCCCATGCTGCCTCCTCTCATCCCCGAAACCAACCAACCTCAACTCCAGAGCGGGGAATCGACCCATCAACAGCACCAGCACCAGCACCACCACCCCACACCCCACCCCCTACCCCTCCAACCCCAACAACCCCCTCAAAACCTCCACCTCCGCATGATCCCTCGTATTGCGCATCCGATGACACCACTTGACCTCCCCATCGACGAACCAAAACTCGCCCCCGACCTGCTTGAAATCGCCGCCTTTCAGCGCCCCCCGCCCGCTCATCACGCCCTGACACACGCTCTTGACCGCGCCGGTGAGGAGAGACGTCTTGATGTAGTCCGGACGGTGCGGGCCCAGCTCCAGCGTGCGCGTCATGCCGAGCCGGTCGTACAGCGCGCGCGTCGGGTCCGCGTAGATGGGGAAGCGGCACGCGGTCGCGGCTGCGTACATGGGGATCAGGTCGGGCTGGCCGCAGCCGACGATGACGAGGGAGGGGGCGGGGGGGTGGTGGAGGGATGGGGGTGGGATGGAGGCCGCGAGGGTGCGGATGTATTCTTGGCAGTTCTGGGGTGGGGTGTGAGTTTTGGTTTTGGTTGGAGGATGAGGAAGAGGGGTTGAGAGGGGGGGAGGGAGGGAGCGTACGCCGCAGAAGAAGTGCCGGATGAAGATTATGAGGGCTTTGTGGGGGCCTTGGGCGCTGGTGTAGAGTGTCTTGAAGGGGTGGGAGTTGCCGTCGACGTCGAGGATGGGGAGGTCTGCGATGCTCTGGATGTCTGCTGCGGACGGCTTCCCCGCAGACACGACCATGTCGCCGCCGCAGATGCCGTTTGTATTGGAGGACGGTTCTGACTTTGTGGAGCTGTCCGTCGACGTCTTGCCGCTTCCGTCGTCTGCTTCATCTGCGTGGGCTGGTTGTACGGCCATCTCAACTGGCTGTCGAGCCAAGGTCCTCAGTTCTAGAGTGTAGGTTGATCCAAGAAGGAGAATAACGATATAAGCGCGTCCTCGTGTGTATGCTTCGATCCTCTTGAATAAGAGATGATACAAAAGGCCCAAATCAGGTATATACAGGAAACGAAAGACACATAATTGTAAGGCGACGACGACTGACTAACTTATATAACAAACATCAGGCTTATCGATACTCATAGGGCCTGTAACAAATGATCCTTTCCCGCCACCCCGGAAAGGTTGCAAGTACGCCGCTTCGCTTATCTGGCAAATCACCGGTGTCAAACCTCTTCTTCGGGACTTCGGTTGTGAAATGATCGACAGACCCGATCACATGCGCTGCTGTATTGGGCCGGTGGCGGCAAGCTAATTCGAAAAGGGTTCCGCGGAGACAAACCCTAACTCAACTTACGTGGCATGAATATAGTCCGATTGATATCAGACACTTCATATGCCTTTAAGGTAGTATGAGGCCGAAGCGGTGGTTGCTGAGGATATTGGTGATGCAGATAAAGAGGCGGAGATGGCAACAAGTCAGGCCAGGGCTTACCGGGAGCTGACAGATTAGCATCACAGCTGGTGTACAAGAAGGAGAAGGTCAGTGTATAGCATATGGTGTAAGTCATTGGCAATAGAGCTTCTGGTCCCGACTCTCACTAGGTAGCTAGCATACATCAACGCCAAGTGAACGCCTCGCTATGCCGCACATTTGTCCTCATCCGAAGCAACTGTCCAGCGTACGTAGAAGAGCCCCATGTTAGGCAATTCTACAGGTAGTCCTTCTTCTTACTCGTCCGCGTGTATTGATTCATATGCCACTCCACATCCCCATCCTTATTCTCCAGCGTACCACCCCTGATCTCGAACAACCGCATCGTCATCCGAGGTCCTACTTCCGCCAACTCGACACTCTGATAGCCCGTCTTCACGAAAACATGGTGTCGAACCTCGATGCTATCCTCAATATTCTTGAACGTCACAACCCTGCTCCCGATCTTGTTGTTGGACGTGATGGCTTCCCGGGGCGGGAAGAGGTGCTTCAGAATCTTGCACACGCGCGTCCCGAGCCGCGAAGTGAAGGCTTCAAAGATCATATGTGGATAGGACTCGGACACCGTGCCGCGTGCGCTGTTGGGGATGTCGTGGCGCAGGACGACGTTGTGTAGGGAGAACGAGGCGGTTGGCCCGTGCGGGAAGTGCGAGATGGTCAGAGCGGTGGGTGTGCCGCGGTGTTCGTGGAGGAGGATCAGGTCCGACAGACCGGCGGAGGTGGCGGAGGAGACGAGGTTCGGGAGGACGAGGTTACCTCTGTTCAGGCGGATGGATGTTGGGAGGAGGAGCCGGATCTCTTTAGCGAAAGTGGAGAGGCGGGACGAAGGGTCCCGGGAGGTTGTGACTAGGACGCGCGGATCGACGATGCCGGAGAGATGGGCATATTCGTCATCCAGATCGAGCTCTTCTTCTGCGGTGCGGTCTGGGCGGGACTCGTCGTACTTGAAGTCTTTCCGCAGCTCTTTGTCGTTCGCGATGGCGGGCTCTAGAGGTTTGCCCGTGGCTAGAGAGGCTTTGAGCTTGGCGCGCTTCTCTGCGATTTGCGCATCGCGAAGGGTAAGGGCTCGTCGATAGAGGTAGTCGCGCCGTTGCCGGGCTTGTCGTCTCTGTCGACCTGGGTATGAGTACTCTCGCCACGAACATCGAGAGGTATAGCGGTCACTTACAATCATATCCTTGCAGTGTAATTCGCTGTATTGTCATAAAGCTGTTTCGCGCTGTCAAGTTGATTGAGCGAAGCTTTTCTTTGGTGGGGTTGAGCCGCTATCGATTTGCTAGCGCGTAAATGCATACCTTGAGCTTTCTGAGGACTTAGTAGCCTTTCCCACCACCACACGGTATCAATCCCAGGTTTGCTCATCTGGCGCTCAGCTAAGACTGAACTGCTCAACGGCCTGACTGTAACACAGTCGTCCGTCAAGTTGGTCCCGATTCACGTTGTAGGTCACACTATCGTTACTACCACTGTTGTATGTAAACTTATCAAAGGCGCTCAAGAAGTTGCGCGCAAACACTATCTTTGCCGGCTGAGCACATTGGGGCGAACAAGACCCTTCATGGAAGGCGCTTTCACCCATCTTGGGAATCATCTCATCTCGGATTCTGCTTCTACGATCAACGCGGGCGACGATCTCTCAACTATCGATCCTGATGAGAGCATCTTGGACCGCGAATATGGGCGAGGCAATCTAAGTGGAGGCCCAAGGCGGCGTCGACATGACGACGAAGATGAGGGAACCGAGCTGTTTGACGATGATGACACAGAGAGTTTAGCCAGTGTCCCTGTGGACGGTGTTAATGGCAAACTCGGACCTAGAGCGGAGGAGGAGAAAGAATTACCGCCACATGCATGCGCGTGAGTTCCTTCGAGAGCTCAGTTCAGCGTCACGGAGCTTAGCGATTCTCTCACGGCGGAGGGGTTGACTGACAGATTGTCTAGTTACTGTGGTATCCATAATCCAAGCAGCGTGGTGAGGTGCCTGGCTTGCAGCAAGTGGTTCTGTAGTGCTCGTGGAAACACCTCTTCGTCTCACATCATCAATCATTTGGTGCGGGCGCGTCATAAGGAGGTCCAGCTTCATCCGGCATCTTCTCTCGGCGATACAGTTCTTGAATGCTACAATTGCGGTACGAAGAATGTGTTTCTTCTGGGCTTCATTCCAGCCAAATCCGATACCGTCGTTGTACTGCTCTGCCGTCAACCTTGTGCGGCAATGCCTTCTTCGAAGGACATGAACTGGGACACTTCCCGCTGGCAGCCCCTGATTGAAGACCGTTCGTTCTTGCCGTGGCTTGTGGCTGCGCCGACTGACCAAGAGCAACTTCGAGCGAGGCATTTGAGTCCACAGATGATAGTCAAATTAGAGGAGATGTGGAAGGACAATGCAAACGCCACCATCGCGGATCTGGAAAAGGGCGCCGGGGTGGACGACGAGCCCGCCCCCGTGCTCCTCCGTTACGACGACGCTTACCAATATCAAAACGTGTTTGGACCTTTGGTCAAGATCGAGGCTGATTATGATCGCAAGCTCAAGGAGTCTCAGTCACAAGATGGTTTAGTCGTTCGTTGGGACTTCGGGCTCAACAACAAACACCTGGCTAGCTTCACCCTACCAAAGCTTGAGCTTGGCGATGTTAAGCTGGCTGTTGGGGATGAGATGCGGATCAAGTACACTGGAGAACTACGCCCTCATTGGGAAGGTGTTGGATACGTCATCAAAATCCCAAATAATCAGTCTGACGAAGTGACCATTGAATTGCGAACTAAGGGTGACCACAAATCGGTTCCTACAGAATGCACTCACAACTTCAGCGCCGATTATGTCTGGAAGGCTACTTCTTTCGATCGCATGCAACTCGCCATGAAGACATTTGCTGTGGATGAGATGAGCGTGTCTGGCTATATCTTCCATCGACTTCTTGGTCATGAGGTAGCGGCCGCACCTATGAAGACGCAGATGCCTAGAAAATATAGTGTCCCGGGGCTTCCTGAACTGAACGGTAGTCAAATCAACGCCGTTAAGAGTGTCTTGCAGAAGCCTCTGAGCTTAATTCAGGGCCCTCCAGGCACCGGGAAGACGGTCACTTCAGCTACGATTATCTACCATCTTGCGAAGATTAATGATGGCCAAGTACTGGTCTGCGCACCTTCTAATGTGGCTGTGGATCAACTTTGCGAACGGATCCATAAGACCGGTCTCAAGACAGTACGTGTGACCGCAAAATCTCGCGAAGATGTGGAGTCGCCAGTGGGCTTTCTGTCTCTGCACGAGCAAGTTCGCATGAACGACACCAATATCGAGCTGGTGAAGCTCAACCAACTGAAGAATGTACTTGGCGAGCTCTCAAGTCAGGACGAGAAGAAGTTCAAGCAGCTCACACGCAACGCTGAGAGGGAAATACTCACCAACGCCGACGTAATCTGCTGTACTTGTGTTGGTGCTGGCGACCCTCGTCTTTCGAAGTTCAAATTTCGAACAGTTCTGATTGACGAGTCCACACAGTCTGCAGAGCCGGAATGCATGATCCCACTGGTCTTGGGCTGCAAGCAAGTGGTGCTTGTTGGCGACCACCAGCAGTTAGGCCCCGTAATCATGAACAAGAAGGCTGCTAAGGCAGGGCTGAATCAATCCTTGTTCGAACGTCTCGTCATTCTTGGCTGTGCGCCTATTCGCCTCAACGTTCAGTATCGCATGCATCCATGTCTGTCCGAGTTCCCTTCCAATATGTTCTATGAGGGCTCCCTTCAGAACGGGGTCACCATGCAGCAGCGCCTTCGTCGCGATGTAGACTTCCCGTGGCCTGTAGTCGACTCGCCGATGATGTTCTGGTCCAATCTCGGGACTGAAGAGATTTCTGCATCTGGTACCTCTTACCTCAATCGGACCGAAGCTTCAAACGTTGAAAAAATCATTACTCGTTTCTTCAAAGCTGGAGTTCAGCCTTCAGACATTGGCATCATTACGCCCTACGAAGGTCAGAGGAGTTACGTCGTCAGCTCTATGCAGAGCACCGGAAGCTTTCGGAAGGAGAATTATAAAGAGATCGAAGTTGCCTCTGTTGACGCTTTTCAAGGCCGAGAGAAGGATTTCATTGTTCTCTCTTGTGTGAGGTCCAACGATCACCAGGGCATCGGTTTCCTCAGCGATCCGCGCCGCCTCAATGTTGCGCTCACGCGTGCCAAGTACGGCCTGGTTATCCTCGGGAATCCAAAAGTCCTTTCCAAGCATCCGCTCTGGCATTATCTTCTCCTCCATTTCAAAGAACGCAATTGCTTGGTTGAGGGACCGCTTTCCAATCTTCAAGTCTCTCTGTTACAATTCTCCCGCCCCAAGCAGACCTACCGGGGACCTCAGCGCTACCAGATGGCCTATCAGCACGCATCAAACATGGCGGGCGGAATGATGAATGGTCGTAACGGTCATCGACAAGAATACAATGACTCAGGGTCCGTAGTTGGGTACATACCCGACGATGTTTCTTCCGTCCACTCCTCCGCTCTTGGCGGAGTAGGTGTTCCTTCGGCCTACCCACCTATGTTCTCCGGCTTCCAAGATACCTGGCCCACGCTTCCCGGAAACCGCCGGGTCAATGGTTCGAAAGGTCGTGGAGCCGCTGAAAGTGTTGCAGGCGAATCGACTGTCGCTAGCGAGTCGGATGTTAACGGCGGAAGCGTCATTGACGGCAAGAGCGGAGTTGGTCAAGGTGGCGTCAGCCTTGCAGGGCTCAGCATCAACGATGCGAAGCAAGCCAGTCTTAGCCACTCCGACCGCCTAAAGCGTTATGTCGAATCTGGCGGCGGGGCCAACAACGTCGGTAGCGTCTTTGGTGGTAGCTCAAGCCTCGGAGGCCGCATTCCTCGTGGTCCGGCGGTCGACGATGACGACGCGAGGAGCGTCTCTACTGCATTTGCGAGTCAAGTCGGTGGGAACTATGACTGATGTTGCCATGCACTTCTCTGTGGCGGGACTGATGGAACCTTAGTGAGAAGGGAATAGAGAATTGCTACTCCAAGTTACTTACCACTGCGCGCACCCAGCCAGGAAATGCCCGACGAACACCTCAGCGCGATAAGCTGATACTCACAGCCGCTGCTCAGTCCTCGCTGCCCACACGTACTTGACGGGCCAGGGAACTAAAGCAAAGTATCAGGTGTGGGAGGACTGACATCGCTTGTCGACAGCATCAAGCACCGCTCACGCGAGGCGAGGGTCGAGGCCGGGTTGAGGTATTATGGATGTTTTACTATCAAGGGTGCTTGCTGTGCGGATGGAGATGTCGATTGTTATTGCTTTTTGCTTTCACCCTCGCAGGATCGATGTGAGCAGATCATACGGTACTCCTACTCGGACGGTGATCGAGATCATCGGTATGTGCATCTTGACGATGATGGACTGTTCCCAGTTATGGGGAGTGCGGTTTGTCGGCAAAACTTGCACCTGCCCACAGTCTCTACCTCATTGTACCCAAAGTAATAATCTTGCAATCAACAGAAGTGCTCTGTACAATGCGAAGTGCGAGGGATACAATGCTCCTCCTCGTCCTTGACATGTTTCTACGATGTCTCCTGCTCAAGCGTCAAGTTGAAAATCAGTAGCCCTGCCTCATAATTCGCAGCTATCATTCACATGAACCAGTGCCTCAATTGTTTTCAAACTATGTGATATCTGCACAGAATTGATACATCGATTATATGGTTCGAAGGGTTAGCCCTAAACTGCTTGCGCTGCACCACCAAGCTTTCTTGGGTGTTGCTCGCCAAGGACATTCTCTGATAATTCCCCACGTGACAGGTCTCATAATCGTCCTCTTTTCTGAGACCTTGGCATTCCCCGCCAACATACTTCTGTCGCATCCATCGTCTCTTCTAACCACTATCCAGCCCTGAGCACAAGCTAGCTTCTGGACTTCCGACAACATGAACTGGACCGGCGGGCGTCTGCAGAGACACTCGCGCAACAGTGCCGGAAAGTCTCTGAGTTATGCGCAGAAGCAGCACTTTGCTAAAGTCCGCAGCAAGCTTCAACACGGGCCGAGGGCTGTCTCTCCGCTTGACTTCTCTCTACTCCACGCCTCGCGTGATGCTCGCGAGGCCAGGGAGTTGAAGGGAGATGAGAGCGGACTGGAGAGGCGCCCGAAGCGACAGAAGACTCTGGGCGAATATGCCACTACTGCTGCCTTGGCGAATCGCTTGAACGCGTTGAGGCCACGACAGGTCTCACTTGGACGAGGAACAAGCAGCGAGCTTCGACACGGGGCAAAGCGGACTGGATACGCCAATACCGACGCCAGTTCCCGTGCGCGACATGATGTGTCAGTTGGACATCGACCTAGTATTGTTCCTCACGCGACCGCTCAAGACCGGAGTGACGGCCTCCGCGATCGCAGTCGTGAGGTAGGATTGAGATTAGAGCCCGGGAGCAGTAGGCGAAAAGTCTTGGCTACTACCTTAGTGGGTAATAGCTCAGCGGGCACGCCCAAATCCCTCGAAGACAAACGTCAGAGTCTCCTGCAGCAAGACGACTGGGTGTGCACAGCAATCACTCGACCGTTGAAAGCCAGCTTTCTCGGCACGAACGATCGAGAAAAGGTTGGAAGACGTAGAAGAATATCTACGGAGGAACGCAATCGCCGTGTCCTACCCGTTCATCGTAGGCTTCGGCATTCGCTACAAGAAGGACTTCTTCCTCAGGGTTTTGATTGGGAAGACCGAGATGTTAGGGAGGACATCAGTATCAGGATTGGCGGACAAGTTCATGGGAGCCAGAGAACCACCCTTCGTGGTATTGAGGCGCTGCTTAGCCAAAGCCAACAGCATAGCATGTCATCCGAGTCCATGCTGCTTGACAAAGAAGACACATGGTACGGCGCTCAAAATATAGAGGGCTTGTCTCCCCACACTAGCCTCCTCGGCGCAGACAGTCAAGATCGCGTTCCTGAAGCCGATCTCTGGCATTCTGTGACTAATTCGTCATCATCTCCCGTCTTGTCAGGTAGCTCTGGCGCAAGATTCGATGGGATCAGAAGAAGAGACGAGGTTCGGTCAAATATGTATTATGGAGTGGAAGACGAGGATGAGCAAGGTCGTAACGACTCTTCCCATTCCGATGACTTATACGGTGACACAGAGCGGCGACAAACGTCTCGTAAGTCATCTGTGCAGAGGTTAGGGCATCACTACCAAACAGGTATTGCTGAGGATCGTTCAACCAAAGACCTTGCAAAGATTTGCATCGAAGATCGTGTTGAATCTCGCGGTGAAGATAGCTTTATATCAAGCAAGAAGTGTGTTCCTCTTGCATCAAGGGTACCGGGTGCCGAGCCGTTGCGGCTGATCTTTGACTCTACACCCCAAACAACTACGTCCCAGCTGTCAGATACTGGAGTAACAAGCATTCATAACACGCAAGCGATCAGAAGCACCATAGCGGAAGCAAGCGACGATACTAAGGATGCTGTGGTCAAGGATTCAGATGAGATTGAGTGGGAGAAGCTGGTCATGCTGGGAAGGTCGTCCAAGACTGACGCTCATTCCAAATCTTCGTTTCCAGAAGTAAATACCGCTAAGAAACTCATTGGATTGGGCCAGACGATCAAAATGGTAGTCACAACCCCGCCCGTTACGACTGCCGGGACTGCACGGTATCAGTCAAACTTCCGTCTGGCAGCGAATGATCAACCACTCGTTGCACCTGTTAATGAAGTGGTCATCGATCGCAATGCAAGCTTACAGTCCGAGGATGAGATATGGATGAAATTCCTTGACATAAGCGGCGATGCTGACCGAGATCTGGAAGAAGAGACCATGGTTGGAGGTCACTCTCTGAGACGATTCGAGAGCTCCGATGAACCTGAGCTACCGATATCGCATTGTCGACCTGTCAATGAGTCAATCTTAGCACAAGCTTCTAGCACGTCCGTGGTAGGGACGATCGTGGAAAGCCCATCACTGTCCAGTGCACAATTTGCATCCGACAGGGCACATTCGCAAATAGAGGGGCCAATGGAGCAACCTTTGTCGTTATCACCACTTTCGCCCATAGAATCAACGGTAGCAATAGTGGGCACCTCATCAGCGCCTTTTACATCTGACAGGTATATGTCGACAGCGGCGACATTTCACACTTCCTCACCAGACCCACTAGTAGCCACCACATCCACGGCACCATCAATCGCAGCAGCAATGGCACACAGCTCTTGTTCTGGATCGCTCTTGCCTAGTACCTCTCCGGCAGCACCTCGATCAGACGAGAGACCTTCACAACAATCACAGGTGTCCTCACCCGACCCCCTCACTTTGAAAAGCCCCTCGGCTCTCCATGAGATCGGCCACGCAGCTTCAATGCAACCCTCCCACCGGCAGAGAGTCCTCTTCAGGAAACCCATACCCTTCACTGGCCGTCGAGTCTCGGCCACCGCCATCCATAAAGCCTCTCGGGAGCCGCTTCATCTAGGCCGTGCCATTGCAGGCAGCTCCTCGAGGTCCAAATCCGGACCTAAACATGCAAAAGCCACGGCAAGGACAGGGATGCGCAAGGGCAGAAAAATAAGTGGGGGTGCGGGCCGTGCAGCTGCGCGGTCGATATATTCAATACCTTCGACCGACAGCGACATTGAAGACGGCTCTGGACATGAACATGGCACGGAAAGCGGCGAAGATGATGATCTTGGTCTGCTTGAGCAAATCTAGCCGAGTAACGTTAAAGGAGGCTTGACATGTTTAGCTACGTCGGCTAGACGTTGGGCTAATCATTGAGTATGAGTTGAGTTACTTTCAATGCAAAGTGAAACCTTGTGTGGGTTGCGTTGATGTCGTACCTAGGCGGGCACCGCATAAGATATCGTTACTACCAGAAGCAGTAGCATCCGACTTGAAGTAAACGAGGCATAACCAAGAGAGCAAGGTGAAATGCACTGCTCGTGCTACCTAGCTGTCAACCAAAGTAAAGTCGTTTCACCCGGACCTGGCGGGGGGATGCAGATACAGAGCATGATCTGCAAAGTTTCACTGCAGACACAGACTCAATTCCAATAGGTTGTGGCCTGCATTGAATGCTTTCTGGAAAAGAGCTTGGCACCTGAGAGCGACCTTGCCATCTTGCATGGACAGTCGCACGCGGAGCCGTCACACAAGAGTCGTATTGAGATGGGCAATGGCAATGGCAAAAGAGGGTCGTCCCTGGTTTGCAAGCTGCTGCCTGCAGGTTTCAAGTGAACGATTGATCCGGGCAGGGATAATGCACGATCTTGCGTTGCTGCAGGTCATACCCAATCCATGAGCGTGCATTGCATGGCCAAGCCTGCGGAGAAAAGATGCTGCTGTGTGTCAGGTGGGGTGAGAGCTAGCTGGGTTGTCGTATTGATCGCTTCGGTTTGCCGACTTCGACTTCGACTTCGATGATTGCTTACCTTGAGCCTAAGATGCTCGACCCTCGGGGTCCATTTCCCCTCAGCGCGTGGATAAGAGGTCTGACCTTGATTGTGGAACAGGGACGCCTGATTTGACCCAGATAACTTAGCCTGTCGCTTCAGGGCTAGACTTGAGATGACCTTTCCTGCCGTACAATGCTTAGTGCTTAGTGCTCAGTACTTTGCAAGACATGGTCATCAATAACGAGGTTCATGCGACTGTTGGCTTTGGTTCGTCCGAGGCAGGCAGTGTGCGTGTGCCATGAGCACCCCAGATCATTAGGCCAAGAATACACGCAGTCCAATCATACGATTGCAACGTGGCAGATGCCCGAAACTGAGCCCCGAAAAGAGTCTCGAAAGGGGCAAGCAGTCGAGAGTGCTGCTCTCGGGCTGTGATATGCGCCAGGTTGCAGTCGCATAACGAGGTGATTCGGTACGGTATGGATGGTATTGGCCGGTGTGACCGAGGAATGCGAGTCGGGTAAGTTAAAAAACAATCATACCTTAGTTTCAGGCCACCGTCGTCGCAAATAAGTTAAGGCCTAGGACAAGGCTCGCCGGAACTGCCAACTTGTATGGGGGTACCAAAACCTTACCGACCAATGAACAACGTTATCTTCTCCATCGCCTGATGGCGCCTGCAAGCCGAGTAAGCTTCCGTGACGGATTCCTGAGCCGGGACACAGTCTGAGTCTGAGTCGTACGATGATAAGCTTACGGAGTACGGAGCATTACCGGGGAGAAAGGGGCCGAAGAGGGCCGAAGAGCACCCAGTCAGACGGTTAAGCTCACAACTTACGGCAAGCCACGGTGGGAAAATCCATGCACCAACTATGAGTAGCCTACAACACCCTAGTGGGAATCTTACCGTTGCCACGGGTTCGGTCAAGTTGAAGCGATTAAACTGGTGCCGCGTAACGCGATTTCTTAGCAGGAGCTACGGTACTGCTGACGAGTCTCTTCCGGCTCGGTGCTTGAGTAAGTTTGACAGCGACTAGGAAACAAGGTACTGTAAGAAAGGGGAAATACAACAAGCAAGGTAAGGAGGTACGGATGAATGGCAATAAACTTTTGTGTCTGTCAGATGCGAAATTAATAATATCATCATAACTGAGGTACTATTATACCTGAACGAAGCTATTCATGCTCTCAGGGGGTACCTGCCTTACATGTTATAGCACCCAGCAAGTATGATTACACTGTAGACATACCTACCTACAGTATATGATGTTACCTTACCCCTGAGAGTCCTGACAAAAATATTTTCAATCAGTCCTCTCTGCGCAACACTGGTTTCTGATACTGTATCACATAGTGAGCTGTGCCAATACCATCGCCATTTATAGCTCTAAGCCTTCGCTGTAGCATTAGCCTTTAACGCCATGGAATGGGGATCGAGTTGCGAAGGAAGCAAGGCTGAGTTAGGTTTGTAACACAGCCGTTGGTGAAAAGAATTAGTGATGTAACTTACTCCGTATAGCTTATCCATACCTTGGGGTATCCGGTAAGGTAGGTAATTAGAAGCGATGTAACTCAGATTTGATGACTTACTGGTCTTGAAAAAGCTGGGGCAGAAAGGTACGAAGGCCAGTGACAAAATCCTGTGGCACCCCATGAACATATTAAGCTGCTCCTACACTGTCACCTAAACTAGGTAGTGGAGTGCCCCGAGTTTTGTAACTAGCCTGCGTAGTGACTTTTGAACTGCGGTAGGTACCGGACCTTACCTTACTTCCACTGTAACAAGTACTACAGTGTCTGCATTTTTTTCTTTAAACTTCCCATGCACTCTCCTTATAATATTCTGACATACCTACGAAGTACTGATCTATTCAATTGACCTTTCAAGGGACTCAATCCCAATTCTCTCAGCTGCAGAGACAGCGATATCGTTTGATACGATTTAGATTGTTTTTTTTAGCCTTGCATACGATTGCTTCCGCGTTCTCCGCCCACTGCCTCGTTTCCACTGCCCGTCCTCCTCATCCGGACTCCAACTCTAAATGGACAACTTGCACTCACAGTCTGTGCCTCCTTGGATGATGGCAGCCTGATACATCCTTCGATCTTCGCTTGTCTTACCTGCAGCTCATCACCCTCATCATCGGGACGCTAATCAGCCCTTGATTGCGAGCTTCGGTCGACAAGCAAGCACTCCAGCGTCGTCGCCGCAACACGATGCATCTATCGACTTGATATACTGTACTCAAACTTCCTGCCGTGCGACCTCAGGTTCTTCATGCTAGCTCACTGCGTGGTAGTGACAGCTGCGGGCGGCCCGACCAGCAATACTGCTGAACAACATGACGTCCACAACCTCATCACCACCCACGCCAATTGCGGCCACCGACGACGCGTCCCGAGTCGATCCACCGTGTGCGCACATGCCGTACAAACAACCTGCAGTCGCCTCCGTTCCTTTAATATTGAACTCGACCGCCGCTGCTGATCATGGCGCAAGCGTTGCTTCCTCCACCACGAGTCCTACCAATGCCTCCCTTCAGTCATCACCGGAAGGATTGAGAGGTCGTGACCGGACGGAGATGACTTTTCCGAGCCCATTGAAACTACCTGATGCCAGCATGCCGTCATTCCCGACCCCACAGTCCGCCATGAGCGAAGCAGTCACTCTGAGTAAAGGACCTGGTCTGATGAGAAGAATATCCCGCGGGGCGGCCAGCAAACTGGCTCGACGGCGGCCGTCCGGGAACAATGCCAACAGCCGTGACCATAGTTCCGGCCCCGTCATCATGAGACGAAGGAGTGACAGCCGGAGCGAAGCGGACGTCGACCGCAACATGCTCGGGTTTGATCTGGACGGGGAGAACGAAGAGGCGGTGGACGACACCGGTGCACCTGTTGGCCTAGGGCTCATCGAAGATGGAGCCGGTAGCGCAAGCTTGCGTCGACAGCCGAGGCGGGACACGGAAGGAGGCATTGCCCCTATCGTGCCGGCCCCCTTGCAGCGTGGCGCGACCCTCATCAAAGTGTCAAAGAAAAAGAGAAAGCCACTCACCTTCTACGTGGATGTTAACTCTGCCAAGGTGTTTTGGAGTCTGACCGACCCTGGCAAACGGTTCTACATTGACGACATAAAACAGATCAGGGTCGGCGCGGACGTCAGGAACTATCGGGAAGAGTGCGGAATGCCGGCGGAGGTCGAAGGCCGCTGGTTCACCATCGTCTATGCAGATCAAGATCGAGCCAAAGGGCGGCCGGTGAAGACAATGCATCTGATCGCGCCTGGTGACTACATGTTCGGCTTATGGACTTCAACGCTTGAAGACGTTGCAAGGTATCGCGAGGGACTGATTGCCGGTCTTGTCGGATCTGGGCAGGGCGAGAAGTTTCTCAAGGCGCATTGGCAGCGTGAGATGGCTAAGCTATCCAAGGATCATCCCCGCCGACCGGAGGAAGAGACTTTGACCCTGGAAGGAGTAGAGAACCTCTGTCGGGGCCTTCACATCAACTGCTCGAAGAAAGTCTTGCGGGACCAGTTCAAGAAGGCAGACACTAGTAAAACTGGCAAGTTGAACTATATCGATTTCAAGGACTTTGTGCGACGCTTGAAGGAAAGGCACGATATTTGGGAGATTTACCAAGGTCTCGTATCTGAGAATGCAGACGGACTGGATCTTGGCGAATACCTCACTTTCCTGAGAGACACTCAGGCTGTTGATATTGATACTAACTGTGAACAACTGGAAATGAAATTCCATCAGATGATCAAGAAGTCCAAAGCGGGCTGTTCTAGCTCACTGGAAACCCACGAAAACGTTCAACCCCGCATGAACTTTGAAGCATTCTCAACATACTTGTCCTCGGAACCCAACAATGTTCTTTTGCCACGAAGGTCGGACGCCACATTCGACAGGCCTCTTAACGAATATTACATTTCAAGTTCCCACAATACCTACCTCTTGGGTAGACAGGTCGCCGGCAGCTCGAGTACTGAAGCGTACATCAGAGCATTGCAGAAAGGCTGTCGCTCGGTGGAAATCGACTGCTGGGATGGGCCTGACGGACGGCCGATTGTCTCCCACGGACGAACGTTGACGAGTAGCGTTTTGTTCTCGGACTGCATCTCCGTCATCGGGAAGTACGCCTTCGCTTCTTCGCCGTACCCACTCTTCCTTTCCCTCGAGGTACACTGCAACCCGGAACAGCAGCAGGTGATGGTCGACACGATGAGACAAATCCTGGGTAATTGCCTTGTCGACAAACCTTTCATGACCAACGTCTTTTCTTTACCTTCACCCGAAGAGCTCAAACATCGCATACTGATCAAAGTGAAAGCTGGCGACAACTCAATCGAGAAGGCATCCGGGACTACCTCGCCTGTTGGGCGCCGTGACCGAAGCTTCAGCTCACCGTTCTCGCGGCCGCAAATACTAGACAATTCCGTCATCCCAAGCGGACCACTGCTGTCTACCCCTTCGTCCAGGAGCCCTTCGGAGCATTCATCCTCTTTCTGGGCTCCTGGGAAAGGATCTATGACGGCCACTAGTATCAGTACCGCAACGGACGAAAGTGATGCGGCGCCAACAGCCGAGGTGACGAGGACCAAGAATATGAAGAAGCGAAAGAGTAAGATCATCCCATCACTTGGTGACCTGGGCGTCTATACACGGGGCTTGAAGTACAACAGCTTTGCACTTCCGGAAAGCAAAACTTACAACCACATCTTCTCGTTGGGCGAACGTACGTTTGAGGCATTGTGTCGAGATACAGACACGAAAATGCAACTCGAAAAGCACAATCAGAGATACATGATGCGTGTCTACCCGTCAGCATTTCGTCTTAGGTCCAAAAACTTTGACCCTCTCGCCGTTTGGAAACGTGGGGTGCAGATGGTGGCCCTCAACTGGCAGACATACGATCTCGGGATGCAGATGAACGACGCCATGTTCGCGGCCGGGGCCGATCGGACCGGTTATGTTTTGAAGCCAAAAGAACTGCGAGCGCCGAGCAGCTCGGCAAGTCCCTCCACCTCAAGCGACACCAGGAATAGGGTGGAGAAGAAGCTGGTCAAATTCTCCGTGGAGATGATATCGGCCCAACAGCTGCCGCGGGCAAGAGGTATGGCAGTGGACGAGAGTCTCAACCCCTACATCGAGATCGAGTTGTTCAGCGCCGAAGACAGGGCCAAAGGGCTGGCGACCGGCGAAGGTGGATTGGATGCTTCTGCCCGCAACGGTCGGTCTGGCATCGGCTCCCCTCATCGCCGACGCACGATGATCGTGCCAGACAACGGCTACAATCCAATCTTCAACGATAGGTTCAAGCTTTCACTGGAAACGAAATACCCGAGCTTGGTGTTTGTACGATGGACGGTGTGGGATTCGGCCGACGGACGCACCTACAGAGATACAAGTGTGCCACTGGCAATGTTCACGGCGAAGCTGAGCAGCCTCGAGCAAGGCTATCGACATTTACCGCTTTTCGACCACAACGGGGAGCAGTTTCTGTTCTCTACCCTTTTCTGCAAGATCAAGAAGGAGGAACCAGTCTCGATTCAGACGCCCGAGAATCTGAGGTTGCAGAAAATCGGAAGGTTCAGGCAGTTTGGCCAGTCGGTCTTCAAGCGAACAATGTCGGTGGAGAGAAAGAACTCGAGGGAAACCCTTCGAAGTCCACCTAACCTCGACTGAATGACGTCACCGACCAAGCCTCAAATGGCTATGTATCAATCATATGTACTCTGGTGTTTCGGACTGGTTTGTTATGTACGGATGGTTACTGGTTGCATTTATCGGGATAGATCAGGTGCGGTTCCGTGGGCAAATACGGGAAAAGGGCGTTGCTTCACGACAGCATTTGGGTTCAAATAGGTCGGCAGGGAGCAACATATGGTTCACTCGTTTCATCCATTTCTATTGCCCCTTCTTTTTCATCTGCACACCTTTTCTGGTGTGGCAGTCCTTTTATCCCTTGTATCAAAAGTGGTTGGGCCGAGCCAGCTGGTCTGCGCCTAGGACATAAGCGGGGCATAGAACGGCAAAGGAGCTCTGGTGATGGATCTTGCTTTCTCTCTTCCTTCTCTTTCTTTTCTTGTTGGAGTCGTCGTGCTTGCAGTCGTGCCAGTGCGGCCGTGCAGAGATGGAAATCCTTCATTGGGCCGCAATGTGATGAAAATACAGTTCCAGTATCCATAAACTCTTGTCCCAATCACTATGCAAGACCGTTGCTGATGCGAACTCTGCGCGTGTTGAGCACCTACGATTGGCGGTCGATATCGCAAACATCGAAAGCTCCAATCACTGACGCTAAGATACACCATCTCATAAGGTATGCGCGATGCTCTAGACCACAGCGAACTCTGTCCCGCGGTTTACTCCACCCAAAACGGTCTTCCCATCAGCTCAGCCAACTCTTCTAATAATCAAAGGTTATTTCACTGCACGAACATCAGCCTATCCCAATCGACGTGCAACAGACTAAGCTCTCGACAACATTAGGGCTTCTCTCGGGGGTGGCCCTAGCGCGTGATCTAATGCCCAACCTTATCCCAACCTCCACGCTTGAACCTCACCTCACCTCATCTGCAGATTAGGTCGAGACACGCGAATCACGCACAGGTGATGGGCTGAACGAGGCACAGGTATCATTCTCGTCCCGCGCTGTTTGGTGTCGGAATGGGACAGTTTCGCGCTCATCCAGCGCTCCACGGGGTTCGATTCGGTCGTATCAGATCGGTCTTGTGTGATCCTTGAGGACCTAAGCCAGCTGACTTAGGCGGGTTTAATCTCAATCCTGCTCGGGTGTCTCGATCTCCACGACCTGAGCGCGCCGATCCGATGCCGTGCAAGAGACGAGGTTCCGTCGCACGTTCGCATTTCCGTTCGCCTTCCAGAGCCTCCAAGCACTCGAAGAGCGGCGATGCTAGCGACACAAGCGGCCAAGGATTCATCGCAGCTGGGCTCTGAGCTCTTTGATTGATACAGATGTCTCCAAGGCGAGCTGATCGAGCACTGCATGATGTACGGTTTGGGAGTCAGGGGAGATGAAGTCGACGTCGGCAATCATACTACCTGTAGAAAGGGTGAGGGTGGATAGAGAGTGGAGGAAGGGGGTCGGGGCTAAGTTGGTTATGAGTTGGAATCGCTGGCGTATAGCAAAGAAAGCGGACCCTCAAGGTCCGATATTCGCCTTCCCGTGGGCAATGGGCAACCTAGCTAAAGGGGAAAGTAGAGCGCCAAGTGGGAGGGAAATCCGAGGCAGAGTGGGACGCGATTTCTCGATGAGAACGAAGCCATTGCTACGGCGTTGCTTCGATCGGTCGGATACCGCCGTGTCGGTTCGACGGTATGGTTTTGCTTCGGCCGATAACTTCTGATCTTGAAACCGAAACCATCAATATGGAGGACGAAGATGCTCCAAAAGTGAAGCGCCTTGAAAAGCTGTAAAAAATGCGACCGCTTCATCATGCTATCTCCGTACTGGCCGACAATGACTGTGTGGACTATCTGAAACGGCAGCGTACCCTTAACCCCAACACCAAATGACGCCTGGGAAGCTGTGTATTGTTACTGGAACACCATCCGTGACCTTACAGTGACCCTGTTTCTAGTCTTGTCTTTGACTGAATCATGGTCTACAGCTCTCCTCAATGAATTTCTCACATTCAACGTCCTGACATGGGGAACTTCAGCTGGTCTATTGATCATAAGTCTTTTGGATTCGGAAAGGCCGCAGAAGCAGAAAGTGGTCCGGTCTGAATCTTGCAACCCAAGCCACTTCCACGCATTGCACCTACCGTGGAACAGCCATCATCTCCTACCTCAATCAGCTACTTGAGTCCCATACAGAGTGTGACATCAAGTGTGGCAACGACCAAGTTGCCGATGACGGCGCGGGCTTAGCATTGACGCCGCCCAACTCTCCAGCCGTGGTCATATATACGATGTGCGAAAAGAAACACGCTTTCTCATATCTACGACGTATGTTTCGATCTGCTTTACCATTAGCATCTTAGCCGGGCGCTGCTGAGTATTGAGACGGTGAACGGAGAGGTCTATGTCAACGACCGCGCCTGCGCATGTCAAGACACAGAAGCAGAAAGTGGTCCCAAAGCCTGCTACAGCGTCGTCATCGAAGGCATGAAGAAGATAAATCTCAAAGGGCTTCGGCGTTGAAGGTAGCCGTCCGTTGCCTGGACACGTGGGATCTCGCTCAATTCCGATCGCCCTGACACCAGGGCTTTTCGAAACTCAAGTCTCACAGCAATCTCAGATCCATCTGTTTGCGACTTTCTACTGTGCAAGGTCTACCCATCCTCTTTCACTGGTGTCTGCATGTGCTGTTTAACCATCCATGTCGTGACAGGTAGGGAAGCCTTTGACAGGTAGGGAAGCCTTTCAGACAAATCTCAATCTGATAGTCAGGCTGTGAGATCTGGCTCTGAGTGAGTACCAGGCAACCCTGGGCGGAGCCAGAACGGAGGGTGAGTGCTTGTGCGAGACCGACGCCTTTATTCGAAACCCTGAGGGTGCGCGTTCCAGATCTCTGTAGAGATGCGGCCTTGTATACCGCGGGACCTGTACGTACACTCCTGCATTTTCGTAAACGTTTCAACGTAGGTCGAGTCATTCACCGAGCAAAATCTGCAGAGGGATTTTCGGATCGACCACGGCATCTGTCAGGCTGAACGGCCGGCTGGAATTCTCGACGCATCGGGGAAGGGCGGTCTAAGACCTACAACAACGAGGGTTACACAACCAGGAACAAGGTCGGTCACACCAGACCTCTGACTCCCCACCCCCCAACAGCGCCTCACCAGTATTGTACCTCCTGTCTGGCCCCCACGTACACACCTGTGTCATGACGCATAACTGCGATCGAACAGGCGAAGTCTCACCTTACCTGACCTGACCAGACCTCGCGCCTCATCTGCAGTTGTGGACGACCCCGCTGGCCGCTCTTTAGCGTCCGACTCTGACTCTTACTCTGACTCTTACTCTTACTCTTACCTCCTCCACTTCCTCCGCGCCTTTGGCCCCTCTCAGTACGACTACCGACCTACATACCTATCAGACTTTTGCCCGTCTCCCCGGCAGCGAACACCACAGCAGCTGCAGCGCGCGGGGATGCGGGGACGCGGAGTCATCCCGTTTTAACTCGCGTACCTTAGCGCGTTCGGAAAACGCGGTGTCACATGTTGGGCATGCATGGAATTTGCTTTAGTTTCGCGTTAGCACTGGGCTAAGGGGGCCGGCTGGGGGCTACAGGCGGGTTGAAGTAAGTGTGGCTTGTGTTTCCTTCCTACCGTACGAATCGGAGGATGGAATGTGGTGGGAGAAGGAGATGTAGGAGTCCGGTCCGGTCAGTGAGGTTGTTACGAAGTAGTATGTGATATGAAGTGGAAAAGAGCAGGGAAGAGTAAGTCGTATTAGGACCTTGGGAGACCTAGGGCTTGCGTGCTTCGTTACACGGATACAGTCACAGCTGAGCTTTGGGGATACGACGAAGTTACTATTCGTACACTCTCTAGGTCTATACTAAGAGGATTAATGAACGGAAAGAAAGGGAGAAGGGAAGAGGAGAGAGATTTCCGCGGAAGGAGAAGATAGAGAGAAGAGGAAGAGAGAGAGAGAAAGAGAAAGCAAAAGCCAAAATCAACGTGAGACGATTTGCCATACGAAAACTTCGAGGGGTGAAAACCTCCCATGAACCTCCCGGACGAATAAATCATAAGGCGCCATCCTTCCATCCTAGAGTATTTCCAAAGTCTAAGCCCGTAGACGCCCTGCTGTCCCATTCTGTTCGTACAAACCAAACTCCACCCATCCCTCCATCAAAATGCCGAGCGAAGGAGAGATTCATCATAAGACTAGCTAAGACTAAGGAGAAGAACAAAGAACATCCATCAATCTCTGCATCCGCTGTTTGAGCGTGGCGACAAAAGCCTCGAGATGGCGCAAGCGTCGATCTTTGTCGGCGTTCTGACGCTTCAGCCTCTTGATTTCTTCGTGCAGATCCCCACCTCCTGCGTGAGAAACGGTCGAGGGAGCGTAAAGATCAGGTCGAGTGTCAGTCTCGTCGAGGCTCCTTTTCCGTTTCCGCGACACGGCCGTCGGGCTGTCGGGTTCTGCGTCGTCGCCGAGCCGATCTGCGCCCGTGCTGTGCTCGTGGGTGCCGGCGTGATCGGGAGCCTCTTTGCGGTGGACTCGCCTCAGGTGCTCGACGAGGTTCTCGCGTCTCGTGAAACCCTTACCGGTGCTCCGCTTGCAGTCCTTGTGCGGACACATGAGCGGTGCTTTGGGCCCGCCGTGCTTCTTGTGCACTTCTCTCTGGTGGCGCAGGAGACCGCCTGAGTAGGTGAAACCGCGGATCTTTTCGCAGCCGGGTTCGGTGCAGTTGTATGGACGGTCGTGCTTGTCCATGTGTTTGCTGTTGCTCAGTTTGTTAGATGGCCTACTCGGCAGCCAATAGAGACAAAAGGAAGACTGACCTCCATTCGCACTTCCGCTGGAATGTGGGAGGGTTGCTGCTACTGCATCCTGGGTGCGTGCAGATGATTTGACCGCCCTCGTTCCGGGGTGGTTCTTGATCTCTTTTCAGTGACAATCTCGGTCGTACAGCGCTTCCGACCGAACTGGGCGAAGTCTGATCTGGCTCGTTAATGCTCATCATGACAGGACCCCGATCGGGGGATGTATCTTTCGAGTGCAGACGGCCACCCATGCCCTCGCTGGCCGGGCTTGGGTAGTTGTCAGAATCTGGCATCGATAGATCGTACACCTCTTCCTTGAGATTCTTGAACTTGTTTGGTGGCCCGTTCCACGGTTGCTATGGCGAGTATATATCTGGGGCGAGTGTCGAAAATTCTGCATCCGGTGCCCGAAGAATGAGTAAGGGAGCCCCTTCCCGGACAAGTAGTAATGATAGTCGAGCTGGTTGTGTCGATCTGGCCATGCATCGGTGCTCACGTCTGAGTTAGGGCCTCCTGAAGCCGCAGCAGTTCCAAATTCACGAGAAATCGAATCTTGGGCCAGGCGGTCATATTTATATAGTTCGTAACTCTGGCCACCCATACTATTGAAAATATACCTGCCTACGCGTTAGTCACTGAACGCCGGAACAGGTGACCAATACCGGCCATTCGAGCAACCAATGAAAGATACCGGTAGCAGTGCAAGGGTTTGTGACTCATGGAAGTGTGGCTCACCAATTTCCTCATTTTCGTAACCCTGTTGACGAATTAGCTGAGGCGCAGCGCTGATTAACCATAGATTGCTCGCTTAAGTTGGAGTCGAAGTCGACGTTGATGCTGTAGCCTTCGGGTCTCGGCGCTTGCCACAACAACTGAGGCGGCACGACCAAAACTTGAGAAAGGGTTCAGCGTCAGATTGAGATTGGCGCTCGCAGTTGGCGCGCCTGCTTTAGTATGTGCTACCTGAGGAAGGCAGAATTTGAATCTCAGCCTACTAACCGCTGAGAGAGTTTGGGTCATAGGTGGGCGAATGCTCCCAGAAGTCATGAAACATCCAACAGACACCCCAAACGACTAGCAGAGCAGTTCGAATAGTCCACGGCCATGTCGAGCTGAGGCCTTGACGCCTACCGGGATTCTCGCCGAAGCGTTTATGTCCAGATAATGTTGCCAGTACAGCGCTTCGGGATTTAGCACTTCAACGGTCTTCTGGAGGAGAAGCTTGTATAGTAGATGTTCCAGGCATTGGAGAAACGGGTCGAGGTTCGCAACGAACTGTTCGTTGTCCAAGTAATCCACTTCGTTAACTTCGTCTCCACTCCAAAGCGTGAACGGTGACTGAGCACCTGCATGTTGCCGGCAGTGACTCAATCGTCCAAGGACTGCAGTGACAACGCTGGATCAGTATGCCACCTCATGAATGCCAACGCGGTTGGGCCCGCAGGGCGAGTCATGGTGTAAGATGATCTTCTCATCCGCAGCTGTCTTCCATAGTGGGGTTTCCCAGACTAGTATATTTGTCAAGTTCGTGAACGAAGCCTACCTGCAGGTTAGGTATCGTACGGCCAAGGCGCACGCATTGAACCACAAGCCTCGACTCTCAGAGCTAGAGAAATCTGGCCAGCTTAGGTGCACTCTAGGGAACCGACAATCCCATCGATGTGCAAATGCTAGACAACAATCCTCCATGTACCACCGTGCACGGTATGGGGGGGGGCCTTCTAGCTCCCTGTCTCCGCCGCAGCCGTGCCCTCAGGCGCTTCCTAAAGTTCTGCAAGATGATTGCAATATTATTTGATACCAAATTTGGTAGCTTCCAAAGAGGCGTATGGTTGAGACGGCAACGAGAGATCCAAATATCGGGCTGGCCCTATTCCTCTCAACCTGGCTGTATTCTGCCAGGAGCTACGTCCGAGATAGGAACGGAACTGAGACGGGCACCACTCACTGACTGGATGCAAGTACGATGCCGACTACTGCAGCCGTCGGAGCGCGTCTTGGAGAGACTGATACTGCGTACCTGAATTGATTGAGAATCTGTGTCGCTCACGCCGGTGGAGACAGGTAGGTACAGGAGTAGCTTAGTCAGCAGCGACTCCACGGCGTGGTTTAGGGTAGGGTTACGAAACCGCTACGAAAGCACTACTTGGATCAACAAACAACTACAACAACAACAACAATACTCAGGAACTACAAACCTAGCATCCCTAGTATCGTTCCTTCGCCGAACCGAAAAGAAAAACAGAACGAAGAGACCGGAACTTTGGTAAAGAACAGAATACCCCACGACGGAGATGATCTTGTTCCATCCCAGCATCCAAGCTTCCACCGTTTTGACCAGATGAATCAATCTCGCTTCGCCTACCACAGCGAGAGAGGTGAAGGGTAGGTGGTGGGTCTAGGCGGGCGAGGATGCAGGTGCGGATGCTTGTACTGGTTGTTTAAGGGAGCAATTCCCGGAGGGAGGATGTGCAAGGGACTGGAAGTGAAGGACCGAACGGGATTTGCGCAGGTCGGGCCTCTGGGCTCCAACACCGGCTCTCCAACGATGCATCTAGCCCCCTTCTACTATAACGTTGCCTAGAAGAAAATTCTACTCGAAACCCTGCCCGACCTTCCGCTCCCTCACATCCGCCTTTTTGCTCACAGACCCCAGCGAATCCGAACCCGTCGCACTCTCCTCATCACACCCCCCACCCCCCGCACCCGCAACGCCAGCGTCCGCAATCTCATCCCCGACCTCCATCCAGCGATCGCTAGTCGCCGGGACCGGAAAGGAGCGGCAGAGCAGGTAATACGTGGCGGACGCGACGATGAAGCCGCAGAGGAAGTTGAGATTGTAGATGTACTGGGCGCCGACGGGGACGGGGCGGCCGATGGCGCCGACGAAGCCGACGATGTTGATGAGGATGCCGGCGACGTAGGCGGCGTAACCGCGCCAGTGGATGCCGAACCAGAAATAGTAGGCGCTCGTCTTCTTCGCACTGTATAGGTCCGTGATGCGGAGGTAGCCTTTGCGGACGAGGTAATAGTCGCAGATGATGACACCGGCGATGGAGGAGAGGAAGACGGCGTAGGCGGAAAGATAGGTCGTGAACTGGTTCGAGGTGGATAGGAGGTTCCAGGGGCACATGGCCAACGCAACAATCGCGCAGATATATCCGCCTCGGCGGATGTTCAGGTAGCGAGGCAATAGGGCGGTCAAGTCCGTACCGGCAGAGACTGAGTTGGCGGCGATGTTGGTGCCAAGTTGGGCCAGCGCGAAGGCAACAGCAATCATGAAGACGCCAAATCGTTCGGCGGAGTTGGCACCGTCCAGGAAATTACTGAGGAGGTCCAAAGGGTTCCAGATCGGCTTGCCGTAAATGACGGTGGAGGAAGACGACACGATGATGCCAATAAATGACGTCACAGCAAAGCCCACGGGAATGGTGATGAATTGAGACCACAGCGCGTCCCTCGGCTTCCTCGCGAATCGAGCAAAATCGGCGTCATTCACTATAAGGGTACAGAAGTTGTTAATGCTTGATATGATGCCCTGAACCATCGCCCAAGCCAGCGCACTACCGTGTACGGTGTTCGGCTGATGGACGATTGGACCGATACCATGGGCTTTGACAATGGCCCAAACGAAGTAAGCAAGGCCCGCCACGGGCACGAAGTAAGCCTTGACCGTAAACAGATGCCTAATCTTATGAACGGGAAACCAGATGGCCGGCAGGCTGCACGCCCAGAAGAGGAAGAAGCTGAGATAGTCCCTCGTATTGGTTCCGGAACTTGTGGGCATACTGTTGGGAAGGTTGACATAGCTAGGCCGGATGGCTCGAAGCATGAGTGTAACGCATTCTCCTTCGAACATGTCAGACTTTTCAATTTCCGACAGACTTCCCGAGTTTAGGGCTTGGGTAGGGGCGTTCGCCAAGGTACATACCCCCGATCCACGACTGCACCCCGTACCATACACAAGCCATGGCCGCTCGATTAAAAACAGGCCAGAGCGAGCCCCAGATCCCGAACGATGCTCGAGTGAGGACGGGGAAGCTGATATGGTACGTAGCGCCGATCCGACCGGTCATGCAGATGAAGGTGCCGGATATGGTGTATCCAATCCAGACGCAGAGCCAGGACTGCCACCATGACAGCCCACCGATGATCATCGAAGACGATACCATCCAGGTATTCTAATTCGCCGTCAGTACGACACACGGGCAAAGGACGTGCTACCCTGAGCCCCCACGATGTTGAAGCTATCGGCGATCCAGAAGCCGACGAAATTCCAGGCACCCCACTGACGGCGCTGAGGTTCGACTGACAGAAGGAGGTGTCAGATAGAAAGGAAACCCCGTCAATGATTGAGGAAGACAGACCGGGCTTCAGGTCATGGTTCGTCAGCATCAACTGTGCGTGGGTCAGGCCAGGCTCGCTCGGTACGGCCAGCTTGTCGACATAATGGGCGAACCTCGAACTTCGTACTTTCTCCATGGCGAATGGTAGAGCCCGAGATCAGTTTTCAGTTTTCAGAGGAGTGATCTTTGATGAACAGCGACAGCTTTGAACGTATAGCCATGGACCAGATCATCCAGATGATATGTGCAACCGTCGTGCAGATACTGTACAGGCATGCTGCGTGGGGTTCACTGTACCCACTACAGTACCTCATGGACGACACAACTACCAGGTAGTAATCCAAGCCATGCAAGGACCTCACGACAGACGATGCCACATCCAGATCCAGAAACCCTTATCTCTCAGATGGTCGTACGGTGTAATTCATAACTTATGCACCATTTGCTTTCATCGGTACCTCATCGCTACTCACTCCAGCAAGTGAGAGGCCCTGTTGCAATCTCCAGGTCGAAAATAAATAATAATGATAGTAATATTAAACTAGATATAATTAACGTCATTGATAAGGGACAAGTTGGAAGAGAACCCGCGTTCTGCTTACTAAGGTAGGTACCTGGTAGGTACGGGAGCTAGTCCGTAGCGCGTAACGGTTATAATTTGGTGTGGGGTAAGGTAGCGAACTACTGTACGTACTTTACCTTATGTACCTACAGGGTGTAGTCCCCGGACTTTCTAGCTACTAGCCACAGTCTTGTGTAGAGTTCGTCGAGAATCGGCGTGTTGAGCTCTCGGACGAGGAAGTCATGAACCTCGTCCGGGGCTAGACTTACGCTCGGTTCGCCAGGAACATATGGGTGCGAAGGGGTTGAGGTTGTATTCATAGGTACGTCAGTGTGAGTTTTCTGCATTAGCGGCCTGGCACAGCGGGATTCGCCAAAGGCAACATCAAGGCACATGTACCCTACACTAGCTGTTATGGGTAAGGTTCTCTGTAATCTACGCAAACTGACTTAGCCCTGTCATCGCTGCCACCGACGCCCCCGAGTGCTATCCCAAGACAGCCAGCATGCCAACCATGGAAAGCCCCTTCCACCACCCCCAAGCAAGAACGTGCACAACAAGGTACCCCCAGCCCAACTACACCTCCTTCCACCTCCCAAACCGTCTCCAATCCTCATACAACCCCTTAAAGATCGCCCGTCCCTGAGCATCCATCGCCGCATTAAGCGTACGCAACGTCTCCACCGACAACACATCCAAAACCGCATACAAGCCCGGCAGCAGCGCATCCCTGAACTCCGGCGCGATGCGCGCCTCTAGCTGGCACCGCGCGTACTGCATGACGAGGTAATGCAGGTACTGTCCCGCCGTGTCCCTGGCTCTCTTCGTTTCGTCGTTGAGTTCCGCACCGGCTCGCCGCTTGAAGGCGGTGACGGAGGAGACGGTGGGGTCGCAGAGGGCCGTCAGGATGCGGGCGTATGCGGCAGCGCTCGAGACGTCGAGTTTGGCGGCCCGGGCGGAGAGCCAGGGCGGGGGAGTTGTCGGCTTGGAGGTTCGGGCTCTTTTGGGGTCGGGGTTGAAAAGGCAGCGTAGCATGGCTTGTAAGAGGGGGATGAGGAGGTGATATCTTCCGCCTAGCTTGGTCCGGTGGAGGGCCAGCAGGGCGCTCGTGAGGCCGCATAGGTGTTGGTAGACCCCGTTGGCATGCTGTGGCGGAAAGGCCGGGCCCGAAGGTGACAAGGTTATGGTGATTGCACCCACGACGCTATCGATGCCCCACTGGGTCATGGCCCAAGGCTTCTGTCGTAATACCAAAGCCATAGCTTGAGCAACGAACGAGAACTCTCGGTAGTTAGGCGTCCGCCAGAGCCGGCCACAGAGCTTGACGAAGACGTTGGAAATGGCAGTTCTGGGCTCTGCCGAATCCTTCCCATGATCCTCAATTGTAGACAGTAATACCGGCAATAGTCGCAAAAGGTCAGCATCGGCGGCTCCTTCTATTCCATATTCTTCGAATTCAGAGAGTAGGCGTAACCTATCCTCTGCAGTTCTGGCGCGGAGATGATCTCGGTATCCGACCAGTAAGCGCTGCTGGTCTGCGGAGGTGGCTGCTGGATCTTAGCGCCATAACAAACGGAGGCGGCAATACACCTACTAGTGCGGAGCAGCTGCAACAAATATGATAGTCTCTTGAACTCGGTCTCTCGGTCGTCTTGCGTGTATGAACCAAGTAGGTATAAACCCGTTAGACCTTGAGAAATTAATTCGTCCGTTATCAGGTGGCTAGATTCGTCCTTGATGTGATCCTCTTGGAAAGACATCATGCTATACATGAGCTCGGACGAATTAAGATTGACTAAAAGGTTAGCAGGGCTACCATGAAGAAGCACGAGTTTCGATCTACCTTCTACCCTATGCTCATGAACACCGAGGAGATCCCCGTACTCGAGCATACAATCCAAGATCAATAGCAGATTGGAGGTTAAGGCGATGCCTCTCCGTTGTGCTTGTCGTCCGTGGTTATACATAAGATCCGAGATCAGCCTGTCAAGGTGGACTGTGCGCAACCTTGTGATTTCTTTCTCTTTCAATGGCTTAAGCAGACCCCCACGGTGAAGCCAGAAAATTGAAAGGGCAGCTTTCACCAGACACCGCGTGCCGACTTGGTTGGGCGAGGTGTCGCCCTCGGCCAGCGAACTGCTCAAACGAGCGTGAAATTCCTCAAGATACTTGCGGCTGCGGTCTTGGTCTTTAGTAGGGATCAGATGTCCCAACGTAAGTTTCACAAGCTCCTCAAGCGCACATATCCCCTCGAAATCAACTTCAGAGTCGCTTTGGTCGACGACCCCTGCTAACTCCCAAAGAGCTGATGCGTCGGTGGCTAGTCTGGATGTCGCGTTCGGAACCTCCATGAGGCGTGCCATCAAAGCCATCCACAACGTTAGTGACGCCTGGAATGAATGGTGATCCGTCCTCAGGCAGTGTTTAAGCAAATAGTCTAATATCAATTCCCTAGACGGCCGTTGGAGTATGGTTAGAGGCAGGCCCAAAAGACAGCGAACGGGCAGGTCCGGCGATAAATCTCGATCTGCGCTCGAAGCGGCTGGATCAGCTCCGGTCCCAAGTCGAGCAATCAGAATCCCAATGAAGGGGTCTACATTCGAACATCAGCTGACGCAATTGGAGGTTGAGCTAGAGGGATCCTACCAAGCACTGTTGGATCTTCGAGAACCCCGTCGCATACTAACAGACCTTCCCACACGCCAACGAGGGGTTTGTCGACCAAACCCTCACTCGGTTGCGCTGGAATGGAGTCTTGCCACTCGTATAACCAGTACAGTCTTTGCAAGACAGAAAGACGCGTGTCTGCTGTAACGTACCTAGTGTAATGTAAATACTACAATTCGTTCCTCTCCGCTGGGCAAACTTACTTTAGACATCGAGGAAAGCGAAGTATTGCAGTCGCAAGCGCCACGGCAAGCGGTCCCGGGGATGTCACAGATTCCGGCCTACCATCCCATTGGAAGGTCAAAGCTGACTTTCCACGTTGGGCCTCATTCAGGGTATCTTCGAAAAATGGAACAATCGCATGCAGTGCCTGATCAATAGCCTCTGATAACTGGGCAATCTCTGCATCTCTTGTGAATCTGGGAGGGTCAAAGCTGAGAACATACTGGAAGGTATGCAGGACTTCGAGGAATTCGTTAGAATCCGAGGACGTGGCGTCAAGCCATGAGCTGCTTGAATTCAGGCTCTCGAAAACTTTCAAAATCTGTTCGATATGCGGATTGTTAGGGCGGCCCATGTCTTCGCCAAGAGTTTCCAAAGCGGTTGACCACGTCTGACGCCATTGTAAGTTGATTGTGGTTGCAAGCCGCCAAAGCCGCCATTGATGGTTCTCTGGCCAATCCGAATGGGGATCCAGATTTGGGACGATAATAAAAGCAAACTTCTCAACCGTTTCAGATACCAGATCCACCGTTTCCTCTCGCTGGATAGCTCCCAATAAAGCGTCTATTATCACTGCACTGGCGTAGGCCCCGGGGCGGGCATCATCACCACCTTTCAATGACGCTTCGAACTCGGGCAACGCTGAGGACAGCGCTCTTTGAATTTGTACTGGCGTTAGTGAGCTTTCCAAGAGATTGCTCAGCTCGATTGTCAACTCCTTATCTTCCCAGATCGATACCAGCGTGGGCGGCGGAGACTCCGCAAGCTCAACGACTGGCTCGTACCCAGATTCCTCATAAGCTTTTAGCTCAGAGCGCCAGTATTTGAGAAAGCCACTCAAATCTCGAGCTTTGGCGTGCTCCCTAAGCAGAGGCAACACGATGGAAGATCTAAGGAACTTATAGTCATCCGATATCGTTGAACGAAATTTACGTCCTGTTTGTGTGATTCTCAAGAAAAGCGTGAACAACAGACCGTGCGGCGATCGCAAAGACCCAGCTTCAACTTCAACAGGTATCAGGAAGACGTTGGCATCGAGCTCAAGGATCTTGCCGACCAGCGACCATTGACACGAATTTTTCCCAGACTCCAATAGACCGGAGAAACGCCTGACAATGTCTCTCAAGATAGAGGTATCGAGGGAAACCCCTCTATCTATCGCCATCTGGAGCATTGACTTCAAGATCTGATAAGACTGCTGGCTCATAGTAACAGAGGTTTCCGAAAAGACAGGCAAATGCACTTTCCGCATGAGATAGAGGAACAACCCTTCTAGCCACGGGCCTTCAATTATTCTCTTTCTCGGACTATCCCTGGGTATGCATCGAATAGCGATATCGAAGATTAGAGGGACGCTAAACATCACTCTCTCGTCAGAGTTGCTTCCCGCGTTCGGTGTAGCTTCCAGGAGCTCCTCGTCAATTGCAGAGTCCAAAGCGTCTATCAGGACTAGTGGAATAGCTGTTCTATTGGAACTGGCAATTCCTCGCTCGGTAGACGCAAAGAAACTACTCCGTGAAGGTAGTACAATGTGACGAGCTAGAAGTTGTTCGAGGACAGTTTTAGTAGAATCCATCGCCGGACACCCGTCTAGACGCTCACGACAGGCTGATAAGAGCCGAAGAGCCGGAACGAGGCAATGTGACGAGTAGTCTTCCTATCAAAGTCATAAGTACAAGCAATTGATCTATTCTTAAAAAACTTACGTTACTGGCCCGGCCAGAAAGATCGTCGGTACTGACGGAGCGATACTCCCAGACACTGACAAAGGGTAACAAAGGTGACGATCCAGTAGTGGTAGTCTCCAGAAAGGAACACCTTTCATCGAGCATGACAAACTCAGCAGCGCTCAATGCCGTACCGAGAAGAGACGCCGCCCGGTCCGGACTCGTTCTGAGAACGGCCGTCATATATTGACCAGCCAGATCGCTCTCTTCACTGCTCGGTGTCTTGGACATGGAAACAAGCCGGCTCAAAAGGCTGACGATAGAATGAAAGAGAGTATCGACCACTCGACCAGCGTGGGTAGGTGCAACCGTAGGGCTGTCATTCTCCACCAGCGGACCAGACCTCTTCCGCTTCCTGGACCCCGTCGGTGACCCAGATGCAGGTCCTCCAGTGACAGTGGAGCTAGACTTTGATCCATCTGAAATGTCATGTATCCTGTCTTTACCACCACCCGATAACGAAGTATGACTACGCCCAGCGGCTCGAGCTTCAGCTAGTCCAGCCGCAAGACTCTGCTCCAGCGTGTGCAGGAGATTGTGGCCGGTCAGGATCCTGGCGGCGTTCTCCACCGGTATCCGCTCGACGAGCGATGCCATGAACGACCATATTCGTGGATCCAGACGCGCGCCGGTGTTGGGGGTATCTAGTTTCTTCAGAAGCCATCGGAGAACCCATTCTTCTTTTCCGCTGAATATTAATTGTCGTTCCACATGTTCCGTGAAGTAATCAAGTTGTAAAGTTGTTGCTGATGCAAGCAATTCGATGTTGACTATATCTGCAGCTTGTATTATTAGTTCTGAGAAGGGCTCCTGGCTTCTCTCCAGCTCGAGGAGAGCTTCATAGGCGGTTGGCCGAGACGGCGCCTGTAGCTGGCAGTCAATTAGCGTTGTAACAGTATGGTAATAAGCAGTCATCTACTGAGCTTACCGGCATCCTCACAGTCTCTGGTTGAGATCGAAAAGCTTCCCGTCTTCGCTCGAGGTCGTTACCTCGAACGAAAAAGAATTGTCGCATTCTGATTGGCCGAAGCTAATTTATCCGATCCGAGCATCAACCCTGACGTCCGAAGGAGCTCCAAGAAACCCCAATATACGACCATTCCGTACTCAATCCGCCATCAACCCCCATATCACCAAAGCTTCACGACAGGTATAACCCCAGTACACTTCCGCATGCACCCAAGACTTCCACCGCGCTAACCACACGCCAGCCTCTCCATCTCACCACCACCATGGCCGACACACCCGCACCCGCCGCCTCGGCGCCCGTCATGCGGCCCAACAAGCCCGTCAGCGAAGCCCTACTTAACGAAAAGGTACCCCCTTCCCTTCAACCAACACCACCTCTCCCTCCCTCCCTCCCTCCCTCCCGGAACCCTCCCTCAACTAACCTACACAGTGGGACCACGCCATCTCATCCCTCCTAATCCGCTCGTCGCTGGGCCTCTCCTTCGGCGTCGTGTTCAGCGTGCTGCTGTTCAAGCGAAGGGCGTGGCCGGCCTGGGTCGGGTTGGGGTTCGGGGCCGGCAGGGCGTGGGAGGAGGCTGATGGTAAGGCTCTCTCCCCCTTTACCCTTACCCTTTACCCGTTCTGCGGGTTAGAGCTTGTGGCGATCGGGATTGGGGGCTGATGGTGTGGGCAGCTATGTTCAAGAGGGGGGATGCGTTGACGGGGAGGGAGGGGTTGAGGATGATGCGGCCTTCATAGGGGTGGGCGGGGGGGTTCTTTGGGGTGGGTGGGTGGTGTGGGTGGAGGGAGTGTCTGTCTGTATAGTGTTTTCGAGATGTTTGCTACTGCGAGGGACGATGTCATCAAAGCATTGTTGTCCATTACCACGCCTCGTGTGGTTTTGTATTGTCGCCAAGCAGGGGGTTTGGGACAAGGTAGGGGATTGTTGGGCAGGCTTTTTGAAAGCAGACACGGAGCGTGGATGTGGAGAGCCAAAATCTATGCCCTGTCCACAAGCACTTCCGAAGCACATCAAAACTTTGTAGATACTGAATCGATTCTCTTCCTTAGAGAATGTTACTAGAACAAACAAACCTGTACTCTACCAGCACTCACCGGTACGCGCAGGCGATATTACGAATCAGACGAGTAACTTAAAGACAATGCATTTTCAGATTCTAGATGTTTGATGTGTTTATAGCACCTAGCTATCCTGTGCGAAGCTGCGTATTGTTGGTTTCTTTATCTTCGTGCCCTATCCAGCCATATCCAGCCATTACATGCTTATCGTAAAGCTCCAAGCTCATTAAAACACGTACATAAAGTACGTTTCCTGCAACGCCGGCAAAGAGGCCAAGTTGAATCGAGATCTTTTGTGCGCCAACCGGCCATTGACGCCCACAGCACCGGGTTTGTGTGCTGGTGCAGAACCCATGTGGTGTACTCTCCAGATGACTCGCCCTCTACAAGAGAGCTGCAGCCGCAAGACCAATCACCGCCAATGCACCACCCGCTTTGTTGGCCGAAGCAGCACCAGTATATACCGGAGCGCCAGGGCCGGTGGGGTTTGATGACGATCCACCTGCGCCGGTCGGACCAGCTGCGCCGGTGCCATTGCCGCCAGTCGGATAGATGGGAGCGCCGCCGGTGGCACTAGGGAGGGATGTACCACCTGACGGAGAGGCCGGGCTTATCGGTACTGGGAAGGTATTACCACTATCGGGGTAAACGGTGCCGTTGAAGGAGCACGCCGCATCACCAGCTGTGGGAGAGGACTGGTAGCCTGTACCATTGTCAGCAATTGAAGTTTCCTTTTTAATCAGATGGTAGAAGCAACTGACATGGTGCAAACGACTTCACACCGACGGGCGGAACACCGGCAAGACTGGTGTTAATGTTAGTGGGTCGCTCATCGAGGAGCAAGGTAGCAATAGGACTTACTTGTCATTGCAGTTACCCGGTTGACCAGACGTGCCGGTGCACCGAATGATGATGTTGGTTGCGAGCGAGTCTCCCGCGCAGTAAGCTCCACCACCGGGCGAGCAAACGAATGTGCCGGAGGTTCCATTGCTTTCAATTGAAGGAGCAGTCAGTCTACGAGACCTTCAAGACGATGACATTGGGCCATCCAAATCAAGACCACTGAGAAGAACCTACTATGTAACTTGTGCACCGACGAGAGCAGTCGAAGCCGAGAGAATGGTGGCGACAGTAAAGGCCCTCATGGTGACGTTGATCTTGTCGTTGACGTTTCGGTGGGAAGATGTGATGATTGACGTGGGGATAGCGAGTGATGAACGATAGTATTCAAGTGAGTGGAGTACTCAGTCAATGATGAAATCGTGAGCTTTTATAGTAAACGATTGTTGGGGGCTGGGAGAGGATGAACGACTGAAGCGGTATTTCTAGTTGGAGGGAAGACAACCATTTGGTGGCGGGGGAAGCTTTAAAGACGTTTAGAAACCGGGGCAGCCAAACAGGGACGACTCACTGAGTGACCAATAATGTCTTAGTAGGTAAATTACGGAGTACTGCAATAACCCGTTCCTGAAACCAGAGAGATTCTTCTTTAGGTAATTGGCAATACCCTCTCGTATCCGTAAGAGTGCATGAAAAGATCTTTTGCCACACAGGGGGCAATTTGCTTTGATAAGGTGATGCAGGATCTATAGAGTACTTGAAAATATGTACGAGCAACTCGGCAACAAGCCATGATGCAGTCTTCGATGAGGGCGAATAACAACCTGGAAAATGCTGCTATTCCGGTCCCCCCATGATCTGCGTACATGGCACGGATACAGTAAGGTAAGGTACCTTAAGGTACTCGCGCCGTTCCCTTCCCCACACTTAACAAACGGTCATATGCAAACTGCACCACTGGATGTTGACTAGGTATCTTAACATAATCGCCACCCAGTCAAGCCAGCCACCCAGTCAAGCCACCTCACTGTCACTTAATTAATTCTTGTCAAAACACCTTGAATTATTGAGATTATCATCTTTCTAGACTAACTACATAAAAACTGAATTATTCATGAGCATTTTCTTTCAGATCAGCTTCACAAATTCAATTTTGTCTTTTAATGCATAATATTTAGCTATTTTATCAATCAATTTCTTCACCTTCTTCTCTGTCTGCTGCATCATAACTTTATTTTTGTCAACAATAAGAATTTAGACATTTTCAACATTTTTTTGTAACTACTTCTTTTACTGTTGCTTCTATTTATTAAGTAACTTTTAATTAATTCACTATAAAACTGTTCTATCTGTCATAGCTGTCAGAGCTGTATCTTTTAGATTTAAGATATATATATATAATGATGATGTTATATCTATTATAATTTCATTCATAAACTGATTAATTTGAGTTGCTATACTAAATATGACAGCAATGTTGACTTAAACTTCATTGAAATTCATAAAGAAGACATAGAGTAAGATCTTTGACTGAGATAATTTTAAAATAATAATGAAAGAATTAAACAAAATAAGATCTGCATCTCATTATGTATTCAGAATGTTTTGAGTCATGATTGCTGTCAATTTAATTTTTTAATAATAATATAAAAAGTTTAGCTTATTGACATTGACAGTCTTATAGTGTAAATAAATATAAATATATTTCTTATAGATCTTACTCAATGACTTAAAGACTTCAACATTCAATGATTGCAGCAAATGAATTGAATATAAAGAAAAATATAAAATTACAATGCTGTAATTACAGCAATATTAAATAAAGTTAATAAAGATATAACTTTTATAATCATTTAATATTAATAATTAATGAGTGTCTTAAGTCTAAATTTTAATGTGTAAATTGAAGATCTTAAGTTATTGAAGCTTTATTACATTAATAATTTAATCATTATTACTGACTTATAAAACAATTTAATCATTCTTAATAAAGTTTAGTTATGTCTGCTGTATCAGCTTATTCTTAAAAATGAAGTAGAATGAAAGAATAATATTATTAAATAATATATACTTAATAAGAAACACTCAGTTTTAATTATCAGTCTAAATATTGAAAGCTTGTACTTTTATATATTATATTAAAACTTTAAAGCTATTTATAATGCTCATTGTAAATCTCTTTTCATTCATGTTATATATGTCTGACTTCAAAATATCATGCTGAATTTGCATAAAGTTATATAAATTAAATCATTTTTAAATGATTTTAAAATTCTCAGCATTTTTTCAATTCTAATTAAGATTGCAGCTATACTGTGTCTTGAAGTTTAAATGTCAATACAGAAAATTTTTATATCAATGTTGTTTTAAAGAATTCAGATTGTCTTTGATTGTCATTAAATGCTTTATTATAAATTTTAGCTGTTTAATTTATGAAGATCATTCTTAAATTATTATAATATTAATTCATCAAATTAAAGCATTCTTTTCATGCACTGACAGTCATTATTGATCTGTTTAAAAGATCTTTGCTGATTATCTTTCTTTTCAATGAGCTTATAGAATAAATCAAGATAGATTATAGATTTAAGCAATCTTATAAAGAAAAACTGATGAATCATTGTTCAAATTAGTTAAGGCAAGACTATATTGTGTGAAAATATCAGAAATTGACTTAATTGATTCATCTGAGATCATTGTGGATGTGTGGTGATGATGAGGTGAATGACAATGTTGATGAGGATGTTTATGGCTAATGGGGTGGCTCGACTGGGTGGCTGGCTCGACTGGGTGGCGAAGACGTTATTGAGATCCTGTAAAGACCAGGGCTAAGGTAGGTAATTCAGAGACTCTGCATAACCATCTCCTTGCTTCATTTCCCACAAACCTTCCAACTCATAGCCGCAACAGATCGGGGCACTGCTGACACCCTGCCTACATACATACATAAGGCACCTTACATATATCTCAACCCACCCGATACCCGACCCGTCGACGCCCCTGCCGTACGAATTTCTCCAAAAAAATGGGTTACGAATCCCAGATCTCCTTCACAATTGACACAATATGCCCGTGTACGTCTTGGAGAACTAAGTAAAATGGTGGCTGTGCACGGCGCGGCTGACTTGCCCTGATCGGATCGTCGTGTGTAGGGACGTATTTAGCGAAGAAAAGGTCGTGCCACCACCCGGTGCATGGAAGTTGCTGACGCCGGTCATTGCTTACACGCCATCAGATTAGATGAAGGTCGGTTTCCCGTTCCCCCTGCTCTGCTCGCAATCATGCCCTGAAGGGGTCTCCGCTCATTTCCACCCCCAACTAACACCCCCCAGCCCTCCGCCAGGTCCGCAGCACCTCACCCCCGGTAACCTTCCACGTCAAATACCTCCCCTACCAACTCTACCCGGACGCGACGAAAGACGGCGAGGACAAATACGCGTGGTACCGGCGGTCCAAATACGGCGACTCGGACGAGAAGATGGACATGTACGTGCAGCTGATGAGCGCGTACGGGAAGTCGGCGGGCATCGATTTCAAGTTCGGGGGGAAAGTGGCGAATACGTTGGATGCGCATCGCGTCATTGGGCGGTGGCAGGAGGAGAAGGGGGAGGAGGTTGCGAGGAGGATTGTTGAGTGTATGTTTGTTGGTTTTCTCTGTGCTGTGCTGTTCTTTCGTGAAAGTTTTGGGGGATTGGAAGCGGGGAGTGGATGTTGAGGCTGAATGGAGGGAATGGGGATGATGTGGGGCTGATCCGAAGGGTGGGCGGTAGCGTTGTATTCGCAATACTTCGAGAACGAACAACATCCGTCGTCGGAAGCCACGCTGTTGAAAGCGACCACCGACGCCGGTATACCGGAGGCTGAGGCCAAGGCGTTCATCGAAGACGAGTATGAAGGGCTGCAGGACGTAAAGATGCTGATTCGGGAGCAGGCGGGGAATGGCATCGACGCCGTTCCGTATATTGTCATTGAGGGGAAGAGGAGGGATTTCACGCTTCAGGGCGCCAAGGAGGTGGCGGAGTATGTTAAAACGCTGGAGCAGGCGATCAAGGAGAGCGGGTGAGGCTCAAGAGGAACATCGACACTGAAGGACTGTTGTGTTGGATTAACTGTAACTTCAGACTGAGAACTCTGTCTATATTCTTGTCTATATGATCTTTTGTAGCCCAAGGCAACGCAATGTCGCTCGATATATTTAGTTTCATGACCAGGATATGCTGTATCAGACAACATCAGCAACCTAATCAGGAGAAAGGGGTTTGAGTAAGGTAGAGAGACGTACGCTAGCATGATGCCCGCACCAGCAGCCATCGCAGCGAACTGCGTCACCGTCTTCCTCAGCTCTAGCCGCCTATCCGGACCGGTCTCCAGGAGCTCCGGTATCACTGCCACGGTGCCAACGTACAAGAACGTCCCCGCGGTGAATGGCAGAAGCATGTCTCCCCAACTCAGACTCGTCCCCATGAGGCCGGCGTTCCTGCCTCCTTCCAACACCGTCTCATTCCCATTACCCCCAAACTCCTGCACTGCAATGCCGATTGCTGTTCCTAGGAAAGCTCCCACAGCTGTGACGAACTGTGCGCCCATGGCTTTCCTCTTACTAAATCCACTTTGGATCAGCAGCGCAAAATCTCCAACTTCGTGAGGTATCTCATGGAAGAAAACGGCCACGGTGGTTGTTGCACCGATGGTTGGGGAAGCGTAGAAGGAGGACGACAGAGCTAGACCGTCGGTGATGTTGTGTGTGAAGTCTGCGATGAGGTTAAGATACCCGCCGAGTTTGACAGAAGGCGAGATTTCCTTCTCCGACGGGTTACGTTCTCTCTCTGGCCCAGACAAACCTGTCATGGGTTTCCGAGATTTGAGCTCGTTGCTGTGCAGGGTACTGTCAACTCCACTCGCTTTGGCGCTTGGGCCAGCAGTCTTTCCACCCTCCACCGCGCCGTTCGCATGGCCTTCTTTGTGATCATGCCCTCCTGCACCACCAGTAGCTAACCGTAGTCCCTTATCCATAGCTACAAACGTTACGAATCCAACCATGATTGCCACGCCGAGAAGGAGATTCTTGTTGGGTTCGACTAGTACGAAGCGGACATGCTCCGGGGAGTCTTCGCCGAGAAAGATCTCTGGCAACAGATGGAACAGTGTGTCCCCCAAGAGGCCGCCCACGGCAAAGGCAACCATTACGGAGAGAGATGACGGGTCGATGTTTGGAGGGCAGAGGGCGAGGAGGAAGTCTGGGGTGTCCCAATTAGGGTCTATTCAAAGGGAGCTAAGCATGAGAGCTTACTGGGAGGGCCGGAGATGTAGAGAGTTGCCAGCAGCGCATTGACAGCAGGCGAGCTGGGAAAGAGTACGGAGAAGATGCGCGAGGTGATCGACGAGGTTTGGGGAGTGGTTGCAAGCTTATGCTGATTCAAGGACTGAACCAGAGAACATTCCTGGGCATTTGTTCAGTATGGCTTCCAACAGCGATTGAAATCAACTGATGTGATAGTTTGAATGCTAGAGGAAATCGGGCCGTATCACCTGAAGCTTGTCTTCGATCTCGGGGACGGTGAGCTGTCCAATAGACACGTTCGTCTTCTCAAGCACAACAGCGGCAGCTTGCAAGATACAAAAACAGAGACCGATGAACAGCATGAGCCGTGAGGCGCTCGAGCGCGCCGGCATGAAGCGTAGCACAACCATTCTCCTATAACGATGCAGGAGCGGGAACTCTTGTCTAGACGTGTACGTGTATGAGAGCAGCGAATTGATTACTAAGACCGTCGGGGGCAAGTTAGCTGCCGCCGCACCCTTGCCTAATCTGGGATAGCCGTTCCATAAGCCAAGAACCTTGGAAGTCTTTCTGCAAAACATTTGAGGGTTAATCACCGTCCTACCTATCAAGGTACAGTAGATCGTATAGAGCGAGCTGCGATACGTCAGCCATCATGGGTCGCGAATTACAGAAGAAGAAGAACAGGTCATCAACATCGAAAGTCAAGCACAAACCAAAGTCCAAGAAGCTTAGGGTCCGAGGCAATGCGATCGTCGCAGCGAACTGGTAGGTCCAGTTCCTCAGCTATCTGGGCCAGGGCTTCCGCCTTGTTCTCACCATTGCACTACGCGCATGGCATGGAGCTGGTCTTTCAGGTTGTCCCCATAGAGTTTGACGTTTCTTAGGGACCAATCCCTCACCCTCTCACAGAATTACCGTCGTCTGGGCCTCACATCCAAACTCAATGCTGCTACCGGTGGTACTGAACAGCAACCTGCGTCCTCTTTTGAGTCTACCGCTCCGAAGAGAGATGCCTTTGCAATCAAGTCAAAAGTTCCTACTACTCTTATACCTACGGAAGCTCGCATTGAGCGGGATCCCAGTACCGGCCGGATACTGCGGGTCGTACATCCCGAGAACAGACGGGAAAACCCTTTGAACGATCCTCTGAACGAGCTGTCCGACGATGAGCCCGCTGCCATTGCCGGCGGTAGCATCCAAACGCAGACCGGGATCGTCCATGAGCTTGAGGAACAGGCATCATTAGAGGTAAAGAAGAAGCCCAGGCAACAAAGTCAGCGGGAAGAGGAATGGATAGCGAACCTGGTGGCGACGTATGGGGACGACTACCGGCGAATGGTCAGAGATCGGAAATTGAACCCCATGCAGCAGAGTGAAGGGGATTTGAAGCGGCGAATACGGAAGTGGAAGGAACGGCAAGGTCAGATGGCTCTTGACGAGGTGTAGCTATGACAACGCATTTAAAGGCGTTCTCACAATGTAATAGAGGCTTTACTGGTATAATTTAGGGTTGGCACCCTGAATACCCAGAAAATGGCTCATCTCACTCGCTTTTCACCGTCGCATTGGAGACGTAAACCTCTGTACAAGAGCATCTGCCATCGTCATTCCAAGTAATCTGATATTATAGCCAGATTGTTCTGAACGCTATACAGTATCAAATACGAGAAAAGGAAAGTCCGCTGCGACGCCCAGTCCCAACCCCTCCACCCCGGCAACCTCCGCCCCACACCGAACAACCCACCCACAACCCCTCCACCATCCACCACCAACATTCAACCCCCACCATGACAACCCACCCCCAACCCCCCGACCTCACGACCCGCCCACTCCCACCCACCACCGCACCCTCCCTCCCACCACCCTTCCACCACACCAACCCCCCACCAACGCTCATCGCCCAAGGCGCCGAAGCCCTCCTCTACCGCACCATATTCCTAACCCCCTCCACGCCCTGCGCGCTCAAGTTCCGGTCCTCGAAACCCTACCGGCACCCGACCCTCGACGCGCGACTCACGCGCCACCGCATCCTGAGCGAAGCGCGGGTGCTGACGAAATGTCGGCGCGAAGGCGTCAGTGTGCCGGCTGTGTATGCGCTGGATTGGGAGGGAGGGGGAGGGAGGATGGGCGGGGGGTGGATGATGATGGAGTGGGTTGAGGGGAGGACGGTGAGGGGTGTGTTGGATGGTGTGCTGAGGAGGGTGGTGGTGCGTTCGCGAGAGGCGGAGGCGGAGGCGGAGGCGGAGGAGGTGGGTGGGGGGACGGGGTTGGAGCGGGAAGATGAGTTGAGGTTCCTGATGCGGAGGGTTGGGGTTGCTGTGGGGAAGATGCATTGTGTGGGGGTCGTGCATGGCGATCTTACGACGAGTAATTTGATGCTTCGGCCGCCGGATGACGGGGGGGTGGTTGATGGGACGGCGGCGGATGGTGGCGGCTCGGGGGGTTCGGATTCGCGGCCTTCGCTTGAGGGTGATGTTGTGCTGATCGACTTTGGCCTCGCGGCACAGAGTGTGCAGGATGAGGACAAGGCTGTGGACCTATATGTGTTGGAGAGGGCGTTCGGGAGCACACATCCTAAAGCGGAGGGGCTGTTTCGGGAGGTGCTGAGGGCGTATGGGGAGAGTTATAGAGGGGCTGCTGTGGTGTTGAAGAGATTGGAGGAGGTACGGATGCGAGGACGGAAGAGGAGTATGATCGGATAGGATCATCGATGAATTGGGAAAGGTACAGACCATGATGGGAGAAGCATAGCCATGGCGTTTGGGAGCATGTTGATGGAATGATCTTCTTCGAAGGATATGAACGCTGATTATCCTACAAGCGCCACTATAGAACCGCCTGAACGCCGCGCTTCAATGCTGTGGAAGTCCAAGACTGGTCGCCAGTAGCTAGTGCAACAACGCAGGATACACGATGCGAGAAAAGCCGTTACCCTGTCAGATTGGCTACGGCAAAATACCCTTTGTTCTCTATCACACCCCTATCGCGTACAACTGCGGTGTACTTCACCACCCATTGCGGCTCGATGTCGCCTTTCAAGCCATCGTCACCGTCTGGTCCAGCCAGTAGACCAGCACCATTGGGGCCCGGGCCCAGTAGTTCGCGCACCGTGCCTCTGGACAATATATTTGTGCAGTCATTGTGCGTCAGAAGCTCGATGCCCTCTTGCTTGGCGTACAGTATCAATGACTTTGGCACCACACAGCAATCTCGTACGTTGATCTGGTCGACTGATGGCCGAACCTTTGTCCGTGGCAGGAGCCTCTGTAACCGCTCACTCCCGAATTCCGCCAGCCCTAGCTGCGTAATTGTGCCCTTCTCGTGTAACGTTTCTAGTGTCCGCCACGTCCTCAGTATGCTGTCAATTTGTTCTGTTTCCTTGGTGCCGTCCAGATTCTCCTCCATCTCCTCGCCTTCGTCGTCGGCATCGAACGATATGTCGGGAAACGACACGATGAGTAAGTCAATGGACGAGACATGTAGTTCTTTAAGAACCAGTGCTATCGCTTCCTCTGTATGTTTACACCGTCTTGAAGTCGGAACATTGGGTAGATAGAAAAGTTTCATAGTGATATCGTATTGTGATCGTTCCTCGGCAAGCCCAGATGCGGAGAAGTCTACGGACGGCACGTATAAGACGTCGTCTTCTCGAGTCGTCCATGTCGATAAAAGTGGCGGCCTCTTCTCGACAACAGGGGTGCCATTAGTGATATGGTCGTTGCCATTCGTAGTGGCAGTCAACGCCTCTTGCGATAAAGTGATACTGGTTTTTAGGGAATTGGTAAGCTCGGTATTCGACTTCTCCGCAGTAGGCCGGCGTATGATGGAGGGGCCGCCATTCATAATATTCCTATACAGATTTGATTAGTTACACAGTGTCACATTGCTGAGTCCAGTGATGTCTTACGATGTTGATAGCACAAGTTTCGTCATTGCGAGTCAACCCTAAGATAGCTACTCAGTATTTCGGTGGAGAGAGAGCCGGCGGTATAAAGTGTTCAGTAAGTACACAATACCTTGGTATCGACGGTTAGATGATTGCGACCTGTGTATGATGTTCTGAAGAGAGCAATGGGTTAGGGTGCAGGACGGAAATCGCCGGGGAAGAGATCAGCCCCACCAAGAAATAAACAAATTCATAAAAGCGTTTCCTGTCATGTACTCGATTTTGACTCAGAGGTCTGAACAGCTCGAGGATGGCTATCAAGTAAGTGCTGACATTGACAGTCTTTCGATCTGTACTAACAAAATAATAGCTATCTCATCCTGCTCTCGCGGCAGGGGAAAGTTGTATGTTACTTGTGGCCCACCATGTTCTTCGTGTCGGTCTGACTGGAATCACACAGCGCCTTGCAAAGTGGTTCACAACACTCTCTCCCAAGGAAAAGGCCAAGATCATCAAGGATGTGTCTCAACTGGTGCTCTCACGCCGAACCCGCATGTGTAATTTCCTCGAGTACAAAGGTGTTTATGCATTCCTGTGGCCTTTGTTGACAAGCAGCTGATTCTTCTGTTCCTCAGATAGCAAAGTGGTATATCGACGCTACGCCTCCCTCTTCTTCATTGCCGGATGCTCTTCTGCAGATAACGAACTCATCACTCTGGAGGTTGTTCACCGATATGTCGAGCAAATGGACAAATACTATGGGAACGTCTGCGAGTTGGACATCATCTTCAACTTCCAAAAAGCATACTTCATACTCGATGAACTGTTACTGGCGGGAGAGATGCAGGAGAGCAGCAAGAAAAACGTGTTGAGGTGCATCAGTCAGCAGGACAGCCTAGAGGATATGGAGGTAAGAGAGTTGACATTTTATTTCTGAAGAAGCTACGGCGTATCTCATACATATCTGCTGAGACTCATAAATCCTTGATTGCTTCATACCGGACATTCTTAACAATCAGTCTGCTCATCTATGACTGACTCCCAAGATCTCTCAGGTCGAGGACGATGGAGTCACCAAGATCATGTAATGGGGTTGGCTATTTGTTGTACAAATTACTATTGATTTTTTTCATCGGCGTTCAGAGGGAAATACAGTCACGATATATCCGCCGAGCTTCCGCTAATATCATTTTCTCTCTGTTGGCAGGTTATGGAGCATCTGCTCACGGATGCGGGGCTGGCATAGACTGGTGGTTCCATAGGAACTACCCACACTATTCGGTCAGCATCTCTAAGGCGTTCGGCGGGATCAAGGCGCCTCAAAGATATCCTGGTCGTCTCAATCCGTGTTTCCTTAGAGGCTATTTTCATCTCAATCTTTCCAAATTTGCGTTCTCGATCTTCATGAGGAACTAGTTCGGTCAGGCCCACTCTGAGAAGATGCAATGACCGACATGAAAAGCTACGAGCTCGTATAACAACGGGAAAGGCACGCTGTACGCATACGTGGAGAAGCACCATTGCCGAATACCAAGGCACCATATCTATGGGTTGGAGGGCTTGTACGATCATTGTGACTTCAAACCTTCTCAGTACAATTGCTAATCAAACAAGTGACAGGAATATGTGCGGTGGGGATGTAATCCGTTTCGCTGACAAGCTTGTCTTTCCGGCCAGTCCGAATTTATATCAGGCATGGATGAGTAATCAAGAAGCTACCAGCCAATCACGTGCATCGTCATCATCACGGTCGCATCGTCAACCAAACTTCCCCTCTTATCATCCCGTTGACTATTTTATCATCAACAATATGTCGCAAATAACTCACGATGAGCCTGCTTGCTAGACGTAAGTCTAGCTAGTATGTGCCAACAGAACACGCTCTACGCAGCCAGCCTAGGGTGCGCTTCAAAGTTGGCCGTCTCAGTAACACTCAACCGCAATTCCGAAGACAAAGAAGATCGCTCCAAAGGCGACTGACCCACACACTCCATTTTCTGCGAGAATCAAATCCAAATCACATCTCTCTCACCAACCTCACTGGCCCAATCGAATTAACGCTGTCCCACTCAGGAGCATACTGCGAGTATCCCGATCTTACAAATCATCATGAAGGTCCGTCTACGTAATGAAACTGAATAGCCCGAACCTTGCGGTCTTATCCCTTGAATATCTCTGAATCTCTACTGTGTGATCATGTGTCTTGACGAATTTGAGCTTACATCAAAGTGAAGTACCTTCCGCTTCAAGATTTCGACGACGTGACGAATGCGCTGAACTTCGATACCGTTGATTGTCACGTAATCGGCGGCTGCGATCTCTACACCACGAAAGCTGCAGGCGGAGATAAGAAGCTCTACAGGAACATTGAAAGCTCACTCGAGTCCCAGTACGAAAGCTTACTGCGACTTTCCGCGTCGTTGTCGCCTCCACATGCCAGCTCAGCCGCCGTATCTCTCAATCTCTCCCGCTCAAGCCCCTTTGGCCCGCTCAGTCAGATCTCGAGTCGACGCACATTTGCATATTTGATCGCTACGCTCAACGCGAGTCATCCAGATTATGACTTCTCACATCTCTTGCGACCTTCCGACTTCCGCCGCGAGAAGAGCCTGAAGTCGGTCATGAATACATTGGATAGTACGCTGTACAATCTTCGGCCACGCAATACAGGCGCTTATTCGAGCGCGCCCTCCCAATGGTCTTCGGAAACAACTGCCACTGGCCCGCCCAGCGCCGGGAGCAGTCAAGGCTGGGGACCGCGAATGTGGAGAATGATTGATAAGGAGATGACGTTGAGGGAGTGTGGTATTTACTGTTATTCACCTGAAGAAGACCCGTACGACGGTGAGGACGGTGCCATCTGGAGTCTAAACTACTTCTTCTTCAACAAAGCGAAAAAGCGTGTGTGCTACATCTATCTGCGCGGCCTAAGCATTCTAAGCCACAGTCCTGTGCAGCGTACTCCAATCAAGTCGAAAGGAAGCGGAAATGGAGAGTGGAGTCGCAGCGAAGGTCAAGGCGCAAGCAAACGAGCGACATATTGGCTGGGCGACAGAGCAGAGGATGTCACAAGAGAATGGGACGAAGACGAGGAGGATGAAGTCATAGGCGTGGAGGACGATGAAGTCGATGTTGACGATGTCGTGGACGACGGAGATGAGCTGGAGTCCATGATGATTGATGTTGATGATGAAGAGGATCTCAGGATCATGAGGGCCAGAAGCAAGAGTATCGTGCGCGGAATGAGCGAGGATATCGCAGACTCCATGGAGGTTTGAGGCTGACTCGAAGACTTCCATCCATTGGGATTTGCGTCATCTCTCAGAAGAGGCGTATGGCTGGCCGTAATCGATCGGTGTTGTAATTCCTGCCGCCTTTGTCGGTCAGGCGTTCGGTAAGTGGATGGCTCGCACTTTCGCATTTGAATATCATTCTTGTATACATTTGTGGGTTGTTTGGTTTGGTTTCTTATGTATTGGAGGACAAGGCGTCCGCTGGGACAAGTCGTATCTCTGGTCGGTGAGAGCGGCTTAGGATATGTATCACGGATCGGATCTTGATCACCTCGCTCGAAGGTCGGGCAATCAGTGAGGTTTACTACGTTTTCGCAGTAATGACAACACCGGTTTACCATAGCCCTCTGTTTCCAAAACCGGAAATGTGATCTGTCTAGACTTGGCACGGATCCGACCTGACAGTGTCAATGACACATCTCCGCTCATCCCGGAACAGCATATATGTAAACGACCAGCGTTACTGGCCATTCGGCAGAAGCCCATCAGCCCTTCGACCTTCACCCAATTGCGGTCCCCTCCACTCATCCTGCACCGTCCTCGCTAAGCCCTCCAAATCGTCTTTCGCTCTCATCGCCTCCGCATGATCCCTCCTCCGAGGCGTCACAATCGTAGCTACCAGTGCTGGAGGTGGAAATGTTCGCTCCACAGTCGGCCTTTCCCCATCCTCCTCCACTGCAGAAGGACACGGCAGATAGCTCTGGAATACCTGCCGCCCGTTCCTCGTCGTAGTCGTCACGCGCAGAGGGGCGCCGAAGCCTAATCTGGATAGAGTCTCGTTGCTGCTGAGGAACGTCGTGGAGAGGGTGGTCAGTGCGAGGGTTGTGGAGTTCGAAGTGGAGGTCGAGAGGAGAGGGACGGCGGCGGTGTCGGTGAGGTGGGCGGTTACGGAGGTATAGGCTGTTGTTATGGGTGGGGGGTCGGTGGACATGGTTTGGCTGAGACGAGGGGAGATGGCGGTTTGTTGATGTGGGTTGGAGGTGATTTGGCTTGTGGGGTTGGATAAGATAGAAGCAACGTCATGTTCAGAGCGGGAGTATTTTTCTCCTTGTGAAGCTAGACTCGCCTCTAACGCTTAATTAAGATTACCCCCAGTTACCAGGTATCGATCTGTCAACAGCTACAGCGGATCCTACAAAGTTGGCTCCAGCACTCACGCAACTTTTTTTTTGAAACTTCTTCAAAATCAAGCTCAAACAACAGCATTTTGATGTTAAAATCACAACTAAACACTTATTTCTAT
>JAABUY010000633.1_pt1 | contig 58035 bp, 51 predicted proteins | sample 5560271 | NCBI WGS metagenome assembly JAABUY01 (sample SAMN10711886, study PRJNA513374) | rock metagenome | isolation source: Antarctica rocks | place: Antarctica: Victoria Land, University Valley | reverse complement strand
CCTACGACGACATCGTCGACGCGTGCTGCACCGCCTGGAACTGGTTCACCGCAAAGCCGGAGCGCGTCACCTCGATCGGAACCAGACCGTGGGCATGTGTCAGCCAATGAAGCCGGACGTATAAGGCCGGTCCAGGGGCGGCTCGCCCCTGGCGGAGTTTGAGGCAGAGCCTCAACCTTGCCTTCTGTCCTGAACGTCCCCGCCCCACCCCCGGAGCCCGCCCATGACCCTCGCGCTCACCATGGGCGACCCCGCCGGCATCGGCGGCGAGATCGCCGCCGCCGCCTGGCGTGCCGGCGCGCCCCGCTTCGTCGTGCTCGCAGACCCGGACTGGCTGGCCGCGCACGGCGCGCCCGTCCGCCTCGTCGCCCATCCGGACGAGGCGACCTTCGCCGACGCCATCGCCGTGATCGCCGTATCCCTCGCCGCCCCTGCGCGCCCTGGCCACCCCGACCCCGCCAACGCCGCCGCCACCATCGCCAGCATCGAGCGCGCCGTCCGCCTCGCGCAGTCCGGCGCCGTCACTGCCGTCGTCACCAGCCCGATCGCCAAATCCGTGCTGCAGCGCGCCGGCTTCCCGCACCCCGGCCACACCGAGTTCCTGGCCGAGCTGACCGGCGTCTTCGGCCACCAGGTGATGATGCTCGCCTGCCCCGGGCTGCGCGTGGTGCCTGTGACCATCCACGTCTCGCTGCGCCGCGCGCTGGACACGCTCGACACCGCGGCGATCGTCGAGACCGCGCGCACCACCGCCCTCGCCTTGCGCCGCGACTTCGGCATCGCCAGCCCGCGCCTCGCCGTGGCCGGGCTCAACCCCCACGCCGGCGAGGACGGCACCATGGGCACGGAGGAGCGCACGCTCATCCAGCCCGCCATCGACGCCCTGCGCGAGGACGGCCTCTCGGTCTCCGGCCCGTGGCCGCCCGACACGATGTTCACGCCGCGCGCGCGGGGCGCCTACGACGTCGCGATCTGCATGTACCACGACCAGGCGCTGATCCCGCTCAAGACCGTGGACATGGCGGGCGGGGTCAACGTCACGCTCGGCCTGCCGATCGTGCGCACCTCGCCCGACCACGGCACCGCGTTCGACATCGCGGGCCGCGGCGTCGCCGACCCGGCCAGCCTGATTGCCGCCCTGCGCATGGCCGAGGAGATCGCCGCCCACCGCGCCGCGGGCTTGCGGGTGCCGACCGCCTGAAGGAAGCAAGGCTGGGCTCCGCCCAGACCCGCCAAAGGCTCGCCCTTGGAAACCTCGACTTAAGTAGTGGATTCCAAAGGCCTGCCTTTGGCGGAGTTTGAGGCAGAGCCTCAACCTTGCTTTCTTTGCGGCGGCTCCGTCCCGGCGCGACCCGGGCCGCGTTTCGTGCCATCCCTGCGCCGACCCGACCCTAGGACCGACCCATGAAGCCCCTGCGCCTCGGCGTGAACATCGACCACGTCGCCACCGTCCGCAACGCCCGCGGCGGCCTCCACCCCGACCCCCTCGACGTGGCCCGCGCCGCCGTGGAAGCCGGCGCCGACGGCATCACCCTGCACCTGCGCGAGGACCGCAGGCACATCCGCGACGACGACCTCGCCCGCATTCGCGACGCCGTCACGGCGCCGATCAACCTGGAGATGGCGGCGACGGAGGAGATGGTGAGGATCGCGCTCGCCACCCGCCCCAACGCCTGCTGCATCGTCCCCGAGCACCGCGCGGAGGTCACCACCGAGGGTGGCCTCGACGCCGCCGGCCAGCAGTCGAACCTGCGCCCGATCATGGCCGCGCTGTCCGCTGCCGGCATCCGCGTCTCACTGTTCGTCGACCCCGACCCGGCCCAGCTCCGCGCCGCGGTCTCCCTCGGCGCCGACATCGTGGAGCTGCACACCGGCGCCTACGCGAACGGCCGCGACGGCGAGCTGGGCCGCCTCGCCGCAGCCGCCGCGCTGACCGCAGAGCTGGGCCTGGAGTGCCACGCCGGGCACGGCCTGACCTACGACAACGTCGGCCCGGTCGCCGCCCTGCCGCACGTCGTGGAGCTGAACATCGGCCACTTCCTGATCGGCCAGGCCATCCTGGACGGCCTGCCCAACGCGATACGGCGGATGCGCCAGCTCATGGACGAGGCGCGGCACTGACAGGAACGGCCTGAAAGCAAGGCTGGGCTCTGCCCAGACCGCAAAGGGCCTCGGCCCTCTGATCCCATTCACTTAAGTATTGGATTCCAAAGGCGAGCCTTTGGCGGATGAGGCAGAGCCTCAACCTTTCTTACCCGCTAGTTCGCCGCCGTCGCCGGCCCCAGCGGCCGCCACAGCCCTTCGACGAACCCGCGGCGGTCCAGCGTCCACGCCGCCCCGCCCCGCACCGCCCGGGCGCCGTCGCAGCTCCAGCGCCACGCTGTATCGTGCCCTGTCACCGCCTGCGGCACGCCCGCGCCGGGGTGCGCCTCGCACCACTGCGCGACCTCGGGCAGCTCGGTGCGCCGGTCCATCTGGCCGCACGGCACGTTGGCGCCGAAGAAGCAGCCCAGCACCCGCCCGCCGTCGCAGCGCCAGATCACCGCGCGCTCGCCCATCTCCGGCGGCAGCGTGAGCCCGAACGCCTGCTGCGCCGAGTCCACCATGTCGTGCGGCAGCGGATGGCTGCTGTCGTCGGTGTCGACCCGCGTGCAGTACGCCGCCGGCGAACCGCCCGCCGCACCATCGTCCGCCCGCGCCGCGCCCGGAGCCGTAGCGCCCAGCAGCACAGCGCCCAGACACGCCACCAGCAGCCTGCTCCACCCCCACACATCCATCCCGGCGTGCCCCCTCGTCGCGGTTCCTGATCGCCGCGACCCTAGCCGCGGGCCAGCGCGACCGGCAACCGCTCAGCTCCTCGGGTGCGTGCGCCGCCACACCTCCAGCAGGTGCGGCGTGTCCACCGCCGTGTAGCGCTGCGTGGTCGACAGGCTGGCGTGGCCCAGCAGCTCCTGGATCGAGCGCAGATCGGCCCCCCCGCCCAGCAGGTGCGTCGCGAACGAGTGCCGCAGCGCGTGCGGCGTGGCGTGCTCCGGCAGCCCCGCCTGCCTGCGGAAGTCGCGCAGCACACGCTGCGCCACCCCGGCGTTCAGCCGCCCGCCCTTCGCCCCCACGAACAGCGGCGACCCCGGCTGCGGGTCCGGGTGCAGCGCCAGCCACGCGCCCATCGCCGCCCTGACCGCCGGCAGCACCGGCACGATCCGCTGCCGCCCGCCCTTGCCCGTGACCCGCAGCGCCGCGTCCTCGCCGAGACGCGGCGTCTCGCCCACCAGGAGCGACAGCGCCTCCGCGATCCGCAGCCCGCTGCCGTACAGCAGGGTGAACAGCGCCACGTCGCGCGCCTGCGCGAACGCCGTGTCCGACGCCTCGCCCACCCCCTCCGAGGCCGCCCGCGCCTGCGCCGGCGTCAGCGCCCGCGGCACCGGCGGCCTGGCCTTCGGCGTGCCGAGCAGCGACGCCGCCGGGTTGGTGACCCCGTGCCGACGCGCCAGGAACCGGTAGAACGAGCGCACCGCCGCGAGCTGCCGCGCCCGGGTGGCGTTGCCCCGCCCCGCCGCCGCACCCGCCGCCAGCCAGGCGCGCAGCTCCGCCTGCCCGAGCCGCGCCAGCTCCCCCAGGCCTATCGCGCCGCCAAGATGGCCCGCCAGGAACGCCTCGAACCCGCGCAGGTCGCGCGCGTACGCCTCCACCGTGAGCGGCGACGCCCTGCGCTCGCGCGCCAGCCAGTCGAGGAAGTCCGCCGCAGCCTCGCGGGCGGTCACTGGAAGCGCAGCAAGCAAGGCTGGGCTCTCCCTCCGTCTGCCATTCCAATGGCCCAAGCGGGCCATCGGAACCTTTGGCAGGCTACGCCCAGACCCGCCAGGGGCGAGCCGCCCCTGGACCGGCATGACTTAAGGAATGGATTCCAAAGGCGAGCCTTTGGCGGAGTTTGAGGCAGAGCCTCAACCTTGCCTTTCATCCCCCCGCCCCGTCAGCGGCCCGCGCCATCGCCGCCGCCACCGCCTGCCCCAGGAACGCCAGCGCCTCGCGGTCCCCGCACAGCCGCCCCCCGTCGCGCGACGCCAGCAGCAGCACGCAGCCCGGGCGCGACGCCACCCTGACCAGCGCGTCGTGCCGTGCGAGCGGCGCCGCCTCGGCGTGCAGTACCCGGGCATCCTGCGGCGCCGCGCGCACCACCACGTCGCGCCTGCCCAGCAGCCCCGCCAGCGTGCCCGCCGGCAGCCGCCGCACGCCCCTGCGCTCCCCGGCCTCCGCGCACAGCGCCGCGGCGTCCACGCCGAGCAGCCCCGGCAGCTCGCCCGCCACGCACTCCACCGGGTCGGCGGCGGCGATCAGCGCCAGCACGCAGCGGCGCACCCGCCCGGCCAGCCCGGCCGCCACGCGCCGGTCCTGCACCACCTGCTCGACCGCGCACCGCGCCGCGGCACTTCGGCCCCGCTCGGCCCGCAGCATCGCCGCCATGTGGTCCGCCAGCGCCTCGCCGTGCACGCGCTCCGGCGGCTCCAGCACGCCGTACAGCCCGGGACGCTGCGCCAGCCACCCCGGCCGCGCCCGCAGGAACCGCTCCACCGCCTCGTCGGTCGGCTCCTGCGTCGCGCACGCGGCGCCCGCCGTGTCCCTCACGCCGCCGCCATCAGCGACCCCTGACGCCGTGCCCGGTTGCGATCACGTCGCACAGCACCGAAATGTCCCCGGCATGAGCAGGTCCGTCCCCCCGCAGTTCAGCCTGCCCACCATACAGGACGCCGACCCCTTGCCCAGCGCCCAGGCTGGCACCCGGACCGGCACCCCGCCGCACGCCCGTGCCAGGACCGACGCGGAGACCCCCGCGCCTCGCCGCCGCCGCCGCGCGCCCGCCGGCGCCGCCCCGCCCGCGTCGCAGCCGGCCGCCGTGCCGCGGGTGCCCGTGCTGCTGCCCTACCCGTTCACCGGGCCGTTCGACTACGCCGCGCCGCCGAACCTGGCCCTCGAGCCCGGCGACATCGTCCTGGTGCCGCTGAACCGCCGCGCCGAGATCGGCGTGGTCTGGGACGCCCCGTCCGGGCCCGCCGTGGCCGACTCCCGGCTGAAGCCGGTGGCCACGAGGCTCGACGCGCCGCCGCTGCCGGCCCCGCTGCGCCGCTTCGTCGACTGGGTCGCGCAGTACACCCTCTCGCCCCCCGGCGACGTGCTGGCGATGACGCTGCGGGTCAACGCCCTGTCGCCTCCGACGCCCGCCCCAGGGTGGACCCTGGCGCCCTGGACCCTGGCACCCGACGCGCCCGAGACGCCGCCTGCACTGCCCGGGCCCGCCGCCTCGCCCGACGCCGCAGGCCCGGCCCCGCCGCCCGACGCGCCTGACCCCGCAGCCCCGCCCAACCCTCCCGCGCCCCGCCCGACGCGCCTGACCCCGCAGCGCCGTCTGGTGCTCGACGCCCTGCGCGACGGCCCGCGCAGCAGCGCCGAGCTGGCCCGCCTCGCCGGCGTCTCCACCGGCCTGATCCGCGGCATGGCGCAGTCCGGCCTGATCCTGCCGGTGGCGCTGCCCACCGCCCCGCCGTTCCTGACGCCCGACCCCGCGCACCCCGGCCCGGCGCTCTCGCCCGACCAGGCCCGCGCCGCCGCCGTGCTGCGCGCCGAGGCCGCCGCCCGGCACTTCTCCGTCACCCTGCTCGACGGCGTCACCGGCTCCGGCAAGACCGAGATCTACCTGGAGGCGGTGGCAGAATGCCTCGCCCAGGGCCGCCAGGCCCTCGTGCTGCTCCCCGAGATCGCCCTGTCCTCGCAATGGCTGGAACGCTTCGAGCGCCGCTTCGGCACCCCGCCCGCCGTGTGGCACTCCGACCTCGCCTCGCGCACCCGCCGCGTCACCTGGCGCGCCGTGGCCGACGGCGCCGCCCCCGTGGTGGTCGGCGCCCGCTCCGCCCTGTTCCTGCCCTTCCCCGAGCTGGGTCTGGTCGTCGTCGACGAGGAGCACGAGACCGCCTTCAAGCAGGAGGACGGCGTCAACTACCACGCCCGCGACATGGCCGTGGTGCGCGCCCGTCTGTCCGACGCCGCCTGCGTCCTGGTCTCCGCGACGCCGAGCCTGGAGACTCTCGCCAACGTCGACCTCGGCCGCTACCGCCGCCTCACCCTCGCCGCCCGCCACGGCGGCGCCACCCTGCCCAGCGTCGCCGCCATCGACCTGCGCGACCACCCGCCCGAACGGGGAAAGTTCATCTCCCCCCGGCTCGTCGAGGCCGTGCAGGCGACCTTCGCCCGCGGCGAGCAGGCCATGCTGTTCCTCAACCGCCGCGGCTACGCGCCGCTCACCCTGTGCCGCGCCTGCGGCCACCGCATGGGCTGCCCGAACTGCACCGCCTGGCTGGTCGAGCACCGCGCCCGCCGCGTCCTCACCTGCCACCACTGCGGCCACGCCGAGCCGATCCCGCCGATCTGCCCCACCTGCGCGGCGGAGCACAGCCTGACCCCGATCGGCCCCGGCGTGGAGCGCATCACCGAGGAAGCCGCGCTGCTGTTCCCCGACAGCCGCACCCTGGTGATGGCCAGCGACACCCTGCCCGGTCCGCACGCCGCCGCGGAGGCCGCCCGCGCCATCTCCGCCCGCGAGGTCGACCTCGTCATCGGCACCCAGATCGTCGCCAAGGGCTGGCACTTCCCCCACCTCACCCTGGTCGGCGTGGTCGACGCCGACCTCGGCCTCGGCGGCGGCGACCTGCGCGCCTCCGAGCGCACCGTCCAGCTCCTCCACCAGGTCGCCGGCCGCGCCGGCCGCGCGGAGAGCCCCGGCCACGTCCTGCTGCAGACCTTCTCCCCCGAGCACCCCGTCATGCAGGCCCTGCTCGAAGGCGACCTCGCCGCCTTCATGGCCCGCGAGGCCGACGAGCGCCGCCCCGGACACTGGCCTCCCTACGGCCGCCTCGCCGCCCTGATCGTCAGCGCCGACACCCCCACCGACGCCGACGCCACCGCCCGCGCGCTGGGCCTCGCCGCCCCCCACGGCGACGGCATCACCGTGCTCGGCCCCGCCCCCGCCCCGCTCGCCATCCTGCGCGGCCGCCACCGCCGCCGCCTGCTGCTGCGCACGCGGCGCGAGATCGCCGTCCAGCCGATCCTGCGCGAGTGGCTCGCCCGCGTGCCGGTCGGGCGCGGCATCCGCGTCGACGTCGACGTCGATCCGGTGTCGTTCCTCTGAACGCGTAGGCAAGAAAGCAAGCAAGGTTGAGGCGCTGCCTCAAACTCCGCCAGGGGCAGCGCCCCTGGACCGGCTTCTCTTGAGTTCAGGATAGCCAAAGGGAAGTCACCGCGTCGTGGCGTCACCAGTGGCCTCGGAAAGTAGTCCTTTTTCCCGAAGCCAGGCCGTCATGGCAGGCGGATTGTCCGGATCAAGGTGCAGATCGACCTTGACTCCTTCCGTACCCAGCGTCAGCACGTTCAGGTAAGCGAGGCTGGAGACGGTCACCTTCAGAGTGTTTGGGCCGGACCACTCAATGCGGGGACGATCCTCGTCATGTCCCCCGGTATCGACCCCAAGCAAGTCAAGGGCCTGATCCGGATGTCTGCTTGGAGCCAGACTGACGCTGGCGTCGATGCTGTCTCCACCAAGGCCCGACGATGTATGATCCTCGTTGACGGAAGCGACCCACGATCCATCCGACGACAGTTGACGATCAAGGACAACACGGGGATAGTACAAAGGCCCAAATTCTTTCCACACCCAGATCGCTGTAATTCCCAGCAAAGCCATCAAGGACACGGAGACCGTCAGGCATCCGAAACGTTTCATTAGTGGTTATTTTCCGCCTGGAAGTTTCGACGATACACCAATTCGTCCCGATTGATAGAGCGTATAACCAAGATCAGTGTTCCAAACATTGCGTTTTCGTAAAAAGATGTAAGTCTCATCCATTGGCTCTTTTACCTCATAGTTACTAAGAATTGCTATTATGTTCTCAATAGTTAAGATTTGTGTTCTAGATAGGCCTGTTGCAGCAGCGTAAAGCCCTATTATAACAGTTGCATAATCTATAAACTCTTTACGAAATGGTCCGTCAAGACGTTGAGCGTCCCAGGCATTTCCGCGGTTAAATTTATCTAGTTTGGCAAATAGATAACCGAGCACACCCGTGCCCCCACCTTCAATGTCTGACAAAATCATTGCTTGTTCTTTTTCTCTGTCCGCAAGCCCCTGCTCCACAAAGAAATGCGGGTCCATCCCCGCCGGCCGCATCATTGGCAATCCTTTATTATTGAGCACCACATGTCCCGTGTCGTCCACGAAAGGCACCGGAGTGAGCCCGCCTGGCCTAGCCGCGAAATCATCATCAGCCTTGGCTTGTATATTGGCCCGCGCTTGCGCATCGGCCACGAACCGCGGCCAGTGATCCAGCCCGACGACCTGCATCGCTCCGCCCAGCGCCTCCGATGCCTGCCTGCCCTCGGCATGGCCGCTGCCCGAAGCGGCCCCGAGCGCCGCAACATGCAGCATCCCGGCAACCCGATCGCCGGCATCGCGCCCGAGCATCCGCTCCGCCCACTCCGCCTTTCCGAACCCTGCGCCACGACTCCACACCATCATGGCCTCGCTCAGCCGCGACAGGCCGCCCTCGTCAAGCTGCGCCTCGGCTCGCCTGCGCAACGCCGCCGGCAGCGCCGCAACCGCGCCATGCACGACACCCTGAATGCGCCGCGCAAGCCCGTCCGGACCATCTCTACCTCCGGCGGACGCATCCTTCGCAGCCTGCGGCGCCGTGCCGTCGCCAAACCACCCGTGCTCCTGCCGACCCTGATCCTGCCAACTCACCGCAACTCTCATCCCGCATCGTCACTATATTTAACTTCTCGCCGTCGAAGAGCCAAGCGCGGCAGCCCGCCCTTGCATTCCGCAACCGGCACGCGATCCGCAGACCCCGCCACGTCCCTACCCACCCCCACATCCGCCGCGCTACCCTGGCCCGCCCGCGCCCCGCACCCGCGCGCCACCCCCACGCGAGGCCCCGCCATGCCCCTGGACGCACAAGCTCCGCCTGCCACGCGTCCCGCCCGCCCGCCCGACTCCCCTGCCGCCGTGTTCGCCGCCTTCCTCCGCCTCGGCTGCACCAGCTTCGGCGGCCCCGTCGCCCACCTCGGCTACTTCCGCGCCGAGTTCGTCGAGCGACGCCGCTGGCTCGACGAGGCTGGCTTCGCCGACATCGTCGCGCTCTGCCAGTTCCTCCCCGGCCCCGCCAGCTCCCAGGTCGGCGTCAGCCTCGGCATGCTCCGCGCCGGCCTTCCGGGAGGTCTCGCCGCCTGGGCCGGCTTCACCCTGCCCTCCGCCCTGGCCATGATCCTGTTCGCCCAAGGGCTCGGCCACCTCGCCGACCCCGGTCACGCCGCCTGGCTGCACGGCCTGCGCATCGTCGCCGTCGCCGTGGTCGCCCAGGCCGTGCGCGGCATGGCCGCCACCCTGTGCCCCGACCGCACCCGCCTCACCCTGGCCGCCGCCAGCGCGATCCTCGCCCTCGCCGTCCCCACCGCGCTGGGCCAGATCGCCGCCATCCTGCTCGGCGCCGCGATCGGCTGGCGCCTGGTCGCGCCAACGCCGCCGCCTGCCTCCGGACACCTCGGCGTCGCCCTGCCCCGTGCCCTGGCCCTGGGCTGCCTCGCCGCCTTCCTGGTGCTGCTGCTTGGCCTGCCGTTCCTCGCCGCCCTTGTCCCCAGCCACCCCCTCGCCCTGGTCAGCCGCTTCTACCGCACCGGCGCCCTGGTGTTCGGCGGCGGCCACGTCGTCCTGCCCTTGCTGCAACATGCGGTGGTCCCCCCCGGCTGGATCGGCGACGACCGCTTCCTCGCCGGCTACGGCGCTGTGCAGGCGGTGCCCGGCCCCCTGTTCACCTTCGCCGCCTACCTCGGCGCCGCGATGCGCCCCGGACCCTCCGGCTGGCTGGGCGGCGCGCTCTGCCTGGCCGCGATCTACCTGCCCTCGTTCCTGCTGCTAATCGGCGTGCTGCCCTTCTGGGAAGGCCTGCGCCGCCGCCCCGGCGTGCGCGCCGCCCTGGCCGGCATCAACGCGGCGGTGGTCGGCGTGCTGCTGGCCGCGCTCTACACCCCGGTCTGGACCAGCGCCATCGCCACCCCCGCCGACTTCGCCCTCGCCCTGGCGGCGTTCCTGCTGCTGGTGTTGTGGCGCCTGCCGCCCTGGCTGGTGGTGATCCTCGGCGCCGCTACCGCGTCCGTGCTGGGACCGCTGCTTTAGCAGCACAGAAAGCAAGGTTGAGGCTCTGCCTCAAACTCCGCCAAAGGCAGGCCTTTGGAATCCATTACTTAAGTAAATCGGTGTCCAGAGGCCTTGGCCTTTGGCGGGTCTGGGCAGAGCCCAGCCTTGCTTGCTGCCGTGCAGCCATCCCCGCCCCGCCGCGTTCAACTTCCACACCCCACCGACCGCACAGGAGTGCCCCATGACCGGACAGCCGCTCTCGGACGACGACAGGAAGCAGGTCCGCGCCGCCTTCCACGAGGCCGTCAATATGACCCCGGCCGAGCTGCGGCGCTGGCTCGACACCCCCGACAGCCAGTCCGTCGGCATGACCGGCGGCGGCGAGCGGGTGCACGACCCAGCCGGCGAGGAGGCCGTGGGCCACCGGATGGGCCGCCACATCCTGGCCCTGCGCGACACGCCCCAGGACGGCGACGCCGAGTACGACCTGATGCGCAAGGTCACCGGCTACGTGCACCGCCACACCGCGCAACGCCCGCAGGGCGACGTCGCCGACTCGCGCTGGCGGAAATCCCTGATGAACTGGGGCCACGACCCGCTGAAGTGACCGGCCGCGCCACCCGCAAACGCGCCGCCTGCCGCGTCAGACCGCCTGCGCCCCGTCCCTCCCCAGCATCAGGCGCCGCGTCATCACCAGCGCGCCCACGACGGCCACCAGCAGCGCCCCCAGCCAGCGGTCCGGCAGGATCGGCTCGCCGCTGTCCGGGCCGAGCAGCAGGAACAGGTATACCGCACTCACCGCGACCAGCGCGCCGCGCGCCCGCAGCCCCCGTCCGACCGCCACCAGGCACAGCAGCACGAACACCGCGAACACCCCCAGCGCCAGGGCGCGCGCCGCGTCGAACGCCTGCGCGCCCAGCAGGTAGAACGCGCCCTGCACCTGCGCCGTCACCCAGGCGAAATCCTCCATCAGCACGGTGCCGAACCGGTCCGGCCCCGCCACGTACAGCCCCAGCGCCAGCAGCAGCCCAAGCCCCCAGACCACGCCCACCGTGTTGCGCCGCATCTCGTCTCTCCCGCCCAGCCCGGACCCGCATGTTGCCCCACGCCCCGCCAACAGCAAGACGGATCGGAAACACCCGGATGACCAAGCACCGGATCAGGCCATCGCGGATCCTCCGCCTGCTCCCGCTCCTCGCCCTGGCCGCCGCAGCGCCGCCCTCCCGGTGGCGGGACGCCGCGATGCAGGACCTGACCGCGATGCACGACCTCATCCGCGACAACCACCCCGGCCCGGTCGGCCCCGCCAATCCTGGCTTTCGCGACTGGCTCGACGGCGCCTGTCCATCGCGAAATGGATCGACACGCTAAGGTAGCTTCCGAGCAAGCAAGGTTGAGGCTCTGCCTCAAACTCCGCCAAAGGCTCGCCTTCGGAAAACCCTTGTCGGATCTGGAGTTCCGATATCCCAGTGTGTGCCGCAGTCCCAAAACGAAGGCAGGTCCGGGGGCGCTGTCCCCGGCGGGTCCAGGGCAGAGCCCTGGCCTTCCTTGCCCGACCATCCCGCACCTGGACAGAGCACCGCCCCGCGCGGCACCCTCCGTCCGCGCCCGCCTGGCGGAACGGTAGACGCAGCGGACTTAAAATCCGCAGTCCGGATGGGCATGCCGGTTCGAGTCCGGCGGCGGGCACGTGCCCTCACACCACCGACGGGCTCACCTGCACCGCCACGTACGGCACCGCCCCCGACGTCACATACCCCGCCGCCGGGAACGCCGCCGGCAGCGCGCCTGCCGCCACCACGGCACTTGCCACCACCCCCAGCGTCGCCACCCGCCCCATCACCGCACCGGGAGACGCGCCCCCGAGCTGCGTCTGCGCCAGCGCCCCCGTGCCCCCGGCCACGCAGGACAGCGTCGGCGCCGCCGTCCCCGCCGACTGGAGCTGCGCCGCCAGCCAGTAAGTGCCGCGCGACAGCGACACCCCCGCCGCCACCGCCGCTACCACCTCGCCTGCCGCATCCGTCGCCACCACGCCCGCATCGGCCAGCAGCGCCCCCGGCTGCCCCGCCGCGTCCGCATAGACCCCCAGCCGCAGCGACGACCCCCCGGCGCCCGCGCCCGACACCACCACCCCCAGCGCCGTGACCTGCACCAGGCTGCCTGTCACCCCGAACGGCACCGCGCTCAGCGCCCCCGCCGTCGGCACCGCCGGCCCCACGGCACAGGCCGGCCCGTACCACCGCCCCGCCTGCGCCAGCGGCTGCGGATTGCCGGCGCCGTAGGCGAAGTCGCGCCACACCAGGCTCGTGGTGCCGCCCGCCGTGTTGGCCACCACCGCCGGCCGGTCCGAGTTCATGCACGCCACCGTGCCCGACAGGTTCAGCACCAGCGGCCCCGCGAACGCGTTGCGGAACAGCGCCGCCGGCGCCCCGTGCGTGACGTCGAAGAACACCCGGTAGCCGCTGATCTGCGCCTCCACCGGCGCCCCGTTGAACCTGATGCCGGACGACAGCGCCGGGTTGTCGCGGTAGTACGCGAAGAAGTCGATGATCTCCACCCGCCCGCCGCCGGCGAACTGGATCGGATACGCATTGAACCGCTCCGCCGTGCAGCGGCTCATCCGCACGTAGTTCGAGTTCGCGAAATTGAACCCGCTCTGCAGATACGGCGCGTTCGGCCCGCGCCCGTCGCCGCGCGCGTGGCAGCCCTCGTACTCCAGCCGGTTGTTCCCCGTCACCGACGCGACGGACCCCAGGAACCCGTTCTGCTGGTAGTCGATCGCGTGGCAGTCCACGTAGCGCACGGTGTGCACGAACCCCGCCGCGAGGTTGGTCGAGCCGTCGACGAACGCGTCCACCGCGTCGATCACCTGGCAGTCCGAGTAGCGCGTCCCGAACCCGCGGTTCTGGAACCCGATCGACGCCGAAACGTTGCGGTTGAGGTGGCTCGGCCCGTGCACGACGCAGTTCTCGAACGCCATGAAGTAGCAGCCCCAGTGCGTGTCGAACCCCGCGTTGAAGCAGTCGCGCACCACGCTGTCGTGCACCAGGCAGTGCTTCGGGTTGCCGCGGCTCCACAGCCCCATGTAGGCGAACCCGCCCCAGAACACGTTGGTCGTCACCGCGTGCCGGCAGTTGCCGCCGCGCACGCTCACCCGCGTCCCGTCCGTCGACCCCGCCAGTTCCACCCCGTACCCGTACGCGCCTTCACTCAGGTTGGCGTCGTTCGGCAGGTGCTCGATGAACGCCTCGACCTCGCCCTGCCAGCACGACAGGAGCTGCACGCAGCGCGTCCACGCGTTGCGGATGCGCAGGCGCCGGATCGTCGGCTGGTGCACCCCCTGCAGCAGCAGCGCCGGCTGGCGCGCCGCACTGCCCACCACCGTCGTGGTGTCGCCGCTCGCGTCGATCACCAGCCCGTCGATCTCGCACCGCGCCTGCGCCATGAGCTGCATCTGCACCCCGGTGACATAGCTGTCGTAGATCCGGTCCGCCGAGATCGCGAACGCGACGCCCGCCACCTGCCCCAGCGCCTTGCCAGCCACCAGCAGCGGCTCGCCCGCCACGAACACCCCGCTGACCCGGTCGAACACCAGCGTGCCCGCCACCCCGTCCGACAGCGACTTTAGCAGCCCGCTCGCCCCCGACGTGCCGCCGCTCACCACCTGCCCCTCGGCGAACTGCCCCGCTACGCCGCCGGAGAACCCCAGCCCGATCCCCTGGATGCGCAGAAGCTGCGTCTGCCACACCTGCCCCGACGACAGCCCGGTGTTGGCGTTGCCCGACGCCATCGACGACCACGGATAGGCGTCCTGCGACGACAGCGCCCAGACCTGGCCCTGCGCCACCCCCGCCACCGACGCCACGCTGAGCCGCGTCACGCTGCTCGCCTGGTCGACGAACGAGTTGCCGCTGACGCTGCCCAGCACCGCCGTGCCGATGGCAGCCACCGCCAGCGGCAGCCCCGGCGTACGGCTGACCGAGAGCACGTTGCGCGACAGCCCATGCACCAGCGTGCCCTCGCCGCACAGCCACACGTCGAGGTCGGTCACGGAGAGCGACACTGCGAACCGCCCCGCCGGCACCACCACCGGCACGCCCAGCCCGGCGGCCACGAACATCGCCGCCTGGAACGAGGCGCTGTCGTCCGTGAGCCCGTCGCCCACCGCGCCGAACCAGCGCACGTTCAGCCCCGACCGCGGCCCGAGCACCGCCAGCCAGCGCCCCGCCCCGGTGCTGCCCGACGGCATCACCGCAGTGGCGCCGTCGTCGACCGCCACGCTGTTCGCCACCCACGACATCCACCGCTCGCCGCCATCGGCCGCGGCAGCATGTCCCTGCACCAGCACCGCGCTCGCCACCGCGGGCGCCGGCAGCGCCCGCAGCGCCGCGATCGACGCCACGGCCACCGCCGAAGACGTCGCAGGCGGTGCCGCCCCCGAACCTCCGGAACCCGACCCCCCGGAAGAGCCCGAACCGCCGGACCCCGTGCCGCCTCCGCCTTGTCCACCTCCGGCCAGCCCTGCTGCCGCGATCCGCACCACCTGGTCGGAGTGGCTCGCCAGCACCGCCGCCACTTCCGCGGGATCGGTGATGAGCTGCCCGACGGCATAGCCGGAGAACGGCTGCAGAACGATCAGGTCGTAGGCCATGGCAGCTCCTCGGGTGGGGCGCGGGTGCAGGCTGCATCCCCTGCCCAGAAGTCAGAAATACTAACACTAACGCCAGAATGGTCGAATCATACGTCGGTCCCGCAGAGCACCGCCCCGCGACCGCACCAGCTTACCCCTGCCTGCGGGGCAGCGTAGCAGAGCCTACCCGTCGCCGTCGGGCAGGCCCTGCTCACCCCGCACGCGGCGGGATCGCCCCGCGCAGCCGCCCGGTGCCCCGAGCGGCCGCCGGCTCACTCCGGAGCCGAGCTTGTGCCCGTCGCGGGCGCCGTGCCGCCGGCCGGCTGCGCCGCAGCGGCCTGCCTGGCGTGCTTGGCCGCCTCGTGGTGGCCCACGGCGCAGCCCGCCGCGGCACCCATCAGGCCATGGTGCCCCAGGAAATGCCCGCCCACGCCACCAACCGCGGCACCCTTCAGGCAACCGGCCGCCTGTGCCGGCGCCAGCGCCGCTCCGAGCGTCAGGACTGCGGCAGCAAGGATCATCTTCATCGCGTTGTCTCCTTTGAACACAGCGTTCCCGCCAGCTATACCACGCGCCGGAACACGTCACCCGAAACAAACCCCGGCGCCATCCACATGCGTCGCCCGAACATTACGCGCAGCCGGGGCAAGTGGCCAAGCCCGGCCCGGCGCACGCCCGGCCCGCCACGTGCCCCCGAACAGCTCCGGACCCGACCCATGCCAGACCCCGGCCCCGCCGACACCGTGTTCTCCCCCGCCACGCGCCAGGCCCAGGCCCGCTTCGGCTCCGACCGCCTCATGGCCCGCAAGGGTTTCCCCACCGAGATCAACGACGAGCTGGCCGCCTTCATCGCCGAGCGCGACAGCCTCTACGTCGCCACCGCCAGCGCCGCCGGCCAACCCTACGTCCAGCACCGCGGCGGCCCGCCCGGCTTCCTTCGCGTGCTCGGTCCCACCCGCCTCGCCTACGCCGACTTCCGCGGCAACCAGCAGTACATCACCACCGGCAACCTCTCCGAGAACCCGCTCTGCCAGCTCTTCCTCATGGATTACCTGGAACAGCAACGGGTGAAGCTCTGGGGCCGCGCTCACTTCTCCGCCGACGCTGGCCTGATCGCCCGGCTCATGCCCGACGCCTATCCGGCCCGCCCGCTCCAGGCCTTCGTGTTCGACCTCGCCTGCTGGGACGGCAACTGCACCAGCCACATCCCGCGCAAGATCGACGCCATCGCCGTGGCCAGACGCATCGCTGCCCTCAAGGCACGCATCGCCGAGCTGGAGCAGGAGGCCTTCGACCTGCACGCCCGCCTCCAGGCCAGACAGTAAGGTTGAAGCTCTGCCTCAAACTCCGCCAAAGGCTCGCCTTTGGAGTCCAATATTTAAGTAAAGCCGGTCCAGGGGCGGCTCGCCCCTGGCGGGTCTGGGCAGAGCCCAGCCTTGCTTCCTGACGGGTCAAATTTAGGGCCGCTGATATAAACCTAGCCCCCCAGCAGCGACGCCCCCGTCAGGTTCGCCACCCCCACCAGCGTCACCCGCGTGTTGTCCGCCAGCGTCAGCGTCGTGCCGCCCCCCGACACCACCGCCCCCGCCAGCGCACGCGCAGCACTCCCCCCCGCGAACCCGATCAGCTGCAGATGGTCCGTGCCCACCTTGAAGCCGGTGATCACCTCCCGCCCGCCTGCGCCGTCGAGGAAGCCGTACAGATCCGCCCCCGTGCCGCCGAACACCGCCGCCGTACCCTGCCCGCCCAGCACGAAATCCGTCCCCGCGCCCAGCGTCACGCTGTCCTGCCCCGACCCCGCGAACACCGCAGTGTTGCCCCTTGCCCCCGCGTAGATCACCTGCGCCCCGCTGCCGGCGACCACGGTGTCCTGCCCCGACCCCGCCGCGATCAGCACGTTGCCCGAATTGCCATAGTACGCGCTGTTGCCGCTCGACCCCGCCCCGCTCAGCGTCTGGTTGCCGGGCCCGGCCAGCAGCACGTCGTTCGCCCCGCCGGTCGCGATCAGCACGTCGCCCGACCCGCCGCCCGCCAGCGTCGTCGACTGCGCCCCGGTATAGAGCAAATTACCACCCGCCGTGCCGCCGTAGAACGCGCCCCCGCCGCCAAGCCCGTACACCGCCACGTGCCCCGTCCCGCCGTACACCGTCATGGCGCCGGCCCCGCCCGCGACCGTGCTCGCCCCGGCGCCGTTGGCGAACACCATCTGCCCCGTCGAGCCGAACGCCAGCACCCCGCCCCCGGCCTGCACCGTGCTCTGCCCGCTCCCCGCGGTCACCGTGTCCAGCGCGCCGCCCGTCACCACCAGGTCGGGCCCGCTGCCCGCGAAATACGTGTTCGCCCCCGCCGACCCGGCACCGGACAGCGTCTCCGCCCCGCTCCCCGCCGCCAGCAGGTCGCCACCCTGCGCGCTGGCGAACAACTGGTCGCCCGCGCCGCCGCCTCCCACCGTGGTGGCGCCCGCCCCGGCGTGGATCACGTTGCCGCCCGAGGCGCCCCCGAACAACTGCCCGCCGCCGCCCGCCCCGTTCACGCTGACCCGGCCGCTGCCGCCGGCGACGCTCATCACACCCGAGCCGCCGTTGATCGTGCTGGTGCCGCTGCCGTTCTGCACCGTGAGCGTCCCCGCCCCGCCCTGCACCGCAAGGCTGGCGCTGCCCGCCGTCACCGTGTCCACCCCCGTCCCCGCCACCACCGACGCCACGCCCGCCGCCCCGGAGCCTGCCACCACCAGCGCCGCGTTCACCCCGTCGGCGAAGCGGATCGCGCCCGATCCTGCCGACGCCGCCTGCGCCAGTTGCAGCGTGCCGCCCTCGATCACCGTGCCCCCGGAGTAGCCGTTCGCCGCCGCCAGGCTCACGATCCCGCCCTGCGCGACCAGCGCCCCCGCGCCCGAGGCGTCCGACACCCTGCCCGTCACCACCAGCGGCGTGCCGGCGCTGGCGCGCAGCAGGTTGGCGCTGCCCGCCGCCAGCAGCAGCGGCCCGGCCAGGCTCGCCGAGCTGCCCGTGCCCTGCGCCGAGCTGTCGATCGAGGCCAGCGTGCCCCCCGACAGCGTGACCGGCCCCGACAGGACAGCGGAGAAGTCCAGCATCACCGCGCCCCCGCCGCTGACCGCCAGCCCGCCGGCCTGCACCGTGCCGCCACTGCTGATCGTGACCGCCCCGCCCACCGCGGCCACGCCCGCCACCGCCAGCGTCGCGCCCGCGCCCTGCACCCCGATCGAGGCGCCGGACAGCAGGCCGAGCGAGGCCGCCGACACATGGCCGTCGTCCAGCACCGCCAGCATGCCCCCGGCCGCGCCCGCCACCGTGCCCACGAACAGCGCCCCCGCCGAGTTCCAGCCCGACCCGGCGCCGCTGACCACCACGGCGCCCACGTCGGACCCGGTCTGGTCGGCGACCGTGCCCCCCGACTGCACCGCCAGCGTCCCGCTGCCCTGCGTGCTGCCCACGGACAGCGCACCGTCCGCGTTCCCCGTGCCGCTGGCCCACACCGCCGTGGGACCGCTGACCAGCACGGAGGCCGCGCCGCCCAGGCCGATCCCGGCATTGCCGTCCGACACCCGCCCGTCGATCACCATCGAGCCGGACCGCACCAGGACCGCCCCGCCCGCGCCCTGGACAAAGCCGGTGGCGCTCACGAACAGCGCCCCGCCCACCACGTCCAGCGACACGCCCGCCGCCTCGCCCGACCCGGACACCGCAAGCGTGCCGGTCAGGATCGGCGACGCGCCCACCACCTCGATCTCGCTCGCCACGCCGTTCCCCGCGGCGGTGTAGGTCGTCGTCCCCGACGCGCCGAGCACCGCGACGTCGCCCGCCCCTGGCGTCCCCCCGGCCCAGCTCGCCGCCGAACTCCACACGCCGTCCGCAAGTCCCGACCAGGTCTTCGTCGCCATGGCTCTGCCCCTTCTGGAGTCCGCTCGCCGCGACACGCGAATCGGAGACGATCCCACCGCCTGCGGCCCGGGGGTGATAGCGGTGATGATCGGCCAGGGGAATCCACCGCGCCGACGATACGACCAGCCGCCCCGCAAGGCAGAAAGCAAGGCTGGGCTCTGCCCAGACCCGCCAAAGGCCAAGGCCTTTGGAAACCGATTTACTTAAGCAAGTGGATTCCAAAGGCGAGCCTTTGGCGGAGTTTGAGGCAGAGCCTCAACCTTGCTTCCTGTCTCGCCTCATCATCCCGCCCTGGCCGTGACGCCCGCGCGCCCCACCTCACGCCCATGTCCAGCGCGACCCTGCTCCCCCGCCCGCCGATCCCCACCCGCCAGCGCACCCAGCCCGAGGCGTTCCTGGTGCTGCGCCGCAACCTGCTGGAACTGTGGGGCGAGGCCGCCTACGAGGACGACGTCCTGCCCGGCCGCTTCCTCGGCCGCGACCAGCTCATGCTCAACGACCCGGACGGCATCCGCCACGTCCTGGTCGCCAACCCTGGCAACTACCGCCGCAACCTCGGCACCCACCGCATCCTGCAGCCCCTGCTCGGCGGCGGGCTCTTCCTGGCCGAGGGCGAGCCCTGGCGCCACCAGCGCCGCACCATCGCGCCCGCCATGGCGCCGCGCACCATGCCGATCCTTGCCCGCCACGTCGTCGCCGCCTCGGAGCTGGCCGAGGACTCGCTGGCCGCCGGCCCCCGCGTGGTCGAGCTGCTCCCCCGCCTCCAGCACCTGGCCCTGCGCATCGCCGCCCAGTCCATGGTCTCCCTGGAGGCAGACAGCTTCGCCGAGCCGATGCGCGCCCTGCTGCTGCGCTACGGCATGCGCCACGCCCAGCCCGGCCTGCTCGACCTGCTGCTGCCCGCCTCGATGCAGACCCCGGCCGACCGCGACCGCGCCCGCTTTCGCGAGGACTGGACCCGCCTGATCGACGGCATCATCGACGGCCGCGAGGCCCACCCGTCCGACCCCGACCAGCCGCGCGACCTGTTCGACCTGCTCGCCGGCGCCCGCGACCCCGACACCGGCCTCGGCTTCGACCGCGCCCAGCTCCGCGACGAGATCGCCACCATGATCATCGCCGGCCACGAGACCACCGCCGTCACCCTGTTCTGGGCCTGCTTCTGCGCCGCCCGCATCCCCGCCGAGCAGGACGCCATCGCCGCCGAGGCCGCCCCCCTCGACCTCTCCCAGGACGGCGCCGCGAGCGCGATCCCGCACCTGGTCCGCACCCGCGCCTTCCTCGACGAGGCCCTGCGCCTCTACCCGCCCGCCTTCCTGATCGTGCGCGAGGCGATCGAGGCCGACACCGTCTCCGGCCATGACATCGCGCCGGGCACCGTCGTCAGCATCTCGCCCTGGGTCCTGCACCGCCACCGCAAGCGCTGGCCCGACCCCGACCACTTCGACGCCGGCCGCTTCGCCCCCGGCGCCACGCCCCCGGACCGCTACAGCTACATGCCGTTCGGCGCCGGCCCGCGCATCTGCGTCGGCGCGCAGTTCGCCATCACGGAGGCCGTCCTCGTCCTCGCCCGCCTGCTGCGACGCTTCCGCATCGAGCTGGTCGGCGGCGACAGCGTCATGCCCCGCGGCATCGTCACCACCCAGCCGGACCGGCCTGTCCGGTTCCTGGTGCGCGAACGGTAGGAAAGCAAGGTTGAGGCTCTGCCTCAAACTCCGCCAGGGGGAGCCCCCCTGGACCGGCCTTCCTTAAGTTGTGCCGGTCCAGGGGGCTCCCCCTGGCGGGTCTGGGCAGAGCCCAGCCTTGCTTCCTGACAGGTCAATGCAGGGGCCGTTGGTACAAGCGGAACGGCGTCGCGGGAGGCGCTTGTCGCCTCTCGCGAGGTTCGCCTCAAAGCCCAGGAAAAACCCTCATCATGACCACCGCCCCCCTCGAACGGATCAAAGCCGCCAGGCTGGCTGAAAGCCAATCCCCATATGCTCCACCCTCGCCTCAGCGCATCGGGCTCCCGGGGTGCAGCACGCCGGCCAGGAAACGGGCGCGCGCCCTGGCAACCTCCGCGCGAAGTCTCGGATCGGGCAGCAGGTGGGTGCCGGGCAGCAGCAGCAGGTCGTAGGGCCGGCCGGCGGCGATCAGCGCCTGCGTGAGCTTCACCGTGTTCTCGAAATACACGTTGTCGTCGGTCAGGCCGTGCATGAGCAGCAGCGGGCGTTGCAGCGCCGCCGCGTAGGTCAGCACGTCGGACGCACGGTAGCCGTCCGGGTCGGCCTCTGGGGTGCCGAGGTAACGCTCGGTGTAGGCGGTGTCGTAGTCGGCGAAGTCGACCACCGGCGCGCCGGCAACACCCGCGGCGAACACGTCGGGACGGCGGATCGTGGCCATCGCGGTGAAGTAGCCGCCGAACGACCAGCCGGTGACGCCGGTGCGCGACAGGTCCATCTCCGGGATGCGCTGCCCGAGCGCCCGCAGGCCGTCGACCTGGTCCTGCAGCGGCAGGTCGATGAGGTTGCCGTGGGTGGCGCGCTCCCAGTCGCGACCTCGCCCCGGGGTGCCGCGGCCGTCCAGGCTGACCACGACGAACCCCTGGTCGGCGAGGCACTGGTCGTCGAGGTAGTGGCGCGGCGCGCGCTCGACCATCTTCACCGTGGGGCCGGCATAGACCGACAGCACGACCGGGTAGCGCTCCCCGGGAGTGGCCGCCGCCGGGCGCAGGATCACCGCGTCCAGGCCGAGCGGACCCGCGGTGGTGAACTCCGGGGCGGGCATGGCGCGCGGCGGCTCCGCGCGGCTCGGCAGGGTGGCCAGCACGCGGCCGTCGGCTGCGCGCACCAGGGCGGCGGCGGTGCCGTCTGCACCGGCGAAGCGGTCGACCATGAGGGCGTGCCCGGCCTCGGCGAAGCTCGCATCGTGCAAGCCGGGCTCGGCGGCGATCGGCGTGGCGCCGCTGCTGGCCAGGGACACGCGATGCAGCGCGGTGCCAAGGCGGTCCGCCGTTGCGGCAACGATGGTCGCGCTCCCACCGGCGGCGTCGAGGTCCGCCACCGCCAGGAACGCGAGCCCCGGCGCCAGCACGCGATCGGGGCTGCCGTCGGCGTGGCGCAGCTCCAGGCGCCAGACGCCGTCGCGCTCCGCGGCCCACAGGAAGCCGGAGCCGTCGGGCAGCCAGTCCGGCAGGCCGCGCCCGCCCTGGCGCGGCAGCGGGTCGAGGTCGAGCCAGGCGGGGTCGGCCTCGGTGAGCAGCGTCGCCGCGTGGCCGGTCGCCGTATCCACCGCGAGCACCCGCTCCTCGGTCTGCGCACGGTTTAGCACCACAAGGCTGAGATGACCCTCCGACCAGGTGACGCGGCCCAGGTAGGGCCAGGCGTCGCTGTCCCAGTCGACCCAGCGCGTCTCGCCGCCGTCGCGCGCGACGAGGCCGAGACGCACCCGGGCGTTGGCGGTGCCGGCGCGCGGATAGCGGAAGGCGCTGGGCGGCACGGTCGGGTGCTCGGGGTCGGCGATGAAGTGCGGCTCGACCGCGGCGGTGTCGGCTTCCTCGTACAGCAGCGTCGCCCCGTCCGGCGACCACCAGGCGCCGTCGGCGCGGTCCAGCTCCTCGGCGGCGGCGAACTCGGCGAGGCCGTGGCTCAGCGTGTCGCCGCCCCCCCGGGTGATCTGTCGGTCCTGCCCGGTGGCGAGGTCGACGACGTGCAGGTCGTTGTCGCGCACCGCGGCGACGTGGCTGCCATCGGGCGACAGGCGCGGCGCGATCCAGCCGGCGCCGGGAACGGCGACGGTCTCGCCGGTGGCCGTCGCCACGCGGGCGAGGCGATCGGCCTGGGTGATCAACGCCGTGGCGCCGTCGCGGGACAGCGCGACGTCGGTGATGCCGGCGAGCGTCATGCGGGCGCGCTCGCGGCGGGCCTTCTCCGCGGCGGACAGGGTCTCCGGGGCGGCGTCGGGAGCGGCCAGCTCGGTCTCGGCGCCGGTCGCGAGGTCGAAGCGGTAGAGGCGCTGGCGGGTGTCGCGCGGGCCGGAGCGCAGGTAGAGCACGGACCGGCCGTCCGGAGTGGGCTCGGGGTGGCGCGGCGCGCCGAGACTGCTGTCGCGGGTGGCGGCAAGGGTGTCGAAGCAGTCCTCGGGCGGGCCGGCTGGCTCGGCGGCGTGGACGGGGCGGGCAAGCAGCAGAACGAGCGCGAGGACCCGGACTGGAGTGCGGGACGACGGTATCCACCGGAGCCCGGCGGGGTGACAGGCTAAGCGTGCGCGCATTCTGGACACCAACCTTCGGTTAGGAGACGGCTCCTGACGACCTGTCAGAAAGCAGGGCTGGGCTCTCCCTCCGCTGCCATTCCAACGATCCAAGGGGATCGTCGGAACCTTTGGCAGCTTCGCCCAGACCCGCCAGGGGCGAGCCGCCCCTGGACCGGCTCTACTTAAGGATTGGATTCCAAAGGCGAGCCTTTGGCGGAGTTTGAGGCAGAGCCTCACCCTTCCTTGCCTGCCCGGTTATACCCGGGGGCCACCCTCAGTGCAGCTTGACCACCGGCGTCCCCCGCCGCCCGAACGCCCGCCCGACCGTATCCGCCGCGACGTGCATCGTCCCGTGCAGCGACTGCTGGTGCATCTTGTACAGCGAGCGGTACATCATCCGCGCGAACCACCCCTCGATGAACAGGTTCTTGCCGCGCAGGAAGCCCATCAGGTTGCCCACCGTCGAGTAGTGCCCCAGCGACACCAGCGACCCGAAATCGCGATACCGGTATGGCTGCAGCGCCCGCCCCGCCATCCGCCGCCTGACCTGGCGCACCATGTGCGACGCCTCCTGATGCGCCGCCTGCGCCCGCGGCGGCACCGTCCCGCCGCCCGGCATCGGCACCGCCGCGCAGTCCCCGATCGCGAACACCGCCTCGTCGCGCGTCGTCTGCAACGTGTCGTGCGTCACGAGCTGGTTGATCCCGTTCGCCTCCAGCCCGTCCAGGTCGCGCAGGAAGTCCGGCGCCTTCACCCCCGCCGCCCACACCACCAGCTCGCTCGCCACGAAGCTGCCGTCCGACAGCCTCACCCCTTCGGCCGTCACCTCGCTGACCCGCGAGCCCGCCCGCACCTCCACGCCCATCGCCCCCAGCAGGTTGAGCGTGGTGGCGCTGATCCGCTCCGGCAGCGCCGGCAGGATGCGCGGCGCCGCCTCGATCAGCACGATCCGGATGTCGCGCTCCGGCTGGATCTGCGTGAAGCCGAACCCCACCACCTGCCGCACCGTGCGGTGCAGCTCCGCCGCCAGCTCCGTCCCCGTCGCCCCCGCCCCGATGATCGCCACGTGGAGCTGCCCCGGCCGCGGCCCCTCCGCCTGCGAGTTCGCCCTGAAGCACGCGTTCACCAGCCGCCGGTTGAACCGCGCCGCCTGGTCCGGCGTCTCCAGCGGCACCGCGTGCTCCGCCGCCCCCGGCGTGCCGAAATCGTTGGTGACGCTGCCCACCGCCATGATCAGGGTGTCATAGCCGAACCGCCGCTCCGCGGTGATCTCGCGCCCGTCCTCGTCGTGGTTCGCCGCCAGGTGCACCTCGCGCCTCGCCCGGTCCAGCCTGACCATCTCGCCGAGCCGATAGACGAAGCTGTGCCAGTGCGCCTGCGCCAGGTAGTTCAGCTCGTGCTCGGAGCGGTCCATGCTGCCCGCCGCCACCGAGTGCAGCAGCGGCTTCCACAGGTGCGTGCGCGCCCGCTCGATCAGCGTGACCTCCGCCCGCCGGTGCTTCGCCAGCGTGTCGCCCAGCTTCGTCACCAGTCCCAGCCCCGCCGCCCCGCCGCCGACCACGACGATGCGGTGCACGCCCGGCGCCACCACCGGCTCGCCCTCCAGCGCCTCGCGCAGGTCTGGCGCCGGCGTGAGGAAGGTGTCCGCGATCTGGTCAGGCATACTCGCACCTCTGCAACTGATTCAAAATTCCACTTCAGACTACACGGGAACCCGTGATTCAGGAACGAATCCGTGACGCGGAAGCATCGCCCCATCCTCGGTGGACGCGCCGGGCGCCAACGCCGCCTCTGCCGCATCTGCCGGCCTCGCCGACGCTCGGCCATGTCCTTGCCTGGCCTCTGCCCCGTCCCGCTCGCCTCCGCCGCCACCTGGGTGAACACGGTCGGCCTGTCGCAGGCCAACACCTTCGCCCGGCCGATGACCGGCAACACCGCCTTGCTCGGCTTTTCCCAGGCACCCGCAATCCTGACCCTTGTTGCCAGAGGCCTGGTGCCTGCCGCTTCTCCCGCCCGCTCTGCTGCTTCCCTCAACCTGCTCCTGCCTTGAAATCCTTCCGTCAAGCCGGGGGCAAGCAGGGTCGGCTTCTGCCCGGACGCGCCGAAGGCCCAACCGGAACTTGGAAGCCTGTTTCCTAGGTCGCCGCCACCGCCGGGTGACACGGGCCCACGCACGCACCACGAGGACTCATGAACTTCGCTCATGCCTGGAGGAACGAGCGGGCTCACGGCGATACCCGAAACGTTTTGCGCTCGACAGCCAAATACAGCGCTTGCTAAGGTATCCAAGTACCGATGACAGGTAGTCCTGGTGCCGCAAGAGCAACGGGAACGAAGGGGGGACCGCATGACCACCATTACACGCAGAGGGTTGATCGCGACCGCTGCCGGCATGGCCGCAGCCACCCAGTTCGGCCAGGCATGGGGTGCCGGCCCTCAACCATGGCTGCCCAGCCGAGCCAATCAGTGGTACCAGAAGCAGCCCTGGCTCGTCGGCTGCAACTTCGTTCCTTCCACCGCCTCCAACCAGCTCGAAATGTTCCAAGCCGAGACGTTCGATCCGGTGACCATCGAGCGCGAGCTTGGATGGGCGGCAGCAATTGGTATGAACACCACCCGTGTGTTCCTGCACAATCTGCTTTGGGAGCAGGACGCAACGGGATTTAAGGCGCGTCTGAGTCAATTCCTGTCGATTGCCGCATCCAAGGGCATCCGACCGACGCTTGTGCTGTTCGACTCAGTTTGGGATCCGTTCCCCAAGTCTGGACCTCAGCAGCCACCTATTCCGGGCGTGCACAACTCGCGCTGGGTACAGGCTCCGGGCATTCCGACCCTGCAAGACCCTAACCGCTACCCAACCTTGCAGGCCTATGTCCAGGACGTGGTATGGACGTTCCGGAACGACCCCCGGGTTCTATTCTGGGATTTGTGGAATGAGCCGGACAATCCAAACAAAGGCAATTTCTACGGTCCTCAGGAACCGAAGAACAAAGTCGCGTTGGTCACGGCGCTACTACCCTCCGTCTTCCAGTGGGCACGCGCTGCGTCGCCGTCGCAGCCTTTGTCCAGCGGCATCTGGGAGGGTAACTGGTCGTCGCCCACCAGCTTCAATGCGACCCAGGCCGTGCAGGTGGCGAACTCGGACATCATCACCTTCCACAACTACGGCTTTGTCGAAGATTTCGAGCAGCGCATCGTGCTTCTGAAACGATATGGCCGGCCAGTGATCTGCTCGGAATACATGTCACGTACTTCCAACAGCATCTTCGACACCTGCCTTCCGGTTGCCCAGCGTTACCGTGTCGGCGCGATCAACTGGGGATGCGTATCCGGCAAGACGCAGACGATCCTACCGTGGGACTCGTGGTTGCACCCCTACACGACTGCGCAAGCACTGGGCGGCACTAGTTTCAACGTGGTCATTGAGCCAGGAGAGAATAAATGGCCGCTTTCCTACAAATTGGAAGACCCAGTTGTCTGGCAGCACGATATCTTCCATCCAAATGGCAAACCATACCGGACCCGCGAGGCCGACCTGATCTATAATCTGACGTCCAGCAGCAACGGCTGACGCGACGCGGCATCAACACGAAATTTGGCAAAAGGCGACGGTTCTAACCCTCGACCCGCCAGTGATCCATTTTTAGCACCCGTTGCTGTTCGCAACCCGACATCATGGTCCGTATCGCCGGCCCGAGCAGATGCGGGTCAAGGGCTGCCTCGCCGGCTATGCCGCCTCGCGCAGCCCGGTCTCGCGGGTGAACTTGCGCTGCCGCCGCTGCATCAGGTTCCACGCCAGCTTCGTCGACACCCCGGACAGCCGACCCCGCGGTGGCAGCCCCACCGACTTGAGCACCATGCCCATGCTCCGCTCGATGTGCCGGTAGCGGTAGAAGCTCATCGCCCGCCCCATGTACGCCGCGATGCACCGCGCGTGGTCATATGGCACGCCCACCGGGTCGTTGCCGCAATGGAACGCGAACGCCAGCTCGTCGTCCTCGGACTCGGTGATCCGCCCCGCCGCGATGCGCAGCCGCCGGGCCATGCTGATCTTCTCGCGCCCCAGGTACCGCTTCATGTGGTCGTAGAACAGCTTGAAGTGCCGGTACTCGTCCGCCGCGATCAGCCGGCACACCTGCTCCAGCACCGGCTCGTCTGTCGCGTCCGCCAGCGCCGTGTAGTACGACGACGTCCCCGTCTCCACCATGCACCGCGCGATCAGTTCGCCCGTCAGCGACCCACGCACCGACATGTCCACGTCCAGCGGCACCTGATACCCGGCCTTGTAGCGCGCGAACGAGCCCTCGTAGTCCCAGCCCGGGTCCGCCAGCATCGACCACTTGCCTAGCGCATCGCCGTGCTGGACCTCTTCGACCGCCCAGTTGTCCGTCGCCTGCCGGAAGTCCGGGTCCTGCGAGAACACGTTCTTCAGGTAGGTCGCGTAGTCGATGCCGTTGCGCTCCACCATCGCCGCCGCCTTGACCAGCGGCACGATCGCCGGATCGACCTTCGACGGGTCGAACCGATCCCACGCCACGTCGTCGATCTGCCAATGCTTCATGGACGCGGACTCCTTGCGGAACCAAAGGGTGGACCAGCCTCCGACGTCCCGGTCAATGAGACGGAAGCGTGAGGCGTGCCGGCAGCAAGGAAGGCCAGGGGGCTCTGCCCCTGGACCCCGCCAGGGGAAGGTCCCCTGGACTGCCTTCCCTTAAGTCAAGGGATCAAAGGGTCCTCGGACCCTTTGCGGGTCTGGGCAGAGCCCAACCCTGCTTCCTGCCTCAGCCCCCCGACACACGCACCATGACCTGCGCCGCCTGCAGCCGGTCCATCGCCAGCTCCCGCGCCTCGTTGTCCGCGCCGGCCGCCTGGTAGGCCTCCTGCGCCTCGATCACCCGGCGCACAGCCGTGGCGTGACCGACCTCGCCCACCGGCACCGCCTCGTCCGCGAGCACGGTGCAGCGATCCGGCGTGATCTCCGCGAACCCGCCGGCGACGTAGAACCGGTCCGTCACCTGCCCGCCCTCGTGCAGCGCGATCACTCCGCCGCGCAGCGCCACCATCATCGGCGCGTGCTGCGGCATCGCGGCCAGCTCGCCGTCCCAGGCCGGCAGCACCACCATATCCACCGGCCGCTTCAGCAGCACCTTGTCCGGGCTGACGATCTCCAGGTCGATCGGCATCAGCGTGCCCCCCGCGCCGCGGCCCGGGTCACGCCTTCTCCTTCATGCTCTCCGCCTTCTTCACCACGTCGTCGATGGTGCCGACCATGTAGAACGCCGCCTCCGGCAGCGCATCGTGCTTGCCGTCGCAGATCTCGCGGAACGAGCGGATCGTGTCCTCGACCTTGACGAACACGCCCGGGCTGCCGGTGAACACCTCCGCCACGTGGAACGGCTGGCTGAGGAAGCGCTGGATGCGCCGCGCCCGCGCCACCGTCTGCTTGTCCTCCTCGGACAGCTCGTCCATGCCCAGGATGGCGATGATGTCCTGCAGGCTCTTGTAGGTCTGCAGGATGCGCTGCACGTCGCGCGCCACCTGGTAGTGGTCCTCGCCGACGATCCGCGGGTCGAGCGAGCGCGACGTCGAGTCCAGCGGATCGACCGCCGGATAGATCCCCAGCTCCGCAATCTGCCGGTTCAGCACCGTCGTCGCGTCCAGATGCGCGAACGACGTCGCCGGCGCCGGATCGGTCAGATCGTCGGCGGGCACGTAGATTGCCTGCACCGAGGTGATCGACCCCTTCTTGGTCGACGTGATCCGCTCCTGCAGCGCGCCCATGTCGGTCGCCAGCGTCGGCTGATACCCCACCGCCGACGGGATGCGCCCCAGCAGCGCGGAAACCTCCGCGCCCGCCTGCGTGAAGCGGAAGATGTTGTCGACGAAGAACAGCACGTCCTGCCCTTCCTCGTCGCGGAAATACTCGGCCAACGTCAGCCCCGACAGCGCCACTCGCGCCCGCGCCCCCGGCGGCTCGTTCATCTGCCCGTACACCAGCGCCACCTTCGACCCGTCGGTGTTGCCCTCGCCGAGCTTGATGACCCCCGCGTCCATCATCTCGTGGTACAGGTCGTTGCCCTCGCGCGTCCGCTCGCCCACGCCGGCGAACACCGACACGCCGCCCGCGCCCAGCGCCACGTTGTTGATCAGCTCCTGGATCAGCACCGTCTTGCCCACGCCCGCGCCGCCGAACAGCCCGACCTTGCCGCCCTTCAGGTACGGCGCCAGCAGATCGACCACCTTGATCCCGGTGACGAGGATCTCCGAGCTCGTCGCCTGCTCCTCGAAGGTCGGAGCCGAGCGGTGGATCGGCATCCGCTGCGAGGACGGCACCGGCCCGCGGTCGTCGATCGGCTCGCCGATCACGTTCATGATCCGCCCAAGCACGCCCGGTCCCACCGGCATCGAGATCGGCGCCCCGGTGTCCTTGACCTCCTGGCCGCGCACCATGCCGTCCGTCGTGTCCATCGCGATGCAGCGCACGGTACGCTCGCCCAGCTCCTGCGCCACTTCCATCACCAGCGTGCGCTCGCCCATCTTCGTGACCAGCGCGTTCTGGATGAACGGCAGCTCGCCCTCGAACTGCACATCCACCACCGCGCCGGTGATCTGGCTCACGCGGCCTACGTTGTTGCGCGCCCCGGTATCGGACATGGCTTCATCCCCTCAACTGCGCCGCGGCGCACCCAACCAAGAAAGGCCAGGGCTCTGCCCTGGACCCGCAAAGGGTCCGAGGACCCTTTGATCCCCTTCACGAAGGAAGGGCAGCAATCCCGTCTAGACGGCCTCGGCCCCAGAGATGATCTCGATCAGCTCCTTGGTGATGTTGGCCTGGCGCGTCCGGTTGTAGTTCAGCGTGAGGCGGTTGATCATGTCGCCCGCGTTGCGCGTCGCATTGTCCATCGAGCTCATCCGCGCGCCATGCTCGCCCGCCCCGCTCTCCAGCAGCGCACGATAGATCTGCACCGACAGGTTCTGCGGCAGCAGCCGCCCCAGGATAGACTCCTCGTCCGGCTCGTACTCGTAGGTCGCCTGCGGCCCCCGCGCGCCCTCGTCCGCCGGTCGCTCCGGCAGCGGCAGCGGGATGAGCTGCATCTCCGTCGGCACCTGCGAGATCACCGACACGAACCTGTTGTACACCAGCGTGCACACGTCGAACTCGCCCGCCGACAGCATCGCCGCGATCCGCTCGCCCAGCTCGCGCGCCTGCGCGAACTCGACCCGCTTGATCCCGGCATAGCTGACCTCGTGCACGATGCTGGAGGCGAACTCGCGCCGCAGGTAATCGCGCCCCTTGCGCCCCACCGTCATCAGCTTGACGGTCTTGCCCTCGCCCATCAGCCGGCGCGTCATCACGCGCACCATCCGCCCGACCTGCGAGTTGAACGCCCCCGCCAGCCCGCGATCCGCCGTGATCGCCACCAGCAAATGCACCTGGTCCCGCCCGGTCCCCGCCAGCATCCTCGGCGCCCCTGGCGAACCCGCCACGCTGTTCGCCAGCGAGCCCAGCATCCGCTCCATCGCCAGCGCGTACGGCCGCGCCGCCTCCGCCTGGCTCTGCGCCCGGCGCAGCTTGGACGCCGCCACCATCTTCATCGCCGACGTGATCTTGCGCGTCGACTTCACGCTGTTGATCCGCCCGCGCAGGTCCTTCAGGCTCGGCACCGCTCCCGTCCCTCAGGCGACGAAGCGCGTGACGAGCCCGTCCAGGAACGACCCGAGCTTGGCCTCGACGTCCTTCTTGATCTCGCGGTCGTTGCGGATCGAAGCCAGGATGCCCGTGTCGCCGGAGCGCAGCTCGCCCAGCATCTGCTGCTCGAACTTGCCAATCTGCGGCAGCTCGATCTTGTCCAGATACCCGCGCGTGCCGGCGAAGATCACCACCACCTGCTCCTCGACCGGAACCGGCTTGAACTGCGGCTGCTTCAGGATCTCCGTCAGCCGCGCGCCCCGCGACAGAAGCTGCTGCGTCGAGGCATCGAGGTCCGAGCTGAACTGCGCGAACGCCGCCATCTCGCGATACTGCGCCAGGTCCAGCTTGATCTTGCCCGCGACCTGCTTCATCGCCTTGATCTGCGCCGCCGAGCCCACCCGCGACACGCTCAGCCCGACGTTGACCGCCGGCCGGATGCCGCGGAAGAACAGCTCCGTCTCCAGGAAGATCTGCCCGTCCGTAATCGAGATCACGTTGGTCGGGATATACGCCGACACGTCGCCCGCCTGCGTCTCGATCACCGGCATCGCCGTCAGCGACCCCGCCCCGAACGCATCGCTCATCTTCGCCGCCCGCTCCAGCAGACGCGAGTGAAGGTAGAACACGTCGCCCGGATACGCCTCGCGACCCGGCGGCCGGCGCAGCAGCAGCGACATCTGACGATACGCCACCGCCTGCTTCGACAAATCGTCGTAGAAGATGACCGCGTGCATCGCGTTGTCGCGGAAATACTCGCCCATCGTGGCGCCGGTGTACGGCGCCAGGAACTGCATCGGCGCCGGATCGGAAGCGGTCGCCGCCACCACGATGGAATACTCCATCGCGCCGTATTCCTCGAGCGTGCGCACGATCTGCGCCACCGTCGAGCGCTTCTGCCCGATCGCGACGTAGATGCAGTAGAGCTTCTTGCTCTCGTCGGTGCCCTGGTTGGCGACCTTCTGGTTGAGGATGGTGTCCAGGATCACCGCGGTCTTGCCGGTCTGCCGGTCGCCGATGATCAACTCTCGCTGCCCGCGCCCCACCGGGATCAGGCTGTCGATCGACTTGATCCCGGTCTGCATCGGCTCGTGCACCGACTTCCTGGGAATGATCCCCGGCGCCTTGACCTCGACGCGCATCAGCGTGGTGTCGACCAGCGGCCCCTTGCCGTCGATCGGCTGCCCCAGCCCGTCAACCACCCGCCCCAGCAGCCCGCGCCCCGCCGGCACCTCCACGATCGACCCGGTGCGGCTGACGGTGTCGCCCTCGCGGATGCCCTTGTCGTCGCCGAAGATCACCACGCCGACGTTGTCGGTCTCGAGGTTCAGCGCCATGCCGCGCAGGCCTACGGACGGGAACTCGACCATCTCGCCGGCCATCACGTTCTGCAGCCCGAACACGCGCGCGATGCCGTCGCCGACGCTGAGCACCTGCCCGGTCTCCGCGACGTTGGCCTCGCTGTCGAAGCTCGCGATCTGCTGCTTTAGGATCTCCGAGATCTCGGCGGGACGGATTTCCATGTCAGGCGGCTCCCTTCATCGCGTACTGCAGTCGCTGCAGCCGGGACTTTATGCTTGAATCGTAGAGACGCGCGCCGACACGCACGACGACCCCGCCCAGCAGGCTCTCGTCCACGCGCTCATCGATGCTGACCCTGCCGTACCCGGCCTCGATCAGCCGCGCCCGCAACTGCTCGCGCTGCACGTCGGACAGCCGGTGCGCCGAGGAGACCTGCGCCATCACCACGCCGCGCTTCTCCGCGACCAGGGCGGCGAACGCCACCACGATCGAGCGCAACTGCGACAGCCGGCGGTTGTTCGCGATCACGCCCACGAAATCCTGCACCGTCTTGCCGAAGCCCTGCTCCGCCAGCACCGCCGTCACCGCGACCCGCGCCTTCTGCACATCCACCAGCGGGCTCTCCAGCAGGCGGCGCAGCGGCTGACTCTCGTCGATCAGGCGCCCGAGCGCCTCCATCTGGTCCACCGCCTCGTCGAGCGACTTCCGCTCGTCGGCGAAACCATACAGCGCCGCCGCGTAACGATCGGCGAGGCCGCCGCCGCGGGACAGGGTCGTGACGTCTGCGGCCAAGGGAGGGTTCCGTCGCTGATCGATGGGCGGCACCTGTGCCGATCGCGCGGCTCCTACCATGGGGGTGCAGGGCACGCAACGCCCGCACGACCGCGTGAGGCGGCCGAAGACGGCTCCCTTAAGGTGCGCCGGGTCCAGGGACGGCTCGCCCCCGGCGGGTCCCCGCCTTCAAGCAATGGGCGGGGCCCGGCCTTGCTTGCCTGTGGCCCGGCCGCCCCGTCGTCACATCCAGCGCCCGGGCACCCAGCTCCACCCGGCCCCGTTCCGCTCCCACCGGCCGTGCACGAAGCGCAGGTGCGGCGGCGGCTGCGAGACGTAGTGCCCGGGGTGCCAGGTGTAGCCGACCTCGTCCTGCAGGTAGTGCCCCGGCTCCCAGACCAGCTGTTCCGCCTGGTGCGGCCGCGGCGGCACGCGCTCCGCGCGCGGCGGCGGCATCGGGCCCGGCCCGGCCACGACCGCCGCCCCCGGGCCGGGGCCGACCCGCGACGCCGTGCCGACGCAGCCCGCCAGCGCCGCGCAAGCCAGCAGCAGGCACAGCGGCGATACGGTGCGCCGCGCGGCGCCGGAAGGAGCGGATGGACCCATGCCCTGACAGGATATCGGGTGGCGGACCGCTCCGGAAGGGCTGCCGGGACACGCCGGGCTCGCGTAGGAGGGGTGCCGCGCCCGCGACGGGCCGCCGTGGAGAACGCCGATGCCAAAGCCCGCCGCAGCACCTGACCCCCGCAGCCCGGAGGACCGCGCCACGCTGCGGGTGCTGCTGGCGAGCCTGGTCGGCACCACGGTCGAGTTCTACGACTTCTACATCTACGGCATCGCCTCGGCGCTGGTGATCGGCCCGGTGTTCTTCCCCAACGCCAGCCCGGCGGTGCAGTCGCTCGGCGCGTTCCTAACCTTCGGCATCGCCTTCCTCGCCCGCCCGCTCGGCTCCGCGGTGTTCGGCCACTTCGGCGACCGCGTGGGCCGTAAGAGCACGCTCGTCGCCTCCCTGCTGGTGATGGGCACCTCCACGGTGCTGATCGGCCTGCTGCCCGGCTACGCCCGGGCCGGCTGGCTGGCGCCGGCGCTGCTCTGCCTGCTGCGCATGGGCCAGGGCATCGGGCTGGGCGGCGAGTGGGGCGGCGCCGCCCTGCTCGCGGTGGAGAACGCGCCCCCCGGCCAGCGCGGCTGGTTCGGCATGGTGCCGCAGCTCGGCCCGCCGATCGGCTTCCTGATGGCCAACGGCAGCTTCCTGCTGCTCGACGCGGCACTCGGCGAGCGGGACTTCGGCGCCTGGGGCTGGCGCCTGCCGTTCCTAGGCAGCGCCGTGCTGGTCGCCCTCGGCCTCTACGTCCGCGTCACCCTGCACGAGACCGCGAGCTTCACCCGCGTGCTCGACCGCGGCCTGCGCGTGCGCGTGCCGCTCGCCGCCGTGCTGCGCCGGCACTGGCGGCCGCTGCTGCTGGGCTCGGCGGCGATGATGCTGCCCTACGTGCTGTTCTACGTCTCCACGGTGTTCGCCCTGCGCTACGGCGTCGGCGTGCGCCACATCCCTCGCACCCGGTTCCTCGGCCTGCTCTGCATCGCCGTGCTGGCGATGGCCGCGACCACGCCGCTGGCGGGCGCCTGGTCGGACCGCTTCGGCCGCCGCCCGGTGCTGCTCGCTGGCATGGCCCTGGCCGCGGCGTCGGGCTTCCTCATGCAGCCGCTGCTGGGCGAGGGCGGCCCCGGCGGCGTGCTGCTGTTCCTCGTGATCGAGCTTGGTCTGATGGGGCTGGTGTTCGCGCCGATGGGGGCGCTGCTGCCGGAGCTGTTCCCGGCTGCGGTGCGCTACACCGGGGCCTCGGCCGCCTACAACCTGGGCGGCATCCTGGGCGCGTCGCTGGCTCCCACCCTGGCGCAGCGCCTGGTGGAGCAGGGCGGCCTCGGCTGGGTCGGCTGGTACGTGACCACCGCAGCCGCGATCAGCTTCGCGGCGGTGCTCGCGCTGGCCGAAACCGCGGGGAACGCGGACTAGCCAAAACGCGTAAGCTCGTACTCCCTGTCAGAAGCAAGCAAGGCTGGGCTCTCCCTCTGCTGCCCATTCCAATGGCCCAAGCGAGCCATCGGAACCTTTGGGCAGCTCCGCCCAGGCCCGCCAAAGGCCAAGGCCTCTGGACACCGATTTACTGAAGTGGTGGATCCCAAAGGCGAGCCTTTGGCGGAGTTTGAGGCAGAGCCTCAATCTTGCTTGCTCACCCTGTCACACTCGGGAGCAGCAGGCCGAACACCTTCGGCGGAGTCCGCGGACGCCACCAGCAACCCACCCGCCGCTAGTCGGACCGGTCGAAGCGTGGCTCGCTTCGCCGCAGCGCCGCGGCACGGCCCGACGGCTCGGGCGCGGTGTCGCGGATGCGCGGTGCCGGAGGGACCGGCGGACGGCTCGGGAGAGGGTCGTAGGGCGGCACCGGCTCGGGAACCGGGTCGGTCCAGTCGGTGGCGAGGTCCCGGCTCACGCCGCGATCCGGCAGGCGCAGCGACAGCGACCGCAACTCCCCCTGCAGCTCCTCCAGATGCAGTTCGAGACCATCCAGCCGCGACTTCACCCCGAAGGTGGCGAACGGCATCAGCAGGAAGGCCAGCGCGAACAGCACGCCCACGACCACGAGCAGCGTCTGCACCCACCAGGGCACCCAGTCCGGAAACGCGAATGGCAGCTCCATACTCCCAGCGTATCACCGCACCGCGCCGGGACGGAATGGGGAATGCCGCATCACGACGGCACCACCCGGCCCACGCGGGGCAGGAGCCTCCTTAGTCGCGCCACCACTTGACGGGCTCGGGTGCCCCGTCATCGGGCTCGCCCATGGGAGGATGCCTGACGTCCCCGGAATCGCCCGCCGGCTCGGCGTCGTCCCTCCCGGATTCGGCTCTGTACACGGACCGGGCCTCCTGTGCGCCGCGCCGCCGGAGGCCGGCCTCGAGGGCGTGGCGCGCCGCGGCAAGTTCCTCCGAGCGAACCCGCAACTCGGCGCGCAGGGCCTGCAACTCGCTCTCGCGAAGCTGAACCTGCGACAGCGCCTGCTCGAGGTCGAGCTCCGCATGTCCCAGCCTGGTCTGCACGCCATGCAGGGTCGTGGTCACATCCTGCAACGCACGCTCGGCGGCATACCGGGCCGCGCGGTCGCGGTCCACGGGATCGGCCGCCACCGGCTCCGGCGCGGGCATCGGGCGCTTCGCCTCGCGCGTCTCGGTCCGCGCCAGCGACAGCCGCACCACCGGCACGTCACCGTCCTGGGCGAAGCGGTGGCGGCCCGCCGGGGCGTGAACCTGGGGCGTGGACCGCGGGGCGCGAACGGACCGGCCGCCGCTTCCCAGGCCGAGAAGCACGTTGCGCATGTGCTCCTCGTCGCGCTTCGCAGTATCCAGGATGCCCGAGGCGCGCCCGGTATCGTTGTTGTCGTCGTCGTCTCTGCTCAAACGTAGGGGTATCCTGTGAAGGAGACGGCCGGGCGTGCCCTGCAAGCGCCCGAAACTTCTGTCTCGGCAATGTCCCGGAGCGACTGGCAGCTGGCAGGATCGGCACCCGGGTCCGGATCCGCCATGGATGTCGACCCGATGCCGAAGCACGCCAGGTCTGCCAAAATCTGCACAGGCGCAAGAAGCGCCGGAAAGCTTTGACCCGCGCGAGACGGGCAATCAGTCCATCAGGGTCGTTCAACCACGACGGGGCACAGACTCGACTGAAAGCGTCCTTAGCACGATTCTAACCCAGGTGCCAGAGCACCGATGTCGAAGCGCTGAGCCGGCCAGCCTACAGGCTGCGGCACTAGGCACAGCAGGAAAGCAAGGTTGAGGCTCTGCCTCAAACTCCGCCAAAGGCAGGCCTTTGGAATCCAATACTTAAGTAAAGCCGGTCCAGGGGGGCTTCCTCCCTGGCGGGTCTGGGCAGAGCCCAGCCTCGCTTCCTAACAGACCAGAACCCAGGGCCACTGTTATGAATAGATTGGTCTGCATCGGCCGTGGTTTTTTAAGCGGGACTGGGTAGAGTCCGGCCTCGCTGCCTTGAACCCCGGACCCATGCAGCCCGACCCCGCTCAGGGCACGAGGCTGCGCTCGCGCCCGATCAGCGCCAGCCCCTCGGCCACCGACACGAACTCGGCCCCGCCCGACACCCGTCCCGGGGAGAAGCGCTGCTCGAACAGCCGCCGGATCGCCGGCATCAGCGCGGTGCCGCCGGTGAGGAACACGCGGTCCACCTCGCCTGCCGCCACGCCCGAGCGCGCCAGCGCCTCGTCCACGGTGGCCAGAAGCCGGGCGAGATCGGGCGCGATCCACGACTCGAACTCGGCGCGGGCGATCTCCTGCTCGATCGCGAACCCCTCGTGGCGAAAGCGCAGCGTGGCGCTCTGCCCGCGCGACAGCTCCGCCTTCGCAGCCGCCACCGCGCCGTACAGCCCGTACCCCGCCTCGTCCTCGATCAGCCGTCCCAGCGCCAGCAGCCGCTCCGGGTGCGCGGCATGGCGGGCTACCTCCGCGATGTCGCGCAGCATCCGCGGCGTGCGCATCATCGACAGCCGGTGCCAGCGGGAGAACCCCGCGTAGTACTCCGGCGGCACCGGCAGGTCCTGGCCCATCACCGCATAGGTGTCGCCGCGACCGAGACGCGGCGCCACCACGCGCTCCATGATCCGCGCGTCGAAGCTGTCGCCCGCGATGCCGATGCCGGCGCTGCCCAGCGCCACGACCCCGGCCGCGGACCCCGAGGAGACCCGGGGGTCGAAGCGCAGCACGGAGAAGTCGCTGGTCCCGCCGCCGAAGTCGCCGACCAGCACGGTGGCGGCACCGTCCAAGGTGCGGGCGAAGCGATACCCTGCCGCCTCCGGCTCCAGCGCCACGTCGACCTCCGGCCACCCGGCCGCGGCGAATCCTGCCCGCAGCCGCCGCTCGCCCAGCGCGTCGTCGGCCCGCTCGCCGGCGAAGCGCACCGGGCGCCCCGCCGTGATCCGTCCCGTCCCGGCGCCAGGCAGCAGGGCACCCAGGAACAGCCCCACCAGCCGCTCCAGGGTGAAGCTCCGGCCGAACACCCGCGTCTCGGAGAAGCTGCGCTGCGCCAGGTACGTCTTCATCGACATGATCAGCCGGCACGCGCCGGGATCGTCGAGATAGCGCTCGACCGCGTCCGGGCCGATCGCATGTCGCAGCGCCCTGTCTGCGCTCCAGAAGCACAGCACGCTGCGGATGGTCTCCACCGCCGCGGCCGACACCCCGATGCGCGCAGAATGCAGCGCGCCGTCGTCGTCGGCCACCGCGACCACGCTGTTGGTGGTGCCGAAATCGACGCCGAGATGGGGCATGAGCAGGTCCGGATGATGGCGAGGCGCGGTTCTAGGAAGCGCGGGCAGGCAAGGCCAGGGCTCTGCCCCGTCGCCTGGAAGCGGGGACCCGCCAGGGCGAGCCGCCCTGGACCGGCACACATCGGGGGCAGCGGCACATCCCGTCGGGTCGTGCCGCCGGCCCAAACCCGGGTTTCCAAAGGCGAGCCTTTGGCGGGGTCCCCGCTTCCAGGCATGAGGGCAAAGCCCCTGGCCTTCCTTTCCAACCCCGCACGCGATCCTTGCACTTCCCTCCGGTTCGGGCGACGCAGGCGGGACAGGGACCGGCACGCGACGCCGGCGAACAGGGGCAGACGGGATGACACACGACCAGGAGGTGGCGCGCGGCGTCACGCTGCAGCCGATCGCCGCGGTGGCCGAGCGCGCCGGCATCCCCGCCTCCGCGCTGGAGCCGTATGGCAAGAAGATGGCCAAGCTCGGCCTCGACTACGTCCGCTCCGTGCAGTCCAACCCCGACGGCCGCCTGGTGCTGGTCACCGGCATCAGCCCGACGGCCGCCGGCGAGGGCAAGACCACCACCACCGTCGGCCTCGGCGACGCGCTGTGCGCCTCCGGCACCCGGGCGATCATCTGCCTGCGCGAGCCCTCGCTCGGCCCGTGCTTCGGCATGAAGGGGGGTGCTGCCGGCGGCGGCCGCGCCCAGGTCGCGCCGATGGAGGAGATCAACCTCCACTTCACCGGCGACTTCCACGCCATCACCTCGGCCAACAACCTGCTCGCCGCGATGCTGGACAACCATATCTACTGGGGCAACGCGCTCGGCATCGAGGCGCGCCGCATCACCTGGCGCCGCTGCCTCGACATGAACGACCGCCAGCTGCGCGACATCGTGCAGGGCCTGGACGGCGCGGTGCGCGAGGACGGCTTCGACATCACCGTCGCCTCCGAGGTGATGGCGGTGTTCTGCCTCGCCCGAGACCTCCCCGACCTGCAGGACCGCCTCGGCCGCATGGTCGTCGCCACCCGGCGCGACGGCAGCGAGATCACCGCGCGCGACCTCAAGGCGGACGGCCCGATGGCGGCCCTGCTTAAGGACGCCTTCATGCCCAACCTGGTCCAGACGCTGGAGGCCAACCCCGCCCTGGTGCACGGCGGCCCGTTCGCCAACATCGCCCACGGCTGCAACTCCGTGATGGCCACGAAGCTCGCCCTCAAGCTCGCCGACGTCGTGGTCACCGAGGCCGGTTTCGGTGCCGACCTGGGCGCCGAGAAATTCTTCGACATCAAGTGCCGCCAGGCCGGCATCACGCCGTCCGCCGTGGTCGTCGTCGCCACGGTGCGCGCGCTCAAGATGCACGGCGGCGTCGCCAAGAACGCGCTGGGCAAGGAGGACATTGCCGCCGTCACCCGCGGCCTGGTGAACCTGGAGCGCCACGTCGAGAACATGCAGGGCTTCGGCCTGCCCGTCGTGGTCTGCGTCAACCACTTCACCTCCGACACCGAGGCCGAGCAGGCCGCGATCCGCGACGGCATGGGCAGGCACGGCGTCAAGGTCGTGGTCTGCACCCACTGGGCCGACGGCTCCAAGGGCACGCTCGCCCTGGCCGACGCGGTGCGCGAGATGCTCGACGCCGGCACCGCGCACTTCGCCCCGCTCTACCCCGACGACATGAAGCTCGCCGACAAGCTGCGCACCATCGCGCAGAAGGTGTATCGCGCCTCCGATATCGCGCTCACGCCGGCCATCGCCAAGCGCTTCGAGGCGATCGAGAAGGCCGGCCACGGCCAGCTCCAGGTCTGCGTGGCGAAAACCCAGTACAGCTTCAGCTCCGACCCCACCGAGCTGGGCGCGCCCTCAGGCCACGTGCTGCCGGTGCGCGAGGTCCGCCTGTCCGCCGGCGCCGGCTTCGTGGTCGCGGTGTGCGGCGAGATCATGACCATGCCCGGCCTGCCCAAGGTGCCCTCCGCCGAGGGCATCGGCCTGGACGCTGAGGGGCTGATCGAGGGCCTGTTCTGACGAACCGCAGCAAGCAAGGTTGAGGCTCTGCCTCATCCGCCAAAGGCAGGCTTTTGGAGTCCCTTACTAAGTAAAGCCGGTCCAGGGGCGGCGCGCCCCCGCCTTGAAGCAGGGGCGGGTCTGGGTGTCGCTGCCAAAGGTTCCGACGATCCGCTTGGATCGTTGGAATGGGCAGCGGAGGGAGAGCCCGGCCTTGCCTCCTTGCAGGTCAAGGCAAAGGGCCGTACGGATCAGGTGCGTGGCACCCCTGTGCGGGCCGGCCGCATCAGCACGTCGAGCGGCAGTCCCAGCGCCGGGCCCAGCACCCCCATCATCGCGGCGCCGAGCGCGCGGCGGCGGGCGAGCACGTCGGCCAGCTCCGGCTCGGGAATGCGGGTGATGGCGGCGAGCAGCCGCTGGCTGATGCCGGTCTCGCCCATCTTCTCCCAGATCGCGTCGACCGGATCGGCGGGCGGGCCGTCCCTGTGCCGGGCCTCGTAGCTCTCCGCCAGGGTGACGAGCACGTCGAGCCGGTCGAACTCGTCGCTGCCCGCGGCCGGGTCCAGCGCGATCAGCCGCACGATGTCGGCGCGCGCGTCGGCAAGGTCCTGCTCGGTACGGATCGGTCGTATCGTCATGCCGTGCGACGTAGTCAAGACCGGCGCCGCCAGCAAGACCGAAGCCGAGTCGCAGGCCAGTGCCAGGGGCCCCAAGTCTTGAGCTGCAAAGCAAGCAAGGGTGGGCTCTCCCTCCGCTGCCCATTCCAGAGATCCAAGCGGATCGTCGGAACCTTTGGCAGCTCCGCCCAGCCCGCCCCTGCTTCAAGGCGGCGGCGAGCCGTCCCTGGACAGGCTTTCCTTAAAGAGTGGATTCCAAAGGCCTGCCTTTGGCGGAGTTTGAGGCAGAGCCTCAACCTTGCCTGTCCGGCCGGTCATACCCGAAAGCCGTTGGTGCAAGACAGGCGCCTCAACCGTACCGCCCATGGCTCCACGGACGGCTGGCGAGGCCGCGACCATCGCCGCCAGCCCGGCTCGCGCCATGCGCGGTGCGCACCCCCATCCACACCACGCCACCCACCACCAGCAGCAGCGACGCTGCCGCCGGCAGCAGCAGCGCCCACCACAGCGCAAGCTGCGCCGGCGTCACGAAATACGACGCCAGATGACGGCCGTGGAACGCTGCCGCGAACGGGATGGTCTGGTGCGTGGCCTCCACGGAATGATTGGGCGCATGGCCGGCCAGCCACGCATGATAAGCGGCCCCAAGCACGCCCGAGAACGGCCCGGCGATCGCAAGGTGCTGCACTATGGGGCTCAGCCTGGCAAGCCAGGCAGGCAGGCCGGACGGCACGGGCGCGCTGGGCATCACGGCATCTCCGGGCAAAAGGACCGATCGCAGATTGGAACGCGGACGCGCCGGGACCAGGGCGAAGCAAGCAGAGTTGAGGCCCCGTCTTCAAGCATGGGCCTCAAACTTCGCCAAAGACTCGCCTTTGGCCTCCAATGCTAAAGTGAATTGGTTTCCAGAAACTTCATGCTCCTGAAGTCGGGTCCCCTAACGAGTCTGAAGGGCGTCGCTCGAAGACTCCGACGGCCCGCATGGGCCATGAGCAATGGGCAGGGCCGGATGGGGGCAGCCGGGACGCACTGCTGCGACGCGGCCTGGAACGCCTGGACAAGCTCCACGTGTCGGTACCCGACCATAGGCTGACAGCGCGCCTCGTCCGTTCCGACGAGACCGGGTGGATGCTCGCGACGCTGTTCCTACCCGAGCGGCGCGCCGTGTCCCCGGGCGCCGTGCACGGCCTGGAAGCATGGACCACACGGTTCGAGACGCTGTTCCACAAGGGCTACGACGGAACCCTCGCCGCGGGCGACGTCACCCCGGTGGCTGCGCGCGACCCGCAGGACTGAGCGCCGAAGCAAGACCGGGCTTTTCCTCCGCTGCCATTCCCTACGATCCAGGCGGATCGTCGCAACCTTTGGCAGCTCCGCCCGGACCCGCCCCTGCTTCAAGGCGGGAGCGAGCCCCCTCGTCTGGCCCTTCCAACGACCCAAGTGGGTCGTCGGAACCTTTGGCCAGCCTCGCCCCTGGACCGGCTTTCCTTAAGGAATGGATTCCAAAGGCCTGCCTTTGGCGGAGTTTGAGGCAGAGCCTCAACCTTGCCTGCCCGGCCGGCCACGCACCGCGACCCAGGCCCTACCCCAGCCGCGCCTTGCGCTGCCGCTCGTGCCACGCCTCCATCAACTGGATCACGGTCGCCGCCGTCTCCTCGATCGAGCGCCGCGTCACGTCGATCACCGGCCAGCCGCGCCGGGTGCACAGCCTGCGCGCCCACAGCAGCTCGGCCTTGACGCTCTCCAGGTCCACGTACTCGCCGCTGCCCTGGCGCATCACGCCCTCGTTCTGCCCCGAGGCGATCAGCTTGAGCCGGTGCCGCCGTATCTCGATCAGCGCCGCCGCGTCGAGCGTCAGCCCCACCACCGGGCACTCCGGCTCCTCCAGCCCGGGCGGATCGGGCGTGCCCGGCACCAGCGGCACGTTCGCCGCCTTGACCCCGCGGTTCGCCAGGTAGAACGACGTCGGCGTCTTCGACGAGCGCGACACGCCGACCACGCACACGTCCGCCTCGGCGATGCCCTTCTGCATCTGCCCGTCGTCGTGGGCGAGCACGAAGTGCATCGCGTCGATGCGTCGGAAGTAATCCGCGTCGAGCACGTACTGCCGCCCCGGACGCGCCATCGCCTGCGCCCCCAGCGTGTCGGTCAGCACCGCCAGCACCGGGTCGAGCACGTTGACCACCGACACCCCGAGCCGGGCGCAGGTCGTCTCCAGATCGTGGCGCAGCGCGTGGTCGATCACCGTGGACAGCACCGGCCCCGGCTCCGCCTCGATGCCCTCCAGCACCCGGTGCAGTTGCAGCCTGGTGCGGATCAGGCTCCAGCGATGGTGCAGGATCGAGGTGCCGTCGAACTGCGACACGGTGGCGCGGGCGACCGAGTTCAGGGTCTCCCCCGTGGAGTCCGAGACGAGGTGCAGGTTGATGCGAATGCCGGACATGGGAACGAGGATAGCGGGGATAACTGCCGCGTGCACCCGCCTTGCCCGAGTCACGGGCGAATGCCGGGGACGGTACGTCCGTACCAGCGTACGCGGGATGATTCCGCACGGGGTCGAGCCGCGATTCGGGACGGTTCCGGTTTCGCGCCCGATCACAACAGCTTGCAACCCGCACAGGCTGTGGATGATCCGGGGTACCAAATCCGCAAAGCGGGTACCCCGTCATCCACAGGGTTCCTCTGCCCCTGCCAGACTCTTCTAAGACTCTCTTTTGAGAGAAGAGGCCCCACCGTGGACGCCTCCCACGCCATGAGTCGGCCCTGCCGCTCCGTGCGAGTCACCGTGCCGTCCCGCCGCAGTTCCCACGCCGGGCGATCGGCTCTACCAAGGCCGAGGACAGAAGCGGACGGGACCGATGGGCGAGCTGGGAGCCGACAGGCAGGAGGCCGGGACGTCGGGGCAGGCAAAACCCCTGCTGCGAGTCCTGGGCGGCGACTCCGTGTGGCCGCCGCCGATGTGGCTGATGCGCCAGGCCGGGCGCTACCTCCCCGAATACCGCGCGCTGCGCGTGCAGTCCGACTTCATCGGCTGCTGCACCACTCCCGAGCTGGCCACGGAGATCACCCTGCAGCCGGTGCGCCGCTTCGGCATGGACGCGGCGATCCTGTTCAGCGACATCCTCATGGTCCCCTGGGCGCTGGGCCAGGGCCTGCAGTTCGTCTCCGGCGAGGGCCCCGAGCTGCCGCCGATCCGCGACCAGGCGGGCTTCGAGGCGCTCGACCGCGGCCGCCTCGCCGACGCCATCCAGCCGATCCTGGAGACGGTGCGCCGCGTCCGCGCCGCACTGCCTCCCGCCGCCACCATGATCGGCTTCGCCGGCAGCCCGTTCACCGTCGCCTGCTACATGATCGAGGGCTCCGGGTCGCGCGACTTCGCCGCCACCCGCACCATGGCCTACGCCCGGCCCGAGCTGTTCGGCCGCATCATGGCGCTGCTGGAGGACGTCACGGTCGACTACCTCTCCGCCCAGATCGACGCCGGCGCCGAGACCGTGATGCTGTTCGACAGCTGGGCCGGCATCCTCTCGCCCATGCAGTTCAGGCACCACGTCGTCGGTCCCACGCGGCGCATCGTCGAGGCCCTCAACCTGCGCCACCCCGGCACGCCGATCATCGGCTTCCCCCGCCTCGCCGGCACTCTGCTGCGCCATTACGCCGAGCGCACCGGAGTCGACGGCGTCGGCCTCGACACCGTGACCGACCCGCGCCGTGCCGCCGTCGAGGTCCCCGAGCACGTCGCCCTGCAGGGCAACCTCGACCCCCTCGCCCTCGTCGCCGGCGGCGCCGTGCTGCGCGAGGAGGCGCTCGGCGTGCGCGACGCGCTCCGCGGCAGGGCGCACATCTTCAACCTCGGCCACGGCATCCTGCCGCACACCCCGCCGGACCACGTCGCGGAGCTGGTGGCGACGGTGCGGGGCTGAAGACAAGGTTGAGGCTCTGCCTCATCCGCCGAAGGCTCGCCTTTGGAAACCCCGACTTGGGCCTGCGGCACAACGCCGCGGTCCGTGCCGCCGGCCCAACAAGAAGCCGGTCCAGGGGCGGCTTGCCCCTGGCGGGTCCCCGCCTTCAAGCATGGGGTAGAGCCCTGGCCTTGCTTCCTTTCCCCCCTGATCCCAGGTCCGCACCATGACCTCCGATCCGCTCCGCCTGGTGATCTTCGACTGCGACGGCGTGCTCGTGGACAGCGAAGGCGCCGCCAACCGCCTGGTGGCCGCCGAGGTCACCGCGCTCGGCTGGCCCCTGACCGTCGAGCAGAGCCTAGAGCACTTCATGGGCATGACGCTGGGCGACATGGTCCCGGTGATCGAGCGCCACCTCGGCCACCCGATCCCGCGCGACTGGCCCGACCGGCTGCGCGACCGGCTGCTCGACGTGCTGGCCCGCGAGGTCGAGCCGATGCCCGGTGCCGCCGCGGTGCTGCGCGGCGTGGCCGCCCTGGGCCTGCCCTACCGCGTGGCGTCGAATTCCTCGCACGCCGAGATGGCGGTGAAGTTCCCCCGCTGCGGCCTCGCCGGCCTGGTCGCCGGCCGCGTTCACAGCGCCCGCGACGTCGCCCGCGGCAAGCCGGCGCCTGACGTCTACCTCCTCGCCGCCGCCGCCGAGGGCGTCCCGCCGGCCGCCTGCCTGGTGGTCGAGGACTCCGTCCCCGGCACCGAGGCCGCGGTCGCCGCCGGCATGGCCGTGCTCGGCCTGGCGCCGCACGGCGACGGCGCCGACCTCGCGGCCCTGGGCGCGCGGGTGATCCGCTCGCTGGACGAGGTGGTGCCGATCGCGCGCGCCGCGATGCGGCATGCTCCATGACGATCGACGCCCTGGCGCCGTTCTACCTGTGGACCAAGTCGTTCCACGTGGTCTCGATGGTCGCCTGGATGGCCGGCCTGTTCTACCTGCCGCGCCTCTACGTCTACCACTGCGACATGACGGCCGGCTCCGCGGAGAGCGAGCGCTTCAAGGGCATGGAGCGCCGCCTGCTCCGCCAGATCATGAACCCTGCGGCGATCTCGACCCTGGTGTTCGGCACCCTGCTGGTGCTGACGCCGGGCGCCATGGACTGGTCGGCAGGCTGGTGGCACGTGAAGCTGCTGTGCGTGGCGCTGCTGTTCGGCTTCCACGGCGCCTGCGCGAAGTGGCGGCGCGACTTCGAGGAGGACCGCAACACCCGCACCCACCGCTTCTACCGCTTCGCCAACGAGGCGCCGACGCTGCTGCTGCTGGTCATCGTCGTCATGGTGATCGTCAAGCCGTTCTGACGGCGGGCGACGCGTTGGCGCAGCAAGCAAGGCTGGGCTCCCCCCTCCGCTGCCATTCCAACGACCCAAGCGGGTCGTCGGAACCTTCGGGCGGCTCCGCCCAGACCCGCCAGAGGCGAGCCGCTCCTGGACCCGGCGCAACCCAAGTAAAGCCAGTCCAGGGGGCTCCCCCTGGCGGGGTCCGGGAGCAGAGCCCCTGACCTTCCTGACTTTCTCGCGCGCGCACCACGGGTTGATCCCGCCGTCCGGTTGTGCCACCTGTTGGGTGTCGGCGCCCTGCCGTGCCGTATCTGCGCAACCCTCCGGGCCTGGCCCAGGGTCCGCGCACCCCTCCGCTCCGCCGATCCCCGTGTGTGTGCCGCTCCCCGGGGTGGCCGTCCTGGCACCCATGGCGACGGACCTCCGATCCGGACGTCCTCCTCTTCCCGAGGCCCCCTCTTCCCGAGGCCACAGATGCATCTCGCCGACCTCAAGGCAAAGACCCCTGCCGACCTGCTCAGCTTCGCGGAGTCGCTCCAGGTCGAGAACGCCTCCTCGCTGCGCAAGCAGGAGATGATGTTCGCGATCCTGAAGAACCTCGCCGAGAGCGACCAGGCGATCCATGGCGAGGGCACGCTGGAGATCCTCTCCGACGGCTTCGGCTACCTGCGCAGCCCCGAGTCCAACTACCTGCCCGGCCCCGACGACATCTACGTCAGCCCGAGCCAGGTCCGCCGCTTCAGCCTGCGCACCGGCGACACCGTCGAGGGCCAGATCCGCGCGCCCAAGGACGGCGAGCGCTACTTCGCCCTGCTCAAGGTCAACACCATCAACTTCGAGCCGCCCGAGGCGGTGAAGAACCGCACCAACTTCGACAACCTCACGCCGCTCTACCCGGAGCGCCGCCTGAAGATGGAGCTGGAGCAGCGCGAGCCGGTGGCCAAGGGGATGCAGCGCGACGTCACCTCGCGCGTCATCGACCTGATCGCCCCCATCGGCATGGGCCAGCGCGCCCTGATCGTGGCGCCGCCGCGCACCGGCAAGACCGTGATGCTGCAGAACATCGCCACCGCGATCAGCCACAACCACCCCGAGGTGTTCCTCATCGTGCTGCTCATCGACGAGCGGCCGGAGGAAGTCACCGACATGGCGCGCACCGTGAAGGGCGAGGTCGTCTCCTCCACCTTCGACGAGATGGCCACCCGCCACGTCCAGGTCACCGAGATGGTCCTGGAAAAGGCCAAGCGCCTGGTCGAGCACAAGCGCGACGTGGTGATCCTGCTCGACTCGATCACCCGCCTCGCCCGCGCCTACAACTCCGTCGTGCCCAGTTCCGGCAAGGTCCTGACCGGCGGCGTCGACGCCAACGCGCTGCAGCGCCCCAAGCGCTTCTTCGGCGCCGCGCGCAACATCGAGGAGGGCGGTTCGCTGACCATCGTGGCGACCGCGCTGATCGACACCGGCAGCCGCATGGACGAGGTGATCTTCGAGGAGTTCAAGGGCACCGGCAACTCCGAGATCATCCTCGACCGCAAGATCAGCGACAAGCGCACCTTCCCCGCCATCGACATCACCAAGTCCGGCACCCGCAAGGAGGAGCTCCTCGTCGAGCGCGGCACGCTCTCCAAGATGTGGGTCCTGCGCCGCATCCTGAACCCGATGGGGCCGACCGACGCGATGGACTTCCTGCTGGACAAGCTGAAGTACAGCAAGAACAACCAGGACTTCTTCGACGCGATGAACACCTGAGAAGCAAGGCAAGGTTGAGGCTCTGCCTCATCCGCCAAAGGCTCGCCTTTGGAGTCCACTTGTCTAAACAAGGCCGGTCCAGGGGCGGCTCGTCCCTGGCGGGTCTGGGCAGGGCCCAGCCTTGCTTCCCCCCTTTCCTCTGCGCATCCTGCCGCCGTGACCCCCGAGTCTCCTTTCCCGCCCGCCCCCGTGGTCTGGCGTCGCAGCGCCCGCGCCCGGCGGGTCAGCCTGCGCATCGATGCGCGCGCCGGCGCCGTGGTGCTGACCTTGCCGACCCGTGCCTCCAAGGCGGCCGGCATGACGCTTCTGTCCGACCATGCCGGCTGGATCGCGGATCGCCTGGCCGCACTGCCGGCGCCGCTGGCCTTCGTGGACGGGGCCGCGCTGCCGATCGCGGGCGCCCCGCACCGCATCCGCCACGTGCCGCTCGCCCGGGGCGGTGCCTGGCTGGAGGGCGGCGAGCTGCTCGTCTCCGGCGGTGCCGAGTTCCTGGCGCGCCGGGTGGCGACGTTCCTGCGGGCCGAGGCGCGCCGGCGCTTCTCCGCGATGGCGCTCGACGCCGGGCGGCCTGCGGGGCTGCGGCCGCGCCGGGTCGTGGTCAAGGACACGCGCACGCGTTGGGGAAGCTGTGCCGCGGACGGCACGGTGATGCTGTCCTGGCGCCTGCTGATGGCGCCGGAGACGGTGCAGCACTACGTCGTGGCCCACGAAGTCGCGCACCTGCGCCACATGAACCACGGCGAGCGATTCTGGGCGCTGGTGCGCGAGCTGACGCCGCACCGTCCGGCGGCGGAAGCATGGTTGCGCACCCATGGCGCCGGCCTCCAGCGCATGGGGTGAGCGGGAGCCTACACTCGTCCTTGTGACGGGAGGCGCAAGCAAGGTTGAGGCTCTGCCTCAAACTCCGCCAAAGGCTCGCCTTTGGAATCCACCTGTCTAGGTAAAGCCGGTCCAGGGGCGGCTCGCCCCTGGCGGGTCTGGGCAGAGCCCAGCCTTGCTTGCTGGCAGTCCGTCGGAAGTGCCGCGTCTGCCCGGGACGTCAAGCCCGCCCGATCACCGCCCAGAGCGGGTCGCCACGTCGCGGCAGGCTCTCCCGCGTCTGAATGTCGCCGAACCCGGCGTGGCGCAGGTAGAGCGAGACGAGCTGTTGCTGGGCATTGCCATCCAGCGCCTGCCACAGCGCCACCGCCTTGGTGGGAAAGCAGCGGTTGGAGAAGCTGACGACCACCGGCGCCCCCTCGCGCAGCACCCGGCGCAGCTCGGAGAACACCTCCCCCGGCCGCTGGAGGTACTGCACCGAGACGCACAGGCACGCCCCGTCGAAGCTGGCGTCCTCCAGCGGCAGGGTCGGGTTGGCGTTGAGGTCCTGCACGAAGCGCTCGGACAGGCGGGCATTCGCCTCCAACTCCGCGCGGTTCATGCCGTGCCCGGTGACGCTGGCGTACGCGATCTCTGGCGGCAGGTGGCTGATCCAGCTCCCCATCAGGTCGAGGATCGCGCCGCCCGCCGGCAGGAACTCGCGATACAGCGCGGTCACCGCCGCGATCGCCCCGTCGTCGATATGCGCGACCAGGCGCGCCTGCTCGTAGAACAGGCTGTCCGGCGAAGGGTCCGCCTTCTCGAACGAGCGGGGCGGCAGGCCGGGGATCGGATTGGTGTCTGGCATGTCTGGCAGATGGGGCCGCGCGCCCGATATGCAGGACATGTCCGATTTCAGGCCCTGGACCCCGAAGCGCGTGCTGGTGACGCCCTCCGCCCTGCAGTGGGCGCACGGCGCGGCCATCGTCGAGCGCGCCGCCGCGCTGGGCGCCGAGATCGTGCACCTGAAATCCGACCGCCTCAGCGGCCTGCCCGACAGCTACCGCGACGCCAAGACCACGCTGGCGGTGGTGGTCGCCTCGCCGAGCCGCCGCCGCCTGGAGCCGATCCCGCCCAGCGCCGACTGGCGCTTCGACCTCGCAGAAGGCTGCCCCGCGCACTGCCAGTACTGCTACCTGGCCGGCTCGCTGGCCGGCCCGCCGATCGTGCGCGCCTACGCCAACTTCCCCGAGATCCTCGCCACCCTGGAGTCCGGCCTGGGACACGGCAGCATCACCTCGCTCTCCGCTGAGCGTCAGGCGGAGGGCACCACCTTCGAGTGCTCCTGCTACACCGACCCCCTCGGCATCGAGCACCTGACCGGCGGCCTCGCCGCCTGCATCGCGCACTTCGGCGCCTGGCAGGCCCCGGTGCAGCTCCGCTTCACCACCAAGTTCGACGCCGTCGCCCCCCTGCTTGGCCTCGCTCACAACCGCCGCACCCGCGTGCGCTTCTCGCTCAACGCCCGTGCCGCGGAGCGCTTCGAGGGCGGCGCTCCCCGGATGCCCGCCCGCCTCGCCGCACTGCGCCAGATCGCGCAGGCCGGCTACCCCGTGGGCATCACCGTCGCCCCGATTATGGCCGTACCTGGCTGGGAGAGCGGGTATGAGGCGCTGATGGAAGGCGTCGCCGAGGCGCTCGACGGCGTGGCCAACCCCGACCTCACCGCGGAGCTGATCACCCACCGCTTCACGCCGAAGTCGCGCGACGTGCTGCACGACTGGTACCCCGGCAGCGCGCTGGAGATGGACGAGGCGCAGCGCACCCGGAAGATGACCAAGTTCGGCTCGGTGAAGTGGGTCCTGCCGCGCGAGCGGATGACGGAGATGCGCGCCGTCGTGGAGCGGGCGTTGGCACGGTGGCTGCCGGCGGCGCGGGTGCTGTACTGGACGTAGGGAAGCAAGCAAGGCTGGGCTCTGCCCAGACCCGCCAGGGGCGAGCCGCCCCTGGCCCGGCTTTATTTAAGTAGTGGATTCCAAAGGCGAGCCTTTGGCGGAGTTTGAGGCAGAGCCTCAACCTTGCCTGCCTTCACCTTTCAAGCTTCGTCGGCGTCAGGTGCAGCCCGGCTTTGGGGCTGGAGGAGTGCCGGCACGGAAGCCGTCAGTGCGGCTGGCGCGTGACGGTGTAGATGTAGCCGTTGCCCATGGGCCAAAGAAGCGTGTCGTGATCGAGGACCAGGGCAGCCGCGCAGCTCGCATCCAGCAGGGGAAGTTGCGGCTTCACCCGTCCCTTCGGAAGCTCCAGGCCGGTGATCTGCGTGCCCCAGTTCGTTCGCAGTTCCTCCTCGGTGTCGACGAGCGTCACCGTCGGGTGTCGCGGCCGACAGAAGTCATGTGAATATTCGTACGTGGTGATCTGATCGGCCGAGATGCTGATCGTCGTTCCAAGCGCCTTGCTTTCGGACTCTTGATTGCCCGTGATCGGCATTGCGCCCACTGATTTCTTCACCTTCCATTGGCCGAAAAAATCGGCAAAGGTGGGTACGTCATCAGCGAGACAGGCCGGGCTCGCCAGCGTGATCGCGAGCATGGCCGCCAGGACAACGTGCCTCATCGCACACCATTCGGCTTGTCGTGTTCCAAGACGAATGTCATGCTTACTTGACTTTGGCAGTGATGGTTCCGGACATCCTGGCATCGGCTGGGAAGGCTGCTCCTGCTTGTATGCGGCAACGCGCATAGGTCCCGAACACCGGGTTATGAGCCAACTCTCTCTGGCGGAACCAAACTAGCGACAGTGAATGGCCGGCCTCGGAAGCGATCCTGCCGGCTCGCATCGCGAGACCGTGGCCGGAATCACCAGGTCGAGTTCGCCGGTGTGCTTATAACTGCATACAAGGTGGTAGCCGTCCGGCTCGCGGGAGGTGGAACGCCGCACGTCGAAGCCGTGCTCCCCCGTGATCTCGTAAAGCTTTTTCGGATCACCGTTGAAGACGCTGTAGTTCTCCAGCCGGGCGCCGCCGTGCCAGGTAGGGCAGGAGAAGTCCCTTGCGGCGGAAGCGACATTGCCGCTGCACAGGGCAGCCACGATGACGAGGAGCAGCCTATTCCACGACGCTGAACCTGTTCCCGTTGTCCGAGGCGCCGAGCCGGTCATCGAACTGCAGAACGCGGATGTGCGGTGACTGTTGGGAAACAATTCTGCCTTGCGCGTTCCGCCGGTTCCATTGATCGATAACCCTGATTCCATTCGCATCCTGGCTGAGATAGATGGCTGCATGATTGCCGTGCGAGTGATTTGCATAACGCCCGTTAGCGTCAAACGTGGCAATGGCCGTTCCGGGTGCCAAGGCTGTGTCGCCCCTTACCATGGCGCCTTGTCTCCAGACCGATGTATGCGGGGCGCCCGTGGCCTGCTGGACAAGGGGCACGCACTCTCCCGTGCCGACCGATGACTGCCCGACCTAATGGTCAGGGTTGGTGGCGACATAAGCGTTGCTGGAAGCTGCAGCAGCGGTACCGCCTGGACACGCGTCCGTGGCGGTGTTGGTCGCCAACTGCGCATAGACCGTGTCCCCCGCCGGCGGGGTGTAGGTGTCAGCCCGCTGAGCGGCATCGCCGAGGAACGCGGGCCATCTGCTCAGGCCGATGCCCTGCATCGCGCTCGCCAGATGCGCCGAGGCAACCCCGATGTCGTGGTGCGTCGTCGCGGTCCTGACGGCCTCGGCTGCCGCCCGGAGGCTGTCGATCGCGGCGTCGCTCGCCGGCAGGCCCACAAGCCGCCTCTCGAACTCCGCCCGGCTCAGGGCGCGCACGCCGATCCAGGCCGCCATGGCCGTTTGCAGGCGCTGGACCCGTGGCCCATCGAACGTGGCGGCGCCGTTGCGCCATTCCCTTCGCGGCAGATCCATGAGAGAGGCGTGAGCCGTCCTGGCGATGCGCTCCGCAAGACCACCGATGTCCGTGGCGTCGCCAGGCCCCGTGCCATGGCCGAACCAGCCGTGCTTCTGCCGTCCCTATACTTCCCAGCTCACGTTCACCGTCCTTCCAAGTGACTTGGCGCATCCTGCGCCACGCCAGGACGTTTGGTGAAGCAGTAGCTCAGGGCGGAAAGTGGGTCGGTTTGCCGTTTCAGAGCAGCGAGGACTCCGGCCTGGGACACGGCGGCATCACCTCGCTCTCCCCCAAGCGCCAGGCGGAAGGCACCACCTTCGAGTGCTCCTGCTACACCAACCCGCTCGGCATCGAGCACCTGACACCGGCGGGTTAGCAGGCTGAGACAGCAAGCAAGGCTGGGCGCTGCCCAGACCCGCCAGGGGCGAGCCGCCCCTGGACCGGCCTTTCTTAAGTAGTGGATTCCAAAGGCGAGCCTTTGGCGGAGTTTGAGGCAGAGCCTCAACCTTGCCTTCCTACGTCGCCCCTCCGATCTCGCGGAACAGCCGCGCCGGCAGGCTCCCCCCGGTAACGCCGTGCATCGGCCGGTCGTCGTCATTGCCGAGCCACACCCCGATCACCGTACCCCCTACCGCGCCGATGAACCAGGCGTCGCGGCTGTCCTGCGTGGTGCCGGTCTTGCCCGCCACGACCCGCCCCGCCAGCGCCGCCGCCCGCCCGGTGCCGCGGCTGACCACGGCGCGCATCATCTGCGCCATCTGCGCGGCGTGGTCCGGGTCGATCGCCTGCCGAGGTGCTGCGCGCGGCACCACCAGCGCCCGCCCGTCCGCGCGCCCGCCCTCGATCGCCCCCGGGCTGACCGCGAGCCCGCCGTTGAGCAGCGCCGCGTAGGCCGCCGACATCTCCAGCAGCGACACCTCGCCGGTGCCCAAGGCGAGCGAGGGCGTCTCCGGCAGCCGGTCCGCGATGCCCAGGCGATGCGCCACCTCCGCCACCGCGCCCGGTCCGCCCGAGCGCAGCTCCAGCCGCACCGCCGCGGTGTTGAGCGACCCGGCCAGCGCGTCCTCCAGCGTGACGTCGCCGCGATACGGCAGCTCGAAATCCGCCGGCGACCAGCCGCCCACGCGCAGCGGCGCGTCGAGCACCGTGTCCGCCGGCCTCTCGCCATGCTCCAGCGCCGCGAGCCAGACGAACGGCTTGAACGCCGAGCCGGGCTGGCGCCGCGCCAGCACCGCGCGGTTGTAGGAGCCGGCGTGGAAATCCCGCCCTCCCACCAGGGCGCGCACCGCCCCGCTCGCCGCGTCCATCACCACGACGGCGCCCTCGCTCGCCCCCGCCTTTGCCCCCGCGCCGTCGAGCAGCGCCGCGAGCCGTGCCTCCGCCAGCGATTGCAGCTTCGGGTCGAGCGTGGTGCGCAGCGTGGCGTCCACCCCCTGCGGCACGACGCGCTGCGCCTCCGCCGCCGCCCAGTCCGCGAACCAGCCGGCCGCGAACCAGCCGGCCGAGCCTGCGCGCGCCGTGCGGCCGATCTGCGCCGCCGCCTCGCCGGCCGCCGCGTCCGACTGCGCCTGGGTGATGACCTCGGTGGCGACCATGGCGGCGAGCACCTCGCGGGTGCGGGCCAGCGCCGCCTCCGGGTCGGTGCGCGGGTTGAACCGCGACGGCGCGCGCGGCAGTCCGGCCAGCATCGCCGACTGCCACAGCGATAGCCGGCGGGCGGAGACGCCGAAATACAGTTGCGCCGCCGCATCCACCCCCCAGGCCCCTGCGCCGAGATAGACCCGGTTCAGCCAGATCTCCAGGATCTCCGCCTTGGTGAAGTGCCGCTCCAGCCACAGCGTGAGCAGCAGCTCCTGCACCTTGCGCCGCACCGTGCGCGCGTTGCTGAGGAACAGCGTCTTGGCAACCTGCTGCGTCAGGGTGGAGCCGCCCTGCACCACCCGCCCACGCGCCACGTCGACCGCGAGCGCCCGCCCCACCCCCAACAGGTCGATGCCGCCATGGCGCCAGAACCGCCGGTCCTCCACCGCCACCGCGGCGGCAGGCAGCGCGGGCGGGAGCTGGGCGAGGCGCAGCGGCTCGCCCACCAGGTCGCCGAAGCGCGCGATGGTGCGCCCGGTGCGGTCCTGCAGCACCAGCGCGGGGCGCCGCACCGCGTCGAGCGCCGCCTCCGGCCGCGGCAGATCGCGCGCGAACCACAGCAGCAGCACCGCGAGCGCCAGCGTGCCCCAGATCGCCGCAACCAGCGCCAGGCGACCCGCACGCCAGGCGAGGCGCCTCCGCCCGGCAGCCTCCGCCCGGTCCCGCGGCGAGACAGCGGCACGTCCGCGTGGCGGCTGCCGGTCCGGGTGTCCGGGCACCACGACTGGCGGGGAGGGGCGGGTGGCCATCAGCCTTCGACCCGGGCCGGCCCGGACTCCCCGCGCCCGCCAAGGCACGCCGCGCCAGCGTCCTGCCGAGCCGCCGCGCGCAGCACGCCCTCCGCCGCGGCGTGCCCGGTGCTGAACGATGCCTGCAGCAGGTAGCCACCCGTCGGCGCCTCCCAGTCCAGCATCTCGCCGGCGACAAAGGTGCCCGGCCGGCGGCGCAGCATGAAGTCCGCGTCGACCTCGTGCAGCGCGACGCCGCCCGCCGAGGAGATGGCCCGCTCGATCGAGGCGACGCCGACGACGCGCAGCGGCAGCGACTTGATGCGCGCCGCCAGCCCCGCCGGCCCCAGCGCCGCCAGCCCCCCGGCCGCCGCCCTCTGGACGGACGACCCCCGCTCGTGCAGCCCCGCCTCGTGCAGCTCCCCTTCGTGCAGCAGCGCGATCGCGACGGGCGCCAGCGCGGCCTGCTTGCGCAGGAAGGTGGACAGCGACTGCGCCCGCCGCGGCGCCGCCAGCCGGCCGGCCAGCGCTGGCTCGTCCAGATCGGGCCGCAGGTCGACGTGCAGCACGGCCTCCCCGTCGCGCCCGACCGCATCGCGCAGCCCGCCCGAAAGCGCATACACCGGCCCGCCCTCCAGCCCGGCCGCCGTCACCACCGCCTCGCCGCGCGCCGCCGCCTCCCCGTGGCGCAGCGCCAGCCGCTTCAGCGGCTCGCCCTCGAACCGCGCCCGGAACCGCTCGGACCAGGCGACCGCCACCCCGCAGTTGCTCGGCCGCAGCGGCGCCACCTCGATCCCCGCCGCCGCCAGGATCGCCGTCCACGCGCCGTCCGACCCGAGCCGCGGCCACGACGCCCCGCCCAGCGCCAGCACCGTGGCGTCCGCGCGCGGCCAGGCCACCGCCCCCTCCGGCGTATCGAACGCCAGCGCACCCTCCACGCCCCAGCCCACCCAGCGGTGCTGCCCCCGCAGCACGACCCCCGCCTCGCCAAGCTCACGCAGCCAGGCGCGCAGCAGCGGCGCCGCCTTGAACGCCGCCGGGAACACGCGCCCGCTGCTGCCGACGAAGGTCGGCTGTCCCAGCGCGTGGCACCAGTCGCGCAGCGCCCCCGGCGGGAAGCCATGGACCGCCTCCGCGAGCGCGTCGCGCGCCCCGCCGTAGCGGTCGAGCAGCCGGTCGAGCGGCTCGGAGTGCGTGAGGTTGAGGCCGCCATTGCCGGCGATCAGCAGCTTGCGCGCCGGCGTGGCCATGCGGTCGAACACCGTGACGCGCCAGCCCGCCGCCGCCAGCCGAGTCGCGGCCATCAGCCCCGCGGGCCCGGCGCCAACCACCGTGGCGCTGCGGCAGGAATCGGGGCGAGTCATCAGCGCAGCATAGCAAGGTTCCGGCTTTGTTGCCTGCCGGAACGCGGCGCCATTATCACCGAAGCAGGCAAGGTTGAGGCTCTGCCTCAAACTCCGCCAAAGGCAGGCCTTTGGAATCCATTACTTAAGAAAGCGCCGGTCCAGGGGCGGCTCGCCCCTGGCGGGTCTGGGCGGAGCTGCCAAAGGCTTCGACGACCCGCTTGGGTCGTTGGAATGGCAGCGGAGGGAGAGCCCAGCCTTGCTTACGCTTCCCCTTCCAGGTGCCGCCCGAACGCCGCCCGTAGCCGCTCCCCCTCCGCCCCGCGCCCGTACCGCCGGATCGCCGCGATATCGTCCCCGTCCACCGCCAGCGTGTGCGACGTCTTGTTCACCCGGTCCGCCAGATTGAGCAGCAGCGTCCCCGCCCCGCCCCTCGCCCCCGGCGTCATCAGCGCCGACAGCTCCGCCGCGTCGAGTCGCCACCGCCGCGTGTCCGCCACCGCCTCGCCCACCCGCCCCGCCGCCGCCGCGAGATACGCCGGGTCGATCTCGATGCCGACGCCGCGCCCGCCCGCCCGCTCCGCCGCGACCAGCGTGGTGCCAGTGCCCATGAACGGGTCGAGCACCACCGCGTCCTCCCGCCCGTGCAGGAACACGCACCACAGCGGCAGCTCCACCGGGAAAATCGCCGGGTGCGAGAACCTGCGCGCCCGGCTCTGCACCGTCGCGTACGGGATGAACCAGGTGTCGCCGCGGCAGCGCAGGTCGCGCGCATGGCCGCGCCGCGCGATGTTGGACTTGTCCTTGAACGGCACCCCGATCGAGAGCCGGTCCAGCTGCACATCGCCGTGCCGCGTGAAGTGGAACACCGGCTCATGCGCCTGATGCAGGAAGCGCGCCCCTGCGACCGGCTTGAAGTGCCCCACCCCGTCGCCGCCCACCGCCACCGACTTCACCCACGCGATGTGGTTCTGCAGCACGAAGGTCCCGCGCAGCGCCAGCGCCACCTCGAACGGCAGCCACGGCGCCCGGCTCGACCCCGCGAGGTTGAGGAACACCGACCCGTCCCTGCGCAGTACCCGCGCCAGCGCCACCCCCACCGCCGCGACCCAGGCCACGTACTCGCCGGCCTCGCGGCTGTCGCGATACGTCGCATAGGCGATATCGAGGTTGTACGGCGGCGAGGTCACGACCACGTCGACCGACGCCTCCGCCATCCCCGCCAGCACCGCCAGACAGTCGCCGCCGTGCAGCGTGTGCCGCCCGATCTGATCCATCCGCACCTCCGGCGGGCAGCGTACCGCGACGCGGGAAAGAGTACCAGCAGGCAAGGTTGAGGCTCTGCCTCAAACTCCGCCAGGGACGAGCCGCCCTTGGGCCGGCTTCCATGAGGACCGTCTCCCATTGGATTCCGGCATGAATTTAATGTTCTAATACTGTTCTAGCAAGCATCTCCAAAATCGGAATATTAGTTTCGGTTGGATTCTTTCTTGCAAGAGAGTACGATGCACCTTTTGAAGGAAAATTAGTAATTATTACACCATGAAGTTCAAAGTCTTCTACTATAACTCATGATTATCAATCCTCAGGATAGCCATATATTGCCTTTGTATAAAGCTCTCCATTAATTTTATTAGGAAATGCAAACTGATGTCTTTTAAATTGTATAATGTATATTATAGCGTTTGAGTTTGCCTGTAAAATAAATCCGCTGTCTAGCTCTAGTGGTGGAGTCATTTGGTTGATGATTATCCTAGATTCTTCAGTAGAAACCCGTACCGGCCAAGGAAGATGATTTCTAAAATAAATGAGAAGCTCCACTCGTGAAGATCATCCACCATAACTTCAGGCACATAGTGCATTGCTACTGATGTAATGTCTAAACCCCACGCACAGTCTCTAACTAGCATAGGTAACTGCTCAACCCGCCCTCTATTTCGCTCACCGGGCTGGGGCTTGACGCGCAGCGAGCGGCTTGATTCAAGGTCAGGGTGAGCGCCGACCTTGACCTCAGCGAGC